>Ga0137403_10000643_pt1 | contig 45283 bp, 42 predicted proteins | sample CZOMad2_1_16fung_FD_122057 | JGI IMG/M metagenome (GOLD analysis project Ga0137403, IMG submission 122057) | Vadose zone soil fungal communities from Angelo Coast Range Reserve, California, USA - CZOMad2_1_16fungal (Hybrid Assembly) | ecosystem: Environmental > Terrestrial > Soil > Vadose zone... | reverse complement strand
ATAGCCGGTTTTATCCTGTTGTTGCTCGCCTATCTGGGTAGTAAGTTCGTCCTGGAGGTGCTGTTGGGACGGTGAAAACCGTATTTATTTCTGCGGCTTGCAAGAAACAGCCAAAATGTCGTAGAATTCGCGCCCTTTCGCTAGGCTAATTAAATATAGGTTTCGTATGGTCATCATTCGTCTTGCTCGTGGCGGCTCCAAGAATCGCCCATTTTACAATGTAGTGGTTGCCGATTCGCGCAATCGCCGCGATGGTCGCTTTATTGAGCGCATCGGTTTTTATAACCCGGTTGCATTGGCAGCGCAAGAAGCGTTGCGTCTGCAATTAGAGCGTGTCGCCCATTGGCAAAGCAAGGGCGCGCAATTAAGCGACGCAGTTGCCAAGCTGGTGAAACGCGCTGGCGCCACTGTTGCTGGTGTCGCTGCCTAAGTTGAACGAGGCAAGCCCCATGATCATCATGGGCAAAGTAGCAGCTGCACATGGCATTCGCGGCTGGCTCAGAATTCAGCCCTTCACCGAATATGTCGACAGTTTGTTGGGCTATGATTCTTGGTGGATCGGCCATGAAAATGGTCCGTGGCGAGAAATAGAAATAAAAAATTGCGAAACGCACGACAAAACCCTCGCCGTACAACTGGGCGATTGCCCGGATCGCAACGCAGCAGAAAAATTAAAGGGTTTGCTGATTGCCGTACCGCGCAGCAGCCTGCCCAAGCAGGACGACGATGAGTATTACTGGTCAGATTTGATTGGCCTTGCAGTAATAAACGCAGCAGGCGCAACCTTAGGCACGGTGGTACAGTTGCTGGAAACGGGTTCGAATCAGGTTTTACAGGTCACGAATGATGGTGGCGAAATCCTGATTCCGTTTGTGGCAAGTGCCATCAAAAAAGTGGATTTGAACAACCAGTTGATTCAGGTAGATTGGTCAGCGGATTACTGACTGTGGTATTCGACATTATCACGCTGTTTCCGCAGATGTTCGATGCACTGACCCAATATGGCATCACGCGGCGCGCTGCAGAGCAAGGACATTATGTTTTGAAGACGTGGAATCCGCGCGATTTCACAATCGATAATTATCGCAGCATCGACGACCGGCCTTACGGTGGTGGCCCGGGCATGGTGATGCTGGCAGAGCCGTTGGCAGGCGCGATCAACGCAGCCAGGCAACGGCAAGCAACCAGCGGTATAAAAAAAACCCGGGTGCTGTATTTGTCGCCGCAAGGAAGATTGCTTACCCACTCGGTGGTCGAGGAGTTGGTAGCAAGGCAAGACGAAGGATTGATACTGCTGGCAGGACGTTATGAAGGCGTTGATGAGCGCCTGATTCGCCAGCAAGTAGATGATGAAGTTTCCATCGGCGACTACGTATTATCCGGTGGTGAGTTGGCGGCGATGGTATTGGTGGATGGTTTGGTCAGGCAACTACCCGGCGTGTTGGGTGATGCTGAATCGGCACAGCAAGATTCTTTTGTACACGGCTTGCTGGATTGTCCGCACTACACACGTCCCGAACAGTTTAACGGCGAGGTTGTGCCTGCGCTGCTGCTGTCCGGCAAACACGCCGATATTCAGCGTTGGAGATTGCAGCAATCGTTGGGCAGAACGTGGTTACGCAGACCGGATTTATTGGCTAAGCGTAATTTAACAAAAGAGGAGTCTCGGCTTCTGGCAGAGTTTCAGCATGAGCACCAGAAGGAACAAGACCCATATAAAAAGGAGCAGTGAAAGTGAATTTGATCGAACAATTGGAACAAGAAGAAGTTGCCCGTTTAGGCAAAAAAATCCCGGCCTTTTCGCCTGGTGATACGGTCGTGGTCAATGTGAACGTCGTTGAAGGCGAGCGCAAACGTGTGCAGGCTTTCGAAGGTATTGTCATTGCAAAACGCAATCGCGGCCTGAACTCCGGTTTTATTGTGCGCAAGATTTCTGCTGGTGAAGGCGTAGAACGCACTTTTCAAACCTATTCGCCCATCATCGCCAGCATCGAAGTAAAACGCCGTGGTGCGGTACGCCGCGCCAAACTTTATTACCTGCGTGACCGCTCCGGAAAGTCTGCCCGTATCAAAGAAAAACTGGCAGTACGCGACTAAGCGTTAGCGGAACTTTGCTGTGCAATAAACGGGGGCGACGCTCCCGTTTATTATTTCTGCCTATCCAGTATCATTCGGTATCGTGACTGGAGAATGCTCATGGAATATCAAGCCAAACTAGCTGTGCCATTTGGTGTGCTCGGCATCTGCTGCACTGAAACCATGCTGGTCGGCATCCATTTCTTGCCCGCCGGCACAGCACCGCAAGGCGCGGCCAACACATTGACCAAAACCGTGTGCGAACAATTACTGCGCTATGTTAAAAATCCGTCTGCAAAATTCTCCGTACCGCTGGAATTAAACGGCAGCGCACACCAACAGAAAGTATGGCAAACTCTGGCTGACATTCCGCGTGGTGAAACGCGCAATTATGGTGAACTGGCGGCCAGCTTGCACTCCGGCGCACAAGCAGTTGGTCAAGCTTGCGGCGCGAACCCCATCCCCATCATCATCCCGTGCCACCGTGTAGTCAGCCGATCCGGTCTGGGTGGTTTCATGGGTGGCACCAGCGGAGCAGCGCTGAACATCAAGCGATGGTTACTGGCGCATGAACAACGCTGAACTGCTCGACGAATTTTGCGACAATTTATGGCTGGAGGATGGGCTGTCGCGCAACACGCTGGATAGTTATCGGCGTGACTTACACAAATTTTCCAAGTGGATGGAAAATCAACAAACGCCATCCATCCTGCAAACCACACATGCCGATGTTCAATACTACCTGGCACATTTGGTTACCGAACAAAAAGCCAAGCCCAGCAGCACTGGGCGTAACATCTCCAGCCTCAAGCGCCTGTTCCGCTATTTACTCAGGCAAGCAAAAATTTCGGTCGACCCCACCCTGCAAATTGATACGCCCAAGCTACCGCGTAATCTACCCAAAACCCTGACTGAAGCGGATGTCGAGCTACTACTTAACACGCCCAATATCGCCACACCACTTGGTTCGCGTGACCGCGCCATGTTCGAGGTGCTGTATGCCACAGGCCTGCGCGTATCTGAATTAGTCGCGTTACGCATTACTCAAATAAGTATGGACATGGGGCTGGTGCGTGTCATGGGCAAAGGTGGCAAGGAACGTCTCGTCCCGCTTGGCGAGGAGTCATTGGACCGGCTGCAACAGTATCTGGCGCAGGGCCGTAGCGAGTTGCTTAATGGAAAAATGAGCGATGCTGCTTTCGTAACGGCGCGCGGTAAAAACATGACACGACAAATGTTCTGGTATCTGGTTAAAAAATATGCACGGCAGGGCGGACTCAACAAGCCGATTTCTCCACATACCCTACGCCATGCATTTGCCACTCACTTGCTGAATCATGGCGCGGATATTCGTGTGGTACAGCTATTATTGGGTCATGCCGATATTTCAACTACCCAGATTTATACCCATGTGGCACGGGAACGGCTCAAACTGTTGCATCAGCAACACCATCCGCGCGGTTGATATTGAAACTACCTGCACGGTATAGTGTCAGACCGTACCGATTTCAACTTGCCACTTGCCCATTATGAAAAAAAATTTCGCGCTGCTGTTACTCGTTTTGATCAGTTCTGCGCATGCCGGAGAAAATGAAATCCGCCAGTCACTGCAAAGCAACCTGCCTAACATAGGCAACATTGACCACATCGCCAAGACTCCCTACTCCGGTTTATATGAAGTCGTCATTGATAACCAGCTGCTGTATACCGATGAACAAGGGAAATATCTGTTTAACGGCAACGTAATAGATGTAAAAAGCCGCACCGATCTGACCAGCCAGCGCAGCAAAAAGCTTTTCGCGCTGGATTTTGACAAGCTGCCGCTTGATATCGCGATTAAAAAAGTGAAGGGCGATGGCAAACGCAAGATGGCTTTTTTCACCGACCCCAATTGCGGTTTTTGCCAACGCCTTGAAAAAGAATTGCGTCAGGTGAACAACGTCACGCTATACATGTTCCTGTACCCGGTCTTCCCGGGTTCCGCCGAGATCGTGCACAACGTGCAATGCGCCAAGGATCCGCTAAAAGCGTGGGAAGACTGGATGCAGCACGGCACTGTTCCAGCCAGCGCATCCTGCAACACTTCTACCGACAAGGTCATAGCATTGGCCAAAACTTTGAGAGTCGCCGGTACACCTGATCTGATCTTTGCAAATGGTGAGCAAACTCCCGGTTATTTGCCCGCAGCCGAGCTGGAAAAACATTTGAACGGAACCGACGGCGACATGTAACTAGCACCGGTTTATCACATGATCACGGTGTCAAGACGGGTTCCGCGCCGTTCGGGAATAACACCCACATCTGACCGCTCTGCTTCATCGATCCCGCCTGTATCCCGGCCTGTTCGCCAAAACCCCAGAAAAGATCGGCGCGCACCGCACCTTTGATGGCACCACCGGTATCTTGTGCCAACACCAGACGGTTTAACGGATCGGTGGTGTTCGGGTAGGTCGTGGCAAGAAACACCGGTGCGCCCAATGGAATAGTGCGCGCATCGACTGCAATGCTATATCCCTCAGTCAGCGGCACACCCAAAGCGCCCAACGGGGCAGGCAAGTTATTCGGCAATTCACGGAAAAACACATAACTGGGATTTTGCTCCAACAGTTGGGTCAACGCGGTAGGGTTTTGTTCCGCCCAATTTTTAATGCCTTGCATGGATGCCTGTTCGAGTTTTAGCTCACCCATCTCAACTAATTTTTTGCCGATGGAAACATATGGATAGCCATTCTGCTCGGCATAGCCCACTTTAACCAAACTGCCATCCGGCAATTCAATCCGCCCTGATCCCTGGATCTGTAAGAAGAACAAATCCACCGCATTATCTACCCAGAATAATTCGCGTTTTTGCAATGGTGCTTTGCCGTTGTCGATGTCAGCACGATTGAAATAGGGGACGACACGCTTCCCCTGCAAGCGCCCGCGCAAACGCAAATCTTTCAATTGCGGATACGCCTCGCCCAGATCAATGGTCAGCAAATCGTCCGGCACAGCATACAGAGGATAGCGAAATTGATTTGTTTTAACGCGGCTGCCCATCAATTTAGGTTCGTAATAGCCGGTAATCAATCCTTGTGCTAAACCATCGGGGTTATATACCTGATAAGGGGTGAAGTTTTCCTCGAAGAATGCACGTATTGATGCGCTATCCGCTTGCACCAATTCATTCGCACCGGTACACACATTCTGCCAGCCCGACTTGTTTTTCAGTGCACGGCAGCTTTGCAAGAACGCCGGCCAGCTTGGCAACAAATCTATTGTTTGCCAATCCGGCAGCATCTCCCACTTGCTCACGGCAAACAGTTCTGCGGCCGGTACCGCCGGGGGCAGTATTACGGGCGGAGTAACAGCAGGTGGAAGAGCTGGCGGCTTAACTGGCGCAGCGCAGGCAACGAGTAAAGCCAGCGGAAGCAGTGCGGCTTGATAGCGCACGAAAGAAAAACGTTTAATGCAAAACACGCGGCACACTGAGCACAAATTGCGGAATCTCCACTTCAAATTCAGAACCATCTTCTGCCTGCATTTGGTAGCTGCCGTGCATGGTCCCGACCTGCGTGGTCAACACTGTTCCGCTGGTATATTCAAAACTTTGATTGGGTTTAAGCAGGGGCTGCTCACCCACCACACCTTGTCCGCGCACATCCTGCACATGATTGTACGCATCGGTAATAATCCAGTGGCGGCTGATCAGCTTGGCGGAACTGTTGCCGAGATTGGATATGGTGATCGTGTAAGAAAATACAAACCGGTTACCGGCCTCATCGGATTGGTCCGGCAAATAATTCACCTGAGTCTGTATTACGATCCCACGTTGATCAATGTTTTCCATGCGTCGCATTTGAACCGATTTTTCCTTATCTCGCAAGGGCTTCACCGCACATTTTGTGCTAATCTTCACGCATCTATTTACGCTATTCAATCATGAAGGAATACTTAAAACGCATTCTCAACGCACGAGTCTACGACGTGGCGATTGAAAGCCCGCTGGAACTCGCACCCAACCTGTCGGAGCGCATCGGCAATCGCTTGTTACTTAAACGTGAAGATATGCAGCAAGTGTTTTCTTTCAAGCTACGCGGCGCCTATAACAAAATGGCGCAACTCAACCCTGAGCAGCTCAAGCGCGGAGTCATTACCGCCTCGGCAGGCAATCATGCGCAGGGCGTAGCGCTCAGCGCGAAGATACTCGGCTGCAAAGCGGTCATCGTAATGCCATCGACCACGCCGCACATCAAGATACAGGCGGTGGCAAGCCGCGGCGCGAAAGTGGTATTGCACGGCGATTCATATGCCGAGGCACATCAACATGCGCTGGAACTGGAGAAAAAGGACCAGCTGACCTTTGTGCATCCCTATGACGACCCGGATGTGATCGCCGGACAAGGCACCATCGCAATGGAAATCTTGCGTCAACATACCCGGCCCATCCACGCCATTTTCGTGGCAGTGGGCGGCGGTGGGCTGATCTCCGGTATCGCCGCCTACGCCAAGCAATTAAGGCCGGAAATCAAGGTTATCGGGGTACAGCCAGTTGACTCCGATGCGATGTATCGTTCGCTGCAAGCCAAGCGACGCATCACGCTCGATCATGTCGGATTATTTGCCGATGGGGTGGCGGTAAAGCAGGTCGGGCAGGAAACCTTCCGCCTGTGTCGCAAACTGGTGGATGAAATTATCCTGGTCGATACTGATGCCACTTGCGCCGCGATCAAAGACGTATTCGAAGACACGCGTTCGATACTCGAACCGTCCGGTGCGCTGGCCATCGCCGGTGCGAAACAATATGCCACACGGGAAAAACTGAACGCCAAAACGCTGGTTGCTGTCGCTTCCGGTGCCAATATGAACTTTGACCGTCTGCGCTTTATCGCAGAGCGCGCCGAAATCGGCGAGCAGCGCGAAGCCATCCTCGCGGTCACCATACCGGAAACGCCCGGCAGCTTCCGCAAATTCTGCGCGCTGCTCGGCAAGCGCAATATTACTGAATTCAATTACCGCTACGCTGACCCAAAAGCCGCGCAGGTATTCGTTGGCATCCAGGTGCGCGACCCGTCCGAAACCGCGGCGCTAATCAAAAAATTACGCGATGGCAAACTGGCCACACTGGATTTGAGCGATAACGAAATGGCCAAGCTGCATGTGCGCCACCTGGTCGGCGGGCGGGCGCCAGCGGCCAAAGATGAAATTCTGTTCCGTTTCGAATTTCCCGAACGTCCCGGCGCGTTGATGAAATTCCTCAACAGCATGAATCACAGCTGGAACATCAGCCTGTTCCACTACCGCAATCACGGTGCCGACTATGGCCGCGTGCTGGTCGGCATGCAAGTGCCGCATCATGATAAAAAAGCGTTACGCGAATTTCTCGATACGCTGGGCTATGGCTATTGGGACGAGAGCGACAATCCGGCGTACCGCTTGTTTCTTGGATAAAATCGCAGCAGACGTTCAAACCCGACATGCCTATTGGCGATAAAAAAACTAATAACTGACAACGCGCGCATGAGTAAGCTGCTTATCAACGACTACCTCAATCAACTCGACGTGATCAAAAAGGTCAGCGGAAGTTCGCGCGAGACCATCGTGCGCGAAGCCTTCAAGGATTTGCTCAAAGCTTGGGGCAAGCAACAAGACTTGGTGTTTCTGGCCGAATACCCGCTCAAGACCGCCACCAAAAGCAACATCACCGTTGATGGAGCGCTGTTGCATGAGCTGCGCATGCCGCTGGGTTACTGGGAAGCCAAAGACGAAAACGATGATCTTGAAGAAGAGATCAGAAAAAAATTCAGGAAGGGTTATCCGCAAGACAACATCATCTTTTCCGACGATGTCACTGCCGTGCTATGGCAAAACCGACAAGAGGTGTCGCGCTGCGACATGAGGGACAGGCAGGCGCTCTCCAACATACTAAAATTATTCTTCAGTTTTGAGCGTCCGGAAATTGCCGGTTTCCGCGCAGCCGTAGAGCAATTCAAAACCGACCTGCCCGCCGTACTGGACGCGCTACGTCACATGATCGAACGCGAATATCAATCCAACACCAGCTTCCGCAAAGCCGAGCAAAGATTTCTGGCGCACGCACAAGAGGCAATCAACCCCAGCCTCACCGATGCCGATGTGCGCGAAATGCTGATCCAGCACATCCTCACCGAAGAAATTTTCGCCAAGGTGTTCGATGACAGCGACTTCCACCAGCACAACAATGTGGCGCGTGAACTGTACGCGCTGGAAGGAGAATTTTTCACCGGTAGCCTGAAGAAGCAAACCCTCAAGGGGCTGGAAACCTACTACGCCGCGATCCGTACCGCCGCCGCGCAGATCAGCAACCACCACGAAAAACAAACCTTCCTTAAAGTTATCTACGAAAACTTTTATAAGGTCTATAACACCAAGGCCGCCGACCGGCTGGGTGTGGTCTATACGCCCAACGAAATCGTGCGCTTCATGATAGACGGCGCGGACTGGCTCACCGAAAAACACTTCGGTAAAAACCTGATCGACAAGGACGTGGAAATCCTCGATCCGGCAACGGGTACCGGCACCTTCATCTGCGAACTGCTGGAACATTTCCGCGGCCAGCCGGCCAAGCTCAAACATAAATATCTCAACGAGCTGCACGCCAACGAAGTCGCCATCCTGCCGTATTACGTCGCCAACCTGAATATCGAATCAACCTACGCCGCAATCACCGGCAACTACGAAGAATTCCCCAACCTGTGTTTTGTGGATACGCTGGACAATGTCGGCCTGCACACCGCCGCCAAGGGAATGATGGCGGATATTTTCGGCAGCGTCAGCGAAGAGAACGTCGTCCGCATCAAGCGGCAGAACAGCAAGAAGATCAGCGTCATCATCGGCAACCCGCCGTATAACGCCAATCAGGCGAACGAGAACGACAACAACAAGAACCGCGAATACCCCGCGATAGACAAGCGCATCAAGGACACCTACATTTACGAGAGCACCGCGCAAAAGACCAAACTCTACGACATGTATGCGCGCTTCTTCCGCTGGGCGAGTGACAGATTGAGTGAAAACGGCGTGATTGCGTTCGTGAGCAACAGCTCATTTGTTGATAGCCGCACCTTCGATGGTTTCCGTAAAGTCCTGACGCAGGAGTTTAACGAAGTATGGGTGGTGGACTTGAAGGGTAATGCGCGCACCAGCGGCGAACGGCGCAGACAAGAAGGCGGGAATATTTTTGATGACCAAATTCGTGTCGGCATAGCAATCTGGTTTTGCGTCAAGAAGAAAGGCGCACACGGCTGCAAGATCATGTATGAAGCTGTGCGTGACTATGCCAAAGCAGATGAGAAGCTAGATTTCGTAAGCAGTAAGCAACTACGTGAACGACAGTTTCACTCGATTCAGCCGGACACGAAAAATAATTGGATCAATCTTGCTGATAACGACTTCGATACGTTAATTCCGCTGGCGAGTAAGGACACCAAGGCGGCGAAGACAGCAGCAAAAGAGCGGGCGATTTTCAAGCTGTTTTCATTGGGAGTGGTCACGGCACGTGATGAATGGGTGTATGACAATGATGTCGTGAACTTAGAGCATAAGGTTCGTGCATTGATTGACACATATAACGCTGATCTAAAAAAACTCTCTGCTGCACGTAATAGTAAAAATCTGTCTGACATGCTCGATTATTCCATTAAGTGGACGCGGGCGGTCAAAAACGATTTACGCAAAGGAATATCGTATGAATTCGATGCAGGGGAAATCGTCGATTCAATATATCGTCCTTTCGTTAAACATAAGCTCTATTTCAATAAACATTTGAACGAAATGCAATACCTTTTACGGCAAGTCTTTGGTAATCAAAAAACTGAAAGAATGATCTGTTTTGGTATGAACACGTCCCACTTCAGCACTTTAGCAGTCGATTGCATTCCCATGTATGCGATGCTTATATTTGGTAGCGGTCAAACTCAAGGCCTTCCCTTTCATAGGATTGATGAACATCATTCTGCCGACAACATCACCGATTGGGCGCTCGAACAATTCCGGCAGCACTACACCGCGCCCGTCATTCCCGCGCAGGCGGGAATCCAGTCCATTCAAAAAACCCCGAAGGGGCAAAAAGCAAAACCTCTGGATTCCCGCCTGCGCGGGAATGACGATGCCATCACCAAGGAAGCCATCTTCCACTACTGCTACGCAGTGCTGCACGATCCGCTGTACCGTGAAAAATACGCGCTGAATTTGAAGCGCGAGTTCCCGCGTATCCCGTTCTATAAGGACTTCTGGCAATGGGCGGCGTGGGGCGAAGCGTTGATGTCTTTGCACATCGGTTACGAAGCGGTGACACCATTCAAGCTCAAGCGCACTGACATCCCAGACGAAAAAGCCCGCGCCGCAGGCTTGCAACCCAAAGCGTTGCTACGCGCCGACAAGGAAGCAGGCAGCATCGCGCTGGATTCTGAGACCACGCTGCGCGGCATTCCGCCCGAAGCGTGGGACTACAAGCTGGGTAACCGCTGCGCGCTGGAATGGGTGCTCGACCAATACAAGGAAAAGAAACCGAAAGACCCGACCATACGTGATAAATTCGACACCTACCGCTTCGCCGATTACAAGGAGAAGGTTATCGACCTGCTGATGCGCGTGACTACGGTGAGCGTGGAGACTGAGCGGATTACGCACGCGATGAAGCAGGTGGCGCGATGAATTTGGGCCATGCCAAACAATTCTTTTCGTGATTTTGTTCTGGAACAGCTCGCCGGTCTCGATGGTCTGCGCTGTCGCAAGATGTTCGGCGGGCATGGCCTATATTGTGATGAGCGGTTTTTCGGCATTGTGCACGATGGCAGGTTATATTTCAAAACACATCCCGACACCCTGCCGGCTTATTTAAGCCAGCATGCCAACGTGTTTACCCCTTCCGAAAAACAAACTTTGAAGAATTACCGTGAAGTCCCAGCAGATATTCTGGAAGATGCGGAGCAGTTAAGCGCTTGGGCGAAAAAAGCGGCGCAGCCATGAGCACGCAAGTCCCGAAACAGGTCATACGGCAACGCATCGTTGCAAGCCGCGAACAGCTCCCGCCTGAGGTACGCACTACCCACAATGTAGCAATCACCGCACGTCTATTGCAGTTGCCACAATACCGGCAAGCCAACACAGTATTGGGTTACATGAATTTCGGCGCGGAGTTCGCCACCGAGCGCTGGCTCAACCAAGTATTGGCCGATGGCAAAAAACTCGCTCTGCCCAGAGTCAACCGGCACACCAATCGGCTTGACCTGTATTGGGTCGATGATTTGGAAAACCAAGTAGTTTCAGGATTGTGGGGAATACGTGAGCCGATTGTTGAACGCTGCGAACGGCTGAATACCTTAAATGAGGTAGAATTCGCACTTTTGCCGGGCGTTGCCTTCACCAGAAATGGCGCACGGCTGGGTTACGGCGGTGGTTTTTACGATAAGCTGTTGGCAGACGTATCCCCCCCGCCTGTGCTGGTCGCTGCAGCGTTCGCAGTGCAGGTTGTGGAGCACATCCCGCAGGACATAACTGATGTAAAAGTCGAATGGATAATCACCGAACAGGAGACCATTGCTTGTTCGGTACAAGAATAATGTTGCAACATAACGAGAGAACGGAACGATGGCATCATTACCCGATGACGACCCGCAAGAAACTCAGGAATGGCTGGACGCGCTTGAGTCGGTATTAAAGAACGAAGGCGCTGAACGCGCCCATTTTCTGCTTGAGCAGTTGCTGGAAAAAGCGCGCAGCTCCGGCGCGGGCATGCCGTTCAGCGCAACCACGCCTTATTGCAACACCATTCCAATTACTCAGGAACAACGCTCCACCGGCAATCAGGATCTGGAACACCGCATTCGTGGCTTGATGCGCTGGAACGCGATGGCGCTGGTGTTGAATGCCAATCGTGATTCGTCCGAGCTGGGTGGACATATCGCCAGTTTTGCCTCGGCAGCCACTTTGTATGATGTGGCTTTCAATCATTTCTTTCACGGCAAGACCGCAACCCATGGCGGCGATCTGGTTTATTTTCAGGGGCACTCTTCACCCGGTATTTACGCACGCGCTTTTCTCGAAGGACGCATCAGCGAAGCACAGATGTACAAGTTTCGCCAGGAAGCCAAAGGTGGCGGCTTGTCGTCCTACCCGCACCCGTGGCTGATGCCGGATTTCTGGCAGTTCCCGACCGTGTCGATGGGGCTGGGACCGCTAATGGCAATTTATCAGGCGCGCTTCATGCGTTATCTGGAAGATCGTGGCATGGCTAAAACAGCCGGGCGCAAGGTATGGGCATATCTGGGCGATGGCGAAACAGATGAGCCCGAATCGCTGGGCGCAGTATCCATGGCCGGGCGCGAAGCACTCGATAACCTGATCTTCGTGGTCAATTGCAATTTGCAACGTCTCGATGGCCCGGTGCGCGGTAACGGTAAAATTATTCAGGAGCTGGAAGGCATTTTTCGTGGCGCAGGCTGGAACGTCATTAAAGTGATTTGGGGTGACCAGTGGGACCGCCTGTTCGCCAAAGACAGACACGGCCTACTGTTGAAACGCATGCAGGAAGTGGTGGATGGCGAATATCAAACTTATAAATCCAGAGATGGCGCATATGTGCGTGAACATTTTTTCGGCAAGTACCCGGAATTGCTGGAGATGGTTGCGGACATGTCGGACGACGAAATCTGGCGCTTGAACCGCGGCGGTCATGATACCAACAAAGTTTTTGCGGCCTATGCGGCGGCGGCGCAACACACCGGTCAACCAACCGTAATTCTTGCCAAAACGGTGAAAGGCTACGGTATGGGCGAAGCGGGCGAAGGGCAAAATATCACTCACCAGCAAAAGAAAATGACTGGCGAAGTGCTGCTCAAATTCCGTGACCGCTTCAACATTCCATTGAGTGATGAACAAGTTGCCAGCCTGAATTTTTATCGTCCGCCAGAAGACAGCCTGGAGATGAAATATCTCAGGCAGCGCAGTCAAGCGATGGGCGTCGTACCGGAACGCAAGCCAAACAATGAGCCGCTGCAAATTCCCGGCCTGGATGCGTTTGAAGTATTGTTGAAGGGCACAGACGAGCGCGAAATCTCAACCACCATGGCGTTCGTACGCCTGCTCGGCATTTTGGTAAAAGACAAAAACATCGGCAAACAAATCGTGCCTATCGTACCGGATGAATCGCGTACTTTCGGTATGGAAGGCATGTTCCGCCAGCTTGGTATTTACTCACAGGTCGGACAACTTTATACGCCGCAGGATGCCGATCAATTGATGTTCTACAAGGAAGACCAGAGCGGACAAATTTTGCAGGAAGGCATCAACGAGGCCGGTGCGATGTGCTCGTGGATTTCTGCTGCCACTTCGTATGCCAATCACGGCAAGGCGATGTTGCCGTTCTATATTTACTATTCAATGTTCGGCTTTCAGCGTATCGGTGATCTGACTTGGGCAGCGGGTGATTTACGCGCACGCGGCTTTCTGCTTGGTGGCACAGCCGGACGTACCACACTGAATGGTGAAGGTTTGCAGCACGAAGATGGTCATAGTCATCTGGCATCAGCAACGATTCCGAATTGTATCTCTTACGATCCGACTTTCGCTTACGAGCTGGCGGTCATCATTCAGGATGGCATGCGCCGTATGTATGTCGAACAACAGGACGTGTTCTACTACCTCACGGTGATGAACGAAAACTATGCTCATCCGGCCATGCCAGCCGGGGCGGAAACGGGCATCATTAAAGGCTTGTACCTATTCAGAGGACATGAAAAAGCGCGCGTTCAGTTGATGGGCAGCGGCACGATATTGCGTGAAGTGATCGCTGCGGCAGAACTGCTGGAAAAAGATTTTGGCGTTGCCGCGGATATCTGGAGCGTGACCAGCTTTACCGAATTGCGCCGCGAGGGACTGGACTGCGAGCGTTGGAACATGCTGCATCCTGAGAGCAAGGCGCGTGTCAGCTACATCGAACAGTGTTTGGCAGAACGCAGTGGGCCGGTGATTGCCGCGACCGATTACATGCGCTCATTCGCCGATCAGATTCGCGGCTTTTTGCCCGGCCACTTTACCGTGCTGGGCACGGACGGATTCGGTCGCTCCGATACGCGCAAAAACCTCCGCCAGTTTTTTGAGGTAGATCGTTATTACATCGTGGTTGCTGCATTGAAAGCACTGGCGGATGAAAAATCGGTCAGCGCCAGCGAAGTCAACAAGGCAATCAAGCTGTACGGCATCAATCCAGACAAACCCAACCCAACCACTGTTTAGGGTTCAGGGAGAGACACTTTGGCAGATATAAAACAAGTGCTGGTGCCGGACATTGGCGATTATAAGGATGTCAGCATCATTGAGCTGATGGTCAAGGTCGGCGACACAGTCAACGCAGAAGACAGTTTGTTGACCCTGGAAACCGACAAGGCGGCGATGGAGGTGCCTGCTCCGTATGCCGGCGTCGTCAAGGAAATCAAGGTCAAGGTGGGCGATAAAGTATCAAAAGACACCTTGATCCTATTGTTGGAAAGCACTGGCGCAACGATTGCGCCTGCTGCTGACAAACCGGTTGTCCAAGAAGCCGCAACTTCACCAAGCCCGCAACCACCTGCCTCCCAAAAGGGAAGCACCGCCCTACCTCCAGCAAATGCGGCGCTAACCGTCCCAGTCGTCGGAGAAAGAATGAGCGCGGCGGCGGGCAAAGCCCATGCCAGCCCCGCTATCCGGCGTTTTGCCCGCGAACTGGGTGTGCCCATCGCGCAAGTCAAAGGCAGCGGCATGAAGGGCCGTGTCACCAAGCAGGACATACAGAATTTTGTCAAAGCCGCGCTGGCTCAGCCCCGTAGCTCAGGCAACGACAACAATCTGCAAGTGTTGGCCATGCCGCTGATTGATTTCGCCAAATTCGGCACGATTGAGACCAAACCGCTGTCGCGCATCAAGAAACTTTCTGGTGCCAACCTGCATCGCAACTGGGTGAGCATTCCGCACATCACACAATTTGATGAAGCGGATATCACCGACATGGAAGCGTTCCGCAAACAGATTGGTGCGGAATATACCAGGCAGGACACCAAGATCACCCCGCTGGCATTCATGCTCAAGGCCGCCGTTGCGGCTTTGCAGAAATTTCCCGAATTCAATGCGTCGCTGGATGCAAGCGGAGAAAATCTGGTACTCAAACAATACTGCCATGTCGGCGTGGCAGTGGATACACCGGATGGATTAATGGTTCCGGTATTGCGTGATGTGGACAAGAAAGGTATCGCACAGCTGGCAAAAGAACTGGGTGAAATCAGTGCGCGGGCGCGCGCAAAAAAAATCAGCGCTGCTGAAATGCAAGGCGGCTGTTTCTCGATTTCCAGTCTTGGCGGCATCGGCGGCACGGCATTTACGCCCATCATCAACGCGCCAGAAGTGGCGATTCTAGGCGTCTCCCGTGCCAGTCTGAAGCCGATCTACAAAGACGGTGAATTCATACCGCGCCTGATGTTACCGTTGTCATTATCCTACGACCATCGCGTCATTGATGGCGCAGCGGCGGCACGCTTCATCGTTTATTTTTCGCAGCTGCTGGCAGATGCCAGGCAGATGGCTTTATAGTTCGTGAGCCAGCAACCGATTGGCATTTTCGGCGGCACATTCGACCCGATACACTACGGGCATTTACGGCTTGCTGAAGAAATGCTGGAGCTGGTGAATTTGCAACAAATCCGCTTCGTCCCCACCGGTACGCCGCCGCACAGAACTTCACCGCAAGTATCCGCGCAACATCGCAGCGCGATGGTGGCGTTGGCGATAGCCGATCAACCCGGTTTTATATTGGATACCCGTGAGGTGCATCGCACCGACAAGTGTTACACGGTGGATACCTTGCGCGAACTGCGCGCCGAACTGGGTATGGCGCAACCGCTATGTTTGTTGATGGGTGGTGATGCATTTCTGCAATTACACACCTGGCATGCATGGGAGAAATTGTTTGATCTGGTGCATGTCGTAGTCGGCTATCGCCCGGGATTTGCCATTGCAGAGCGCATTCATACTGCGCCGCCGACCCTGCAGCAACATTATCAAAAACGCCTGTGCGCTGCGGCTGAATTAACCCGACAAACTTGTGGCGGTATCGCTGAACTGGCAATACCCAAGCTGGAAATATCTGCCACGATGATTCGCAGCCGTGTGGCAGAAAACCGTTCCGTCCGCTATCTGTTACCCAACACGGTGGCTGACTACATTCATCAACATCGTTTATATACCTCATGCTGACTACCAAAAAAAAGACCCAGGCCATCGTTGCCGCACTTGAAGAAATCAAAGCCAGTAACATTCAGGTCATCGACACCAGTAAACTCAGCTCGCTGTTCGAATGCATGATCATCGCCAGCGCAAACTCCACGCGCCAAACCAAAGCGCTGGCGGATAACGTGGTAGTTAAACTGAAACAGCTCGGCGAAAATATCTATGGTCGCGAAGGCGAAGAGAGCGGCGAATGGATATTGGTCGATCTGGGCGAAGTATTGGTACACATCATGCAACCGGCGATACGCGAATATTACAACCTGGAAGAATTGTGGAGCAAGGCGCAGGCAGCACGGCCAAAACTGGCCAAAGCGCAAAAATAAACATGGTTCTGAAAACGGCGCTTGTTCGGGAATGAAGCTACTCATCATTTCTGTCGGACACAAGATGCCGGACTGGGTCACCACGGGTTTCGACAAGTATGCCAAGCGTATGCCGCATGAGGCGAGAATCGAGTTGCTGGAAATCAAGCCGGAACCGCGCAGTACCGGAAAAAGTGTGACGCAAATCATGGCCGCCGAGGCGCAGCGCATCTTGCGCGCCGTGCCGCAAAATTGCCTGAGCATCGTCCTGGATGAACAGGGTACGCAATTAACCACCAAGCAACTGGCGGCACAAATGCAACAATGGATGAGCGCGGGATGCGATACCGCATTTATCATCGGCGGTGCGGATGGTTTGCACGATTCGGTAAAGCAAGCCGCGCAACAAACCATGGCACTATCCCGACTCACGCTACCCCATGCTATGGTGCGGGTATTGCTTGTAGAGCAGTTGTATCGCGCCTGCAGCCTGATGCACAATCACCCCTATCATCGTGAATAAGGCCCCCAAATTTGCGAGAACCGGCTACGCGGATTGCCTGCCCAAACCTTTTCGGCCCAACCACGTGTTGCCTTTGGGCAAACCTTAGGGTTTTTGGGTTATCCTTATCGCCATGAGCATCATTCAGCCACGCATTTATCTCGCCTCACAAAGCCCGCGACGACGCGATCTGCTTAAACAGATCGGCGTCAATTTCGAATTGTTGCTGTTGCGCGCCAATCCGCTCCGCGGCGTCGATGTCGGTGAGGCGTCGCTAACAGATGAGCCAGCGGAAACCTATGTGCAACGTGTCTGCCAGGAAAAGGCCAGGGCGGGGCGGGAATCATTACACTATAGAAATTTACCGCCTTTCCCGGTACTGGCGGCAGATACCAGCGTCGCGCTGGACGGCAAAATACTGGGCAAACCGGAAAATACAAAACAGGCTGCGGACATGCTACGCCGATTATCCGGTCGTGAGCACCAGGTGCTCAGCGCGGTGGCCATTACGCTGGGAGACAGAATGGAAGTCGCGCTATCGATTTCGACAGTGCGCTTTACCCAACTAAATGAGGAACGCATCAATCGCTATCTGCGCACCAACGAATTCTCGGATAAGACCGGCGGCTATGCCATTCAGGGATATGCAGGCGCATTCATCGAACACTTGTCCGGCAGCTATTCCGGGGTGATGGGTCTGCCGCTGTTCGAAACGGCCACACTGTTGCGACGATTCGATTTCCCGACCCTTTAGAACATCCTCAATGACCGAAGAAATTCTGATTAATGTGACACCGCAGGAAACCCGTGTCGCGGTAATGCAACTGGGTGTAGTACAGGACCTGCACATTGAGCGCAGCAGCAGTCGAGGTATCGTCAGCAACGTTTACCTCGGCAAGGTAATGCGGGTTTTGCCGGGCATGCAATCGGCATTTATTGATATTGGTCTGGAGCGTTCTGCGTTTTTACATGTGGCGGACATTTGGGCAAACAATCACAGCGCTGATCCTGCCAAACGGATTGAAGAAATTCTGTTTGAAGGACAAACACTGCTGGTGCAGGTCATCAAAGAACCAATCGGCAGCAAAGGTGCGCGGCTGTCCACTCAACTCAGCATTGCCGGGCGCCTGCTGGTGTATCTTCCGCAAGAAGCACATATCGGCGTGTCGCAACGTATCGAGAACGAAGAGTTGCGCGAGGCATTACGTGCAAAACTGCAAGCCGCCCTGCCGCCGGAACATAAAGGTGGCTATATCATCCGCACCAGCGCTGAAGCGTCGTCCGAACTGGACTTCGCCGCTGATGTCGCCTATCTGGAAAAACTGTGGGGCAATCTGCAAAGCACGGCAAAAACAGCCGTTGCCACACAATTGTTATATCAAGAGCTGAATATCAGCCTGCGCGTACTGCGTGATCTGGTTGGCAATAATACTGCGCGTATTCTGGTCGATTCACGCAGCACACACCAGAAAATGCTGGAATTCGCGCAAACCTATAACCCTGTTTCGACCACGCACCTTGAGCATTATCCCGGCGCGCGCCCGCTGTTCGACCTGTATGGCGTGGAAGAAGAGATAGAGCGCGCCTTATCCAAACGCGTGGACTTGAAGTCCGGCGGCTATCTGATCATCGATCAAACCGAAGCGCTGACCACAATCGACGTGAACACTGGAGGCTTTGTCGGACTGCGTAACTTTGACGACACCATCTTCAAAACCAACCTGGAAGCCACACAGGTCATTGCCCGGCAATTGCGGTTGCGCAATCTGGGCGGAATGATCATCTGTGATTTTATTGACATGGATACCCAGGAACATCGTGACGCCGTGCTGGAAGAATTCAAAAAAGCATTGGCACGAGACCACACACGCATCACCGTCAACGGTTTTTCCACACTGGGATTACTGGAAATGACACGCAAACGTACTCGCGAAAGTCTGGCGCACATTTTGTGTGAGCCGTGCCCGACTTGTCAGGGCCGTGGAGAAGTAAAAACCGCGCAAACGGTGTGCTACGAAATTTTGCGTGAAATTGTCCGCGAAGCCAGACAATTCAACGCCCGAGAATACCGCATTCTGGGTTCGCAACAGGTCATTGATCTGTTTCTGGATGAGGAGTCACAAGCTCTCGCCCAGCTTTCAGACTTCATCGCCAAACCGATTTCCCTGCAGGTTGAAACGCTGTATAGCCAGGAGCAATACGATGTCATTCTGATGTGACCATCAGTGTTACTGTCGGCAACATCCTGTCAAAGTAATCGTACCGCCATACTTTCCAGCATTGCTAATGGCACCAGTAAAAAAATCTGGCAAATCACCAACAGTACCAGTGAAGACAGATCCACGTTACCCAATAGCGGCAAAATACGCCGTAACGGCTGCAAAAAACGGTATGTCATTGCCGCGAGCAAAGGCGCAAGTGGAGTATAGGGATTGATCCAGGATAACAATGCTTGCGCGAATATCGCACTCATCAATAAATACACACTCACTTTGATCAGTTTCACCAGACTCCAGAGTAACAAACCAGATAGCGGAAAACTGACGAAGGGGTATCCTCCCAAGTACAAGGTCAACGCCAAATAAATAAACTCAGCGGCAAATGCGAGCAACAAAGTCGAACTATCCAACCGCCACACTGAGGGAATAAAACGGCGCACAGGCAATACCAAAAAATTGCTGATCGCCATGATAAATTCGCCAAGTGGATTGCGCATCGGGGCATTCAACCATTGCAACAGAAAGCGGAATAGCAGCACGCCGGAAAATCCCTGCACAAAGACATCCAGCAATAGTTGCGCAGCGTCCTTGAACACTATTCTTTACCCAGTTCGTCGCCCATTTCACGGGCTCGATCGGCAGCGGCCTTTGCCGCCGCGATAATGTGCTGCTTCACCTGATTAGCTTCCATGCTCAGCAACGCGCGCTCGGTTGTACCGTTTTTGGAGGTGACACGAGCGCGCAACATGGCCACGCCTTCCGTACTTTCATGTGCCAGCTTGGCAGCCCCAAGAGCGGTTTCTACGGCAAGTTGATGCGCCGTTCTCTCCGGCAGGCCGAGCTCCTTTCCGGCTTGTTCAAGCGCCTCGATGAAATAGAAAAAATACGCCGGGCCGCTGCCGGAAATCGCAGTTACCGCATCCATGTCTTCTTCGCTGTGAACCCAGACAAACGAGCCAACGGTCCCCATGATTGTCTCAATTTTCCTGAGTTGCTGTTGCGTTAGCAGCTCCGTGGGCGGGAAGCTGTAAAGGCAAATTCCCGTCATGCCCGCGCCCACCAATGCAGGCATGTTTGGCATAGCGCGTGCCAAGACGTAGTTTTGGTTTGGAGTAGGCAGCCACCGAGCCAAATCTTTAAGCCGAATACCGGCAGCGATCGACAGCACAATCTGGCCAGACAACAATGGGCCAAGCTGGATAGCGACATTTTTTATTTGATCTGGCTTGACCGCCAGCACCACAACATCGCATCCCGCTATGGCCTGCTGACTCTGTTTTTCAAATACGACAACACCATAAACTGATTTCAGGCATTCGAGATTGGCGGCATCAATCTCCACCACACGGATCTGCTGTCCGGCGTATCCTTTGTCAAGCAGGCCGCCAATGAGCGCGGTCGCCATGTTGCCGCCGCCGATAAAACAGATATTCATATCGTCCCCTTTTGATAAGTCCGGTTGCCAAAAATTGCCGTGCCAATACGCACGATAGTTGCGCCTTCGGCTATCGCTGCGGCAAAGTCACTTGACATGCCCATCGACAGCGTATCGAGCTGCAAGCCCTGCTGGTTCAACTGATTGCGTAATTTACGCAGCCGTGCGAACGGTCTGTGCTGCGCCGCTTCATCGTCACTCGGCGCAGGCACCGCCATCAAGCCGCGCAAGTTGAGGCGCGGTAATTTGGCGACTTGCATGGCAAGCGCACCAACCTCGTGTTGCGCAACGCCACGTTTGCTCGGCTCATTGCTGATATTCACCTGCAAGCATATTTGCAACGGCGGCTGGTCCGCCGGACGCTGCGCTGCCAAGCGTTGCGCGACGCTCAATCTATCCACGCCATGTACCCAGGAAAAATTTTTTGCGATTGCCTGAGTTTTATTGCTTTGAACAGGCCCAATGTAGTGCCATTCGATAGGCAAGTCGGTCAGTGCGGACATTTTTTCCAGCGCTTCCTGCACATAACTTTCTGCAAATTGCTTTTGCCCAACGTGATAAGCCTCGCGTATCGCATCTGTTGAAAAAGTCTTGCTGACCGCCAGTAGTGTTATATCATCGGCACGACGCCCTGCCCGGTCGGCCGCCGCCGCCAATGCGCTGCGTATAACTTGCAAGTTGGAAGCGATTATAGTCATAATCACGCGCGCCACTTAAATCCTGATCCATGCGGCTTGATGCCGTATTTTAAGCCGGTTCAAAACCAGTCAAACAGGGAAGATTATAATGGATATCACCGAGCTGCTAGCCTTTGGCGTAAAGAACAAGGCCTCCGACTTACATCTCTCGTCCGGTCTGCCGCCCATGATCCGCGTGCATGGTGACATGCGCCGTATTAATTTGCCGCCCATGGAACATAAAGAAGTCCACGCCATGGTGTACGACATCATGAATGATGGGCAGCGTAAATTTTACGAAGAGAACAAAGAGGTCGATTTTTCCTTCGAAATTCCCAATCTGGCGCGTTTCCGTGTCAATGCCTTTGTGCAAAATCGGGGTGCGGCAGCGGTGATGCGCACTATCCCGTCCAAGATACTGTCACTGGAAGAACTGAAAGCGCCAAAAAGTTTCGAGACCATCTCCGATTACCCGCGCGGTATGGTGTTGGTCACCGGGCCAACCGGTTCCGGCAAATCCACCACATTGGCAGCCATGATCAACCATCGCAATGATAATGAGCTGGGACACATTTTGACTGTCGAAGACCCAATCGAATTCGTCCACGAAAGCAAAAAATGTTTGATCAATCAGCGCGAAGTCGGGCGCGATACCCTGTCATTCAACAATGCCTTGCGCTCGGCGCTACGCGAAGACCCTGACATCATACTGGTCGGTGAAATGCGTGACCTGGAAACCATACGTCTGGCGATGAGTGCCGCCGAAACCGGCCATTTGGTGTTCGGTACGCTGCATACCAGCTCGGCGGCAAAAACGATAGACCGCATCATTGACGTGTTCCCCGCTGACGAAAAGGAGATGGTGCGTGCGATGCTGTCCGAATCACTTCGTGCGGTCATTTCACAAGCGCTGCTCAAAACCAAAGATGGTACCGGCCGGGTGGCCGCCCACGAAATCATGGTCTGCACACCGGCTATCCGTAACCTGATTCGCGAGGCAAAAGTTCCGCAAATGTATTCAGCCATCCAGACCGGCCAAAGCTTGGGCATGCAAACACTTGATCAGTGCCTGACCAATCTGGTCAAAAGTGGCGCCATTTCTTCTGCCGAAGCGCGCGGTAAAGCAATGAACAAGGACATGTTCCCCGGTTAACCAAAGCACTCACCACCTGGAGTTACAAATATGGAAAGAGATCAGGCAACCGAGCTGATATATAACTTGTTACGCGGCATGACCACCAAAAAGGCCTCCGATTTGTTCATCACCGCAAACTCTCCGCCCATGTTCAAAGTGAGCGGCAAGATGACGCCGGTTTCCAGCCAGACGCTCACCGCGCAACATACCCAAGTGCTGGCACGCAGCATCATGAACGATCGCCAAGCCGCCGAATTTGAAGCAACGCATGAATGCAACTTCGCCATCAGTCCGCACGGCATAGGACGTTTTCGCGTAAACGTTTTTATGCAACAACAACGCGTCGGCATGGTGATGCGCGTGATCACCACCACGATTCCCGATCTGGACCAGATGGGTATGCCACCGGTACTCAAAGATATCGTGATGACCAAGCGCGGCCTGGTTATTCTGGTGGGTGCGACCGGATCCGGTAAATCCACCACGCTTGCCGGAATGCTCGGCCACCGCAATCAGCATAGTTATGGGCATATCATTACTATCGAAGACCCGGTGGAATATGTTCACGAGCACAGGAACTGCATCATCACCCACCGTGAAGTCGGGGTAGATACTGATTCCTGGCATGCCGCGTTGAAGAATACCTTGCGTCAGGCACCTGATGTGATATTGATCGGTGAAATTCGTGACCGCGAAACCATGGAATATGCTGTGGCATTTGCCGAAACCGGTCACTTATGTATGGCTACCCTGCATGCCAACAGCGCTAATCAGGCGCTGGATCGCATCATCAATTTTTTCCCGGAAGAACGTCGGGAGCAACTATTGATGGATTTGTCACTCAACATCAAATCCATCATTTCACAACGCTTGATCCCAAAGAAGCAAGGCGGTGGACGGGCGGCGGCAATTGAAATCCTGCTTAATTCCCCGCTTATTTCCGATTTGATATTCAAGGGTGAGGTGCATGCCATCAAAGAGATAATGGCCAAGTCGCGTGAGCTGGGCATGCAAACCTTTGACCAGGCGCTATTCGACTTGTTTGAGTCAGATGCTATCTCCTATGAGGAGGCGCTGAAGAATGCAGACTCGGTCAATGATTTGCGCTTGCGCATCAAATTGCAAAGCAAAAACGCCGCTGATAGAGATATGCTCAGCGGCACAGAAAATCTCAAAATGACTTGATGGCTTTAAAGCAGCACTCATGCGGCTATACCACCTGAACCGAGAAGTGCTGTTGACAGAAATTCACCGTTTTTGAAAAGCAACACGCCACAATAAACACGCTCCGCTAAGTGGAGCGTGGCTGTTTTTGCGGCGACCTGTTACTGCCGGATACAATTTTATATTCCAGCAAACGGCACTCAATTGCGCCATTAAATAATGGTGTGCGTTTGGACGGGGACAAGCGCATCAGCTTGAGTATCGCCTTGTCGGCAGTGAACAGATAAGCCACCCACCCACCAAATTTTCTTTTCAATGCATCACCAAGTTGCGGGTAAAGCTCAGCCAGCTCATCAAGCTCGCCCATGCGTTCGCCGTAGGGCAGATTCGCGACCAGCATACCCTGTGCTACCGGCGCGGATATCTCCAATATATTAGCCTGCTTGAGTTGCACACATTCCGACAGGCCGGCTTCTTGCAGATTACGCCACGCGCTTTTCAGTGCATCGCCATACAAATCGCTGCCATAAATTTCCAGGAATTTTATGGGTAGCTGCGCTGCGATTGCTTGTTCGCGCATCATTTTCCATGTGGCAGCATCAAAATTTTTCAGTATTTCAAAAGCAAAACTGCGCGCAATGCCCGGCTGGATATTCAGTGATATTTGCGCAGCTTCCAGCAAAAAAGTACCGCTGCCACACATCGGATCGAGTAACGGTATGCCCGGTTTCCAGCCCATCAAACGTAATATTCCCGCCGCCAGATTTTCACGCAATGGTGCAATATTGGTGTGCTGGCGCACCCCGCGCTTGAATAGTGCGTCTCCGGAAGTGTCCAGATACAACATCAGATTTTGCTGTTCAATAAAAACATGGATACGCACGTCGGGCGTTAAAGTGTCCACGCTTGGACGTTCATTGCAGTGTGCACGGAAGCAATCACATACCGCATCTTTTATCAGCAAGGTGATGTACTCGAGGCTTTTCAGCGGGCAGTTGATGGCAGTAACATTTACCCGAATGGTACGGCTGACATCGAACCAGTGCTGCCACTGTAATTCAGCTGCCGCCTGGTAAATATCCTGTTCGGTGCGATATGTGGTTTGCTTGATGCGCCACAAGATACGGCTGGCGATCCGGCTTTCCAGATTGGCGCGGTAACAGAGCGGCCAGTCGCCAACAAAATGGACGCCACCCTCGGTGGCACGTGTCTGCTGAGCGCCCAATTTTTCCAGATCGCTCTGTAAAACCGCTTCCAGACCGCGCGGGCAGGGGGCAAAAAAATCGGGCATGCATTATTCCAGTCTTATTTCATCGGTGAAATTGCGTTGGCTGTTCGCCTACTCCCAGCCGTATTCGCGGCACTGTCAGCACCGTTCGCTCATGGCTGCCTTGTTTGACCTTTGAAAAATTGGGATTAGAAGGGCTTGACAGTAACAAGTATAACGATAGCAACCAGAATCAGCACCGGGACTTCGTTGAACCAGCGATAAAATACGTGCCCGTGCGTATTTTGATCGGCAGCAAACCGCTTCATTAGCCTGCCGCAATAATGGTGGTATCCGATTAACAGCATGACCAACAATAACTTCGCGTACAGCCACCCACCGGTAAAGCCATATCCCAACCAGAGCCAGATGCCGAAGCCCAAAGCCAGCCCTGCAATCGGTGTGACAAAGCGGTACAACTTGCGCTCCATCAACTTCAGGCGGGCAATCTCGACGGGCTCGGTTGCCATGGCGTGATTGACAAAAATGCGCGGTAAATAAAATAGCCCGGCAAACCAACTGACCACAAAAATAATGTGGAACGCTTTAACCCACAACATAAAACACCTCTACTGGGACAGTCTTTTTCTGAACAACACCAGCGACACATAAAAGCCAAGCAAGGCATAACTCAATAATATCGCGACATGCATGAGTAAATTTGCCGGGATGGCATTGTTCAACAGCGGCCTGGCAATATCAATCGCATGCGTCAGGGGCAGAATTGATGACAGGTTCTGCAACATGGGCGGTAACTGGCTAACCGGAAAGAACACACCACATAACAGCACCATCGGAGTGATGACCAAGGTGAAATAATACATGAAGAAATCATAGCCCGGCGCAAGTGCGGTCATGATCAATCCCAACGACGCAAAACACAACCCAACCAGCAAGGCGACCAGAATAATCCACAACGACAGCCAGGAATGCGACAAACCCATTATCCAGACAACCAGCAATACCGCTATGCCCGACAACAGACTTTTACTGGATGCCCAGGCAATCTCTGCCAAAATAATGTCGTCCAGGGTGATCGGTGTGTTGAGTATCGCTTCCCAGGTACGCTGTTCGTGCATGCGCGCAAAAGTTGAATATAGCGCTTCAAAACTGGCACTGTTCATCGTGCTGTAGCACACCGTTCCGGCTGCAAGAAAGGAGATGTAAGGCATTCCGCCCACCTCGGGCAGCATTCCTCCCAGACCGTATCCCAGACCCAGCATATAAATAACCGGGTCGGCCAAATGGCCGAGTATGGATGAGCCGGCCATCTTCTTCCACACCATGAAATTGCGTCTCCAGATCGGCATAAAGCGCAGGCTAAACTGTGGCATGGTAAATAAATCAATTTTCATTCGCGCATTTCCCTGCCGGTCAATTTCAGAAACACATCTTCCAGATTTGCCGGACGATGCAGGTAGCGCAACTGGGGATGATGCTGTAATTCGTGCAGCAATGACTGCGCGTCATCCACATAACAGAACACCGACTCTCCGCTTATTTCAAATCGCCGGGCAAGATGCGCCGCATGAATATTTGCCCAGGCAATCGCTTGGTCGCCGAATACTTCGACCACTTGTGGTTCAATATTCTGCGCAATCAATTCGCGCGGCGAACCGCTGCTGATAATGCGTCCGTTATCCATCACCGCAAGGCGGTTGCACAGCCGCTCCGCCTCATCCATAAAGTGAGTGGTGAGCAACAAGGTCTTGCCGCGTGCCGTCAGCTCGCGCAGTCGCTGCCAAATCAGGTGGCGCGCCTGCGGATCAAGACCGGTAGTTGGCTCATCGAGAAATATCACTTCCGGGTCATTTACCAACGCACGAGCCAGAGTCAATCGCCGCTTCATCCCGCCGGATAAAACGGTGACTTTGACATCACGCTTTTGAGTCAGATTGGCAAATTCCAGCAACTCCGGCAGACGCGCCTCTATGACAGCATCACGCATGCCAAAGTAACGGCCATAGACCAACAGGTTTTCTGCCACGGTAAAGTCAGGATCAAGATTATCAAATTGCGGCACGACGCCAACCCGCAGGCGCGCTGCACGCGCTTGAGCCGGGATCGCATGATCCAGTAAACCAAGCGTGCCGTTATCCGGTGAAATGAGTCCCAACAATAAACGCAACGTGGTCGTCTTGCCGGCGCCATTTGGCCCCAGCAGACCAAAACACTCGCCGCGCTGAATGGATAAATTCAAGCCATCCACCACCAATTTATCGGCATAACTTTTGCGCAAATCGCGCGCACTCAATACGACGTTCATTGGAAACTTTCCATATTCTGCAAAACGATTTGTTTGAGTTGTGCCAGACGTCCGTGGAAAAAATGCCCTGCGCCTGGCAGTACCACGATGGGTAATTGCTGCGGGCGCGCCCAGTGCAATACTTCTTGCAAGCTGACCACTTCATCCAGATCACCGTGCACCAGTAACGTATTCGCTGCCACCGGTGGCATGGCAAAACGACTAACGGCAGGGGCTATGAGCACTAATTGCCGGGGCTGTAACTGCCCGGCAGCACGCGCCTGAACATATCCTCCAAATGAAAAACCGGCGCTGAACAAAGGCAGATTCGGATAGTTGCCACGTAGAAAATGCGTGGCAGCCAGTGTATCTGATGTTTCGCCGACACCCTCGTCATAAACGCCCGCACTCGCTCCCGTTCCGCGAAAATTGAAGCGCAATGCCGCACAACCTGCTTCCACAAAAGCCCGCGTCAGGGTGGTAACCACTTTGTTATCCATCGTGCCGCCCATGGTGGGCAGGGGATGCGCTACCACCGCTATCGCTTGGGCCGGACGGTCAGGTACATGGAGCACGCCTTCGAGTTGACCCGCCATCCCGTTGAATGTCACTGCTTGCTGCGCAGCCATCAGATTTTCAGCCTCTTGACCACGCGCCCATGCTGCAAATGCTCGGTGATAATTTCGTCAATATCGTTTTCATCCACATAGGTATACCAGGTTCCTTCCGGATAGATCACGATGACCGGCCCTTCATCGCAACGATCCAGACAGCCGGCTGTGTTGATGCGAATGCGATTTGTGGCACGGTCCAGGCCCAGTAGCTTGACCTTGTTTTTGGCATAATCGCGCAACTTCTGTGCGCCATGATTATTGCAACAGCCTGCGCCCGGTTCGCGCTGGTTGACACAGAAAAAAACATGCTTGTCAAAATACCCCATGGCAAACCCCCTGTAAATTCAATAGGGCGAAATTATATTTCGCCCTATCCGCCAGCGGCGGAAAATCAGCATCGGCGGGAAGATTACAGCGAAGAATTCGTACGCGAAATAAATTAACCGCATTAATCGAATCAGAACCGGTCAAATTTAAGGCTGCGCGGCTTACGTGGTGCATTAGCGAACAATCGGTCGTACAACCAGTTCGGCAGTAGCTTGAGCATATGCCCAATCACGCCCATCTGCCAAGGAATCACAGTGCAGGCAACTTGTCGCTCGATGGCGTAAACCATACGTTTTGCCGCCTCGTCCGCTTCCAGTATGAACGGCATGGGATACGGATTGATTTTGGTCATCGGAGTTTTAATATAGCCCGGACATATCGTCACAACTTTAATGCCGCTACCACGCAACTCGACGCGCAACGATTCCAGATAGGCAATCGCGGCAGCTTTGGAGGCCGAATATGCGCCTGCACCGGGCAAGCCGCGAAATCCAGCCACGCTGGCAATACCTACCAGTGTCCCGCGCCGCGCCGCGCGCATCGCCGTCACAAATGGTTGAAAGGTTTTCACCATCCCCAACACGTTAATATCCATCACTTGCTGGAAAGCATCCACGTCTTCGGCATACTCGGTCAGCGTACCGATACTGACTCCGGCGTTGGCGATCACCACATCAGGGCAACCGACCTGCTGCATGAAATCGCTGACGGCATGCTGTATTGCCGCCGCGTCTCGCACGTCAAGTGCATAACAATAGACTTTACCGGGAAATTCATTGCTCAAGGGTTTCAGCAATTCACCTCGTCTGGCGAAAACAGCAACGATTGCGCCTTGCTTGAGGTAATGGCGCGCAAGCGCCAGACCCAGCCCGCTCGACGCCCCGCTGATAACCAGTGACTTGGGCATCGTTTTTGATGGCTTAACCAAGGCCATGCAAAGCTGACCTGCGTGGCTGCATTTTAAGCAGGTTTGGCAGTCGGCTTGATAGATTGGGCATCAGCAGATTTGCCCGAACGCTCTTTGCGTACTTTGGCAACTACCTCATCCAGCGCGCGGATGAGGTCTTTCGGTCCCATTCCGGTAATCACATATTTTCCGTCCACTACCAGCGTGGGCGTCCCTGCAATGGCATAGCTGCGGATCATTTGTTTTGCACGCGCAACTTTACTTTGCACTGCAAAAGAACCGTACGCATCAGAAAATTTTGCCTTATCCACGCCATGCTGCGCGACGAAATCAGCAATCGCGCTGGCATCATGCAGATCAATATTCTTAACGTGTATCGCCTGATAAATCTCATCATCCAGCTGCTTGATCTTACCCATGCTTTCCAACGAATAATAAGTGCGTGCCAGCGGCTCGGTAGATTCACGGAAGATGGTAGGCACAAAGGATAGCGCCACATCCTTGGGAATGTTTTTCTCCCATGCAGCCAATAGCGGGTGTAAATGAAAACAATGTGGGCACTCATAAAAGAAAAATTCCAGTACTTCGATTTTTGTGCCAGTAGTGGGCTGCGGCTCGTTCAACAAGGTATAGTCCCTGCCCGGTTGCGCTTCGGCAGACACAAGCCCGCTCATGATCATTGTCGCCACAAACAACACACTACCAATAATAATTTTCATGCTCGCTCCTTAAATTGTTCAACAAGACGGGAAACACTCACTGCGCGCGCATTGGAGTCACATCCATGCCATTTTGTTTCAAAGCGGCACGCGCATCATTCATTTCTTTACTGTTCTGATAAGGACCGGTGCGCACTCGATGCCACACCCCCTTGTCAGGAATGGTTACCGTCTGGATATTGGCCTCCATACCAAGCAAGGCCAATTTGGCTTTGAGTTTTTCCGCATCATCTTCATTCGAGAATGACCCGGCTTGCAGATAATAAATTTCTTTGTCGGCCGTTCCCGGAACAGCCTGACTCGTTTCGCCGCCCTTTGACTGATCCCCGGATTTACCCGCTGCGGGCAAGGTTGCATCTTGCTTGTCGGTGAGCACTTTGTAGAATTCGAAACGCGGTTTACCGTCACTGCTGGCACCCGGCCCTGTCGAAGTTGCCGGGCCCGGTTTAGGCGTTTCCGGCAACGGCTTCTGGATGTCAACCTGCGCTTTGGGCAAAAACGGGTTCGGTGATTTAAGAATATACCAAGCCAGACTGGCGGCCAGCGCAGCACCGATTAATATGCCAACCAAAATGCCAATCAGCAATGGGCTGCCTTTGCCTCTAACTGCGGATTTATTACTTATGTTTCTGCTCATGTTTTACCTGTTCAATTTTAATGATTAGGAAAGCCCATAAAAACCTTATAGATAACGACAACAATCACTAAAGATTCTTTACATTTTTTCCGGTGCGCTGACACCCAATAATGCCATGCCGTTACGCATTACCTGCGCCGTAGCAGTAATCAATGCCAAACGCGCGCATTTAACCGTTTCGTCTTCGACCAAAAAGCGTGACGCATTGTAATAACTATGGAAATCAGCCGCCAACTCTTTCAGGTAAAAAGCGATTGAATGTGGAGCAAGGTCATGCGCAGCGGCTTCAACCACTTGCGAATAATCAATCAACCTTTGCAGTAAGGCCAGTTCATAATCGCTATCCAGTACGCCCAGTTCCATGTCACCCAGTGTTGCGAGCGCACCGCCCCATTGTGTCAGCACACTACGTATACGCGCATGCGCATATTGCACATAATAGACCGGATTATCGTTACTCTGGGATTTTGCCAGATCCAGATCGAAATCCAGATGTTGGTCGCTTTTGCGCATGACATAAAAAAAACGTGTCGCATCATTACCCACTTCTCGACGCAAATCGCGCAGCGTCACAAATTCGCCACTGCGGGTGGACATCGCAGCCTTTTGGCCGTCACGATATAGCACCGCAAACTGCACCAGTGCGACGGTGAGTTTTTTATTGTCCATGCCCAGTGCGGTCAAGGCGCCATTGATACGCGCTATATAACCATGATGATCGGCACCCCACACGTCGATCACCCAATCAAAGCCGCGCTCAAACTTATTCAAATGATAGGCAATATCCGAAGCAAAATAAGTATAAAGACCGTTGTCGCGCTGCACTACCCGGTCCTTTTCATCACCAAATCCGGTTGAGCGGAACCACCACGCACCATCCTGTTGATACAGGTGACCGCGCGCTTTCAGTTCTGCCACAACACGCGCTACCGACCCATTATCGAACAACGATTGCTCGGAGAACCACACCTCCATCTCGACGCCAAATTCTTGCAGATCAGCGCGACAATCATCCAGTTGCTGATTCAGCGCGTATTGCTGGATATAACTGTAGTGCTCGCCCAGCAGGCGTTTTGCATTGGCAATCAAAGTATCCAGATATTCGTCCGGTTGCTCTGTAAAATCGGGGACACAAGCAAACACATCGGCACCGGCATGCACCAATTTTGCGCCCTGTGCAGCGTTGATTTGCTGCGCCATGTTGCGCACGTACTCACCCTGATAAGCATTGCCCGGAAAATCGAGAACCACGCCATGCAACTCAAGATAACGCAGCCAGGTAGACAAGGCGAGAATATCCATTTGTCGACCGGCGTCGTTGACATAATACTCACGCGATACGATATAGCCAGACGCATCCAGCACATTCGCCAAACTCGCGCCATAGGCGGCACCGCGTCCGTGTCCGACATGCAGCGGGCCGGTTGGATTGGCGGAGACAAATTCAATTTGCACTTTGCGTCCCGCACCCAACGTGCCTCGCCCATAAGTCTCACCGCTTTGTAGCACGGCTTTGACTACTGCCTGTTTGGCAACCACAGTGATAAACACATTGATGAAACCCGCACCGGCAATTTCCACTTTTTCGACCAGCGCAGAAACCGGCAATGCAGCAACCAAGGCTTGCGCAATATCGCGCGGCGATTTGCGTAATGTTTTGGCCAACTGCATTGCCAAGCCACACGCGTAGTCACCGTGGGTTACCTGCTTGGGACGTTCGATGATGATGTCAACTTGCCCAGCCCCGTTCACCACCACATCGGGTGCGACTATGCGTAATGCTTGCGCGAACAGATCAGTCAGATGGGATTTGAAATTAACGGAAGGGGTAACGCTCATGGCACACCTGCAAAAACGAGGCGCGAATTATAACATCCGCCACCATTAACCCAGCGAGTCAATTCACCCCCGCACGGTGAGCACACGGAAACGCCGGTGGGCAGTTACAACACTTTACCCGGATTCATCAATCCTCCGGGATCAAGGACACGTTTGATGCCAAGCATCAACTCCAGTTCGAGAGGGGTTTTGTGAGCGCGGATAGTTTCACGTTTAAGCTGCCCCAAACCATGTTCGGCGCTGATGCTGCCGGCAAGCTCATCGACCACTTGATAAACCAATTCATTGACCGCCGCTTCGTGCCGATCAATGAAAATTCTGTTTTGCGCAGGATCCGGCATGGCACAGTTGTAATGGATATTACCATCGCCCATATGCCCGAACGCCGCGATACGTATGCCGGGAAAGGCCCTGTTCAGAAGGGCATCGGCGCGGGTGATAAATTCCGCCACGCGACTGACCGGGACAGATACGTCATGTTTGATGCTGACACCTTCACTTTTTTGTGCCGCGCTGATATTTTTACGCAGCTTCCAGTAACGCTCCGCCGCATCAATATCGCTGGTTGTGACAAACTCCAGAATGTTCGCCGCAAAATTTTGCAACGAGCTGCGCAGTGCGTTTTCCAGCGGGCTATCCAGCACGTCGCCGAGTTGCACGAGCAAATACCAGGCATAGCGCCGCTCGAATGGCTCTGCGGTATCGGGTATATGTTTGAACACCAGCTCCAGACAACTGCGCGAGATGATTTCAAAACCGCTCAATGTATCGCCACAATCAGCGCGGATATGCGCCAGCAAACGCACCGCCGCATCCGGGTCGGCAATCGCAATGCAGGCGGTAACGCTGGTTCGCGGACGCGGAAACAGTTTCAGTACCGCTGCCGTAATAATGCCCAGCGTGCCTTCCGCGCCGATGAAAAGGTGCTTTAAATCGTAACCGGTATTGTCCTTGCGCAGACTGCGCAAACCGTTCCAGACACGTCCATCAGGCAATACCACTTCCAACCCCAGCACCAAATCACGCGCATTGCCATAACGCAACACACCGATACCACCGGCATTGGTCGACAGATTGCCGCCAATTTGGCAATGTTCGGCTACCGCTGTCAGTGCCAGCGGAAACAAACGATGATTTTTTTCTGCAGCGTTGCGAACTTCGGATAAAGTGCAGCCCGATTCCGCTGTCATGGTGTAATTCACCGCATCTATCTCGCGGATACGATTCATGCGTGACATGTTTATGACCACCTGAGCGCCCTGCGCCAGCGGCACGCCCGCACCACACAAGCCGGTATTGCCGCCTTGCGGTACGACTGCCACACCTTGTGCAGCACACCGCTCGACCAATGCGGCAACTTGTTGCGTGTCGGATGGGAACAATACCGCCAATGCCTGACCCGAATAACGACCGCGCCAATCGCTGCAGTATGGCTGGGCCGCCTCACCGGTTAAAACAAAAGCGCCTCCAATCACGTCAGAAAAAAACTTGATCAAACCTTCAGCCATAAAATCTTTGGGAGCCATTCATACCGGTAAACTGAATGTCAATGGCGTTTTCCATCCACGCCGGCGCAAAATTTAAAAACTTAATATCCGGTTTTATGATGCACACTGGGCAAATCACTACCGTCAGTAATCAGCGCCCAAATCAGGCGTGCAACACTCTCTGTGGCGATGACCGTATGCCGGTTAGCGGCGGCAAACAATTTTTCTCTCAATTCCTTGCGTACCGTAGCCACACCGGTCAGGTCGAAAATGATATCCACAGCATCTCCCTTGGCAACCAGTTCATCAATGCTGATAATCTTGATCCCGTGAGCTTGAGCGGCAGCCCGGCCCGGGGTACTGCCATTTTCCACGACAGCGGAGATTGCTATGCCTTTGCTGGACGAACCAAGCAATATTTCTAAAAATCGAGAACCCACTCTACCAAGACCGATTATTGCAACTGATTGCTTTTCCATGACACGCTCCTTTTAAGTTAAACAACTTGATTAATTCATATTGTCTGTCTAAACGGCAATACCCACATTTGATACAACATGGTAAAAATCATGATCATCGCAGCCAGACTGTAACCTAATCCGCCGACTATCACCAACCAGGTAAATTCCGGGTTCGTTCTCATTGTATTCATCCTTCGATGACACTGAAATGGATATGAACGCAACGCGGTCATTTTCACTCACCGGCTCATTAAATGCCAGCGACGTAAACGCCGCGACAATCAGAACTCCAGCGGGTCTATATCCAACGAGTAACGCAATTTCCTTGTTGCATTCATAAATAATTGCGGTTGCCAGGCGCGCAGGAAATGTTGCATCGCTTTTCGTGAACTTGCCTGAACCAGCAGTTGCGCACGAATATGATTGGCGCGGCGCGGCAGGGCTGCCGGAACCACGCCCAGAATTTCCACCTCATGTTGCAACGCCAGCGCAACGCTGCGCGCTTGATTCAGAAATTGATAAACGTCAGCCTCATGCTTGCCTTCGGCACGCAGCATCGCCTGAAACGTTAACGGCGGAAAACCCGCCAAACGTCGCTCGGCAAGCTGAGCATCAGCCCAGCTCGCGAAATCATGCGCCTGCAAAGCGCAAAATAACGGATGGTCCGGAAATGCAGTCTGAATCAATACTTCCCCCGCTTTGTCGGAACGCCCAGCACGGCCAGCCACTTGTACCAGTTGCGCAAAAAGTTTTTCCGCTGCGCGGAAATCACTGCTATATAGCGCACTGTCCGGATTGATCACCCCAACCAGGGTCAGCGCAGGAAAATCATGTCCTTTCGCCAACATTTGCGTCCCGACCAGAATGTCCACCTGATTAGCGTGTATCTGCTCACGCATGACTTGCCAGGCACGCTTGTTGCGTGTGCTGTCACGATCTATACGTAAAATGCGTGCTTCAGGAAAATGTTCCTGCAAGACGCTTTCCACACGCTGCGTGCCGCTCCCCAGCGGAATTAAATCCGCATTGCCGCAACCCGGACAAGCGGTTGGCACCCGTATCTGATAACCGCAATGGTGGCAGCGCAGGCGTTTTTCACCAAGGTGCAATACCAGCTTGCCCGCGCAATGTTTGCAGTCGGACAACCAGCCGCATCCCGTGCACATCAATACCGGTGCATAACCACGGCGGTTGATAAACAACAGGCTTTGCTCCTTGCGCTTGATGCGTTGCTCAATTTCACGCAGCAGGTTTTCACTGACGCCTTGGTGCATGACCGTTTGGTTGATATTGACACAACGCACTGCAGGCAGGCGCGCTTCGGCTTGCGCACGCTTGCTGAGCTTGAGCAGTTGATATCGTCCGTTTTGCGCGTTGTAATAGCTTTCCAGTGACGGCGTCGCCGAGCCCAGCACGATGCGAATACCAAGCTGCCTGGCGCGAAAAATTGCTACATCACGCGCCGAATAACGTAGCCCGTCCTGCTGCTTGAACGAGCTGTCGTGTTCTTCGTCCACGATGATGAGCGCCAAGCTGGGTAATTCAGAAAATACCGACAGGCGCGTGCCGAGCACAATCTGTGCTGTTCCAGCTTGTGCCCGCTGCCAGTTATGCAGACGCTCTCCATCCGACAAGCCACTATGCAGGCTTACCAGTGCCGCGTCGGGAAAACGGCTGCGAAAATAACTTTCCAGTTGCGGGGTGAGATTGATTTCCGGCACCAGCAGCAGCGCCTGGCCACCACGCTGCAACACATTGTGCAGCAAATGCACATACACTTCCGTCTTGCCGCTACCGGTAATGCCATGCAATAGAAAACAGCCGTAGCCACTATGTTGCGTGATACTGTCTATTGCCTTTTGCTGCTCGGCAGTCAACGCATGCGCGTTGCTGAAAACATGTTCACTCGGCGCGCTTGCCTCCTCGCTAATCTCGACATAGCCCTGCTGCACCAGCGTGTCAAGCTGCGCGGCGGCAGTCGCTGACAGCGACTTGATTTGCGCAAGATTGCACGGCTGTTCGGCAAGTCTGGCAAGAATGCGCCGCTGCACCACTTTCCGTTTCGGAAAAATCTCAAAATCAAGTTCCGCACCGCTTGCACTCAGACGATATAAAAAAACCTGTTTGCTGATAATGGGCTTGTCGGAACGTAACTGTGCAGGCAAGGCGGATAGTGCCGTCTGGCCAATCGGGTAATGGTAATAGTCGCTGCAAAAATTCAGCAATTCGAGCAGTTGTGGCGACAACGGCGCGCTATCGCGCAACACCTGCGCAACGGGCTTGATCTGTTGCGGCGACATCCCGGTTGTGGCAACCCGTTCCATCACCACCCCGACCATTTGCCTGCGTCCGAATGGCACAACCACGCGCTGCCCCGGTGCAACCACAATACCTTCATCCACCGTGTAATCGAACAGGGTGGGCAGCGGGACATCGAGGGCGACACGGACAATGGACATATTTACTCAGGTAATCAACGTTGCGATTGTCGCAGAAATACAAAAGCCGCAGGAATTACCTGCGGCTTTCTGTTCGAGCCAATTATTTAATGATACTTCTTGCTCAACTCATGCACCGCCGCAACCAGTGCCGCCGCATGTTCCGGTTTGGTGTGCTGCGAAATGCCGTGCCCCAGATTGAACACATGCCCGCTGCCAAACCCGTAGCTGCTGAGCACGCGCTCCACCTCTGCGTGGATGGTATCCGGTGCGGCAAACAATACTGTCGGATCAAGATTACCTTGCAGCGCGACTTGATGCCCGACCCGTTGCCGCGCAGTGCCGATGTCCATCGTCCAGTCCAGCCCCACTGCGTCGCAACCGATAGCTGCGATACTTTCTATCCATAGGCCGCCACCCTTGGTGAACACGATGGACGGAACACGCACCCCGTCTTTTTCCTTGATCAATCCCTCCACAATACGCCGTGTGTAGGGCAGCGAAAATTCATGGAATGCCGCATGCGACAACACCCCGCCCCAGGAATCAAACACCATGACCGCCTGGGCGCCTGCTTCGATTTGCGCATTCAAATAGGCAATCACCGCTTGGGTGGTTACTTCGAGTATGTGGTGCATCAGTTTCGGCTCGTCATACATCAAGGTTTTTACCTTGGCATAGTCATCGCTGCCACCACCCTCGACCATATAACAGGACAGCGTGAATGGACTGCCGGAAAAACCGATCAGCGGCACACTGCCATCCAGCGCCTTGCGTATCTGCGTTACCGCATCTGTGACATAACGTAAATCTTTGTCTATATCCGGCACGCGCAACGCCTTGATCGCCGTTGCGTCGCGCAACGGGTGATTAAACTTCGGGCCTTCGCCTTCGGAAAAATACAGCCCCAAACCCATCGCGTCCGGCACGGTCAATATGTCGGAGAACAGAATCGCCGCATCCAGCGGAAAACGCTCCAGCGGCTGCAACGTCACTTCGGTAGCAAAATCGGGATTCTTGCACAACCCGAGAAAACTGCCCGCGCGCTGCCGTGTAGCCCGATATTCGGGCAGATACCGGCCAGCCTGACGCATCATCCATAACGGTGTGTATGTGGTTGGTTGACGCAACAGGGCGCGTAAAAAGGTGTCGTTCTTTAATTTGAAATTCATTTGTGCCTCTGTAAATGCATTTATCGGGCGCACCGCTCAACGCGGTAATACGGAACTGCCCATCAAATATTCATCCACTGCTCGTGCGCATTGACGGCCTTCGCGTATTGCCCACACCACCAGCGATTGACCGCGCCGCATGTCACCCGCAGCAAATACTTTATCCTTGCTGGTGCGATAATCTTCGGTGTTGGCCTTGATGTTGCCGCGCCCGTCTTTTTCCACACCGAAGGCATCCAGAATTTTTTGCGCCGGACTGACGAAACCCATCGCCAACAGCACCAGATCAGCCTTTATTTCGAATTCGCTGCCCGCGACTTCATTCATCTTGCCGTCTTTCCATTCGACGCGTGCCACGCGCAGTTTTTCAAGCTTGCCGTTCGCACCGATAAATTCTTTGGTTGCCACTGCCCAATCGCGCTGCACACCTTCTTCATGCGAGCTGGAAGTACGTAACTTCATCGGCCAGTCAGGCCACACCAACGGTTTGTTTTCTTGCTCGGGCGGGCGCGGCATCACCTCGAACTGGGTGACCGACAATGCGCCGTGACGATTGGATGTACCGACGCAATCCGAGCCGGTATCGCCACCGCCAATCACGATGACGTGCTTGCCGGTTGCCTTGGTCTGTTCCGGCAACGTATCACCGGCATTGACGCGATTTTGCTGCAGCAGAAAATCCATGGCCGGATAGATGCCGCTCAATTCACGTCCCGGCACAGGTAAATTACGGGGGATTTCAGCTCCACCGGACAAAATCACGGCATCAAATTCAGCCATTAGCGTTTGCGGTGAGATGGTTTCGGTTGCCATATTATTCACACCAAGATCCTTATCGGTACCGATAAATATTCTGGTGCGGAATACCACACCTTCCGCCTGCATTTGCTCAATGCGCCGGTCGATGTGCGACTTTTCCATCTTGAAATCGGGAATGCCATAACGCAACAAGCCGCCGATGCGATCATTTTTTTCGAACAACACCACGTCGTGTCCGACGCGTGCCAGTTGTTGCGCTGCCGCCATGCCGGCAGGCCCGGAACCCACCACCGCAACTTTTTTACCGGTTTTTTTGCTCGGTGGTTGCGGCACAACCCAGCCTTGTTCCCAGCCTTTGTCGATGATCGCATGCTCAATGGATTTGATGCCCACCGCATCGTCGTTGATGTTCAGAGTACAAGCCGCTTCACAGGGCGCAGGGCAGATACGTCCGGTAAACTCTGGAAAATTGTTGGTGGAATGCAAGACATCCAGCGCCTCGCGCCAATTGCCGCGAAACACTAAATCGTTCCAATCCGGGATGATGTTATTGATCGGGCAACCGGTGGTACAAAATGGAATACCGCAATCCATGCAGCGCGCACCCTGGGTCTTCGCCTGCTCATCGGTCAGATGTAATACAAACTCCTGATAACTTTTGATTCGCTCTGCTACGGGTAAATTTTCTTCGCTCAACCGCCGGAATTCCATGAAGCCTGTTGCCTTACCCATTATGCCGCCTCCAATTGCCTGGCATTTTGCTCAGCCATTTCCTGCAGTGCGCGACGATATTCGGTCGGCATCACTTTGATGAATTTCGGCAAATATGCCGACCAGCTATCCAGAATATGTTTAGCGCGCGGACTGTCGGTGTAGCGCAAATGTTTTTCGATTTGTGTCCGCAGTACCTGTTCATCCGCCAGATTGAGGTGATTGAAATGCACCCGACCATGGCTTTCGGGCACGGCATCCGTGCTTTCCAGCACGGCTAACTCGTCCAGCATCGGTTCAAGTGCGACCATCGCCAGATTGCAGCGCTGCTTAAAACCACCGTCTTCATCCAGCACATAAGCCACGCCGCCGGACATGCCCGCCGCAAAATTGCGCCCGGTTTGTCCCAGCACCACAACCATGCCACCCGTCATATACTCGCAACCGTGATCGCCCAAACCTTCCACCACGGCAATCGCGCCGGAGTTACGCACCGCAAAACGCTCACCGGCCACACCGGAAAAATAACATTCACCCGAAGTCGCGCCATACAGCACCGTGTTGCCGACGATAATGTTTTCATGGCTAACCAGCCTGGAACTGTCCGGCGGCATAATGCTGATACGCCCACCACACAAACCCTTGCCCACATAGTCGTTGCCTTCGCCAAACAATTCAAATGCAATGCCATGCGCGAGGAATGCGCCAAAACTCTGACCGGCCGTGCCGAGAAATTTCACATTGATGGTGTCGTCGGGCAAGCCAGCCTGACCATAACGTTTGGCGACTTCATGTGACAACATTGTACCCACGCTGCGATTGACGTTGCTGATTGAACTGGAAATGTATGCGTCTGCCTGAATACTCAAGGACTGCTGAGCTTGCGCGATGAGCATGTTGTCCAAAGCTTTTTCCAACTCGTGGTTTTGCGTTTGCGTATGGCGACGCGACACGCTGGCGGCAACCTGCGGCTGGTAAAACACTTTGGAAAAATCCAGCCCCTTTGCTTTCCAATGCTCAATGCCATGCTGCATTTCCAGCAAATCACTGCGTCCGATCAAATCGTCAAATTTACGTATGCCCAGTTGCGCCATATATTCGCGCACTTCTTCCGCGATAAAGAAAAAGAAGTTCACCACATGCTCCGGCTGACCGGTGAATTTTTTGCGCAACTCAGGGTCTTGGGTGGCAACGCCGACCGGGCAGGTGTTGAGGTGACACTTGCGCATCATGATGCAGCCTTCCACCACCAATGGCGCAGTGGCAAAACCAAATTCATCCGCACCTAACAGCGCGCCAATCAAGACATCGCGCCCGGTCTTGAGTTGACCATCCACTTGCAGCGCAATGCGTCCACGTAACTGATTCAACACCAGCGTTTGTTGCGCCTCTGCCAGACCCAGCTCCCAAGGCGTGCCGGCGTGCTTGAGTGAAGAGATCGGCGATGCGCCGGTACCACCATCAAAACCGGATACCGTGATGTGATCGGCCTTGGCCTTGGCAACACCGGCCGCCACCGTACCTACACCGACCTCGGATACCAGCTTCACCGAAATTGAGGCGGACGGATTGGCGTTTTTCAAATCATGAATCAGTTGTGCCAGATCTTCGATTGAGTAAATATCGTGGTGCGGCGGTGGCGAAATCAAACCTACACCCGGTACCGAATAGCGCAACTTGGCGATGTATTCGGAGACTTTATGTCCGGGTAATTGTCCGCCTTCGCCGGGCTTTGCACCCTGCGCAATCTTGATCTGGATTTGATCAGCGCTGGCGAGATACTCGGCCGTGACACCAAAACGACCCGAGGCAACTTGCTTGATGCGCGAACGCAATGAATCACCCGCCAATAATTCGCGGTCACTGAAAATACGGCCATTGCCGATAACATCAGATAGTTTTTCGCTCCCTTTAGAGGAATTGAAACGCGCCGCGTCTTCGCCGCCTTCGCCGGTGTTGGACTTGCCGCCAATGCGGTTCATCGCGATCGCCAGAGTGGTGTGCGCTTCTGTTGAAATTGAGCCCAGTGACATCGCGCCGGTAGAGAATCGCTTGACAATTTCTTTGGCCGTTTCCACTTCTTCCACCGGCACCGGAACACCGGCCGGTTTAATCTGAAACAAGCCACGCAAGGTTTTCAGGCGCTGGCTTTGTTCATTGATGAGCTTGGCGTATTCTTTATAGGTCGCAGCATTATTGGTGCGCGTGGCGTTCTGTAGTTTCGCCACCGTGTCAGGAGTCCACATGTGCTCTTCACCGCGCACCCGCCAGGCGTATTCACCACCCGCTTCCAGCGCATCAGCTAATACCGGGTCAGTACCGAACGCACTGCGATGGGTGCGCACCGCTTCTTCGGCGACTTCGGCCAAGCCAATGCCTTCGATCTGGGTAGCCGTACCGGTGAAATAGTCATTAACAAAAGAGGCGTTCAGCCCAATTGCTTCAAATATCTGCGCACCACAATAAGATTGGTAAGTGGAAATACCCATCTTGGACATCACTTTCATCAAACCCTTGCTAATGGCTTTGATGTAGCGTTTTTTAGCTTCTTTGACATCAACCTTTGCCGGTAACGGCATCGCCGCGATGGTTTCATAAGCCAGCCACGGACACACCGCTTCGACGCCATACCCAGCCAGCAAAGCGAAATGATGCACTTCGCGCGCCGAGCCGGTGTCCGCCACCAAACCGGTGCTGGTACGCAAACCTTCGCGCACCAAATGGTGATGAATACCGGAACAAACCAGCAAGGCGGGAATTGCCACGCGCAGCGGCGACACGGCACGATCCGACAAAATCAGCACGTTGTAGCCGCCTGCCACCGCCTTGACAGCGGCGCTACACAAGGCTTGCAGGGCAACTGTGCAACCCGCCGCACCTTCATCTGCCGGATAAGTCATATCCAGCACCAGCGAACGATAGCGTCCGTTGGTCAGATCGGCGATGTTGCGCAACTTCGCCATGTCATCGTTGGTCAGCACGGGTTGATGTACTTCCAGACGCAATGGCGGATCGGTTTCTTCTATGCCCAGCAGATTGGGTCTGGGACCAATGAACGAGGTGAGCGACATGACAATTTCTTCGCGAATCGGATCAATAGGCGGATTAGTCACTTGCGCGAACAGTTGCTGAAAATAATCGTAGAGCGAACGGTTTTTGTTTGATAACACCGGCAGCGCAGCGTCCATGCCCATTGAGCCGGTCGCTTCTTCGCCTGCGCTGAGCATCGGTGCCAGAATGAATTTGAGGTCTTCTTGCGAGTAGCCAAACGCCTGCTGAACATCCAGCAGTGCAGCCTTGAGCGCTGACTGGTCAACGACTTCAGCCAGATCACTCAGGAAATAACGTGATTTTTCTATCCATGCGCGATACGGCTTGCTGGCAGCGAGCTGATTCTTTAATTCGGTATCGCCCACGATGCGCCCGGCAATGGTATCAATGAGAAACATTTTGCCCGGCTGCAAGCGCCATTTCTTGATGATCTTGCTTTGCGGGATGTTCAGCACACCCATCTCCGACGCCATCAGCACCAGATCATCATCCGTGATGAGATAGCGTGCCGGACGCAAACCGTTACGATCCAGTGTTGCGCCTATCATCCGGCCATCGGTAAATGCCACTGCCGCCGGGCCATCCCACGGCTCCATCAGCGCAGCATGATATTCGTAAAAGGCGCGGCGCTCTTCGTCCATCAGCGGATTGCCTGCCCATGCTTCGGGTATCAATAACATCATTGCGTGCGGCAGCGAATAACCACCCGCCACCAATAATTCCAGCGCGTTATCAAAGCACGCCGAATCGGATTGACCCTCTACAATCAACGGCCAGAGTTTTTCCAGGTCTTCCCCCAGCAGTTGCGACGACATCGCCGCGTGGCGCGCAGTCATCCAGTTGACATTGCCGCGCACTGTGTTGATTTCACCATTGTGCGCGATCATGCGAAACGGATGCGCCAGATTCCAGGTTGGAAAGGTATTGGTAGAAAATCGTTGATGCACCAGCGCCAATGCGCTGACCATGCTGGCATCCTGCAAATCGAGGTAATACTTGCCGACCTGGTCAGCGAGCAGCATGCCTTTATAGACGATGGTTCGCGCCGACAGGGAAGGAATATAAAATCCCTTGCCCTGCCCATCAGGTAAATTGCATATCGCATGTTCCACCGTTTTGCGTATCACGAACAACTTGCGCTCAAACGCATCGGCATCCGGACAATTCGTGCCACGCGCGATGAACACCTGGCGTATCACCGGCTCAACTTTTTTAACGCTTTCACCCAATCCGGAACCATTCACCGGCACATCGCGCCAACCCAGCAACTGCTGGCCTTCCAGGTTAATTTTGGCGGTGATGATTTGCTCACAAACGCTACGTGCCGTCGCATCGCGCGGCAAAAATAACATGCCCACACCATAGTTTTCCATTGGTGGCAAAACCAACCCTTGCGCCGCGCATTGCGCACGCAAAAACGCATCAGGAATTTGTAGCAGGATACCCGCCCCGTCGCCTGCCAGCGGGTCAGCCCCGACCGCACCGCGATGCGTCAAATTCTCCAGGATCTGCAGGCCCTGACGGATCATGTCATGGCTTTTTTTACCTTTGATATGAGCGACAAATCCCACCCCACAGGCATCGTGCTCCTGGCGCGGATCATATAAACCCTGCTGCGCAGGCAAAGAAGAATTGCTCACGGTATTCCCCAGTTCAAACTCTGTAAACTTGAAACATCAAGCCAAAAATGGCGACACACGTCGCCATGCCAACCACCACTGTATAAACATATACGCGAAAGGGCGGGAATCTTACCTTTTCTCACGTCACGGGGCAACCGCGCAGCCCGCCATTGACCGAAGACCGGGCGGCGGCAAGGATTGCTATTGCATCACGCGGGTACACGCCTACGGTGTATTCACCGGATCGCTTTCCCATCCGCCGCCCAGCGCCTTGTACAAAGCAACCAGACTGGATGCGCGACTTGCTTCGGCCTGCGTGAGCTGGGTTTGCGTTGCCAGCAGGGTGCGTTCACTGGCCAATACTTCCAGCACACTGCTCAAGCCACTTTGATAGCGTTGTTGCGCGAGACCGTGAGCACGCTGATTGGCGGTGTAGGCCGCTGCCAAATCACGCAGGCGTTCTTGCTCATTGTGGTATTCAAGCAGCGCATTTTCGACATCCTCCAGCGCAGCCAGCATGGCGGACTGGTAGCTGAACAAAGCCTGATCCTGCGCCGCACTGAAAATGGAAATGTTATCGCGTATCTTGTCGCGGCCAAACAACGGCAGCGTGAATCCGGGCGCGATTGACCACGTCTTGCTGCTGCTGCTCAACAGATTGCCCGAAGCGGAACTTTGCAGACCGACCGTTGCGGCAAGATTGAAGCGTGGATACAAATCAGCGGTTGCCACCCCGATCTCGGCACTGGCACGCGCCACATCTTGTTCAGCGCGACGAATATCGGGGCGACGCAACAGCAATTCGGATGGCAAACCGGCTTCAACGGATGCGCTCGACACAGGTATCGCGGTTGGTTGTTCGAGTTGCTCCTGTAATGCTTGCGGTGGTTTGCCGAGCAGCACGCTCAAACGGTGCATGGATTTTTTAATGTTGGTCTGCAACGGCAGCAAAGTGGCGCGTGCAGCGGACAATTGTGTTTCGGCATTTGCCGCTTCCACTTCATTTACCAACCCCGCTGAGCGGCGTTGCTGCGTCAGCTTGAGCGTATCGTCCAGGCTATTAACAGTTTGCTGCGCCAACAATAACTGCTGCTGAGCGAAACGCAGTTCAATGTAATTTCGTGCGACTTCGGCATACAGTGAAATCAACACGCCGCGACCGTTTTCTATGGCAGCCTGAAAATTGGCGGCAGCCGCCTCATTGCTGCGCCGGATGCCGCCGAATAAATCTATTTCCCAC
>Ga0137403_10000642_pt1 | contig 45319 bp, 33 predicted proteins | sample CZOMad2_1_16fung_FD_122057 | JGI IMG/M metagenome (GOLD analysis project Ga0137403, IMG submission 122057) | Vadose zone soil fungal communities from Angelo Coast Range Reserve, California, USA - CZOMad2_1_16fungal (Hybrid Assembly) | ecosystem: Environmental > Terrestrial > Soil > Vadose zone... | reverse complement strand
TAGAGACGTCCCCAGCCGCCGTCCGGGACCTCGCCGGAACCACCGCCGTCGGGGCGTCTCCGCAGGCCTCGGACGCCCGAGATCTCGGCGGCGTTGGAGACGCCCCGACGGCGCGGTAACGGCAAGGATTTCGATAGCGCGAGGGGCGTCTCTACGGAAATCTCCGCATGCGACCCGCTTTTTTCACCGCTTCTCAGGCCCCGGCCGGCGACACCTTCCCCAGCGCCCGGGCGTGGCGCGCCGAGAAGCCCCAGGGCGGGAGGTCGGCGAGCCCCGCCGGCGACTCGATCGTTGCGGCCGGCGGATCGGTCCCCACCCCGGGGGCCACCGCGGACACCCGGGCGCCGCTCTCCAGGCCGTCGAGCACCCCGGCGAGGATCTCCCGGTAGCTCGCGAGCAGCCAGCGGATGGTCGAGTCGGCAACGCGGTGCATCTTGTAGAAGAGGTAGAGGTCCAGGCCGTCCGTTTCCTCCCGCACGTGGAAGGAGAGATCGGCGGTCCGGGCCATCCGGCCGCGGGTGATCCCCGGGAGAGGAGCCTCGCGCGGCCCCGTCACGGTCCACGCGACCTCCGGTCCACGCGCCAGGCCGTCGACGCTCCAGTCGAGATCCGTGGCCGTCACCCCGTCGAGGCGGAGGCGGCGCAGGGGGTGCTCGTCGTGCTGGAACATCACCTGGAGCAAGCCGGCCGGGGGATTACCGACGGCGGCGAGATCGCCGGCGAGCGCCGCGGCGACCCGGCCGAAGGGGACCCCCTGCCGCTCGTGGACCTCCTGGGCGGTCTGGCCGAGCCGCGCCAGGAGCTCGCGCACCGTGGGATCGCCCGCCAAGGAGAGGCGCAGGAGGGCGGTGTTGTAGAAGGCGCCCAGGACGTCGGTGCTCTCCGGTCGCACCCGGTTGGCCACCAGGGTCCCCACCGCCAGGTCCTCCCGGCCGCGGAAGCGCCGCAGGAGGAGCGCGAAGGCGGTCAGGCCGAGCAGGAAGACCGAGCTGCGCTCGCGGACTCGGGCGGCACGGACCCGTTCGGTCAGCGCGTCCGGCAGCGCCGCGGTCTGGAGGGCGGTCGGCGCGTAGGGATCATGCTCATCGGGATCAGCGATCTCTTCCTCAAAGAGGCCGGCCAGATAACCCCGCCACCAGGCGAGCTGCGCCGCCGCCGCCGGCCCCGCCTCGAAGCCGCGCTGCCAGGCCGCGTAGCCGAGGCTCTGGGCTTCCAACTCGTCCAGGCGGCAGGGCTCGCCGCGCACGAGGCTCCTGTAGAAGGCCGAGAGGTCGCGGCTCCAGAGCACCATCCCCCAACCGTCCGCCGCGATGTGATGGAGGGCGAGGAGCCAGGCCCAGCGCTCCCCGGGGAGACGGACCAGGGCGCTGCGGATCGGCCGCCCCTCCGCCAGCCGGAAGGGGCGACTGCAGATCCGGTGGACGAGCCGGTCCAGGCGCTCGGCGAGCCGGCCGGCGGAGAGTTTTGCAAGGTCGTGGCGCTCCCAGCCGAAAGGGACGGAGGGCAGGACCTCCACCTCCCGCCCCCGCAGATAGCGGCTGCGCAGCGGCTCGTGGCGGGCGACGGTCTGGTGGAAGGCCGCTTCCAGGGCCGCGGGGTCGAGCGGGCCGTCCAGGGCGACCGCGGCCGCGATGTTGAGCGCCGCCCCGGGCACCTGCCGGTCGAGGCGCCAGAGGATCTCCTGGGCGGTGGAGAGGGGGCCGCTCACGGGAGCCGTCTCCCCTCCACGATGTGGAACAGCCCCGCGACCTCCCGTCCGAAACGTGCCTCCATCGCCTCCCCCGAGAGCACCGAGAGATCCCAGCCGGAGAGCCAGGAGAGCACGGTCTCCAGGGAGACCAACCGCTTCCAGGGGAAGCCGGCGTCGCCGCGCTCGCGGGCGAAGGCGACGAGGGCCGGGTCGAGAACGGCGGCGATCAGCCGGCTCCCCGGGGCGGCGGCGGCGGTGAGGGCGGCGAGGAGGCCCGGGGCGACCGAACGGCCGAGGAACTCCAGCACCCCTTCGAGGACCCAGCCCACGGGACGGCTGAGCTGCACCCCCGCTCCGGCGAGACGGCCGAGGAGGTCGGCAGGGTCGCCGAGATCGGCCGCCACCGGGACCACCCGGGCGAGCGCCGGGCGGTGGCCGAAGAAGCCGGCGGCCCAGGCGACCACCGCCGCCGAGTCGACCGGAAAGATTGCCGTGCCCGGGGGAAAGGGCAGGCGGTAGGGGCGGGAGTCCACCCCCGCGCCCAGGTTCACCAGCTGGTCGATCCCCGGCGGGTCCTCGCTGACCGCCCAGGCGAGGAGCCGCTCGTCGAGCACCCGGGTGCGGCAGGCGAGGAGGTCGACGGTGGTGGCGAAGAGCGGGCTTCCCGTGTACTGCGCCCGCTTCGCCGCGCCGAGGCGGGTCTCGGCGATCTCGACCGCGAAGGGATCGCGGACGAGCGCGTCCGGCCGGCGGCTCTCGGCCGCCCGGAAACAGGCGACCATGAGGCTCGTCTCCTCGATCGGATCGAGGCCGGGCGCCTCGGCCGTCATCCCCGTCTCCTGCCGCCGACGATCCGCTCGACCGAGCGGAGGGCCAGGGCGCAGGCGGTCAAAGTCGGGTTGCTCGCCGTGGGGCCGGGGAAGGTGCCGGTGCCGCCGACGTAGAGGTTGTCGAAGCTCCACACCCGGGAGTCGAGGTCGACGACCGCGCTGCCGTCTCCGACGGGACCCATGCGGGTCGTCCCCAGGAAGTGCATCGAGCGGCCGGCGGGGAGGAGCTGTGGCGGCGCCATGGGCAGGAAGCGGCCAAGCAGGCCGCCCACCTCTTTCAGGTCCGCCAGCATCTCGCGGTTCCGCGCCCGGGCCTCCGGAGAGAGCGTGTAGTGAAAGGTCGGCTGGGGCAGGCCGTGAAGGTCGCAGCGCTCGGCGCTCCAGGTGATCCGGTTCTCCCGGCGCGGCTCGGCCAGGGCGTACCAGTAGAGGTTCAGCAGCAACCGCTCGTCGAGCCCCCCTTCGAGGAGCCGGCCGTCGTAGGTGTCGGCGAGCAGCAGGGAATGGAAGGGGCGCCCGGCGGCGAGCGGGATGGCGAGGAACGGGTAGGGGTCGTCCGCCACCTCCGCGATCTCACGCGACAGGGCGACCTGGGCGAAGGCCAGCGGATGGTCGTGGAGGTAGCGGCCGAGCGGGGAGTCGTCCTCCCGGAGGATGCCGGAGGCCCAGAGGAGCTGGGGCGAGAGGAGGGCGCCCGCGGCCACGACGAAAATCTCCGCCCGGATCTCCTTCTCCGCCCAGGGGTCGAGGCTCCGCACCGTCGCCGCGCGCACCCGGCCGCCGCGGTGCGCGAGCCGGGTCACCACGTGCTGCGCCAGGATCCGCAGGCGGCCGCCGCCCCCGGCTTTGGCCTCCTCCTCGAGCCCCGGTTCCAGAAGGTCGGCCGGCCCGGTCCAGTGAACCTGGCGGGGGTCGTCCTCCCGCCGCCGCGCCGCGACCGGCGCCAGCTCGGCGCTCTGCCCGGCAGCGTGGAGTTGGGCGAGCAGGGCCGCCCCGCGCCGCGAGCCGCGGAAGGCCTCCCGCCCCACCCCGAGGTCCGTTTCCGCGCGCGCGTAGAGATCCTCCCACTCCTCCGGCGAGAAGAAAGGAAAGCGCTCGATCCCGGGGTGCAGGCGCGGCGCGAGGCAGGTCCAGAGGACCCCCATGCCGCCCACCGCGTAGGTGACCGCCGCCCCCGGCAGGTTCCGCCGCGGGTCCTGCTCCGGGTTGACGGCGTTCCCCCCCGCCGCCTGAGGCGGCAGGTGGGCCTCGCCGGGGAACAGGGGCTCGGCCGCGGCCGGCACCGAGGGCGGATAGAGGTGGGCGACGAGGGCGTCGTAGTAGAGGCGGAGATCGCGCTGGTGGAGGTAGCGGTTCCGCAGGTGCTCCCCCGGCCGCGCCGAGAGCTGCGGCCCGGCGTCGACCATCACCACCGAGAGCCCCGCCGCCACCAGGTGCCGGGCGTAGACCGCCCCCACCAATCCGGTGCCGACGATCAGAACGTCGCAGTCGAGGGTCGCGGCCACCGGCCTAGGCTATCGCACATCTTTGTACCAAATTTACCTTCAAGCCGGCTCGCCCAGGTGTCCTTCCCACACCAGGAAAGGTAGTAGCACCGTATACGGCCCGACGTCGGTAGAGTCGTCTCTCGTCTTGTGCAGGCCCTGACTGGATTTCGTCGGCGGTTTCGCCGACGTAGGAGGCCCCATGCGTGCTCGTACTCGAAGAGGGCTCATCGCCCTCGCCATCTCGATCTGTGCCCTCTCCGCCACCCCGGATCTGCATGCCTGTGGCGTGGAGCGCTGGTCGGTGAAGACCGGAACCGACGCCGACATCGGCAAGATCAACTTCGCCTCGACGACCCCCCAGACCATCGCCACGATGCGGAGCTGGACGGCGCCGAGCCCCATTCCGGCCAACAACCGGGTGTCGCCCTTCGAGACCACCGTCTGGGTGTTGAACGCCACCCTCACCCTCTACAAGCTGGAGACCGACCAGGACTACCACCTCGTCCTCCAGGACGCAGGGGGGCTCACCCTGATCGCGGAGATCCCCGCGCCGAGCTGCGTCGGCACGGGCAGCCCGTTCGCCACCGGGGTCTCCCAGGCGCGGGCGGCCTTCGATGCGATGTTCAACGCCACGACGAGCTTCCAGACCGCCAACGTCCCGGTGCAGATCACCGGGATCGGCATGTTCGACTTCCTCCACGGCCAGACCGGGGTGGCGCCGAACGGCATCGAGATCCACTCGGTCCTGAAGATCGTCTTCAATCCCACCACCGACTTCGCCATCTCCGCTTCCCCGACCGCGGTCACCGCCGCCCAGGGGACCTCCGCCAATACCACGGTGTCGACCTCGATCACCGGCAGCTTCAACTCGGCGGTCTCGCTCGCCGCCTCCGGGCTCCCGGCCGGCGCCTCGGCGAGCTTCAGCCCGACCTCCATCGCCGCGCCCGGCTCCGGCTCCTCGACCTTGACCCTCTCCGCCGGCACCGCCGCCGCCGGCACCTACACCGTGACCGTCACCGGCACGGGCGGCGGGAAGACCCACTCGACGACAGTCTCGTTCACCGTCACGGCGTCCGGCACCCCCGACTTCGCGCTCGCGGTCTCCCCCACCGCGGTCTCGGCCGCCCAGGGGACCTCGGGCACCACGACGGTCTCGACCACCGTCTCCGGCGGCTTCAACTCGGCCGTCTCGCTCGCCGCCTCCGGGGTCCCCGCCGGCGCCACGGCGACCTTCAGCCCGACCTCCATCGCCGCGCCCGGCTCCGGCTCCTCCACCCTCACTCTGGCGGCGGGGACGGCGACGGCCGGGAATTATACCGTCACGGTCACCGGCACCGGCGGCGGCAAGACCCACACCGCCACGGTGTCCTTCACCGTGACCTCGGGCACCGTGCAGCAGCTCCTCCAGAACCCGGGCTTCGAATCGGGCAACACCATCTGGGTGGCCACCGCGAGCGTCATCACGAATTCCACCTCCGAAGCTGCCCACGGCGGTTCCTGGAAGGCCTGGCTCGACGGCTATGGGACGACCCACACCGACACCCTCTACCAGCAGGTGGCGATCCCGTCGACGATCACCACGGCGACCCTCACCTTCTGGCTCCACATCGACACCGCCGAGACGACGACGACGACGGTCTTCGACACCCTGACCCTCCAGGTGCGCAACTCGTCGGGGACGGTGCTCGCCACCCTCGCCACCTACTCCAACCTCAACCACAATACGGGGTATGCTCAAAAGAGCTTCAACCTCGCGGCCTACAAGGGGCAGACCATCCGGGTCTACTTCGTCGGCGCGGAAGACTCGATCGACCAGACCTCTTTCGTCGTCGACGACTTCGCCCTGAACGTCCAGTAACCGAGGAACGAGGAAAACCATGAAGACGAAATACATCGTAGGCACCTTGGCCCTCGCCTGGACCGTCAGCGCCGTCGCCCAGGCCGGCGAGATCCCCGAAAAGCAGCTCCAGTCCCCACCCGCGGTCCTCGAATCCGCCGCCGCAGGCACCGTGGTGTTCGACGACGACGGCGGCCGGGCGCAGATCATCCCGCACCAGGCCGTGCCCAAGCGCGAGCCCTCCTTTCACGGCGGCCCGGTGGTCACCGGCGCCAGCGTCCAGGCCCTCTTTCTCGGCAGCGGCTGGCGGGAGAAGGCGAACCGCGCCATGGAGTCCCGCGCCCTGGAGTCCCTCACCCGCCAGGCTTCCGGATCGGGTCTTCCGGGGATGCCGGGGATGCCGGGAGCATTGCAGGAAGACCTCCTCGATCCGCTGGACGGCAAGGCGGTTTCGGACCTCGAGATCCAGCGGCGCCTGGACGCGCTGGTGACCAGCGGCCACGAGCCGGTCGACGCCGGCGTCGTGTTCGTCGTCTTCCTGGCGCCGGGCCTGCGCTCGACGCTGGGGACCAGCAGCTCCGAGAAGGACTTCGCCGCCTACCACAACCACTACCACTCGGCGGCCGGCGTCGTCCGCTACGTGGTGGTCCCCTACGAGGGAGAGAGCTCCCGCTGGCTGGGCAACGCCCGCGCCAGCCTCGCCCAGACGCTGATGAACCCCGAGGGGAACGCCTGGTACTAAAACACGCTCCGCTGTTTCCGGCGGTTGTTCCGGCGCCATGGATCGCTCGCGGTTCATGGCGCCTTTCCTTTTCGATAGAATCCCCGCCCCGGAGGGAACCCGATGAAGTCGATCGTCCGCATTCCCGGCCTCGCCGCCGGTTTCGTCCTCGCCGGTGCGCTCGCCAGCTCGGCCGCGTCCGCCCCCAAAGATCCCGGCCATGCCGCCCATGCCGCCCATGCCGCCAATACCGCCGGCATGGCCAGCTTCCGCGGCAACCCCGAGCACACGGGGGTCTATGCCTCCCCCGCCCTGCGCCTCCCCTGGCAGGTACGCTGGCGCTTCCCGACCGGTGGCCCGGTGCGCTCCTCCCCCGTCCTCGCCGGCGGCACGATCTACGTCGGCAGCGGCGACGGCACCCTCCGCGCCGTCGATCCCGGCAGCGGGAAGGAGCGCTGGCGCTTCCCGGCGGGAGGGGCGGTCGACTCCACCCCGGCCGTCGCCGGCGGCACGGTCTTCGTCGCCGCCCGCGATCGCCGCCTCTACGCGCTCGACGCCGCGACCGGCCGCGAGCGCTGGCGGTTCGCGCTGGGCGACGACCTCCCCTTCGAGTGGGGATGGGACTACTACCTCTCCTCGCCGGTGGTGGCCGACGGCCGGGTCTTCGTCGGCAGCGGCGACGGGCATCTCTATGCCGTGGACGCCGGCTCGGGCCGCGAGATCTGGAAGTGGAAGACCGGCGGCCGGGTGCGCTCCTCGCCGGCGGTCGCGGCGGGCCGCGTCTACGTCGGCAGCATGGACGGCCGCCTCTACGCGCTCGACGTGGCGACCGGGAAGCTCGCCTGGAAGTACGACACCGAGGGGACGACCCTCGACTCCGCCAAGTTCCGCTACGACCGCACCTCCGTCCAATCCTCTCCGGCGGTCGCGGGCGGCCTCGTGGTCTTCGGCTGCCGGGACGGCTTCCTCTACGCCGTCGACGCCAGGAGCGGCGAGCGCAAGTGGCGCTTCGACCACCAGACCTCCTGGGTGATCACCGCCCCGGCGATCGACGGCGGGCTGGTCCTGGCCGGCAGCTCGGACGGCCACTTCTTCCAGGCGCTCGACCTCGCGACCGGCCAGGAGAAGTGGCACCACCCGACCGACAACAACGTCTTCTCCTCGGGCGCCGTGGCGGGCGGCGTCGTCTACTTCGGCACCTGGGACGGCACCCTCTACGCCCTGGACGTCCAGACGGGGAACGAAACCGCGCGCTTCCGGCTGGGGACCGGGATGATCCTCTCCTCGCCTCTCGTGGCGGACGGCACGCTCTACTTCGGCAGCGACGACGGCACGCTCTACGCGCTCGCCGGCGGTAGGTCGACGGGTACGGGGAAGGCGGCGGTGCACGCCCCGGCGAAGCGGGCGGTGTACTGGAACGAGAAGGCGGTCGGCAAGTGGTTCAAGGGGGACGTCCCGGTGCGCGACTTCTTCGTCGCCGCCGGCTACCAGCTCCTGGGGACGACGAACCTGGCGGACTTCCTGCGCGAGCGGGCGGCGGACCCGGCGCCGAGCGTCATCGTCTTCGCGAGCGACGGCCTGCCCGACACGGTGGCGCCGAAGAACGCCGAGGCGCCGCTCCTGAAGCAGTATCTGGAAAAGGGCGGAAAGGTGGTCTGGCTCGGCGCCTTCCCGATCCTCTACGACCTTGATCCGCAGACCGGGGTCCCCCTGGCCGCCGACACCGAGCGCACCTCCCGCCTCCTCGGCGTCACCCTCAGCAAGGGGGTGTTCAAGGACGAGTACGGCGCCCAGGTGACGCCCGCGGGCGCCCGCTGGGGCCTCCACGGCTGGTGGGTGGCCAACCGCGCGGTCCCGGTGGGCGAGGTGACGACGGTGCTCGCCCTGGACGACAACGGCAAGGCCGCGGCCTGGGTCAAGAATTACGGCGGCCCGGAGGGCAGCGGCTTCGTGCGGCTCTGGGGCCGCCAGGACCAGGTCCAGGACCTGATCTCGGTCGAGGCGGCGGCGGAGCACGGTCTGGAGTAGGAGTCCCACGGGCTCAGGCGGCCGTGGAGACGATCCGCGGCCGCCCGCCGTGGATCACCACGGGATCACCGTCGCATAGTGCGCGCTCGTGCTGCGGTAGTAGTACCTCCCTTCCTTTACATACGTTGTCGGCTTCTTTCTCACGCCGAATTGCGGGAGGCCGTCTTCGTTCCCTTCAAGGGCCTCGTTGTAACCGTAGGTCGTCGTCGCTTGCCGTTGATCGGAGTTCGGACGGCGGTAGAAGTAGGTGAACACCAGCGAGGCCGCGCAGTTGGCCCCCACTGCCGCTCTCTGCCACTCGGACTTGAACTTCTTGATCCTCTCCTTGCAGCCGTCGCAGGGACCATAGGGCCCCAGCAGGGCGACGAGGTGCCGCCGCCCCTCGCCGGTGTTCGGGTGGTCGTCGAGGTCCTCTTTGCACTGCCGGAACGCCTCGGGGAGCACGTCCACCTCCCCGTCTCCCTTCGAGACGTCAATCTCGTGGTTATGGCTCGAGAAGGGGGTCTTGAAAAGGGACCGGTACATGCCGGGGTTGCCTTCGCCCTTCTGCAGGTGCTGGACTTCGCCATCCCCGATCTGGAGAACCAACTCGACGTCGCTCGCTTCCGCGTGCTCGGACACCTTGGAGAATGGCGTCCACACGAGGTCCAACGGCACGTGCTCCCGCTGCGTCTGCTTGTCTCTTTTGGTGTTCGTGTACACCGTGGGACTCGAGTACTTTTTATCCGTTCCGATCTTGTCCTGGCTGGAAGGCGGCACTCCGAGCCGGTGCCTCGGTTCCTGGTTTGTCTTCCCGCCTTTCTTGTTGGTTTTGGTCTCGATCTTCTTCCTGTTGCCCTTTCTCATCATCTGCAGGACGGCAGGAACCGGTACGGGAGAAGCGACCGGGCGTGGGCTGGGCACAGGGACACCCGGCACTCTTGGGGGAGGAGCCGGGAATCGCTGGACGGGAGCGGGACGGTGAGGAGGAGGGCAAGGCGGCGCCCCTCTCCTGGCCGCAGGTGCCACGGGCGGCGGAAGCGCCTGCGCCGGACCAACGCGTAGACTCGCCGCCCGCACCCCCAGCCGCTCGGCCTCGGCCTCCAGGGCCGGGTCCTGCACCACCGCGACCCCGCTGCCGAAGGGATTCCGCACTCGCCCCTGGCGCTGCTGCACGACGTGCGCGAGCTCGTGCCCGAGGAGGCGCCGGCCCTGCGGGGTGTTCGGCGCGTAGTGCCCGGGAGCGAAGTAGAGGTCGGAGCCGTGGGCGAAGGCAAGGGCGCCGATCGCGGCGGCCTCCGGCCCGACGTGGACGCGGACGTCGGCGAAGCGGGCCCCCAGCGCCGCCTCCATCTGCTGGCGCACCGCCTCGGGCAGCGGCTGGCCGCCCGCCCGTGCCCCCAGAGTCAGGGCCGTGGTCGGGATCTCGACCGCGTTCCCCCGCTGCTGCACCACGGGACCGCCCGGCGCGCCGAGGCGCGGCCGGCCGCCGATGAAGCTGCCCTGGAGGACCCCACCCGGCCGGAAGAGAGGTGACATGCGGGGTATGGTAAACCAATCCGCGCCTCACGCGGCCGTGGCCACGGCCCGCGGCCGCCCGCCGGGCGCCGTTTCCACGACGTAGCGCTGGGCGCGTTCGACGAGCGCCTCGAAGGTGGGCCGGAACGGCAGCCCCTGGACGAGGCCGTCCAGGACGTGCTCGCCCAGGCTCCGGTAGCTTTCGAGCTGCGTCTCGGTGTAGAGCTGGTCCGCCGTCGACTCGTGCGGGAACTCGGGGTGGAGCCGGGCGTAGTGGAAGACGTCGATCGGCTCGCTGCCGTTCAGGCAGGGCTTGCCGTAGAGCAGCCAGCCGTCGATCTCGGAGCCCAGGTCGCCCGGCGTCTCCCGGTAATCGACGTGCGAGTAGCGGATGCGCCCCACCGCCCAGTAGGGGAAAGTCGCCCGGTGCATCGCCGGGGCGCAGCGCGGCTCCCTTTCGCCCCGCGCTTCCATGTCGACGCGCTCGAACTCGATCGGCACCCCCAGGTCGATGCGGATCTTGGCGATCGCGTTGCCGAGATCCTCGAAGGTGAGGCCGGCGTCCTCCCCGGCGTCCGCCACCACGACGTAGCGACAGCGGCGCAGCACCATCTCGTAGAGACCCAGGTTCTCGAAGTGCCCGCCGTCCGAGAGGTAGACCCAGGGGTGCCGGTCGCCGGTCAGCCCGAACGCCTCGGCGACCAGGGGGCGCGGCGAGAAGCCGGGGCCTGCCATGTCGTGGGTGGCGTCGCCCGCCGGCCCCGGGTTCCCCAGCCACCAGCCCAGCCGCACGTTCCACAGGGCGAGCAGAAAGGTGATGACGGGCGAGGAGTGGTAGCCCATGTTGGGGGAGGCCGCGGCGCCGGAAATGGCGAAGGCGGTGCCCAGGGAGATCCGCCGACCGTTGCTGCGGTGGCGGCCGTAGCGCTCGGCAGGACGGTAGCCGAGGCGGAAGCTGCCGCAGTGGAGGGCCGAGAAGGTGAAGCTCACCGCCTTCCGGTCCTGCCAGGCGAGCTTCTGGCCGTGGACCAGGTTCAAGGCGACGTTGACGAGGTGGAAGGGTTCTTGACCAGCCGGGTGAGCGGCAGGTTGTCGCCCTCGTCGAGGCCGGTGAAGGGGTCCGGCCGCCGCGTGCCGGGGCTGCGCGACGCGCCCAGGTAGGCGCGGATCAGCCGGTCCCGGTAGGTGGCGTGGAGGGAGAAGCGGTTGATGTCGACGAAGCAGCCCATGACGCCGGAGAGGGCGAGGAGGCCGAGCGTCAGGCCCACCACCACCGCGCCCGGCGCGTCGGCGACGACGCGCAGATGGGCGAGCGGGTCGTCCTGGAGGACGGCCTCGCGCGGCCAGGCGAAATTCGGCAGGACGAGATCGGTCAGGGCTTTTTCGAGCAGGGTGGTGGCGAAGGCCAGGCCGACCAGGATCGAGAGGGCGAAGAGCGGGGCGACGAGCGGCAGGGCGGCCTCCGCCAGGCGGGAGGGGCGGGGGGGCGGTCCGCCGCGCCGGCCGGTATTCGCGCCGCTCTCGGCGCTGCGGCCGAGGGCCAGGGTGGCGAGGCCGGCCAGGCCGCCCGCCGCGCTCATCACGCCCACCCCCAGGCGGTGCCAGAGGAGCGGTCCGAAAATCACCAGGAGGGCGAGCCCGGAGCGCGCCACGATGGCGATCATCACCCAGCCGCCGGTCCGCGCCAGCCACTCGCGGTCGGCGTCCTCCGTGCACTTGCTCGACAAGCCCACGAAGAGGGCGGACGAGAGGAGATAGAAGGCGAGCAGGAGGGGAGCCGCGACGCAGATATAGATCTCCAGCGGACGGCCGGGCGGGACCTGGCGGAAGAGCGCCAGCGCCGCCCAGCCGGCGAGGCCGCCGCCCACGGCGCCGGAGAGGACGATGCCGCCGATCTCCACCGGGTCGAGCGTCCGCACGAAGAGGCGCGACAGCAGATAGCCGCCCAGGTGGAGCCCGATGCCGAAGAGGACGAAGTCGTTCCAAGGCGGAATCGACGGCCCCCAGGCCCACCAGGTCGTCTCCGCCACCGCCATGAGCCCCAGGGGGAGGAGGCCTAAGGCGAGGAACCACCCCTGCCCCTTCCATCGTTCGGGGAACGCGCTCCGCCGCCGCAGGCTCGGGCGGTTGGCGACGATGTAGGCGATGGCGACGGCGCCGGCCACCGCGCCGGCCCAGAAGACGGCGGGAGGCAGCCAGCCGGGCAGGTCGCGCTGACGCGCCACCAGCAGCGATAGGCGCGGGATCATGAGGACGGCGGCGAGGAACGGCAGGAGCACCAGCCAGTTGAGGAACAGATTGCGGCCATAGGTCGAGACCAGGGTCCAGGTGTCGGCCGAGAGGAGGCCCAGCCGGGGGCTCATGTAGCGGCTGTAGCTCCGCAGGTGGCAGAGCGGCTCGGGCTCGGGAGAGAGCGGCGAGGCCGGCTGGCTGCGCAGCTGTTCCTCGACCCGCTCGGCGCCCTCGCGGGCGATCCAGGCCGAGAGCCAGCTCCCCACGTAGCCACCGCCCGAGACCGTCGACAGGTAGTCGAAGCGCGCCAGGAGGCCGAGGCGCGCCAGGCCCTGGAGGAGGCCGAGCCCGAAGGTGGCGCTCCTGATGCCGCCGCCCGACAGGCAGAGGGCCGAGCGCCGCACTCCGCTCTCGTGGAGCCGCCGGTAGAACGCCCGCACCAGCCTCTCCCCCGCCGCCTGCCGGAGCGCCGCGGCCGCCTCGTCCCCCGGCTTTACGCCCGCGTAGGAGGCCGCCGCCAGCTCCTCCGCGGTACCCAGATCCTCCGGCGCGATGGGGGCCTCGGGATGCAGCAGGTTGTGCTCGTCCAGAAGGACCTGGTGGAGCGGGATCGCAGGATCGGACATCTTCGCCTCCCAAGCTTTTCGTTCGGATGGTTCCGCCAACACGCTGCTTTGTTTAGATCGCGGGGCTCTAACCAAAACACGGGCGTCGCGGAACGACCCTGGAGAACGCCGCCCTCAAGACGGCGGTGATTTTTCCGGGAGGCGATGCCATGGAGACGAAAGAGAGAGAAGCTGTCGCGACTTCCCTTCCACGGCGGCTCGGAGGGGCCGCCCTGGTCGCCGTGATCGCCGCCTTCGGGGCGGCCGCGGTGCAGGGACAGGTTGAGACGGGGCTGCGATTCAACTTTTCGACGCCGGGGGCGCGGAGCCTGGCGATGGGAGGGGCCTTCATCGGCCTCGCCGACGACTCCACGGCGGCCTATACCAACCCGGCAGGCCTTTCGAACTTGACCGTCGGCGGTTCGGAGGTGGCGATCGAGGGGCGAAGCTGGCGTTATTACAATCGCTACCCGTCCGGAGGGAACCTCTCGCCGAGCGGACCGACCGGAATCGGGATCGATACGTTCCAGGGCCCGTCGTCCGGGACCTCGGCGATCGACACCCGCGGGATCTCGTTCCTGTCGTTCGGCAAGGTCCTGGCGCACGGCTGGACCGTGGCCCTCTATCGGCATGAGCTGCTCCACTTCAGCAATCGATATGTCTCGCAGGGCATTTTCTACTTGGGGCAAGGGGACCTCGGCAAGCTGCAGAGAGGGGGCTGCTTCGATGCTCTGGCCTCTGTCCCCTGCCGGAGCCCCATCCTGCGGACGGATCTGAGCGCGCAGGTGGAGAACTACGGCATCTCGTTGGCCCACGAGATCCTCGTTCCCTTCCAAAGACGCGACGATTCGGTGTCCCTGGGCATCGGGCTTTCCTATTACCGCTTCCACGGCCACAACCGGCAGGACTTCTTCAGCTACGACCCGGCGAGCGGAGACCCGAATCTCGATCGTCTGCCGGGCTTCCTCTTCGGTCCTGCCGATCTCCTGGAGGATCACCGACTCTACTCGTTCTCGACCGACGACACGGATTCGGCGATCGGGTTCAATGCCGGAGCCCTCTGGAAGATCGGCAAGCGGGAGCGCTGGAGCCTCGGGGCGGTGTATCGGCGGGGAGCCCGCTTCACGACCGCCGGCCATCTTGAATCGGGCCCCTTGTTGCAAGACCAGAAGATCACGGTCCCCGACATCCCGTTCCGCCTGCCCGACTCCTGGGGGGTGGGTGTCGCGTACGCTCCCGACAGCCGTTCGAAGATCACCCTCGACTTCGACCAGGTCCGCTACTCCCAACGCCTGCGCGATGAATTCAGCGCCGCGGACCGCGAGGGGTTGAAGCTCAACGATGGCAACGAGCTCCATCTCGGCTTCGAAAAAGTCTTTTCGCTCGTCGAGAACCTCTTCGTCGTCACCGTCCGTTTGGGAGCCTGGCAAGAGTCGTATCACGAGATACGCGGCACCAATACCGACGCGAAGCTGTTTTTCCCATCGAGCGGCAAAGGCACCCTGCACGGGTCGGGCGGCCTTGGTCTGGTGATCAAGGAGGACTATCAGATCGACGTTGCCGCCGACCTCTCGAGCCGGGCCAACACGGTCTCCCTATCCGTGGTGCGGTTCTTCTGAGGGAAGCGGGGAGCCGCCCTTGGCGGCGCAACGTGGCCTCCGCGAGGGGTTTCGCAGCCTTACTCCTCGCGGAGCGCCTCGCGCTCACGGAAGGCCTGCCGCCCGGCCTTCCTCATCTCTTCGGCAAAGCGCTGGAGCCGCATCAAATTGCGCAGGCGCTCCTCGACGGTCAGCTTGAGATTCTCGCGGAGAAGGGTCCGGTCGACGTCTTTCTTATAGGCCTCGATGACGGGATCAGGCTCGATGACGAGCCGCGGTTGGTCCATGGCTCAACTCTACCAGACTCCGGCGACGACGGAGAGCGGGCGAGAGCCTCGGACACCCTTGCCTGGACTCGCGGTTCGGTTCTTCTGAGGACGCGGGCACCCCGCCCGATCGTTTTTGCTATCCTGATCCGGCTTGAGCCCGATCGACAGCCGTACCCTGACCGAGCGCGACGCCACCGTGCGCGCGATCCTGCCCGAGATCCAGGGCGGGATCGCCGTCGACCGCAACTTCCGCCGCCTGATCGCCCTCTACCATCGCCCGGTCCACCGCTTCTTCGCCAAGCGCGGCTTTTCCCCCGACGATTGCCTCGACCTCACCCAGGAGACATTCCTCGGGATCTATACGGGTATCGGCTCGTTCCGGGGCGACGCGAGCTTCGACACCTGGCTGTTCAAGATCGCCACCAACGTCTACCGGAAACGCCAGCGCTTCAAGGGCGCGGGCAAGCGGGCGGGCGAGGAGGTCGCCATCACCGAGACCGACGAGGACGAGGAGGCCGGGGCGCTCGCCGACGAGGAGAGCCCGACGCCGTCTGAGGAGCTGCTGTCGCGCGAGCGGTCTCAGCTGCTCCGCCAGGCGGTCCTCGGCCTGCCGCTGCAGATGCGCCGCTGCCTCATGCTGCGGGCCTACCAGAACCTCAAGTATCGGGAGATCGCCACCACCATGCAGATCTCGATCGAGACCGTCAAAGCCCACCTCTCCCAGGCCCGCACGCGCCTGCAGCGCGAGCTGGGCGGTGACCTCACGGCGACCTTCCGGGAAGGAAAGGACGAGACGTGACCGACTCCACCGAGGATTGGCAGGAGCTGCTGGGCGAGCTGGCCGCGGCGGAACGCAGCGAGGGCGACCACCTCACGGCCGACGAGCTGGTCGCCTACCAGGACGGCGAGCTCCCGGCCGCGGAACGGGAGCGGGCTCAGGGGCACCTGGCGGCCTGCCCCGACTGCACCGCCCTCCTCCTGGACCTGGAGGAGCTGCGTGTCCCCTCCACCACCGAGCCGCCGGCGTCCGAGATCGAGGTGGCCGCGGTCTGGCGCGACGTACGCGAGCGGGCGAACGCCCGGACCCCACCGGTCGGCCGCCCGGCGCCCCGGCTCCGCGCCTTCCAGGCCCTGGCCGCCTCGCTCCTTCTCGCCACCCTGGGTCTCTCGGCCTGGGTGCTCTCGCTGGAGCACCGGCTGGAGGAGATCTCCCAGCCCCAGGTCAACGTGCCGGTCGTCGACCTGCGCGCCGCCCTCTCCCGCAGCGACGGCGCCGCCGGCAGCGCCGCCGGGCTTCCGGCGGTCGAACCGGGAGCCCGCCTCTTCACCCTCGTCGTCACCCCCGCCTCGCGCCAGGACTTCGCCGCCTACGAGGCCACCCTCACCCGCGCCGGCGGAGCCCGGGTCTGGCACGGCGGAGGTCTCGCCAAGAACCGCTTCGGCTCGTTTTCCCTCACCTTCTCGCGCCACCAGGTGGGCCCCGGGGAGTACCGCCTGGAGCTCACCGGAGTCGAGGGCGGGCGCCGCGAGCTGCTGGGCGAGTATACTTTCGCCGTCAAAGCTCCATAAACCTCGCCTGCGCGAAGGGGGTCGGCGACGGACACCGCCCGTCGGCTCGCATGCCTTCGGACCGCAGGGGCGCCGCTCGCGGCGGCCCTGCTGGCCCTCGTTCTCGCCTCGGCCTGCCGAGGGAAGGGACCCCCTGCGCCCCGGGCGGCCGCCGCCCCTCCCCTCCGTAAAGAGCTCCCCTGGCAGCCGGGAGCGGCCATCCCCCTCGCCGGCGGCGAGACGCACCTCTACCGGCTCGCCGCGCCCCCCGGCACCTTCCTCGACCTCGCCGTCGAGCAACGGGGGATCGACGTCGCCCTGCGCCTGCTCGCACCCGATGGCCGCTCCCTGACCGAGGTCGACTCCCCCATCGGACCGCGGGGCAGCGAGCCGCTGCCGCTGGTGGTCGAGGCGGTCGGCGCGCCGAGCCTCGAGGTCCAGGCGCCGCCCGGGGCGGAGCCCGGCCGCTATGTGATCGTGGTCAAGGCCGAGCGCCCTGCCACGGCGCGGGACCACGACCGGGTGGCGGCCGAGCGCGCCTTCGCCCAGGGAGAGACGCTGCGCCAGCAGGGGGACGGCGTCTCCCTGCGCGCCGCGATGGAGCGGGACCGCGAGAGCCTGGAACGTTTCCGCGCCCTGGGCGACACCCGCCGGCAGGCCGACGTCCTCGACCGCCTGGGCGACCTGGCGCAGGGGATCGGCGAGGGAGAGCAGGCGCTCTCCCTCGGCCGGCAGGCCGTCGACCTCGCCCGGGTCGCCGGGGAGGAGCGCCAACTCGGGCGCGCCCTGGGCCACCTGGGGATCGTCTACCGGACGCGGGGCGAGCCCGAGCGGGCGATCGACTGCTTTCGGGAAGCCCTCCGCGTGCAATCGGCCTCGGGTGAGCCCGAGGCGGAGGCCGGGACTTCGACCCTGCTCGGCCGCGCCTATGCCGACCTCGGCGACGTGGAAGGGGCGCTGGCCGCCTTCGGGCGCGCGGGCGCGGTCTGGCGGCGGCTCGGCAGCCGGCGCGACGAGGGGGACGTGCTCGTCAATCTGGGGCGGCTCGACCTCGCCCTGGGCGAACCCGAACGGGCCCGGGCCGCCTTCTCCCAGGCCCTGCCCCTCTTCCTCGACGAACGGGAGGAACGCGCGCGGGCCGGCGCCCTGGCCGGCCTCGGAATGGCCCTGCGCGAGTCCGGGCAGCTCCGTCCCGCCCTCCTCCCGCTCTGGCGCGCCCGGCAGATCTACCGCCACCTCGGCAACCTCCGCGCCGAGGCGGTGGCGACGATCGAGCTCGGCCGGCTCGCCGCCCACGCCGGCCGGCGTGATGCCGGCCGCGCGGCCTACGGCCAGGCCCTGGAGCTCCTCCTGGCGCGCGGCTACCGGACGGACGCCGCCGTCGCCCTCGCCAACCTGGGTCGGCTGGAGAACGAGGCCGGCCGGCCGGCGGACGCCGCGGCGGCCTTCACCCGCGCCCTGCCGCTCCTCGCCGAGACCGGCAACCGCCTGGGCGCCGCCGCCGCCCTCTCCGGCCTGGCCCGGGCGCGGCGCGCCCAGGGCGACCTCGACGGCGCCCGGGCGGCGAGCGAGCGCGCCCTGGCCGGCCTGGAGGCGCTGCGGCGGGCCCCGGTCTCCCTCGAACTGCGCTCCGCCTTCTTCTCCTCCCGGCAGGAGCCCTACGAGCTCCACCTGGAGATCCTCATGGACCTCGACCGCCGGGAGCCGGGGGCGGGTTGGGCCAGCCGCGCCCTGGAGACCACCGAGCGGGCCCGGGCGCGCGCCTTCCTGGATGCCCTGGCCGAGCCCGGCGCCGGGCGGCGGGCGAGCCCCGAGCTGCTGGCGCGCCAGCGGGAGGTGGGGCGGCGGCTCGCGGCCGCCGAGGAGCGGCGCCGGGCCGCCGAGGCAGGGGGGGCCGAGGGGGCCGGGGGGGCGCCGGCCGTCGCCGCCGCGGAGGCCGCCCTCGCCGGCCGGCTCGACGAGGCGGAGGACGTACGGACCGAGATCCGCCGCGCGGCTTTGCGTGACACCGATCCCCCGGAGGCCCGGCCGGCGAGCCTCACGGAGATCCGGCGGGAGGCGGTGGATCGCGACACCCTCCTCCTCGAGTACACGCTGGGCGAGGAGGCGAGCTACCTCTGGGCGGTCACCCCGGACGCCGTCGCGGTCTACCGCCTGCCGCCGCGCACCCAGGTGGAACGGCTGGCCCGCGCCGCGGTCGAGCGGATCGCAGTGCCCGACCCGACTCTCGGCCGGGGGGCCGCCGAGGCCGCCCTGGCCGAGCTCTCCCGCGTCGTCCTCGGGCCGGTGGCCGGGAGGCTTTCCGGCAAGCGGGTCCTGGTGGTGCCGGACGGCGCCCTCCATGCCGTCCCCTGGGCCGCCCTGCCGCCGCTCGCCGAACGCGAGGTCGCGACCCTGCCGTCCGCCTCGGCCCTGGTCGCCCTGCGCCGGCGGGCGGCCGGGCGGCGCCCCCCGCCCGCCACCCTCGCCGTGCTCGCCGATCCGGTCTTCGATGCCGCGGACCCCCGGGTGGTCGCGGCGCCGGACGCCGGACGCCGGGGGGGCGAAGGGCCGGGCGCGCTCCCCCGCTTCCGCCGTCTCCCCCATGCCGCCGCGGAGGCGCGGGCGATCCTCGCCCTGGCGCCGCCCGACTCCCTGGCCGCCCTCGGCTTCGCGGCCAGCCGCGAGACGGTCGAGAGCGGCGCCTTGAGCCGCTACCGCATCCTCCACTTCGCCACCCACGGGGTGCTCGACGCCGCCCATCCCGACCTCTCCGGCGTCGTCCTCTCCCAGGTCGACCGGCAGGGGCGACCACAGGACGGGCTCCTGCGCATGCACGAGATCTACGGCCTCACCCTGCCAGCCGACCTGGTGGTGCTCTCGGCCTGCCAGACGGCCCTCGGCCGCGAGGTCCGGGGCGAGGGGCTGGTGGGCCTCACCCGGGCCTTCTTCTACGCCGGGGCGCGCCGGGTGCTGGTCAGCCTCTGGCCGGTCGAGGACGAGGCGACGGCCGAGCTGATGCGCCGCTTCTACCGCGGCCTCCTCGCCGAAAACCTGCGGCCGGCCGCAGCGCTCCACGCCGCCCAGGCCTCCCTCCGGCGCGAGCGGGGCTGGGAGGCCCCCTACTACTGGGCCGGCTTCGTGCTCCAGGGCGACTGGTGAGGAGATGCAGGACGACAACACCGCCGCACCTCAGGCAGGGGACTTAGACGTCAAGCTGCCCACCGAGACCGCCGTCGTCCGCGATCCCGATCCCAGCCCCGCTCCCCCCTCGCGGCTCTGCTGAGCGGGTACTTCCGGCTGGGATGGTCCGTACTCCGGGTCTGGAACGCCGTACTTCGGGTTTGGAGCTCCGTACTTCTGCCGCAGAAGTCCCGTACTTTGGGTTCGGAGCCGGGTATCTCCGGTTTGGAAGCTCGGTACTTCCGGTTTGGATGGCCGTACTTCGGATCTGGAACGCCGTGCTTCGGGTTTGGAAGCTCCGTACTTCTGCCACAGAAGTCCCGTACTTTTGGTTTGGAGCTGGGTATCTCTGCCGTGGATCTCTGTACTTCTACGCCTAACTAGGTATGGCAGCGCTGAGCGGAATCAGGCATGATGGAGCCGTTAGGGGAGAACGATGTGCATGATCCACATCGACCTGCCGGAAAGCGTGCTCTTGACGACGGGACAATCGCAGGAGGACTTCATCAAGGAAGCGAAGTTCCTGCTCGCCCTGAAGCTCTTCGAGCTTGGGCGGATGTCTTCCGGCCGGGCGGCAGATCTCTGCGACCTGCCGCGGGTCGACTTCCTGCTGCTCGCCGGGAGAGCCGGGGTTCCCGTGGCGGATCTCGATGAAGAGGAGCTGAGCCGCGAGTTCACTCATGGATGAAGGGCCGATCCTCTGCGATGCCGGCCCCTCATCGCGCTTTCCATGGTGGAGTGTCTGGCTGTGCTCGAGAGGCTCTACCGCCGTGTCCTCGTACCGGAAGCCGTATTCCGTGAAATCGTCGACTCCGGCGCCGGTCGCCGGGGCGGCCCCTCCTCGGGACCGCCCCTCTCGCTACGGCAACACCCCGCAACACCCTCCCTCAGAACGGCAACTGCCCCCAGAAGCCGGTCTGGCCGTCCAGGGGGTGGAAATAGAGCAGGTTGGTCGTCGGGTCGGTCACCGCGGTGGCAAAGACTTCCGACACGGCGCCGGCGCAGGCGTTGAGCGAGGTCACGAAAGGCCCCGCGGTGGCGATTCCCAGGGCGTTGCTGGGGCCGCTGGTGACCGGCGCGGGCAGGATCGAGTTGCCGCTCCCCGCTCCCGGCACCCATTCGACCTCGGTGAAGGTCACCGTGGCCCCGGGGACCGGGTTGCCGCCCTGGTCGACCAGGGTGAAGCTCGCCATCAGCTTGGCCTGGCTGCCGCAGGCGATCGTCACCGGCGTCACCACCGTCTGCGCGATGTGCACCGACTGGAAGTCGAGACCCTGGATGGCGACGTTGTTGAAGATGAAGGTCGAGGTGTTGCCGGGAGCGGCGGGATCGGTCGATTTGACGTAGACGTCATAGCTCTGGCCGGGTGGAATCCCCCGCACCACCAGGACGTGCTCCTTCTTGAACTGCAGGTCCTCCTTGACCACGAGGGGCAGCGAGCCGGGCGCGGCCCCCGCGATCCGGACCTCGATCCGGCTCGTGCCCTCGTTCTTGGTCTGCCAGCGGAGCTTGGCGATGCCGGCGCTCTTCCAGGCGATCGCGGGAGCGACCGCGAACAACGGCGGCGTCGTCGAGGGCGGCGGCAGGCTCAAGGGGTTCGCCGGGTTGGAGCCCAGGCGCATCTCGTAGCCGTCCGGGAAGCCGTCGCCGTCGGTGTCGGCGATCCCCACCACCGCGCCGGCCGCCGGCTCGTTGCCGTCGAGGGCGAAATCCATGTCGGAATCGAGGCCCAGGCGATACCCCGAGCCGCGCGGCGTTCCCACCAGCAGGAAGACCCCGCGCCCCGCCGCCGCCGTCGCGACGAGCGTGGTATAGGCGAACGGCCCCACCCCCGTCGTGTCGGTGTCGAAGACGGCGGTCGCCGGGTTGTACTTCATGCCGATGTTGCGCGCCACGCCGCCGACGAACATCCAGCCCCGGAGAATGAGATCGATGTTGGCGGTATTCACCGGGCTCGCCTGGCCCTGCAGCAGCGTGGTGAACGGATGGGTGGCGACCGGTGTCGCGGCGCTCGCCGGGTTGAGCGTCCAGGCGTACGCCGCGGCGGGCGGCATGCCGGTGTCGAGCTCGCTCAGGAAGGCGACGATGTTGTTGCGGTCGGTCTGGGTCAGCTGAGCGGTCTGGAAGACGCCCAGGTTGACGAAATCCGCCACGGTATCCGCGAAGCTGCCGGTGTTGCCGAAGCCCCAGCCGGTTGCCGGCACCTTGTCCAGGGGATAGACCTGGAACGGCGACGCCGGCGGGGTGGGAGGGGGCGGCGGCGGCGGGTAGAGCGAGGCGTAGTTGACGATGTCGCTCTCCTTGTCGAAGAGGCCGCGCAGCTGGGTCGCGTCGTCGGCGAGCAGGCCGGTGATGTCGTTGTTGATCTGGTGATTGGTGCCGGAGCCGCCGGCCATGCCGTGGCAGAACTGGCACGAAATCGCCTGGGTGGTCGCCGGCGTGTTGGTGTCGAAGCTCACCGTGTGCGCCGTCAGGCAGCGGAAGGCAAACTCGCCCTGGACGGCGTTCGGCAGGGGTGGCGGATTGGAGGAGAGCGCGCGGTTCTCCTGCTGGTTGGGATTGGCCGGATAGGAGAGCGAGAAGACGAAGGCTTCGAATTGCGACATCTCGGTTGGCGACAGCTGGGTGCCGCCCAGGAGGCCCTGGAACGCCGGATTGAAGAAGGCCAGATCGGCCCGGTCGCCCCGCCAGTGGAAGGGCGGCGTCTCCTCGATGCCGCGCAGCGACAACGTCGTCTTGGTCCCCTTGGGAACCCGGCCGAGCGGTGAGGCGAGGGAGAGGTCGCCGGTGAAATCCGACAGGTCCCAGGCGATGCGGTCGAGGTGACCGTCGACGTGGCAGGTATTGCAGCTCTGCACCTTGTTCTGGGCGCGCAGCGAGTTGATGGCGACGAAGCGCCCTTCTCTGGCCAGAGCGGGCGTGACGTCGAATCCGATCGACACCGTCTGCACCGGCGCGTTGACGCTGCCGGAGGCCACCGGCACGCTATAAACCTGAACGCGGTTGTCGCGGCTGTAGGTGTAGACGACGTTCTGGTTGGGATGGAGGACGAGGCCGCGGACGCCGAAGTTCTGGTGCCGGGTCGACGAGAAGGTGGTGAGCCCGCGCAGCTCCGCCACCACCGTGGGGGTCGCCCCGCTCAAATCGACCACCGCGACGTTGTGGGTTTCGTAGCAACCGACGTAGAGCGTCTGGAAACTGGCGGCGAACGCCATCTGGTTGGGCATCGAGCAGGCGTAGCCCTGGCTCAGCAGGCCGGGCAGGGCGCCGCTGTTCAGATCGAGGCTGGCCGGGGGGGTGAGGGGCGCCGGGGTGCCCGCCGCCAGGGGCAGCGCATGGGTCAACCGGTGGCGCGCGATCGGGTTGTTGGTGCCGAATTGGAACTCGCCCACCAGCGTATTGTTGTGGTCCACGTTCGAAACCCACAGCTCGCCGGTGTTGTTGTTCTTCTTGAGGTCAAAGTTGATCGAGCCGGTCCGCCAGAGCGCCTCGGACGCCGCGCTGGGGCCGGGCACCTGGAAGCGCAGTACGTCGCGGTCCGGGGGCGGCGGGATGATCGGAGTGGCGGCTGGATTGTAGAAGCTCCAGAGGTTGAAAATGAGATCGGTCAGGATCGTACCGAGCGCCGGCATGGTGCCGTTGCCGCTCTCGAAGGAGAGCGCGTAGAGATTGGTGCCGTCCAGGAGCAGCGAGCGCGGCTCCTCGACGTGCACGACGGCTGAGGTGGGGCTCGGGAAGGGGGTGCCGAAGTCCAGGTTGGTGGCCACCGTGCGGGTGGCCGTATTGATCTCCGCGATCTGGTTCGACGCCGAGAGCGAGATCCAGGCCTTGCTCCCCGTGGAATTGAACACGATGCCGGAGGGCTCGCTCTTCAGCCGGATGCTGTCGAGGACCCGGCGGCTGGCGCGGTCGACGATCACCACGCTGTTCGACGACTGGCACACCACCCACATCTCTTCCGGCACGGCGGACGGCCGCGACGCGACGGCGACCGGCCCCAGGGCCACCTTGACGTTGGCGAGCACCGTGAGGTTCGTCGGAACGGCGGTGGAGAAGACCGTGACGCTGGCATCCGGAAGGTTGACCGCCCACAGCTCGGCGCCGCCGGCGGTCAGCGCCAGGGGGGCCACGGGGCCTTCCTCCAGATTGACGAAGTAGCCATCCCGGTTGTCGACCCGGGGGCCGGTGGTCTGACAGACGGGCGGGGTCTGAGCCTCGGCGGCCAGCGGCATCCAAAGCACAGCCAGGGCCGTGAACAGAGCCATGGGGGCACTCAGTCCGGAACGCTTCATAGGCGTCTCCTTATGTGTGCAGCAGAGAGGAGGAGGACCGTGATCGGTCCCTATAAGCTTAGGGTGTCCAAGGCTTGCCGGAGCGGTACAGCGTGCCTCACCCCCGGAGCGGGTGGACCTTCTCGTTCCAGGCGATCAGCTCCTCCGGCGGGACCTTCGCCACGGCCTGGCCGCGGACCTCCAGGGGGAGGTCCGCGAGCTTGCGGAAACGCACACAGGCCTTCCCCATGTCGAGCTTCTTGCCCGCCTTCTGAAACTCGGCCCTCAGCCACTCCTGCGCCGCGGGGTTCATGTAGACGCCCAGTAGGTAGAGGGCGAAGTGGTTCTTCTGGGCGGCGAGACCGGCATAGCTCAGGGGCTGCCCATTGTAGGTCTTGGGGTAGCGTTTCAAGGGGATCTCGTAGCTGATCATCCCCCAGTTCATCGTCTCCTGATAGCCGGCCGGAAGGTGCTGCAAGATCACCTCCCGCATCGCGGTGACGACGGCACGGCGCTCTTCCGGCAGCTCCTCGAGATACGCTTCGACCGTCGCGGCACGGCTGCTGACCATTGCGGCCTCCTCGGCAACGGGGCTCGACCGCCCTCGACTGTACCACCTCAGCCTTCGCCGGCGACCGTTCTGCGCCAACCTGAGGAGTTGGGTGCCCGCCGAGGTATGCTACCTCCATGCCGATGAGTCATACAATCACGGTTCGACTTAGCGACGAGTTGGCGGCCTGGCTGGAAGCGGCTGCTGCGCAGCGCGGCGTGTCCCAGGGCAAGCTGATCCGCGATCAGTTGGAGAAGGCAAGGACGAGCGGCGAGGCGCAGGGCTTCCTGCGCCTCGCAGGAGCCGTCAGCGGACCTGAGGACTTGTCGCGTCGCAAGGGCTTTTCGCGCTCGTGAAGGGATTGCCGATACCGGCTTCCTCGTCGCTCGCAGGTCGCGACTGTTTCAAGTTGTCGAAGAAATACATGCTTTGATCCGCTTTGAAAAATTGAGTAGCGACTGCTGATCGCAGCGAAATGGCTGCATATCCGTCAAGCGGCCAAATGTCCTGTCGGCAACACGAAGCCTCTCCATGACGTGAGCAACGGCCTCTTCGTCTCCCGCCAGTTTCGCGCCCAGTACTGTAAAAACAGGCAAGCCAAAAGCTTCTGCCAGCAGAATTTCCGTCCGCAGCACTTCCGCCTCAGCGATGCTTTCATCCAAGACGACGACTTGTATCGATGCATTCAGCACTCCGCGGGCCTGGGCTTGCCGCCAATTATCTCCGACCCTACAGTCTTCTGTAGCGACCCACGCTGAGATTCCGTCTCGCTCGAGTTGACGAGCGATCTGCGTAGCGAGCTCCGCCTCGTTGTTGCAGTAGGCAACGTACACCGTCTTCCTCGCTGGCTCTTGACCGACGCTTCGCGCAGCAGTGATCACGCGCTGAATTGCCTCCTGTCGGGTGATCGATAGGCCAACCACACTGAGCCTGTACAGACGCACCATGAAAGTATCCGCTAGACCCTTGGTCTCTTCGTATTCGTCGAGCAGATCAAAGCAATCCTCCAGCACTACCGGTAGTACGACGCATCCTCGGCTTCTGGCTATGAATATCTCCATACGGCAAGTTTCGCTTTGAATGTAGCCCGGTGTCAGCAAAGCGACGAACGATCCGCAGGATCGCAGCTCCTCCAGAAGCTTAGGTCGCCACTTTGTGCCGGGTTCGATACCTCTGTAATCCATCCAAGGAGAAAGCCCCGCGGACTTAAGCTCGGCGTAGAATTCGTCAGCCATGGCTCGATTTGCAGTCTTGTAGGAGATGATGACACTTTTCTGTTCGCTCATAGTTGCCTCTCCGCGTTCGACTGTGCCCTCGACCCCGCCGCCGCTGCGCCTCAGGCGTTCCTGTCCAACCTGCGGACGCGAACTACACTCGCCGGCAGCGCGAGAATTTCCGGATCGCCGGTGATGACGGGCGCACCCTCCGCCCGCCCCGTAGCGACGGCGAACGCGTCGGCGTACGACAATCGGTGCGCTGCCTTCACTCTGGCGGCCTCCAGGACCAGCCCTTCCCGCGCCGGCACAATTTCGATCGGCAGAGCCTTGATCTGAGCGAGACGCTCCTCGGCCTGTGGCTCGGCGGTGAGTTGGAGCAGCCGGTAGAAGACCTCGCCGAGGTTGACCACGTTGAGAAGCAGTCGGAGGTTCCCGGACCGAGCGCGTCGGAGATAGCGCCTCATGGCCGCGGCGCCGGGTTCCTCGGCACGCAGAAATGCCAGGATGCCCCACGAATCAACGACTGCGGTGGCGCCAGTGCTCATCGGTCTCGATCTCGGCGAGGTGCTCGGCCTCGAGCTCCGCGAGCGGGTCGCGGGAATGGGCCTTCAGACAGCCGTACAGGCTGTCGATGGGATCAGCGGCGCGCAGCGGCGCGAGGCGCACCGTGCCATCTCCGACCTCTTCGACGGCAAGCTGTGTGCCCGGCACCCACCGGAGCCGCTCGCGGACGAGCTTGGGGATCACGACTTGCCCCTTGCTGGTGACCCGGGTCTCTGCTTTCATAAGCCTATCTTACCACGACGGTAAGACAGCCGAGGTTCGAAGGCGGCACCGCCCTTGGCGACGCCTGCCGAGGGCGCGTCGAGATTTTCGGTGCGTTCCCCTAACCAATCGGCCCCTCGGTGGGACCTATCCCGCACAGAAGAGAGCCCCACCGAACCCGAAAGGAGAGACCGATGCGCAACGCCGACACCCCGGCCGCCGAGCCGAAGGCTGAGAAGCCCACCACCAAGAAGGGCAAGCTCGACGCCCACCAGCCCGTCGAGACCGCCGTCGTCCGTGACCCCGATCCCAACGCCGCCCCTCCCGGCCGCTGCTGACTCGGGAGACCGCGCCACGCCCCCCCCGCGGTATCGACCGCGGGGGCCGCCCTTCCCAATCGCACCGAGGAGACCGCCCATGGCCCGCTACGCCGACCTGGAGATCCGCATCCTGCCCCGCGGGCAGGACGGGCAGATCCCCGTCGAGGTCACCTACAGCGGCGAACAGGAGTTTCCCCCGGGCCATCTGGACCCTACGCTCCTCGCCTGGACGCCGGAGGGCGATTCGGAGGCGGACGGGACGCGCCTCTTCGCCGCCCTGTTCGGCGACCCCGCGCTGCGCCGCGCCTGGGACCAGGCGGCGGGGCAGAGCCGCACCCGGCGGGTGCGCCTGCGCCTCGATCCGGCCGAGCCCGCCCTCCATGCCCTGCCCTGGGAGCGCCTCTGCGACGGCGGCCCGGCCCGCCTCCTGGCCGCCGATCCCGACACCCCCTTCTCGCGCTACCTGCCGGCCGAGCAGCGCCCCGGCCGGCCGGTCTTCGAGCGCCCGATCCGCCTCCTCGCCGCCGTCGCCAACCCCGGTGGCTTGGCGGACTATGGCCTCCCCGCCCTCGACGTGGAGGCGGAGAAGGCCATGCTCACGGAGGCCCTCTCGGCGCTCCCGGCGGGCGAGATCGAGCTCACCTTCCTGGACGGGCCGGTCACCCTGCCCGCCCTCGCCGCGGCGCTCGCCCGCGGGCCGCACGTCCTCCACCTGGTGGCCCACGGGCAGTGGAGCGAGGAGCTGGGCGGCGCCCTCTGCCTGGTCGCCCCGGAGGGCGGCGGGGTCGCCCAGGCCCGGGAGGAGGAGCTCGCCGGCCTCGTCGCCGAGCAGGGCGGCAGCCTGCGCCTGGTGGTCCTCGCCAGCTGCGAGAGCGCCCGGCGCTCCAGCCGCGACGCCTGGCGCGGCCTCGCCCCGCGCCTGGTCCAGGCCGGCGTGCCGGCGGTCGTCGCCATGCAGGACCCGGTGGGGGTCGAGGACGCCCGCGCCTTCGCCGCCGCCTTCTACCGCCATCTCCTGGCCGAGGGCGTCGTCGACACAGCCGCCAACCGCGGCCGCGCCGCCCTCCTCGCCGCCGGCAGCCCCGACGCCGCCTCGCCCGTCGTCTTCCAGCGCCTGCGCGAGGGCCGGCTGTTCAGCCGCGGCGGCGCGATCCAGGGCACGGGCGCCGACCTCTTCTGGAGCTCGCTGCTCGACATCATGGCCGAGGGGCGCTGCGTGCCCATCCTGGGACCCGGGGTGACCGAGGGGCTGCTCCCCTCGCCCCCCGAGCTGGCGCGCGCCCTGCCGCAGCGGCTGGAGCTCACCTATCCCTTCTCGGACCGCGACGATCTGCCGCGCGTCGCCCAGTTCGTCGGCGCCTTCGACCCCGAGCTGCCGCGCCGCGAGGTGCTGCGCCTGATGACCCGCAGCCTGCGCCGCCGCTACGGCCTGCCGCAGTCGCCGCGCGACGAGGTGCGCCTGGCCGAGGCCATCCGCGCCGCCGACTGGGGCCACCTCTCCGCCGCCCGGGAAGAGACGGAGATCCATCATCAGCTCGCCGATTTCGGCCTGCCGCTCTACCTGACCACCAACTGCGACAGCTTCATGGCCCAGGCCCTGGAGGCGCGGGGCAGGAAACCGCACCGGCTGGCCCTCGACTGGCAGGGCGAGAGCGAGGACCGCGAGCCGGCGTTCGACTGGAGCCCCGAGGAGCCGCTGGTCCTCCACCTCTTCGGCACCGACCTGGACCCGCGCTCCCTGGTGCTCACCGAGGACGACTACCTGGACTACCTCGCCCGCGTCTCGCGGGCCGAGGACAACCTCCTGCCGGCGCGGGTCTCCGAGGCACTCTCCCACCAGGCCCTCCTCTTCCTCGGCTACCGCCTGCGCGACCTCGACCTGAAGATCCTCCTGCGCGGCTTTCTCGAGCACCTGGACCACCGGGCGCACAAACCGCTCCAGCTCGCCGTCCAGATCGATCCCCAGGAGGTGCGGGAGGACGGCTACGACAACGCCCGCTCCTACCTCGAAAAATATTTCGGCGACTGCAACATCCGGCTCTACTGGGGGAACGCCCGCCAGTTCGTCGACGAGCTCCACGACCGCTTCGTCAAAAGCGGAGGAGGATGAGAGATGACCTCACTGCCTGCCGACTTCCGCTGCAACGGCATCGACGCCGCGACCGGCGAGCCCTACTACCCGCCGCTCCCCCGGGCCGCCGTCTCACGCCTGGCGCGTGGCCTGCCCGGCGGCGACCCGGCCCGCGCCGCCGCCCGCCGCGAACGGCGCACGGCCCGGCCCCGGCTCGGCCTGCGCGAGGGCCTCGACCCCAAGGACCTGGCCGCCGCCGGCTGGGGGATCGTCTTCCCCAAGGATTCCGACCCGGCCGTGCGCGAGGCCCTGGCGCCGCTCGTCGAGCACCGCCGCGCCCAGGCCGCGGCGAGAGACGAGCGCTTCTTCCGTCTTCTGGCCGGGGAGGACGGGGTCCAGCCCAGCGAGTCCTGGCGCGACTTCCGGAACCGCCACGGCGGCGGACCTGACGAGGCGGACCCGGCGAAGCTCCCCTTCTACCTCCTCCTGGTGGGCGACCCCGAGGCTCTGCCGTTCGAGCTGCAGGGCGGCCTCGATCTCCAGTACGCGGTGGGCCGGCTGGCCTTCGACACCGCCGAAGAGTACGCCCACTACGCCCAGAGCGTGGTGGCGGCCGAGACGATCGGCGCGGCCGGAGCGGGAGCCCCGCGCTGCGCGGCCTGCTTCGGGGTACAGAACCCCGGCGACCCGGTGATGGAGCTCACCGCCCTGCACCTGGTCCCCGCCGTCGCCTCCTTCCTCGCCCGGGAGCGGCCGGACTGGACGGTCGCGACCCACCTGGGAGAGACCGCGACCAAGGCCCACCTCGCCCGCCTGTTGGGCGGCGAGGAGACGCCGGCCCTCCTCTTCACCGCCACCCACGGGGTTTGCTTCCACGACGACGTCGAGCGCCAGCGCCGGGAGCAGGGATCGCTCCTCTGCCAGGACTGGCCGGGGAGCGGGGCGGTCACCCGGGCGCACTACTTCTGCGCCGAGGACGTGGTGGTGGAGGGGGGCCACGGGCTCGCCGGGCTCATCGCCTTCCACTTCGCCTGCCACGGCGCCGGCACGCCGCGCCTGGAGTCCTACCCGCGGGAGGACGGCGGCGCCCCGCGGCCGCTCGCCCCCGCCGCCTTCGTCTCCCGGCTGCCGCAGCGCCTGCTCGCCCATCCCCAGGGCGGCGCCCTGGCGGTCGTCGGCCACGTCGAGCGCGCCTGGTGCCACTCGTTCGTCTGGAACGGGGAGGAGGAGGCGCAGATGTTCCAGAGCACCTTCCTCCGCCTGCTCGACGGCTATCCCGTGGGCGCGGCACTCGAGCCCTTCGGCCAGCGCTACGCCCATCTGGCCGTCGAGTTGGAGGAGGAGCGGCAGAGCGTCGGCTTCGGCAAGCTCGACGACAGCCGCCTCCTGGAGCTTTGGACGGCGGCCAACGACGCCCGCAACTACGCCCTCCTGGGCGATCCCGCCGTGCGCCTGCCGGGATGAGCGGGAGAGAACGATGGACGCGCCGGCCAATCCCTACCCGGGTCCTCGCCCCTTCGCCACCGCGGACGGCGCCGGCTTCTGCGGCCGTGACCGCGAGGTGGCCCGGCTGCGCGCGCGCGTCGTGGCGCGGCGCGCCGTCCTCCTCTTCGCCCCCTCCGGCGCCGGCAAGACCTCGCTCCTGAAAGCCGGGCTCCTCCCCGCGCTCGCCGGCATCCCCGGCATCCCCGGCATCACCGTCCTCCCCCTCGCCCGGGTGGGCGGTCCCCTCCCCGCCCTGCCCGCCCCGCCGGCCAACCCCTACACGCTCTCCACCCTGCTCGACCTCCTGGCCGGGGAGGTCGAGCCCCAGGAGGCGGCGCAGTGGTGCCTGGCCGCCGGTCTGGCCCGGCTCCTAAGGGAGGAGCCCGAGCCCCGGCGCTCGGGTCCGCATCTCCTCGTCCTCGATCCCTTCGAAGAGCTGTTCACCGCCCACGCCGAGCGCCCGGCCGACCGCGCCGGCTTCTTCCGCGAGCTGCGCGAGGCCCTCGACCGCCATCCCCAGGTGAGCCTCCTCCTCTCGATGCGCGAGGACTTCGTCGGCCAGCTGGAGCCCTTCCTGCCCCTCCTCCCCGACCGCCTGCGCAGCCGCTTCCGCCTCGGCCTCCTGGATGCCGTCGCCGCCCGCCAGGCGATCGACCTGCCGGCGCGGCGGGCCGGCGTCCCCTTCACCGAGGAGGCCCTCGGCACCCTGGTCGACGACCTGCGCCGGGAGCGCCTGCAGCGGGAGGACGGCACGGTCGTCGAGCGGCTCGGCGACGAGGTCGAGCCGGTCCAGCTCCAGGTGGTCTGCCGCCGCCTCTGGGAGCGGCGCGGCGAGGCGGCGGAGATCGATGGCGAGATCCTCACCGCGGCGGGGAGCGTCGACGGCGCCCTCGGCCGCTACTACGGAGAGCAGGTCGCGCGGGCCGCCGCGGCGGGTGGGATCCCCGGGGTGACCGAGCGGCGGGCGCGGGCCTGGATCGGCGGTCGGCTGGTGACCGCGAGCGGCCTGCGCGGCCAGGTCCTGCGCGAGCCGGAGCGCACCCAGGGGCTCGACAACCGGGTCCTCGCCCAGCTGGTCGAGGCCCACCTGGTGCGCGCCGAGGAGCGGCGCGGCATGGTGTGGTACGAGCTCGCCCACGATCGGCTGATCGCCCTCGTCCAGGCCGACAACGCCGCCTGGGAGGCGGCCCACCTCGCGGCCTGGGAGCGACGGGCCGCGCTGTGGGAGCGCGAGGCGCGGCCGGACGGGCTGCTCCTCGCCGGTGAAGAGCTGGCGACGGCCGAGCGCCAGGCGGTCGCCGCCCACCTGGAACCCGCCGAGAGCGACTTCCTCGCCGCCAGCCGGCGGGCTCGCGATGCCGCCCACCGCGAGCGGCGCCAGGCCTGGCGGCTGCGGTTCTACGCCGCCGCCGCCACCCTCTTCCTCCTCGTCGCCCTGGGCGGGCTCTTCGCCGCCCGGGAGGCCCGGCGGCGGGCGGAGACCGAGGCCCTGGCGGCCCTGGCTCTGGCGCAGATGGACGAGCGGCAGGACCAGGGCCTGCGCCTCGCCCTGGAGGTGGGGCGGCGGGGGGAGGAGCTGCTCTCCCGGCGTCTCCTCTTCGCCGGGCTGGAGCTCCGGCCGCACCTCGCGGCCCTCCTCGACGGTCATCGCGCCGAAGTCCTCGCCGTCGCCTGGAGCCCCGAGGGGCGGCGCCTCGCCTCGGCGGGGCGGGATGGCGCGGTGCGGCTGTGGGACGCCGCCGCGGAGAGATCGCTCGGGCCGCCGCTCCTCGCCGGCGCCGCCGAGGTCTGGGGTCTCGCCTGGAGCCCGGACGGGCGGCTTGCCGCGGCGGGCAAGGACGGCGTGCCCCGGATCTGGTCCCCCGGCGTTCCCGCGCGCACCCTGGAGGCGGCGGCCGGACAGGAGATCTACGCCCTGGCCTGGAGCCCGGACGGGCGATCCCTCTATGGCGCCCTGTCCAATTTCAAGGTGCAGCGCTGGGATGCCGCCTCCGGACAGCTCGCCGGACTTCCTCTCGCCGGGGCCGAGGACTGGGTGCCGACCGTCGCGGTCAGCCCGGACGGCCGGACGGTCGCCGCGGGCAGTATGGACCACCGGGTACGGCTGTGGGACGCTGCCACCAGCCTGCCGGTGGGAGCGCCGCTCGCCGGCCACGCCGAGGGGGTGACCGCGCTCGCCTTCCGCCCGGACGGCCAGAGGCTCGCCTCGGCCAGCCTCGACGGCACCGTCCGCTTCTGGGGGCCGGCGGGCGGGGCGTTCCCCGACTCCCCCCCGCTCGAGCTCGGGCTGGGTCCCCTCCAGTCGCTCGCCTGGAGCGCCGACAGCCGCCGCCTCGCCGTCGGCGCCGCGGACGGCACGATCGCCCTCTGGGATGCGGAGCGGCGACGGCTCGTCGAGCCCCCATGGCGTGGCCTGCGGCCGCTCCACGGCCTGGCCTTCCGGCCGGACGGCCGGCTCCTCGCCTCGGCGAGCGGCCGGGCGGTCGCCCTCTGGGACCCCGAGGCCCGCACCCGGTTGGCCCGCCCGCTCGCGCTCTCCCCCCCGCTCCGGCAGATCACCGCTCTGGCGCCGCGCGCCGACGGCGCCGCCCTCGCGCTCACCGGCCTCGGCCCGGCGGGCCAGACCCCGGTGGTCGCGGTCGTCGACCCCGGCTCGGGACGAGCCCTGGGTCCCTTGCGGAACGGGCATCCCGGACGCCTTTCGACCCTCGCCTGGCGCGGCGCCTCCCTCGTCGGGGCCGGCCTCCACCGCGACCTGCGGCAGTGGGATGCCGCCGGCCGGCCGGTGGCGCTCCCTGGCCTCGCTCCAGGCGAGCGCTTCGCCACCCTCGCGCTGGCGCCGGACGGTACCCGCCTCGCCGCCGCCGAGGGGGCGGAGATCCGGCTGTGGAGCCTGACCGGCGGGCGACCGCGCACCCTCGGCCGCCTCCCCGAGGCCACCCGCCTCGCCTGGAGCCCGGATGGCCGGCGCCTGGCCGCGGGCGCCAAGCAGGGAGAGCTGCGCGTCTTCGACCTGGCGCGCGGGAGGGTGCTCTCGCTCCCCGGCCACACCGGCCGGATCGCGGCTCTCGCCTTCCGCCCGGACGGCCGCCGCCTCGCCTCGGCCGCCATGGACGGCACCGTGCGTCTCTGGCAGCTCCCTGCCGGCCGGGAGGCGATCGGTCCCCTGCGCGGCAGCGGCTATCCGACCGCTCTCACCTGGAGCCCGGACGGCCGGACCCTCGCCGTGGCGCGTTCCGACCTCGGAATATCCGCCACGATCGAGCTCTGGGACGCCGCAACCGGAACGTCCACCGGAGGTCCGCTCGCCGGCCACCCGGACGACGTCGCAGGCCTGCTCTTCACCCGCGGCGGCCGGAGCCTCCTGTCGATCGGGAACGACGGCACGGCTCTGCTCTGGGACGTCGATCCGCGCTCCTGGCGGGACCGCGCGTGCGCGCTCGTCCGGTGCGGGGCCGCCGTCGACGAGGGCAAGTAGCTGCGGCTCGACGCCGCGGCTCTCTGTCCGCGCTAGAATGCAGGGTGACCTGCGAGACTGTGAAAAAATCGGGTCGCACGCGGAGACTCCCGTAGAGACGCCCCAGGCGCTATCGAAATCCTTGCCGTTACCCCGCCGTCGGGGCGTCTCCAACGCCGACGGGACCGAGGCGTTTCCGGCCTACGGAGACGCCCCGACGGCAGTGGTTCCGGGGAAGTTCCGGACGGCGGCTGGGGACGTCTCTACAAAGGCCCGTGAGGTAGGGCCGATCCTTTCACAGCCTCTGAGCGAGAGAGTATGAAGAAGGGTAAGACCTCCGACCTTGCGGTTGCCGATGTCGGCGCGGACGACATTCTACCCGAGTACGATTTCAGTCGTGCTCGGCCCAACAAGTACGCCGCGCTGTACCAGAAAGGCGGTCTGACCGTCACGCTCGACCCCGAAATCGCGAAGGTGTTCCCGAGCGCAGCCGACGTCAACGAAGCTCTTCGGTCGCTGGCGAGACTCATCCGAGCTCAGCAGCGACGCAGCGCGAAGAAGACACGGCACGCATAACCTGTCGCGGCGTTCCCCCTGGGCGCAGGTCGGTAGCCTGGGTTGCCCACAGACCTCAAACTGAGGCTCCCTGGGAACGCCGGCGTCCTCGCCGGCTCTTTTTCCCCCACCCGCCCGGCCGGCGGGACGCCAGCGCTCCCAGGGAAAAATCGAACCTCTGGAACGCTCTACCCCTTCTGCCGTCTTGCCCGGATCTTCCCCACCTGCTCCTCGGCTCCCGGGCCGGCCGCTTCGAGAAGGGTGGCGAGCGCCCAGGGCGAGCGGATGAGCGCCTCGACGAGGTGGAGACCCTCCGCGAAGCGCGGCTCCCAGCGATCGAACCAGCCGGCGATCTGCGGACCCTGCTCGCCATACATGCCGAGCAGGGGGTAGCCGTCGGCGGTCTCGCCGTCTTCCATATGGAAGCGGGGCTCGCGGTCGAGGACGGGGAAGAGGACGGAGAGGAGCAGTGCCAGCTCCTCGTGCCACACGACCGCGACCGGCCGGTCGCCGGCCGCGAGGTCCTCCCATTGCCGCAGGACGGCCACGGCGCCGGGTTTACCCGGGACCGGCTCGATCTTCCACGGCCCGGCGAGCTCCGCCTCCGCGGCGGTGCTCCCCTCGTCCTGCTCGCGCAGGCGGGCCAGGTAGGCAGGGGCGAAGGCGTTGTCGAGGGGGGAAACGGACGGACTGGTACTATGGTGCGGGCTGCGCATGAGGTGATATCTCCTGCGTGGTCAAGAGGTCGGGCGGAGTTAGCGCTCTGTCCGGCCTCGCTTGTTTTGGGCGAGAGGCGAGTCCTCTCGATGTGGGAGAGTAGCAGAAGGGAGGCGGAAGGGGAAGGGGCTCACACCCGGCCTTCCATATCCCGCTGAATCTGCCCGATGAGCCCCCGCGTCTTCGCCACCTTCGCCGTCGCGCTTTCCCCGTAGGTCGCGAAACCACGCAGGGCCTCTTCGGCATAGGCGAGGGCCCCCCCTCTCCGAGGTTGTGAAAAAATCAGCCCCCTACCTCACGGGCCTTCGTAGAGACGTCCCCAGCCGCCGTCCGGAACCTCCCCGGAACCACCGCCGTCGGGGCGTCTCCGCAGGCCGGAGACGCTTGAGATCTCGGCCGCGTTGGAGACGCCCCGACGGCGAGGTAACGGCAAGGATTTCGATAGCGCCTGGGGCGTCTCTACGGGAATCTCCGCGTGCGACCCGATTTTTTCACAGGCTCTCAGCCCTTGACGGACGCAGACCCACGTTGAAGTCTTAGCGAACGGTGATTTTGTACGAGCCAGGTCCAGACACTTGCCCGACAAGTTGTTCACTCCCGTGTCTGGTGAGATAAACATCGGCTTTACCAAACCCTACAGTTTTGATAACAGCTTCTCCCCAACTTGCCTGCTCAGAGCTGGACCAACCTCCTGAGCCATGGCAATAAAGACGGATGTAGGCATCTGTCACATCGCTACCGTCGCTCCGGACAAGTTTAATACGATATGTAGACATCGCTCCTCCTTCTGAGATAAAAACTTAGAGTATGGTTATTACACTGTAACGGTCTGTCGAAACTCAAAATGTATAGGCGTTGTAATGCCACTATGAGCGGCCCAACCAATCCGGAGAGGGGAAACGACACCCAGGTCGAGTTGGAGGATCTCGGCGAGGAGAGCCCGTTCCTTCTCCTCCTTCTCACGAAGGCGGGCGAGGAACCGCTCCATGTCGAAGAAGCCGCCATGGCCGTCGAAATGGACGATCTGATAGGGCTTGCCCGCGGCGTGGGCGCGGTGCAGCGTCGCGGCCAAGGCTTCGAACGTGGGCGGGCGGAGCACGTCGAAGTCGAAGACCTGCCGTGCCTTCTCGGGGAGGCTCTTCAGGATTCCCGCGGAGACCGAGCGGAAGGGAACGTCGTCGCGCCCGTACGGCCGGCAGATCACCAGGAGAATGCGCAGCGGCGTGCCCGCCCGGAGCGTGGGGAGCTTGGGCGGTTCGGCCGGATTGGGCTGGGCGCGCACGAAGGACCGGGCGCAGAGAGCGACCGGCGCTTCCTCCTCTAATTCACGCAGCAACTCCCAGGGAATCGATGTCGCCTCGCGCACCCCGGTCACGATCTCGACCCGGGGCTCCTCCGGCGCCTGGAGGTAGTCCTCTAAATACCACCGGAGGTCCCGCTGATCGTCGTCCGAGAAGCGGAACGGGAAGCGGACATCGGCCGTCTGCCGGGCGAGGCCGTCGCCTTCGAGCGAGATCTCTACCCGGTGCAGGTCCTCGCCGACAGCGGTCTGGGTCAGGCGGAGGGTGGGCATGCTGATCCTAGAGACCCGGTTCCTGTCGGAAAGTGTACGCCGAACGACTGGTGTCCCCCGCAGGGTCGATGGAACGGCGAAGAGACACAACGAGCCTCGACGTGGAGACACTACGAACGTCCAAGAGACACAAGAGCCGGCCTGGAGACACTACAGGAGGCCTTGGAGACACCAGAAACCCGCGTGGAGACACTACAGTTCCCCGTATAGACACTAGCGGCGGGCATTGAGACACTACGAAGCGGCGTTGAGACACTACCAAAGACTCTGGAGACACCAGAATTCCACCTTGAGACACTAGTGAAGCCCGTTGAGACACAAACAAAAGAAGTGGAGACACTAGAAACTCAGCTGGAGACCCTAGAAATCGAATTCTAGTGTCTCAAGACGAGTTTCTTGTGTCTCAACGACTGTCGCTAGTGTCTACAGAACCTCCCGTAGTGTCTCAACGGCCTTCTGCAGTGTCTCCAGCCGGCCGTTTCATGTCTCCAGCCCCCGCCGTAGTGTCTACAGAACCTCCAGTAGTGTCTCAACGGCCTTCCGTAGTGTCTCCAACTGGCCGTTTCGTGTCTCCAGCCCCCGCTGTAGTGTCTACAAACCCTCCCCGAAGGCCTGGAAACCGGGCCGTAGTGTCTCAACCGGCGAGGGGCGCGCCCGTGGGACCTAACCAAAATCCTCCTCCCCCGGATCAGCCCTCTACGAGGTCGTCGTCCGTCCCTGAAAGGAGGAACCCTCATGCGATCCCGAGTTTCCCCGGTCCTTGCCTTCACCCTGCCCCTGCTCCTCGCCGCCGCCACCGCCTGGCCGGCCTGCGACGGCTGCAAGTACGCCCACCGCGGCGACCGTTTCGAGGGGATCGGGGTGCGGCAGGTTTCGGGCGGCAGCTTCGACCTGTTGGGGGTCGAGGTGCGGCCGCCCTCCCTGCCCGCCCCGGCCGGCGACCAGGTCCATCTCTACTTCTGGCTGCCTGGCACGGAGACCCCCGCCATCGAGGTCTGGGAGCCGGGCTCCAACTACTGGATGGTCCCCGACAAGAAGAGCTACGGCGCCGGCCTCCAGGACTACGCCTGGCCGCGCCGGGAGGTCCTGGGGCCTTCGGGCGTCGAGCTCGTCGGCCTTCATGCCAAGGTCAGGAACCACGACGAGACCGTCTACTTCCCGGCCCTGGTCTCGACCGCGCCCAAGGCCCCCGCGGGCGGCGTCTACTCCTTCGTCTTCAAGAGCGGCGCCGGGGTCGACGTCAAGTGCCAGATCTCCCGCAGCGCCGAGGGCCGGATCGTCCCGGTTCGCCAGTTCCGCTTCAACGAGGACTCGGGCGGCACCCTCCGTATCGAATGGGACGGGAAAGACGACCAGGGCCAACCGGTGCCGGCGGGGATCTACGTGCTCAGGATCAAGGGAGAGATGCTGGCCGAGACCCTCCGCCCCCTCACTCTCAACCTCACCTTCCTGCACCATGGATAGGCCGGCTCCGACCTCCCCGAAGCGGCGGCTCTTCCTGGTGCTCGCCGGCATCACCCTGGCGACCCTCGCCGCGGTGGGCCTTCTGCTCTTCCGGCAGCGGCCCACCGTGGTCGAGCTCACCCTGCACCTGGAAGGCGCCAGCTTCACCGTGCTGCCGGCGTTCCAGGCGTCGCAGGCCGGAACCGAGGCGGCACCCTTGAGCGCCGTGCCGCTCCTCGCCCCGGCGCTCGCGGTGCGCGGGCTCGAGCTGCGCGGCGGCGACCGCGTCGAGGCGCAGGTCGAGGAGGGGAAGGTCGTCCTCTGGCCGGGGCGAGAGGGGAGGATCGCCTTCACCGCGCCCGAGCCCTTCGCTCCCGACCTCACCGCCTACGGGCCGGCCTGCCTCCGGGTCGAGCCCGCCGGCCGCGACCGCTCGGGGGCGCCGCACGCCCAGCTGACGATCACTCCCCTGGGGCCGGCGGGCCGCTGGGTGGGCCGGCTGCCGGCCGGCGCCGGGCTCTCGCTCCGGACGCACGACGCCGAGGAGGCCGATGCCGCCGATGCCGCCCATGCCGCTGACGCCACCCCAGGCGCCCGTCACCGGCTCGCCGCGACCACGCGGGAGGTGCCGGCCGACGCGCCCGATCCCGCCCTCTTCGGCGCTACCGCGGAGGCCCACCTCGCGCTCACCCTCCCCGCCGCGCCGGCCCCGTCCACGGTCCTCCGCGTCGTCGACCCGGCGAGCGGCGAGGTGTCGGTGGCCCGGCATCTCGCCTTCGCCTCGACCCAGCCCCGTTCCCTCCTCTGGGGCGACCGCGTCGTCCTGCTCGACCCGGAGGCCGGCGGTACTTCGGCGCTTCCCCTCCTGCAGCCGGACCTCAAAGTCGAGCGGGTCGAGCTCTACCGCTGGGTCAAGCTGGAGGAGGAGAGCGACGTGCGCGGCGGCACCGTCCGCTTCCCCGGGGGCGAACGGGAGCCGGTCGAGCTCCCCCCGCGCTCGATCCTCACCCTGCGGGCCGAGCGCCCCCTCACCCTGCGCGCGCTCACTCTCGGAGACGGCGAGCTCGAAATGGTCCTCTGGGGGAAGGCCGCGAGCCTGGAGGTCGGGCCGACCTCGGACCTCCAGGCCCAGCTCCTGCCCAGCGAGCTGCTCTGGCTCTATACCCACCGGTCGACCACCATCCTCTACACCACCCTGGTCACGGTCCTCGGCGGGAGCCTGGCGCTCTTCCGGACCTTCGGCCTGCTCAAGTCGTGATCGAAAGGAGCGCTGCCGCGATGTCCGCCAAGATCCTTCCCTCCACCCTCGTGCTCGCCGTCGTGCTCGCCGTCCTCTCCGCCGTCCCGGCCGCTTTCGCGGCGGACGCCAAGGCACCGATCGCCGCCGACCTCGAATGGCTGCGCCAGCAGACGGTCCTCATCCAGGTGACTCCGGACCGACCCAATGCGAACCTCGAAACCGGCTCGGGCGTGGTGCTCTGCGAGGTCGACCACCGGGTCTTCGTGGTGACCGCCAACCACGTCCTCTTCGGCACCACCGCCACCGGCAAGAACCGCGGCAGCCTCCTCGACGTGGCGAAGATCCGGCTGTCGTTCTCCCACGACGTGGCCCGCGCCGTGGAGGAGGAGCCCAACTCCACGACCCGGAACGACGTGATCCAGGTGACCCAGCTCGGCAGCCAGGACCTCCTCCTGCTGGCCTTCGACATCAACGAGGATCTCTGGGCCTTCCCCTCCCTCACCGGTGGGTCGGCCGAGCCGGGCCGGCGGGTGTGGGCCGTGGGCAACCCGGCGGACCAGCAGGAAACCTGGGCCGTGGAGGACGGGACGCTCACCCGGCTCGACGACCAGGGACACCTCCTCCACACGGTGCCGATCGTCAAGGGGTATTCGGGCGGCCCGCTGTTCGACGCCGCCGGCGAGCTGGTCGGCATCAACGTCCAGCAGGCGGAGGCGCCGGACGAGGGGGGGATCGCCATCCCCACCGAGAGCCTGAAGGCGGCGATCGGCAAGAAGGTCCCGCGCGCCTGCCTGAAGGACGAGAAGGCCGAGGCCGATCGGCTCGCCGCGGCCGAGGAAGCCTACAGAGAGGCCCTGCGCCAGGTGAGCCGTCACGACTGGGCGCAGGCCAAGGCGTCGCTCGTGAAAGCGCGCGACAACAATCCGCTCGAGGGGGGGAGCGTCCACCTCCAGGGGATGCGCTATACCCAGTACCTCCCCCACTTCTATCTCGGTCTCGTCGCCTACCGTCTGGCCGCCGAGCGGAAGGACTCCAAGCTCTGCGGCGAGGCGCTCACCGAATTCCACGTCTCGGAGGTCCAGCGCGTGATCGAGGGCAGCGCCCGGCGCCAGCGGCAGCTGCGCCGGATGCGCAAACGTTGCCAGGATCCCAAGGGTCTGCTTTAGGACGGCTCCGGCAGGCGATAGAACTCGCGGTCGCTCGCCTGGAGGAACGCCGGCGGCTCGACCGCCTGCCAGCCGGCGGGGTCTAAGAACTCGCCGCAGCGGAAGGGCCAGGCGTTGTCCTCGTGGCGGACGTAGAGGAAGCGCTCGGCGCCGGAGACCCGGGCGAGCCGGGCCCCCCCTTCGAGGACGGCGGCGAGGAACGCCGCGTCCTCCCCCAGCGAGCGGTCGGGGTAGCGGTGCGGTCCCCACAGCTCGCGCCGGTAGGCGATCGAGCGCCCGTGGACGTCGGCGAAGAACATCTTGGCGTGGAGCGTGGGGGTGCAGCGCCAGAAGGCTCCGCCGTGGGGATCGTTCAGGTCGAGGACGGTCTCGTCGGCAAAGCCGCAGACCTCCGCTCGCCGCTCGAGCAGGATCTGCACCTGGTGGCGCAGCCGATCCTCGGCCGAGCCGTCGTCGTCGTCCCAGTGGACGATGACCTCGCCGCGGCTGCGCTCGACGGCCAGGTTGCGCTTGTGGCCGGCCGAGTGTTGGCCCGGCAGATGGAGGTAGACGATCCGCGGGTCGTCCGGCAGGAGGCCGGCGGCGGAGTCGCCGCCGTCGTCGACGATCACCAGCTCCCGGTCGGGATGGTCCTGGCGCAGGAAGCAGCGGACCGCCTGGAGCAGGAAGCGGCGGCGGTCGGCGCGGGTCGGCATGATGCAGGAGACCCGGCCGGCGATCGGCGGTCTCGCACGGCTGGGGGAGCCGGCGGCCGGCGCGGTGATGACGGGAAGCGTGACGAGCGGAGCGGGTGGCGCAGCGACGTGGATCGGCGGCGCGACCGGGGCCGTCTCGACCGCAACCGCCTCCTCGACCAGATCGCCGATCAGCCGCCGGACGACGTTGCCCGGGGCGGGCCGCCAGCCGGCCACCGCGGTGCGCTTGGAGCTGGTGTTGCCGGAGTGCAGGGTGGCGACGTAGAGCGAGGGGTCGTCGAGCGGGGCGAGCCGCTTCGGCCGGTCGGTCCACAGGAACTGGGTGTCCTCCCCCACGCTGGTGTCGGGGAAGGGGTTCTCCCGCCACAGCTCCTTCTGGTAGCAGAGGGTGGCCCCGGCGAGCCAGGTGCGGTCCTGCCGCGGGCAGGCATATTCCCAGGACTCCCCCGTTGCCGGCTCGTGGAAATAGAGCCGCGGCAGGCCGGAAACCTCGGCGCCCCCGCCGCAGAGCGCCTCGACCTGGACCCGGATCCGCCGCTCTGCCATCCAGTCGTCGTCGTCCCAGTGCAGGAGGATCTCGCCGCGCGCCTCGGCGCAGGCGAGGTTGCGCTTGGCGCCGATGCTCCGCTTGCCGTCGAGCGCCAGGTAACGGATGCGGGGATCGGGGGGGATGAGGTCGGCCACCCGGTCCTCGCCATCATCGATCACCAGGAGCTCGGAGTTGGGATAGTCCTGGCTCAGGAACTGGCGGATCGCCCGTGGCACGAAGGCCCGCCGGTCGGCGGTCGGCATGATGCAGGAGACGAGGGGAGGGGCGGGAGCCGACCTTCCCACCGCGACCTCTGCGAGCTCGGCCAGCTTGCGGACGACCATGAGGCTCTTCGCCAGCTGGACTTTCTCGTACCGCCCGCCAGCGAGGAGGTCGTCGATGAAGGCACGGACCCCCGGGTAGTACGAGGCATAGTCGTGGAAGGCGACGTACCCCCCGGGGACGACCGCAGCCTCGAAGCGGAGGAAGTCGCGGGCGACGTTGACGTAGTCGTGTAGGCCGTCGATGAGGAGGAGACGGATCGGCCCGTGCCAGTCGACCTCGAAGGAGCACTTGGGGACGACCTCGACGATCTCCTGGAGGCCGGCGGCGGCGAGGTGGCCGCGGAGGGTGTCGAGGGTGGGAGCCTTCTGCTCGAGGCCCTGGTCCAGGGCGCCGACCTGGCCGCGGTGGGGGTCGATGGCGACCACCCGGCCCCCCGGACAGACCGCCTGGACGACACTCCCCAGGAGCACGGTCGAGCGGCCGCAGTAGCTGCCGATCTCGACGACCGTTGGACCTCCCTCGGGTTCCGGGGACGCGGCGAGAGCGTGCGCCGCGGCGGCGATCAGCAGGTCGGCCTCCTCGTCCTCCAGCCAGCCGGGGATGGTCCGGATGCGCGCCAGGATAGAGAGCGTCGAGGGGAGACCGGGGACGGACCGCTCGGCCCGGGCGGCGGCGGGGGCCGCGCCCGGCGACAGGCGCGGCAGGCGATAATGATCGAACCGCTCCCGGATCTGCTTGCGCAGCGGGTCGTCGTAGCGTCGCGGCACGGGATGGAGCCAGGCGACGTCCGGCCGGGTGAAGGCCGCTTCGACCTGCGCCCCGGTGTAGGCCTGCCGGAACTGGACGTAGTCGTAGCTCGCCGGATGGACGGCGACCTCGTGGCCGAGGAGGGCCACGAGGGTGGGGAGGACGACCTCCTCGGTGGCCCAGATCCGGCTGCGGCGGAGGATCTCGGCGAGCTCCCGGTCGCGGTCGAAGAGCGTCACCAGGTCGCGTGCCGCGGCGGCGGTGAATACCGTCGAGGGCCAGAAGGTCCAGTGGACGAACGCCTCCTCCCCGTGCGCGAAGCGACGGAGCCACGTGCGCCAGAGGTCGATCTCGCGATAGGCCGCGGCGGCGGGGCCGACCCGGGTGTCCCGGGGCTGCCGGCCCGGCGCGTTGCCGAGGAGACCCACCCCGCTCCGCCCGGCGAGCGCGCGCGCCAGCTGTTCCGAGTAGCCGGGACGGACGAGGAGCTGGTCGGAGTCGACGATGGTCAGGGTGTCGAAGGGGAGCTGGGCGAGCGCGAAGCGCATCGCGTCCAGGGCGAAGTCGTGCAGCCTCCCCCACTCGAGCGGCCGCGGGCTCGGATGGAGCACCGCCCCGTAGCGGGCGAAGGGGAAAGCCTGGAGCTGGCCTCCCCCCTGGCTGCCGTCGTAGAGCAGGATGCCGGACTCCGGATCGAGGCAGCGCAGGTTGCGCACCAGGTCGACGGCGCACTCCGGGCTCTCGTGCACCAGGCAGGCGAAGAGATTGCGCAGGCTCAAATCGTCACTACCCCGTAGCACCCTTACCGGTGACAGCGGGTAAGGTGAATTCGGCATGGAAACTCGTTCCCCGCTGGTTGGGATCGGTGGGCAGCAGGTGGACGGTGGCGAGGCGCCGCAGGTTTTCCGAGTAGAGGCGGAAGGTAACCGTGCCGGACGCCAGCTGCACCGAACGGATTTCTGCCGGGAGGGCGTTGCCCGCGCCATCCTTGTCCTCGCGCAGAGTACCGTTCGAGGTCCGGAGCCAGATCGTGTCGTTGTCCTTGGTCTTGCGGGTCAACGGCTTGCCCTGGTCGTCCGTCTTCTGGACCGTGACGACGAGGAACGATTGGCCATCGCCCTGGAGGAGCGGGACCTGGTCCACCGGATGGAGATCCTTGGCGTTGGTGGTCACCACCAGCGCCGAGACGTCCGGCGTAGTGTCCGTCAGATCCAGCCCCCCACCCTTGGCGTCCTGGACCTTCACCAGCCCGCGGGCGAGGGATTGGGCCAGCTTCTGCCCCTTCCCGCGCTCCTTGACCTGGTAGGCGTCATACAGGCTGACGTCCTGCGATTCAGCCAAGCCCTTCACGACCTCCTGGAGGGCTTTGTCCTTGTCGAGCTCCACGTCTGCGTCGGCGCTCAGGCCGACGACGGTACGATCGGCTTTACGGTAGATGACCCACATGAGACCTCCTTTGATGGACGACTGCGTCAACCCACGCAGACCATCGTGAGGGAAAGGAAGAAACCGGACGGTGGCGGGTTGTAGCCGGACGAGGTGGACCGGTTCAAAGTCAGGACGAACCCCGTCGACGTGACCGAGGTGATGGTGACAAAAAGGTTGAGGTTCTGGTTCGGAGACAAGGTGAAGTCATAGAAGTAATGATTGAGGAGGGCACCTTGAATCGTTTGCGCGAAGAGGGACGAGTACGGTGCGCTTCCCAATCTGTAGGTGACGAAGTACATGCCGCTCTGGAGGTTGCCCCCCCGGAAGTCGGCGAACCCGGAAAACGGGCCGCCGCTGTAGTACCCCCCGCTGGCATACACGTTGGAGCCAGCCGTGAACCACAGGAAGCGGGGCTGGAACCCGACGTTCAGAGTCCGTGTGGCGCCGTCGGCGTCGCTGCTGGTGAAGGTGGCGCCCACGGTGCTCCGTTTGCCGTAGTCGTAGTCGGTGAGCTGCGCGGCGAGCGTTCCATGGGGATTGCCGGCGACGATCGCGACGTGACTGTCGAGCTTCGTTCCGTCCGCCGCGATCACCCGGCCGTTGACGGGGCCGGTGATCGTCGCGTTGCCTCCCACGGTCAGGTTGGTCGAAACGCTGGCGGCGCCCGTGATGACGGTGCCGCTTTGGAGGTTCGCGACTCCCGAAACGGTCGCGTTGCCGATCACGTTCAAGGCGCCCGTGACCAGTGCGCCACCGTTGAGGTTCGCAACTCCTCCAACATTCGCGCCTCCGGTGAGGTTCGCGGTGCCCGAAACGCTGGCGTTCCCGGTGACGACCGCGCCTCCTTGCAGGTTCGCGGCCCCCGCGATCGTCGCTCCCCCGGTGACGCTCAAGCCTCCCGCGAGGGCCGTGGCTCCCGCGACGTTGGCGGTACCCGAAACGTTCAAGTTCCCCGTCAGGTCGGCGCGGTTGGCCGCGCCGGCGGTGAAAACCGGCCAGAGCGCGGAGGCGAGGTTCGGGTTCGATAGACGGAGGGTCTGGATGGGGACGTCGGTGCCCAGCTTGACGCCCGCCGAGACGCGGGGAGTGAGGTCGGCGGTCGCCGTCGTGGCGCCGGCATTGTTGATGGTCAGGCGCGCGAGCCTGAGATACATGTCGACCGGCGGCGCGTTGGCGTCGTCGATCACCAGCTGCACGTTGGGCCGCTCCTGCCAGCGGGTGTTGCCGCTGCCGCCCACCGACGCCGGGTCCGAGGTCGGTGGGCGGCAGCGGCAACACCCGCTGGCAGGAGCGGCCCAACG
>Ga0137403_10000641_pt1 | contig 45333 bp, 43 predicted proteins | sample CZOMad2_1_16fung_FD_122057 | JGI IMG/M metagenome (GOLD analysis project Ga0137403, IMG submission 122057) | Vadose zone soil fungal communities from Angelo Coast Range Reserve, California, USA - CZOMad2_1_16fungal (Hybrid Assembly) | ecosystem: Environmental > Terrestrial > Soil > Vadose zone... | reverse complement strand
ATCGACGAAGATGCCAATGCCTTCTCCAAGCGCATGCAGGCAGAAGGCGTGATCGTCCGCTCACTCGTTTCCTGGGGCATTCCTGGCGCGATCAGAGTGAGTATTGGCACGCCGGAACAGAATGAGCGCTTCGTGCGGGCGCTGAAGAAGGTGGTAGGGCAAGCGGTAACATCTTAGGATCAACCACAAAGGACACGAAGGAGCAGGAAGCAGGAAGAACGGCCCGGTTAGTGGGTCACTTTGAAATAAGGAGAGCTGCCTGTGAGCAAACTACGTGAGCGCTCCGATCGGACGTCATATCCATTCTCTGAACAAAAGTATGCGCAACAGCTAGAAATGGTGAGGCCGTCGTCAGTCGGAGTAGTGGATGTGCCACCGGTCCCGAGAGGATATGTGCTTCGACAGTTTCGGGGTGACGATGAACGGCAATACGATGAGCTGTTTCATCTAGCCTTCGAGGATGAAGGCAGGTTTCCGGAGATTCTTGAACGGACATTGGGTGGAGGGTTCTTTGTCGTTGAGCACTTGGCTTCGCACGAGCTTGTCGCCTCGTGCTTGGCGATGCGCGGTAGTACTTCGCCTCGTCACGCTGAAGCTGGCCAGTTGGGTTGGCTCGTAACCGACCCTTCGCACGCGCGTAAGGGCCTAGGTACGATCGTCTCCGCATCCGTGACGAATCGGCTTGAGGCGGAGGGTTACCCGCGGCCATTCCTAGGAACAGAGGACGTCAGGATTCCCGCGATCGCTATCTACCTTAAGCTCGGATGGCGTCCCTATATCTACTGCGACGAAATGGAGTCGCGCTGGCGGAGTATCTTTGCCTGTCTCGGACGCGAGTTCGAATCCAGCCCGGAATGACCGGTAGTGTCTGGTTCCCCTTTGTGACCTTCGTGCCCTTTGTGGTTAACTTGAAACCGATGGCTTCCACCACTTGGATCGCCGCAACAACCTTGGGCAAGCGCAACGTGCTTGCCACAGCGGGCATGGTGCTGGTGGCAGTTTTCGTCGTCTTTGCTGTATTTGCTCCGTGGATCGCGCCACAGGATCCTGGCAATATTGATTTGCCTTTGCGCCTCCAGCCGCCCAGCACGGCGCACTGGTTCGGCACCGACGAGCTTGGCCGCGACATCTTTTCCCGCATCATCTATGGCGCGCGAATCTCCATGCTGGTGGGGAGCAGCGTGGTTGCTGGCTCGCTGCTGCTGGGGCTGATCTTTGGCTCCATTGCCGGATACTACGGCGGCTTTGCCGACAAATTTTTCAGCGTAGTCCTGATGAATGCTTTTTTGTCCTTTCCCGGAATCCTGTTGGCCATTGCATTTGTGGCGTTTCTTGGACCCGGCATTTTCAACCTGATTCTGGCGCTCTGCATCGGAGGCTGGGTGGGATACGCGCGTCTGGTGCGCGCACAGGTTCTGGCAGTAAAGGAAAAGGAATTTGTTGAAGCAGCGCGGCTCGCCGCTCCTCCGACAGGGCCCGGGTCATGTCGGTGTCGATGAATCCCGGCGCGACGCAATTGACCGTGACACCGCGGCTGCCGATCTCCCTGGAGAGCGATCGCGTCATCCCGGCGATGCCGGCCTTGGCCGCGGCATAGTTGATCTGCCCGGCGTTGCCGCTCGATCCCACCACGGAGGTAATGTTGATGATGCGGCCGGCGCGCGCCTTCACCATGCCGCGCACTACCGCTTTGCAGAGGCGGAAAACCGACTTGAGATTGGTGTCGATCACCGCGTCCCATTCGGCTTCCTTCATGCGCAGGGCGAGGTTGTCCTGCGTGATGCCGGCGTTGTTGACCAGGATGGATACCGGACCGTGGGCCTTTTCGACATCCGCGACGACCGCTTCGACGTTCGACTCGAGCCTGACGTCGAGCTGAACCCCCCTTCCCTGCACACCCGCCGCGAGGAGATAGTCTGTAATCGAGCGAGCGCCCGCCTCGGTGGTCGCGGTGCCCACGACGGTCGCGCCGCGGCCGCCGAGCATCAAAGCGATGGCCTTGCCTATGCCGCGCGAGGCGCCGGTCACCAGAGCGACCTGCCCTTTGAGATCCATCAGGCTCCCTTCGAGAGTTGAGCTCCCGACTCCAGCGCCGCCCGGTCGGAAAGCGCCAGGCCTTGAAGACCCTCTGCGATGCGCTTGGTGAGCGGAGCGAGGACTTTGCCGGGGCCGCATTCGAATACATGGGTTACGCCCCGCGCCGCCATTTCCTTGACGCACTCGACCCAGCGCACGGGATGGTCAGCCTGGGTCACGAGCGCTTTGCGTATGCCGCCCAGATCGCCACGGCTCTTGGCATCGACGTTGTGGATGACGGGAATTCGCGGGAGATTGACTGCGATCTTGGAGAGTGCCTCGCCCAGTCGGGCCGCAGCCGGAGCCATCAGCGAGGAATGGAACGGAGCGCTGACCGGAAGCGGGAGCGCGCGCTTGGCGCCGCGCGCCTTGGCGCCTTCCATGGCGCGTTTCACCGCGCCCGCGTGCCCTGCGATCACGACCTGCGAGGGGGCGTTGAAGTTCACGGCTTCGCAGACTTCTGCGCCCGCCGCCTCGGCGCACACGGCACGGACCTCGTCGTCCTCCAAGCCGAGAATCGCCGCCATCGCGCCCTGTCCGTGCGGCACAGCTTCCTGCATCGCCTGCGCGCGCAGGCGCACCAAAGGGAGGCAGTCGGCGAACGAAATCGCGCCCGCCGCGACGAGCGCGGTGTATTCGCCGAGGCTGTGCCCCGCGAGCAGCAAGGGCTCGGCTCCGCCGAGGTCGAGCCACAGCCTCCAGGCACAGATGCCCGCGGTGACCATCACGGGTTGCGTGTTCACCGTGCTGCTCAGTTCTTCCGCGGGACCGTCGGTTATGAGGTGCCCGACATCCTGCTTAAGAATGTCCGAGGCCTCGACCAGCGTTTCGCGAACCACCGGCGCGTCACCGTAACCGGCGAGCATCCCCACCGATTGCGACCCCTGCCCCGGAAAAACCATGGCGAACTTCATCACATCTCCACCAGTGCGGCACCCCATGTGAACCCGCCGCCGACGCCCTGGAGCATCACCTTGTGTCCCGGCCGGATGCGGCCGTCGCGGATCGCCAGATCCAGCGCGAGCGGTACCGAGGCCGCCGAGGTGTTGGCGTGCCGGTCCACCGTAACCACGAGCTTGGTGCGATCCAGGCCGATCTTTTTCGCTGTCGCTTCGAGGATTCGGACGTTGGCCTGGTGCGGGATGAGCCAGTCGACGTCCGCCACCGTCATGCCGCACAGAGCCAGCGTCTCGCGCGCCACTTCATCGAGCACTTTCACGGCGAACTTGAAAACCGCCTGCCCGTCCATATGCAGGAAAGGCGACCCCACGATCTTGCCGCCGCAGACGTTACCCGGCACCGAGAGGATGCCCGCATGAGAACCGTCGGCGTGCAGGACGCTTCCCAGAACTCCGGGTTTGGCATCCGCCTTGAGTACGACGGCGCCCGCACCGTCGCCGAACAGGACCGCGGTGCCGCGGTCGTTCCAGTCGAGAATGCGCGAATACACCTCGCTTCCGACGACCAGGGCGCAGCGGTGCTGGCCAGAGCGAATCAATTTGTCCGCGATCGCCAGTCCGTACACGAAACCGCTGCACACCGCCTGGATATCGAAGGCCGCGCAGCCCTTGGCCCCGAGCTTGGCCTGCATGATGCACGCCGTGCTCGGAAAGATATAGTCGGGGGTCGCGGTCGCCACGATGATGAGATCGATCTCCTCGGCGGAGACTCCGGCCGCCGCCAACGCCGCGCGGCTCGCTTCGGCGCCGAGGTCGCTCGAGGCCTGCGAAGGCTCGGCGATGTGCCGCTGGCGGATTCCCGTGCGCGCGTGGATCCATTCGTCCGAGGTGTCCAAGCGCTTCGCCAGGTCGTCGTTGGTGACGATCTTGGGCGGCAGATAGCTGCCGGTGCCCGCGATGCGCGACCAGATCACGACCCCGCCGCCTCGGTCGCTTCGCCCGATCCGAAGCGCAGCATCAGGCGATGCAGCACCTCGTTCCTCACTTCCTCGGTTGCGCGCTCGATGGCGCGTTCGAATCCGAACGCATCCGCCGAGCCATGGCTCTTCACCACTATTCCCTTCAGCCCGAGTAGAGTCGCGCCGTTGAAGCGCCGCGGATCGAGACGCTTGCGAAATGCATAGAGCACGGGCATCACGACTACGCTCGCGAGCTTGGTGAGAGGACTGCGCATGAACTCCTCGCGAATGAAACTTCGCACCATCTGCACGATCCCTTCGGAAGCCTTGAGCATGACGTTGCCGACGAAACCGTCGCACACGATCACGTCGGCTTCGCCTTTGTAGATTCCGTCACCTTCGATGTTGCCGATGAAGTTGAGGCCGCTTGCGCGCAGGAGTTCGGCGGCCTTCTTCACGACCTCGTTCCCCTTGATGTCCTCCTCGCCGATGTTGAGCAGACCGACGGTAGGCCGGTCCTTGTGCTCGACCGCCGAGACCAGCGTCGCTCCCATGATTCCGAACTGCAACAGATGCTCGGGCGCGCAATCGACGTTCGCTCCGAGATCAAGCACATAAGTGCTTCCGCGAACGGTGGGCAGGGCGGAGATGATCGCGGGGCGGTCGATGCCTGGGAGCATCTTGAGCACGAAGCGCGAGATCGCCATGAGGGCGCCTGTGTTGCCCGCGCTGACGCAGGCATGCGCCTCGCCGCTCTTGACGAGATCCACTGCAACGCGAATCGAGGAATCCTTCTTGTTGCGAAGCGCGAGCGCCGGAGACTCATCCATCGATACGACCTCGCTCGCATGGTGCACGCGCAGGCGAGGCCCCGCCTTTGCGCCGCGCGCCTTCAACTCCGCCTCGATGGCGTCGCGCAGCCCCACCAACACGATATCGACATCGGAAGTGGACTTCAGGAATTTGAGCGCCGCCGGCACCGTGACGTGCGGACCGTGATCGCCGCCCATACAGTCGATGGCTACGGTGGTGTCCATGCGCCGTGGCGCAACGCGCCCCTGCCTCGCTGAAACCTAACGCCGATCCCGGCTCTTCGCGGCCGCTGCGCCGATCGCGACCCTATTCGCTCTTGGTCTTCAGGACTTTTTTGCCGCGGTAGTAGCCGCTCGGGCTGATGTGGTGACGCAGGTGCACTTCGCCGGTGGTCGGCTCGACCGCGAGCGGCGGATTGGCCAGAAAATCGTGGGCGCGATGCATACCGCGCTTGGAAGGCGACTTCTTGTTTTGCTGGACTGCCATGTGAAAACTCCTTCACCTTATATCGCCGTACGGTGCGCACAGTCTTCATGCCGCGGCACCATCGGCAGCGCGAGAATCACTTCATCCTCGACTAGCCCGCCGACGCTCATGTTTCGGGACGCCAGCACGCGATCGATCTCGTCGTCGGCTTCCGAGATTTCGCGCGGGCTCTCAGCGAGCTGCAGCTCGGCGTCGATCGCAATGGGGACCTGGACCGGATCGAGGCAGCGTTGGCAAATCACCTCCACCGATCCCCTTACAGAAAGCCGCAAACACGGCTTGCCGTTACCTGCCCACCCCCCGCGCAAGTGGTACTCAAGCCCTTCGGTCGAGCACTGCAGTTGCGCAAGGCGCGGCAGCCGCTCCATGCCCACCACGCCGCGCCGTTCGAGCGCGCCGCGAGCAAATTGGAGGCCGTCTATCACCTCCGCTTGCGACATAGAGCGCGCATGATATTATGTTTGCCCTTTCGTGTCAAAAGAAATTCCAGGTTGTTCAGAGCGTTACTGCACTTTTTGATCTTCGCCGCCGCGGTCGCAGCGGCCGTCGCGCCGGCGCCCGCTCAGGTGTTCAAATGGGTGGACGAGCGAGGCGTGACCCACTATGGCGAGCGCCCGCCGCAGGGCGGAAAAGCAAGCGAAGTTCCGGACAAGCTCGGCTCCCCGGGGGGCACGCCTCCCAAGAAACCCGAGCCGCCGCGAGCCGATCCGGCCCAGCGCGCGCCCCCGACCGAAGCGGAGAAGTCCGCCGACACCAGGCGCAGAGAGCAATGCGACACCCAGCGCGAGCTGCTCGCCCGCCTGCAGCAAAACCAGTTGAACGCGGGGCGCGTGCAGCCCGAGAACGCCGACGCGATCGCGCGCCAGGAGAAACTCGCCACCGAGAGATGCAAAGGGCTATGACGCCGCCGCGGCGGCTTGTCCTCGCATCCACCTCCCGGTATCGTCGGGCGCTGTTGGAACGGCTCGGCATCCCGTTCTCGGTCGCCCATCCGGAAGTCGCCGAGGAAGGCCGTCCTGGCGAGGCACCGGAGAGCATGGCCGCCCGGCTTGCAGAAGCCAAGGCGCTCGCAGTGGCCGGTGTTTTTCCCGACAGCCTCATCGTCGGCAGCGACCAGGTTGCGGTCTGCGCCGGCGCCATGCTGGGAAAGCCCCTGACGCATGACAACGCGGTTCGCCAGCTGCGAGCGCTGTCCGGACGCGACGCGACTTTTCATACGGCCGTGTGTGTGCACGACACGAGGAGCGGCGTCACCCGGGCGCGCGTCGTGCCCTGCCGCGTCACTTTCCGCAACCTCGACGACGCGGTCATCGAGAGCTATCTCGCCAAGGAACAGCCTTACGATTGCGCGGGAAGCGCCAAATCCGAAGGATTGGGCATCGCCTTGATCGCGAGGATGGACAGCGAGGATCCAAGCGCCCTCATCGGCCTGCCGTTGATCGCGCTGGTGGACCTGCTGCAGGAGCAAGGCCTGAATGTCCTCTGACGCGGCGGGTTCGCTTTACCTCCTGCCGAACACTCTGGGCGACACCGCCGCCGAAGCGGTGATCCCAGCCGCAGCCTTGCAACGCACTCGTTCTCTCGATTACTTCATCGCCGAGAACCCGAAGTCGGCGCGCGCTTTTCTCAAGCGGGTCGGATCGCCCCGAGCGCTGCAGGACATTCTGGTCGAACGGCTCGATCACAATACCCGACCGGCCGACATCCCCGTGCTGCTCGAGCCGGTCCTGCGCGGGAGGGACGCAGGGCTCCTTTCCGAAGCCGGCCTTCCGGCGGTCGCCGATCCCGGAGCAGCCCTGGTGAGGGTCGCGCATGAGAAAGGCGTGCGCGTCACGCCCCTGAGCGGACCTTCGTCCATCGTCCTCGCGCTCGCCGCTTCCGGCCTCGAGGGCCAGCGCTTTGCGTTCCACGGCTATCTGCCGGTCGCGAGGGACGAGCTCGGTGCCGCCCTAAAGGACCTCGAACGGCAATCGCGGCGGCTGAGGCAGACGCAAATATTCATCGAGACACCCTATCGAAACGACGCCACGCTCGGCGTGATGCTGCGAACCCTGAGCGAGGACACGCTGGTCTGCGTCGCCGCGGACCTGACGCTGGAATCGGAATGGGTGAGAACGCAGCCGACGGCGAAATGGCGCGGAAAGGCTCCGCAGCTCAAGGGACGCCCGGCGGTTTTCCTGCTGCTAGCCGGCTAGCGCAGGTTCAGCTGTCCCTGGCCCAGCACCCTCGCGAGCACGCCCGCCATGGTCGCGCCGAAACGCCTGGCGAAGCGCTCGGTGATGTCCTGCTTCTTGGTAAAGTCGAAGACATCTTCGGCTTTGATCACCTCGCGCGCGACGTAGTCGACGCTCCCCAGGCCGTCTGACAGGCCGAGCTCGACGCTCCTTTCGCCGGTCCAGAGCAGGCCGGAGAAAATATCGGGTGTTTCCTTGAGCCGCTTGCCGCGCCCTTTTTTGACGACGTCGATGAACTGTTTGTGGATGTCGTCGAGCATCGATTGCGCGTGGCGCTTCTGCTTCTCGTCCACGGGCGAGAACGGGTCGAGGAAAGCTTTGTTCTCACCCGAGGTCAGGGCGCGGCGCTCGACGCCGAGCTTCTCCATGGTTCCGGTGAAGCCCCAGCCGTCCATGATCACGCCGATCGAACCCACTATGCTCGCCTTGTCGACGTAGATCTTGTCCGCGGCGGCGGCGATGTAGTAGCCGCCCGAGGCACAGATGTCCTCGACCACCGCGTACATGGGGATGTTGGGGTAGATGCCCCGGAGCCTGCGGATCTCGTCGTAGATGATTCCCGCTTGCACCGGGCTGCCGCCCGGCGAGTTGATGCGCAGGATCACGCCCTGCGTGTTCTTGTTCTTGAACGCGTTCTGCAGCGCCTCGGTGACACGGTCGGCGCTCGAGTCGCCCTTCGCGTCGATCACGCCGACGACATCGACCAGCGCCGTATGCTTGCCGGCGCCGATCCCGTCAGGCCCGCGCCAATCGACCACCAGGAGAATGATCACGGTGAGATAGGCGAAGAAGAGGAGCTTGAAGAATATTCCCCAGCGCCGAGCGCGCCGCCGCTCTTTCAGCGTCGCGGTCGCCAGGTTTTCGATCAGTTGCCTGTCCCAGTCACTTTCTGCCATGGGGATCGCCTTTCACGAAGACCCGGCCGTCGCGCTCCTCGACGAAGATCGGAACGAGCCCGTCCTCGAAGCAAGGCCCGCGCACGCACCGGCCGGTGTCGGGCGCATAGGTGGCACCGTGGGTCGAGCATATCAAATGCATGCCCCATACATCAAAGAACTTCCCGGGCTTCCAGTCGAGCTCCATGGGCATGTGGGCGCAGCGGTTGAGGTAAGCGTAGACCCGGCCGCGATAGCGCACCGCGAACGCCGGTTCGGGCTTGCCCTCCACGTCGATCTCGAAGCGCACGCCATCGCCGCATTCCGCGAGGTCCGTGCTCGAGCAAATCAGGCGTTGTGCTCCAGCCATTGGGTCAGCTCATCGATGCTGTCCAGGCAGGCGAGCGGCGAGCGCGCGGCCAGGTCGGCCCTGGCGTGCGCGCCGTAGCTCACCGCCACGGCCGGCACGCCCGCGTGTTCCGCCATCTGCAGATCGTGCACCGTGTCGCCGATCATAAGCGTATTCGCCTCGCTCGTGCCGACCTCGGCCATCAGCTCGAGAAGCATGTCGGGCGCCGGCTTGGGCGAGCACTGGTCGGCGCAGCGCGAGGCGACGAACAGGGGCTTGAGGCCCGTATTGTCCAGGGCCCGTGCGAGCCCGGCACGGCTCTTCCCGGTGGCGATGGTGAGCACGTGGCCGCGTGTCCGAAGGCCGGCCAGCATCGCCGCCGCTCCCGGAAACAACGCGATCGCCGCGTCGCGCGCGAGGAAATGGAAGCGGTAACGCTCGACCATGCGACCGTAATCCGTCGAAGGGAGACCGGGCACGGCGTAAGCCAGCGCGTCCTGCAGGCCCAGCCCGATCACATGGCTGGCGCGCGCGTCGTCGGGTACGGGCAAGCCGAGATCGCGGCAGGCCGACTGAATGCTCCGGACGATCGCGTCCGCCGAATCGATCAGCGTGCCGTCCCAGTCGAACACCAACAGAGAGTAACGCATCAGCCTGCCAGGGAAGCGAGGAAACGCGACAAGTCTTCGGGAAGCGGCGCATGCAATTTCACCGTTTCGCCTGAAATCGGATGCGCGAACTCCAGGTCTCCGGCGTGCAGGAACATGCGCTTCAGACCCTGCTTCGTCAATGCTCGATTGAGCGCGAAGTCGCCGTACTTGTCGTCGCCCGCGATCGGAAACCCAAGGTGGGTGAGATGAACGCGGATTTGATGGGTGCGGCCGGTCAGTAACTCGGCCGAAAGCAGCGTGAAGTCGCGCAGTCCCCGCTTCCTCCGGAAAACCGTCTGCGACTCCCTGCCCTCTCGGTCGACGCTGACGCGCCGCTCTCCGGCTTGCGTCAGAAATTTCTTCAGCGGAAGGTTGACGTGCTGCTTGTCGTTGCGCCAGCTTCCCCTCACCAGAGTCAGGTATTCCTTCTTCACTTGCCCTTCGCGCAGGGCCGCGTGCAGCGCGATCAGCGCCGAGCGTTTCTTGGCCAGGATGAGCAATCCGGAGGTTTCGCGATCGAGCCGGTGCGCCAGCTCCAGGAACCTGAGCTGCGGCCTCGCGGCGCGCATCTGCTCGATGACCCCGAAGCTGACGCCGCTGCCGCCGTGCACCGCGGTGCCGGCCGGCTTGTTCACCACCAGCAGCGCATCGTCCTCGAACACCACCGGCAGATCGAGCGGAGGCGCGGTCTTCTTCGTGCGCTCGGCCAAGCGCATCGGCGGAATCCGCACCCGGTCCCCGGGCCGCAAGCGATAGGTCGCGTCGACACGGCGGCTGTTGACCCTCACCTGGCCGGTGCGCAGGACCCGGTAGATATGGCTTCGCGGCACCCCCTTGCACACGCGCATGAGGAAGTTGTCGACTCGCTGCCCCTCGCTCCCGGAATCGACCTCGATCGAGGCTACGTTGCTTAAATCCTTCATTTTGTTTATGATCTGCGCGCTGCTTCCGTTGCGGGACGGCTGCTTGTACATGCGAAGGTGCGGATTTTCGCCCCCAGACAAGACTGGCTACCCTGTCCCCGGTTCCGGTGCCGCTGACGGCAACATACCCACCAGCGGAGGAACCCGAAGCCGCAAAGGCGGTTGGTTATCCAACCAGTGAACGAACCAATTAGCGATAGTAATAGAACAGCGCGCCAACAGCATATCGGCAGATTTTACGGTTCCTGCACTGCAGTTACCCGATACGGCAAACCACACTCTCATCCTCATGATCCAACGATCGATGATGCGAAACTAGCCTCCACAACAGGCCTTGGTTTGTCCTGCCCGTGCGCGCGGGAGAAAGAACAATGAAGCGCATGCTTTTTAATGCGACACAGGCCGAAGAACTCCGTGTCGCGATCGTCGATGGCCAGAAGCTCATAGACCTCGACATTGAATCGGCCGCGAAGGAACAAAGAAAGAGCAACATCTACAAGGGTGTCATCACCCGCGTAGAGCCCAGCCTCGAAGCCGCGTTCATCGACTACGGCACCGAGCGCCATGGGTTCCTTCCGTTCAAGGAAGTCGCTCGCCAGTATTTCAAGCCCGGCATCGACGTCGGACGCGCCCGCATCCAGGACGCGATCTCCGAGGGCGACGAGCTGATCGTCCAGGTCGAGAAGGACGAGCGCGGCAACAAGGGCGCCGCGCTCACGACCTTCATCAGCCTCGCCGGCCGCTACCTCGTCCTCATGCCGAACAATCCGCGCGGCGGCGGCGTGTCGCGCCGCGTCGAGGGCGAGGACCGCGACGAGCTGCGCGAGATCATGGACAAGCTCGAGACGCCCGCCGGCATGAGCCTCATCGGCCGCACCGCGGGCATCGGGCGCAACTATGAAGAGCTGCAGTGGGACCTGACTTACCTGCTCAAGCTCTGGGGCAAGATCGTCGAGGCGACGGAAGTCGCCCGCGATTCCGACGGCAAGCTCCTCAATCCGGCGCCCTTCCTCATCTACCAGGAAGGCAGCCTGGTGATCCGCGCCGTGCGCGACTACTTCCAGCCCGACATCGGCGAGATCCTCATCGACACCGATGCGATCTACGAGCAGACGCTCGCTTTCATGAGCAACGTCATGCCCGACAACGTCGGCCGGGTAAAGCGCTATCAGGACGACGTTCCGCTTTTCTCGCGCTTCCAGATCGAGCATCAGATCGAAACCGCGTATTCGCGCCAGGTGACGCTGCCCGCGGGAGGCGCGGTGGTGATCGACCATACCGAAGCGCTGGTGTCGATCGACGTGAACTCGGCGCGCGCCACCAAAGGGCACGATATCGAGCAGACGGCGTTCAACACGAACCTCGAAGCCGCGGACGAAATCGCGCGCCAGCTGCGGCTGCGCGACCTCGGAGGCCTGATCGTCATCGACTTCATCGACATGGAGATCCAGCGCAACCAGCGCGAAGTCGAGAACCGCCTGCGCGAAGCGCTGCGCTACGACCGCGCGCGGGTGCAGATGGGCAAGATCTCGCGCTTCGGGTTGATGGAGCTGTCGCGCCAGCGGCTACGCCCCTCGCTCGGCGAGGGTAGCAACATCACCTGCCCGCGCTGCAACGGCACCGGCCACATCCGCGGCACCGAATCCACCGCGCTCCATATCCTGCGCATCATCCAGGAGGAGGCGATGAAGGAGAACAGCGCCTCGGTTCACGCCCAGGTCCCGGTGGACGTCGCGACCTTTCTCCTGAACGAGAAGCGCGCCGACATCCACTCGATCGAGGCGCGGCTGAAAGTCAACGTGGTGCTCATTCCGAACACCAACCTCGAGACGCCCAATTACAAGGTGGATCGCCTGCGTCACGACGACCTGAACCAGGCGGACACCCTGCCCGCGAGCTACAACATGGTCAGCGCGCCCGCCGAGGAAGAGGCCCCCGCCCAGGCGGCCCAGGAAACCCGCCCGACCCGTCTGCAGCCCGCGGTCCAGGGCGTCACACCCGAGCGCCCCGCCCCGGTAGGGACGCAGGCTCCCCGGCCAGTTCGGCCCGAGGCGCACGCCGCGCGGCCCGCGGCCCCGGCAAAACCGGGGTTTTTCGGTCGTTTTTTCGGCTGGCTCTCGGCCGATGCGACGCCCCAGACGCAACCGCAACCCGCGCCCGCGCAGCTTCCGCGCCGCGACGGGCGACCCGATCGCCAGGAGCCGCGCCGTGACCGCGGCGATCGCGGCGACCGCGACCGCTTCCGGCAGCGCGGCGACGGCCGCCACGAGCAGCGTCCCGGCCGCGACGAGAATCGCGATGGCCGGCGCGAAGGACGCGGCGATCGGCCGCAACGCCAGGATCGCGGCGACCGTCAACCACGGCCGGAGCAGCAGCAAGGCCAACAGCGTCCGGAGCGCAACGAGCACAGACCTCACGATCAACAGCGCCAGCCGGATCGCCCGCCCCAGCAGCAGGGAGGCGAGCGCAAGGAAGGGGATCACGAGCGCAGGCGCAGACGGCGCGGCGGGCGAGACCGCGGAGATCGCGGCGGCGAGCGTCGCGACGGCCCGGGGCAGGGTTCGCCGAACCGTAACGAGGACCAGCGCCAGAGGCAACCTCGCCCGGATGCTCACGCTTCGGTGGCCCCTACGCCCGCCGAGCTTGTCGCCCTGGAAGCGGCAGCCCAGGGCCTGCATGAACCATCGCCCGCGCCGGTCGAAGCACGCGAGCTTCCAGCGGTCCCTGCTCCCGTGAGTTCCGCTCCTGAAGCGCCCGCGCCGCGGGAGCCTGACCTCGCGCCTCCTGCCTTCAAGCCCGCACCCGAGGCACCGCGGGACCCGGATCCTGCGGAGATCGAGCGCGCGCTGCGGGACAGCGGCCTGGAAATGGTTCAGACCCGCACGGCGGGTCCCATCGAGCTCCCGCCCGACGCCGAGTTCGTTCCCGCGAAGCGCGAGCGGCGTCCGCCTCCGCCCGACATCAACGAGCCCCTGGTTCAGGTGGAAACGACGCGCGAATCGTCCGAGCGGAAAGGCTGATCTCAGGGCCTGCGGGTTGCAGGCCTATCCTGGTGCCGGCCTGCCGATTGCGTCGAGCAGGCCGCGCGCCGCGTCCTCGAGCATGTCGAGCACTCGCTCGAACTCCTGCGGACCGCCGTAGTAGGGGTCGGGAACGTCCTTCTCCTTGGACCCGCGCGCGTAGGACATCATCAGTTTCAGCTTGTGGGCCGTGGCGGCCTCGGCCATGCGCGAGAGAATCGCGAAGTGGCCGCGGTCCATGGCGACGACGAGATCGAAGCGCTCAAAGTCACCACGCTCCGCCCTGCGAGCGCGCAAGGCGCTCAGATCGTAGCCCCGGGCCGCAGCCAAAGCCTGGGCCCGGGGATCGGGCGGCTCGCCGATGTGGTAGCCGTGAGTGCCCGCCGAATCCGCGACAATCGTTTCCGACATCCCCGCGTCGGCGACCAACTTGCGAAAGATCGCTTCGGCAGTCGGCGAGCGGCAGATATTTCCCGTGCAGACGAACAGAACACCCACCTGCTTGCCGCCCATCGATGATTCCAACCCTATAAAATGCTCCGCGGAGCTCACACTATACGGGGAGACATGAAGCTCAGACATGTCCCGGCGGTCCTAGTCGCGGTCTGTATCGCTCTCACGCCGGCCCTCACCTTTGCTCAGGAGTGGCCGGCCAAACCGGTCCGCGTGGTGATTCCCTTCGCCGCGGGAAGCGTTTCGGAAGCGATCTTCCGGACCATTTCGCCCGGCGTCGAGGCCGACCTGGGGCAACGCTTCGTCGTCGAGAGCAAACCGGGCGCCGACGGCGCCATCGGCACGGGCGAAGTCGTGCGCGCGTCTGCCGACGGTTATACGCTGCTCCTCGCGCCGACGGCGGTCTTCGCGGTCATTCCACACCTGTTCGCGAATCTGGGGTTCGATCCCCTGACCGCGCTCGACCCGATTTCGCTGCTCGCCGACGCTCCCCTCCTCGCGGTGGTCGGCGCCGACGTTCCCGCCAGGTCGCTCGACGATCTCGCCCGCTACGTGCGCGCGAGCCCGGGCAAATACAACTTCGGGTCGCCCGGCACGGGTTCGCCAGCGCATCTGACCGGCGCAGCGTTCTCGCAGCAGATGGGCAACGCCGTGGTCTACGTTCCGTACAAGGGCACCCCGCCCATGGTCCAGGCGCTGCTCGCGGGCGACATCCAGATGGCCTTCCCCACCTGGACCGGAATCATCGGACCGGTCAAGGCGGGCAAGCTCCGCGTGCTCGCGGTCATGGCGCGGGAGCGCATGGCCGAGCTGCCCGAAGTTCCGACCACCGCGGAAGCGGGATTTCCGCAGCTGGTCGGCGGCAACTGGTGGGTGCTTGCGGCGCCCCGCGGCACCAGCCCGCGGATCATCGAACGGCTCGCCGCCGATTTCCGCAAAGTCCTCGCGGACGCCGCCGTGCGCAAACGCATCGGCGAGTTCGGTCACGTTCCGATCGGACTGGCACCCGGCGAAACCGCGGCCTTTCTCAAGTCGGAATCGGCGCGCTACAAGATGATCGTCGAGCGCGGCGGCATCAAGCCGGAGTGAGCCCCGCGCCCACAGGTCTTCGCGCCGAGCGGCGGGCACGGCTCGCGGCGGCGATGGAGGCGGACGGAATCGACGTCCTCGTCGTCGCCGGAAATCCGTGGCGGGGCGACTACCTGCGCTACGCGGTCGATCTCACACCCACCGAAGGACAGGTATTCGCGCTCATCGAACGCGAAGGCAATGTGCAAGTCGTCGCGGAGCATCCCGCGGAGGCGGCGCGCTTCCAATCGGAGCAATCCGAGCTGAGGGTAACGTGGTCACCTGCTCCGATCGAAGACACCGAAGCAGCAATCCGCTCGTTCGTCCGCAGGCGGATCGCGCTCGCGCCGCTCGCCGCCGCTCCGTACCGGCTCGCGAGCGGGCCGCTCGCCTCGAGCATGGCGACGGCAACCGCGATGCTCGACCGGCTCATGCTTCGCAAGTCACCCTCGGAGTTCGCCGCCTTGCGTCGGGCCGCAGCCCTCGCCGACGAGGGCTACGCCGTCTTCCGCGAAGCCGCGCGCGTTGGACGCCCCGAGTACGCCCTGGTCGCGGACGTCGAGGCTTTTTTCCGCTCGCGCGGCTGTCCGGAGAATTTTCAGATCCTCGCGAGCGGCGGGCGCGAGGTTCGAGGCATGCACCCGCCCACGGAGCGGCGCCTGGCGCCCGGAGACCTGGTGACGACCGAGCTCACGCCTTGCGTCGACGGCTATTACGCGCAGATCTGCCGCACGCTCGCGATCGGATCGCCCAGCGAAGCACAGCTTGGCGCCTTCGCTGTATACGATGAGGCGCTCGCGGCCGGGATCGCGGCCGTGCGCCCGGGCGCGACCGCCGGGGAAGTGGCTCGTGCGCAAAACGAAGTCTTTCGCCGCCACGGTCTGGGCGATTACGTGACCTCCGAGTACACCCGGGTGCGCGGCCACGGACTGGGTCTCTACGTGGACGGGCGACCTGCGATACTCGAAGACGTCGACTTGGTGCTCGAGGCGGAGATGGCCCTGGTCGTGCACCCGAATACCTACCATCCGGAAGCCGGATATTTCGTCCACGGCGATTCGGTGCGCGTCTCCGCGGGGGGATGCGAGGTCCTGACCCGCACACCGCGACGGCTGTTTTCGGTTCCGGGAGGCTAGACTTGCGGCGCGGATTGATCGGCTGGTCGCGCGACGAAGTTCCGGCTTCGGTCCTCGAGGGCCGCGTGGCCAGGCTCCAGGAAACGATGCGGGCGGCCGGGCTCGGCGCTGCGCTGATCTACACGTCCTTCGCGCGCCCGAGCGCCGTGGCCTGGCTGACGCACTTCGTACCCTACTGGAACGAAGGACTGCTGTTGGTGCTGCCGGCCGGGGCGCCGGTCTTGCTTGCCGCCTTCTCCAAACGCATGCAAAGCTGGATACGCAGCGTCACCCACGTAGGCGAGGTGCAATCGGTGGCGAATCTCGGTCGCGCCGCCGCGAAGGTCCTCGACGAACGCGTACCCGGATCTGCGAAAATCGGCGTCCTCGAGCTCGACGCGCTGCCCTGGCCGGTCGCCGAGCCTCTGCTGGATTCTCATGCGACACAGCTGACAGACATGAGCGCGCTTTTCGCGTCGATGCGGCAGCCCGCCGACGCCACCGAAATCAAGCTCGCGCACCGGGCTGCGGACATAGCGGTGAAAGCCCTCGGCTCGATCCCTCCCGGGGCGACGCGCGCGTCCCAGGTCCTTGCCGCGATCGAAGGTTCGGCGCGTCTCGACGGGGCCGAGGAGGTGTTGCCCGGGATTGCGCCCGATCTGGCGGCGGGCACGGCCATGCGCCGTCTCGAAGGAGACCTGCCGCTGGCCGGACGCTACGCGGTGGAGGTCTCGATCGCGTACAAGGCGACGTGGGTCCGGATCGCCCGGTGCTTTTCCTCCAATGCGCCCCAATCGTGGCTCGACGCGCAGGGGTGGACCTCGGACTGGGCAACGCGCATCACCGGCGATGCGGCGGGACCGCCCCCGGGCGTGACCACCTTCTGGACCCTCGAGGCCTGCGTTGGGAGCAAACCCCTTTCGGTCGTGGCGAGCGCCGTCGGCCCGCGTGGGACCGTTTCCGCGGGGACCCTCGCCTGCTTCTCGATCAAGCTCCAGCTTCCGGACGGCCCCTGGCTTGCGGGTGCGCCGGTCATCATAGGAAGCGGCGCCCCCGGGCGCCTGCTCGTCGAATACTAAGCGCCTAACCCGAAGCGCTCGCGGGCTCCTCGTCTTTGGGCGACGCTCCGAAGAAATTCCGCCTGAGCTCGCCGAGACGGTCCCGCGTCTCGGCCGCCTTCTCGAACTCGAGATTGCGCGCGTAGTCGAGCATCTGCTTCTCGAGCCTCTTGATCTCCCGCGCGAGCTGCTTCTCGGACATCGACTCGTAGCGGGCCTGCTCCTGCGCGGCCTTCAGCTGCAGTCCCACGTTCTCGATGTCGCGGGCGCCCTCGATCATGTCGCGCACCTGCTTGGAGATGCCGATCGGGGTGATGCCGCGTTTCGTATTGAATTCAACCTGCTTCGCGCGCCTGCGGTCGGTCTCCTCGATGGCGCGCCTCATCGAATCGGTAAGGCGATCGGCGTAGAGGATCGCCCTGCCGTTCAGATGGCGGGCGGCGCGGCCTATGGTCTGGATGAGCGAGCGCTCCGAGCGCAGGAAACCCTCCTTGTCGGCGTCGAGGATAGCCACCAGCGACACTTCGGGCAGGTCCAGCCCTTCGCGCAGCAAATTGATCCCGACGAGCACGTCGAATTCTCCCAGCCGCAGGTCGCGAATGATTTCCACCCGCTCGACCGTCTCCACCTCCGAGTGCAGGTAGCGCACCTTGACGCCGTGCTCGGCGAGATAGTCGGTGAGCTCCTCGGCCATGCGCTTGGTGAGCGTGGTCACCAGCACTCGCTCTCTGCGCTCGACGCGCAGATTGATTTCCCCGAGCAGGTCGTCAACCTGGCTCGATGCCGGCCTGATCTCGAGCGCGGGGTCGATCAGGCCCGTGGGGCGGACGACTTGCTCGACGATCTGCCCCGAGCGTACGCGCTCGTATTCGGCCGGCGTAGCCGACACGAAGACGGTCTGCCGCATCACTTTCTCGAATTCCTCGAACTTGAGCGGCCGGTTGTCGAGCGCCGATGGCAGCCGGAAGCCGTAGGCGACGAGGTTCTCCTTGCGCGAGCGGTCGCCGCGGTACATACCGCCGAGCTGCCCGACGGTAACGTGCGACTCGTCGACGAACATCAGCGCGTTCGGCGGCAGGTAGTCGATCAGCGTGGGCGGCGGCTCACCTTCCTTTCTCCCGGACAGGTGCCGCGAATAGTTCTCGATACCCTTGCAGAATCCGAGCTCGTTCAGCATCTCCAGATCGAAGCGCGTGCGCTGCTCGATCCGCTGGGCCTCGAGAAGCTTCCCCGCCTTCTGGAAGTGATCGATCCTCTGCGCGAGCTCGATCTTGATCGCGTCGATCGCCCGGAGCGTCGTCGAGCGCGGCGTCACGTAATGGCTCGAGGGATAGACGGTGAAGCGCGGCACCCGCTGGTTCGCGTGCCCCGTGAGCGGATCGAACAGGGTCAGGCTGTCGACCTCGTCGTCAGCGAGCGCGATGCGCAGCGCCGTCTCGGAGTGTTCCGCAGGAAACACGTCGAGCACATCGCCGCGCACGCGGAACGCACCGCGCTTGAACTCGAGCTCGTTTCTCTCGTATTGCATCGCGACCAGGCGCGCGATGATATCGCGCTGGGACATCTTCTCCTTCTCGCGCACGTGAAGGATCATGCCGTGGTAGTCGACCGGATCGCCGATACCGTAGATGCAGGACACCGTGGCCACGATCACGGCATCCTCGCGCTCGAGCAACGACTTGGTCGCCGACAGCCGCATCTGTTCGATGTGCTCGTTGATGCTCGAGTCTTTCTCGATGTAGAGATCGCGCGACGGGACGTAAGCCTCGGGCTGGTAATAGTCGTAATAGGAAACGAAGTATTCGATCGCGTTGTCGGGAAAGAACTCGCGCATCTCGGCGTAGAGCTGCGCAGCGAGCGTCTTGTTGGGAGCGAGGATCAGCGCGGGTCGCCCGAGCCGGGCGATGACGTTCGCCATGGTGAAGGTCTTGCCCGACCCGGTGACGCCGAGGAGCGTCTGGTACGACAGGCCGTCGCGAATGCCGTCGACCAGTTTCCCGATCGCTTCGGGCTGATCGCCAGCCGGGGGAAACGTCTGGGCAAGGTGGAACGGACTGTCTGGGAACGTTAGCATCACAACGCCTGAAGAACTCTTCAGTTTATCACGCTGAACTCGGCCGACTTCGCTCTTTCTAGCCCCTTCGGTCGAGGAGACGCTCGACCGCGTCGATGAGGAAATCGATCTCGGCCGTATCGATCCCGTAAGGCGGCATCCAATACACGGTCGAGCCCAGAGGACGCAACAGCACGCCCGCTTGGATGGCCCGCCGGCCGAAATCCCCGGCGAACCCTGGTCCCGCCCCGCGCACGTCGAACGCCCAGATCATTCCCGTGCTGCGGAAGTGCTCCACCTCCGGGCGTGAGCGAATCGCCTCGGCGCGCCGGTTGAGGTACGCCGCAGTGCCGCGGTTGCGCTCCAGAACCTCTTCCTTCTCCAGGACGTCGAGTACCGCAAGGGCGGCGCGGCAGGCAAGCGGATTGCCGCTGTAGGAGTGCGAGTGCAAAAAACCCCGTTCGAGACGGTCGTCGTAGAAAGCCTCGTAAACCCGGTCACTTGCCATCACCACTGAAAGCGGCAGAGTGCCTCCGGTGATCCCCTTGGACAAGCACAGCAGGTCAGGGGTGATTCCCCCCTGCTCGCAGGCGAACAGCGTCCCCGTCCGACCGAACCCGACGGCGATCTCGTCGGCGATCAAGAGCACGTCGAAGCGGTCGCAGATATCACGGGCGCGGCGCAGGTACTCCGGGTCGTGCATCGCCATGCCCCCGGCGCATTGCACCAGCGGCTCGACGATGAGGGCCGCCGTACGCGGGGCGTTTCGCTGCAGATGCGACTCTAGGGCCCGGGCGCAGCGCGACGCATAGTCTGTCTGCGTCTCGCCCGGCCGCGCAAGGCGCCAGTCGGGCGAAGGCACCGTCGCGCTTCCCTGCAGCAGCGGAGCGTAGCAATCGCGATACAGCGGTATGTCGGTTACCGACAGCGCTCCCAAGGTTTCCCCGTGATAGCCGTTGGCGAGCGCCACGAAGCCGGCCTTCTCCGGCTTGCCGAGATTTCTCCAGTACTGGTGGCTCATCTTCAACGCGATCTCGACGGCCGAAGCGCCGTCCGAGCCGAAAGAGCAGTGCCCCAGACCCGGGGGGGCGAGAGCCCCGAGACGCTCGGCCAGCTCGACAGCGGGCCCATGAGTGAGGCCGGCGAGCATAACGTGCCCCAACGAATCGATCTGCCCGTGGAGTGCCGCGTTGATCCGCGGGTGGCCGTGCCCGAGGAGATTGACCCACCACGAGCTGATGGCGTCGAGGATGCGGTGCCCTTCGAAATCATAGAGCCAGACTCCTTCCGCACGCTCGATCGGCAGGACCGGCGACGCCTCGTGGTGCTTCATCTGCGTGCAGGGGTGCCACACGGCATGCCGGCTGCGCTCGGCGAGCTTCGCGTTTTCACTCACGCCGTCGCCTCCAAAGGGTCGAGATTGAAGCGCGCCGCGTCGGCCGCTGGTCTCGGATCGTGATCATAAGGCGCTGCACCTATCAGCGGACAATCGAGGCGCTCATCCAGCGCGCGTATGTTCTCTCCCAGTCGCGGCATGTCGGGCACGATGCAATTCGCCACCCAGCCGGCGCAGCGCAGGCCGCTGGCTGCGATCTGCGCTCGCGTAAGCAGCGCGTGGTTGAGGCAACCGAGCCGCATTCCGACCACCAGCACGACCGGCAGGGCGAGCCGTCGCGCCAAGTCCGCGGCGGTGTCACGCTCGTTCAAGGGGACAAGGAAGCCCCCGACGCCTTCCACCACGACGATCTCTGCTTGCCGGCACAAGGCTTCGTAAGCTTGCGCAATCGTTTCGATCTCGATCCGTGCTCCCGCAAGCTCCGCTGCGATGTGAGGCGCGATCGCCGGCTCAAAGGCATAGGGGTTCACCAGCTTCACCGGAGCGCGAACGGTGCTCGCCCCGATCAATGCATCTACATCGGCCCAGCGACCATTTTCGCTGCCCGCAACGACCGGCTTCATGCCGATCGTCGACTTTCCCGAAGAGGCGAAGGCGCGGAGCAGCGCACAGGCAACCAAGGTCTTGCCGACACCGGTGTCGGTTCCCGTGACGAAAAATCCCTGGCTCACGTCTAGGCGTGCGCCTCGGCCCCGCTCGGGCAGACCTCGCGCAGGGCGGCCGAGAGGCGCGAGACGTCCTCCCCGCTGTGAGCCGCGGAAAGCGAGATTCGGAGCCGCGCAGTGCCTTCGGGAACAGTGGGCGGGCGGATCGCAGGCACCAGGATTCCGCGCTCGCGCAGGGCCGCACCGGCATCCAGCGCCCGGGCGCTGGAACCGAGGATCAGAGGCTGGATCGGCGTATCCGATGGCGCGAGATCGGTCCCGACCGAACGTCTGAGGAGGCCGACGAGTTCCCGCAGGTGCTCACGCCGCCACTCCTCTTTCTCGATCAGTTGCAGGCTGACCTCGACCGCGGCAGCGAGCAGGGCCGGTGCGGCGGTCGTATAGATGTAGGTGCGCGCCCGCTGGAGAACGGTTTCCACGACTTCCTGGGCTCCGGCGACGAACGCCCCCGAGACGCCCGCTGCCTTGCCCAAAGTTCCGATGTATACGATTCGCGGCGATTCGAGATCGAAGTGCGCCGGCAAGCCCCGGCCCTGAGGCCCAAGGACCCCGAAGCCGTGTGCATCGTCGAGGATGAGGAGGGCGTCGTGGCGCTCGCACAGCTGCAGGAGCGCCGGAACAGGCGCGAGGTCACCGTCCATGCTGAAGACGCCGTCGGTGACGACGAGCTTGCTCTTCGCGGTGGACTCCGCGAGCGCCTTCGAAAGGGCATCGACGTCGGCGTGCGGATAGCGGATGACCTGGGCGCGCGACAGGCGCACCCCGTCGATGAGAGAGGCGTGATTGAGCGTGTCGGAGAACACTGCGTCCTCCGGGCCCGCCAGGGAGGTCACGGCCCCGATGTTCGCCTGATAGCCGCTCGAGAAAAGGAGTGCGCGCGGCATCCGCACGAATCGCGCGAGCGCCGCTTCGAGGCGCTCATGCACGGCGCTGTGCCCGCTCAACAGGTGCGAAGCACCCTGCCCGACCCCGTGGCGCATGGCGGCGTCGACGGCGGCTTCCACGATGCGCGGGTGGCTCGCAAGCCCGAGGTAGTCGTTGCTGCAGAACGCGAGATATTCCCGCCCGTCGACGACGATGCGCGGCCCCTGGGCGCCTTCGCGCGCAAAACGGCGCCGCGTCAGCCCCTTTCGCCCGATCTCGGTGAGGCGGTCCGCGAGAAATTGAAAGATCACGGCGGGAGGGCGGCGCGAGGCCGCGCGTTCAGGTCTACGATTTGATCCCGGCGAGCGCCTTTGCGCGCCACATCGGCCAGGCGCGGCCGTAGTCCTGCGCCGGGACCGAGGCCTGAATTTCGCTGTCGTCGAGGTACACGATCTTGCCTCCCGGGCCGGCGATGGCGATTGCCTGGAGCTGCATGCGCGCGCTCAGCTCGAGATAGACGCTGCGTCCGACCGCGCGCGGCAGGCTCTCGCCAACGGTGACCGAGCCGTGGCCGCGCATGAGCGCCGCGGGGCTCTTGCCCAGGGTCTTGGCGAGCGCCTGCCCCAGGTAGGGCGTCTTCACCAGCAGGTCGGTGCCCTTCGCTGCGTCGCGGATCTCGAAGTTCGGAACACCCGCTCCGACGAAGGCCGCCATATGGAAGAGCGGCCGCAACGGGATCGTCGTGACGCTGAAGGGCACGACCGAGGGTGAATGATTGTGGACGACCGCCTTCACGTCGGGGCGCGCCTTGTAGATCTCGCCATGGATGAAGCGCTCGCGGACCGATTCCATCCCGCCTGGATCGATCGGATTGCTGTCCAGGTCGTATTCCAGGATGTCCTGCCGGGTCACCAGCTCGGGAGCGATCGACCGGGCCAGCAGGTAGCGTTTTGGATCGCTCTCGGAGCGCACGCTGACGTGCCCGTAGGCGTCGATGACACCGTGCTCGGCGAGGATCCGGTTGGCTGCGACAAGGTCTTCAACCAGGCTCATCTGTTCCTTTCTTTCGGCTTGATCCACGACGCTAATCGGCTTTGATACCCGCGGCCGCCACGACGCGCGACCAGCGCGCCAGTTCCTTGCGCACGAGCTCGCCGAAGTGCTCGGGTGTTCCGCCCACGGGCATCATGCCCTGTTTACCCAGAAAGTCGCGGATCTCGGATTGCTTGAGCAGGGCGTTCAGCTCCGCATTCAGCTTTGCAACGACCCCTTTGCCCGTACCTGCGGGCGCGAACATACCGTACCAGGTATCCACCTCCAGGTCCGGAAGACCCAATTCTTTCAGTGTGGGCACCTGGGGGAACGCTTCCGAACGCTGGGCGCTCATCACCGCCAGCATGCGAAGCTTGCCGCTCTGGACATAGGGCGCCACCGTCTGCAGCGAAACGATCATCGCCTGAACGTGCCCGCCGACAAGATCGGCCAGCGCGCCTCCGGATCCCTTGTAAGGAACATGCACCAGGTCGAGATGCGCGTCGAGCTTCAGCAACTCCATGGCCAAATGCTGCGGCGCGCCGTTCCCCGGAGAAGAATAGTTGAGCTTCCCCGGCTCCCGGCGCGCGAGCTCGATGAACTCGCGCATCGATTTGACGGGAAGGCCGGGCGTGACGATGACCGAGACGGAGCTGCTCGCGAGCTGTATCACGGGCGCGAAACTATTGACGGGATCGAATGGGAGTTTCCGGTTGACCGCAGGGTTGGTGCCGAACGAAGTTGCGGTGCAAAGAAGCGTGTAACCGTCGGGCGCGCCCCTGGCGACGAATTCCGTGCCGATGTTGCCCGAGGCCCCGGCGCGGTTGTCTATGACAACGGGAACCTTCCAGCGCTCGGCGAGCTTGGGCCCGAAAACGCGTGCGAGAATGTCGCCGCCCGTACCGGGCGTGTAGGGGACGACGATCTGGATGGTACGGCTGGGCCAATCGCCATCCTGCGCCTGGACGATCGTCGGATCGAGCAAGAATATGGCAAGGACCAGCTCGATGGTAAGGCTCGCGCCTGTGCGCACTCGAAACATCGCTAAGTCTGATTCACGGCGAAGAACAGTGTCCAAGGTCCACAACTTCGAGAACGTCCTATGGTAAACGCGATCGGGTAATCGCGTTGACCAGCGCGCCCCCCACGACTTAGAATACGCGCCTTCCGATCCTCCGGCGAACTGCCTGGCCGGAGCCTTATTCCCCGATAGCTCAGCTGGTAGAGCGACGGACTGTTAATCCGCAGGTCCCAGGTTCGAGCCCTGGTCGGGGAGCCATGCTCCCAGCCTCATATCCCCGTCGGACCCGCGCCGGCACGCCTTTCCGGCGAGCGAGAGGCCTCCGCCGCCGTCCCGTGACCGACGATTACGCGATTGCGTCCGGCGCCCTTGGCGGCGTATAGCGCGACGTCGGCCACGCGCAGGAGGTCGTCGGCGTCCAGCGCGTGATTCGGGTAAAGCGCGATCCCGAATGAGGCCGTAATCCCTCCCAGCGGTCTTCCCGCGTGGATGAGATGAAGGCCTGAAATCGCCACGCGGATGTCCTCTGCGCGTCGCGCGGCGATTTCGGCGCCGGTTTCCGGCAATATGAGGGCGAACTCCTCGCCGCCGTAGCGGCAGGCGATGTCGCTCCCGCGCACGCTGCTTTTCAGCAGGTTCCCGACCGCCGTCAGAACGATGTCTCCGGCCTCGTGCCCGTAGGAATCGTTGATCCGCTTGAAGCGATCGAGATCGATAAGCATGACCGCCACCGGCGTCGCGTTTCGGCCGGATCGCGCGAGCTCGCGCGGCAGAAACTCGCCCAGATAGCGACGGTTGTACAAGCCGGTCAGCGGGTCCGAGATCGCCTGTTCCTGGAGTCTCTGTTCGCGCTGTTGCAGCGCGCCGGCCATGTCGTCGAACGCATGCGCAAGCTGGCCGAGCTCTTCCTTGCCATAGGGGATCCCGGTGCGCGCGTCCAGATCCCCGCCGCGCATCCGTTCGGCGGCGCGAAGGAGCGCCCGGAACTTGCGCAGCATGAACCACTCCGCGCCGAACCAGACACCCACGAGGAGAAACACGGTCGCGAGCGTGATACCGAGCAAGTCGCGAACCAGCGCCCGGTTGGCCTCGGCAAAAACCCGCCTCAGGGGAACCGTGACCAGGACGCGCAACGGGAAGGCGCCGTCGGGATTCCGGTAGACGACCTGGTGCGCCAGCAGCCAGTCCACGCCGTCCTCCCCTTTGACCTCGAGCACACCTTCGCTACCCGCGAGTATCGACTCGATCACCTGCGGATTCCAAAGCTTCTGGCCGATACGTTCTTTCATCGCCGGTTTGCGGGACAGGACTGTCCCTTTGACGTCGATCACGCTCAGAATCCCTTCCGGCGGCACAGGAGTCGCTTCGGCTATCCGCGCGAGATTCTCCAGGTCGAGCCCCGCGAACGCCACGGCGCGGACCTTGTTCTGCGCGTCCCTGACGGGAAACCCAAAGTTGATTCCAGCCTGCCCGGTGACCCGGCCTATCTGATATTCGCCCACGGCAAATCGGCCGGTTTCCTTGGCGAGCCGGAAATAGAGGCGGTCTGCGCTGTTCACCTTGCTACGCCAAGTCGCCGCGTTGCAGATCAATTCGCCGTTCTCCGCAAACAGGCCCATCGCGTGGTAACTGTCTCGGTTTTGCGAGAGCAAGGTCGCGAAATAGCGCGTGCAGTGCTGCCCGTCGTCGAGCAGCGATGGAAGGATCTGCGACGAAGCAACCATCATCTGCCTGGCGCTTTCGACGATTTGCCACTGCTGCAGGGCGGCAAGCTTCACCAGGCGGATCAGCTCCGCGCGCGCCTGGCTTTCCTCCGACGTCCGCCGCTCGATTGCGCTGTAGCCGGTGAGTATCAGCGCCGGAAGCGCGGCGAGAATCACCAGGACCAGTATGCGAGCACGCGTTTTCAGGTGGGCCATCCTGCGGACCTGTCGGGGCACCTGGCGCGCACCGGGAAGCTTGCCGTGCGCAAATGCCAAATTTTCACGCGTTTACGATCAAGGAATGTCAGGAATCTGCTTCGCGACCGTAAGGAAATTGCTGACCGCTCAGGCAAATCACCCATGACAGGGGGATAGGACAATGGAATAACGCCACCCTTGTAAGTTGCCGATTTGGGAGTATATTCTCCGCAAAAGCGTTAAATATCAACATTTGTTCAACACCACAACGAAAGGGAAAATCATGAACGCACCGGTCGATTTGAACGCTATCGAGGGGATGTTCAAGCGGAATTACGAGCAGATCGAAGTGAAATTCGAGCCCGAGTACGCCGTGGCCTGGACTACCCTGAATCCCGCGGGAGCACCCTGCTTCAACCTAGACATCCTCGAGGAGCTGCGGGCGCACGACGAAGCAATCGAGTCGAGCGGGGGGCGTTTGTTGCACGAGGGAAATCTCCGGCAAATCCGATACTACGTCGTAGCGTCCAAGACCGAGAATGTCTTCAATTTCGGAGGTGACCTGGCGCTCTTCATTCAGCTGGTCAAGGCTCACGACCGCGATGCCCTCACCCACTACGCCAAGCTCTGCGTCCGCAACATGTATTCGAGGATCTGCAACTACAACAGCCCTTTGACGACGATCTCGCTGGTGCAGGGGGAGGCCCTCGGCGGGGGGTTCGAAACCGCGCTTTCCTCGAACGTCATCATCGCCGAGCGCTGCGCACGTATGGGAATGCCCGAAATCCTGTTCAACCTGTTCCCGGGCATGGGCGCCTACAGCCTGCTTGCTCGGCGCCTCGGAATGAAGCGGGCGGAGGAGATGATTTTCTCCGGACGCATCTACAGCGCGACCGAACTCCATGAGATGGGCGTCGTGGACATCCTCGCGGATGACGGTCTCGGCGAGACCGCGTTATACGACTACATTCGCAGCAACGAGCGGCGCCGCAACGGGATGCAAGCGGTATTCAGCTGCCGGCAGCACTTCCAGCCGGTCACCTACGAGGAGCTCCTGAATATCACCAACGTGTGGGTCAACGCGGCGATGCGCCTGGAGGAGAAGGACCTCAAGCTGATGAGCCGTCTCGTGACCTCGCAACTGCGACGCGCCAAGAGCGCGGCGGTGCCTCAGACTCTCAGGCCCTCGACGCACGAAAGGCCGACCCACGAAGTGTTGGACACGCCGGAGGGCCTCAATTACGCGATCGCCTGAACGGCGAAGCCTCTGGCTGCAAGGCGCCCCGTCATAAACGGGGCGCCTACCGTGTGGGCAACCGCCGGGGCGGTTTCCGTTCCGTCTTGACCGGTGCGTTTGGAAACGACTCGGCGGGTTTTTCTTGCCTACCGCGCGGCTATCGAGCCGCGCTCTGCCGCTTCTTGAGGTATTCGAGCAAAGAAGTACGAGCCTGCTGAAACTGATCCCGTACGACCTTCACGACGCGCGCTCCGCTTGCTCCAAGCTCTGAGGGCGTCTGGCTGTTGATTCCGGCACAGGAGCTGCACAGTTGTTCGGCACCCAGCGTCACGGCCGAACCCTTCATGGCGTGAACGAGGTCCCTCAGTGCCTCGAACTGCTCCGAGGCAACGGCCGCGTCCATCTGCCTGAGGAGTGCCTCCCCATCCTGAACGAATCCGTTGACCAGCTCTTGCATGAAAGAGCCGCCCGAGCCGATCAGCTCGAGCTCGGCCAGCGCGGCCGGATTGATCACGGCTAGGCCCGCCTCAGCGCCTACTTTGTCCGCGGCGAGCGGGTGGGTGCGCTTGGCAATCAAGCCGGCTATGGCGTCCAGCAGGCGCCGCGCCTCGACCGGCTTGGGCAGGAAAGCGTCGATTCCCGCGGCCTCGCACTCCCTCATCGTCTCGGACGTCACGTCCGCCGAAAGCATGATGATAGGAACGTGGATCGAGTCGGGGTCCATGAAGCGATAGGCCCGGGCCGCGTCCAGCCCGCCGAGCTGCGGCATGTTGAGGTCCATGACAATGACATCGAACCGTTCGTTCTCCAGCGCGTCGAGCGCCCGCTCTCCATCCCCCACGACGCGCACCGTGTGGCCGGCGCGCTCGAGAATGCCGACGGTCACGCGCTGATTCACCAGATTGTCTTCGGCGACCAGTATCTGGTAACGGCGGCTGTTCGAGTCGCGGGCGGCGTAATAGTCGCTCAGAGAAATAACGCCCTCTTGCCCGCCCTGCACCGCGGTGGCCGAGTGAATGGCGTTGAACAGCAGCCGCTTCTTGAACGGCATCTCCAGGACCGCCGCGAAACCGCTCGCCAGCGCCTCGGTGCGGCGAATCTCCGATACACCGGGGGTGCATAAGACCGCAGGGGGGGCCTTGTGGCTGCGGCTGCTGCGAAGTCGGCCGGGAATGCGGCTCGGATCGACAGCTTCTTCCTCGCGAACGAGAACCAGGTGGTAGGGATGCCCGAGGGATCGCGCCTCTGCGAGGCGTGCGGCCGCCCCCTCCACGCCCGAGGCGCGTCCGGTGCGCGCTCCCCAGGTCGCGAGGTCCTGCTCGAGCAAGTGCTGCTCCTCGGCGCTGAAGCCGAGAAGCATGATGCGGATGTCGTTCAGCCGTAACGACGCCTCGGGGACGTAACCGTCGGCCTGTTTCTTCAACGGCAGCTCGAACCAGAACGTGCTGCCCTTCCCAAGCGCGCTCTGCACGCCTATATGCCCGCCCATCATTTCAACGAGCTGCTTCGCAATCGTGGTGCCGAGGCCGGTCCCTCCGTACCGCCGCGTGGTGGAGTCGTCGGCCTGCACGAAGCTTTCGAATATGCGCTCCTGCACCCCGGGTGCCATGCCTATACCCGTGTCCTCGATCGCGAAGCGCAGACGTACAGCTTGGTCGCCCTCGCCGAGGCTCGACACAGTCAGGGTCACCCCGCCGGACTCGGTAAACTTGATCCCGTTTCCTATGAGGTTGTAGAGCACTTGGCGCAAGTGATACGGATCTCCCCGCAACGCATGCGGCACTTCGGGCATCACATGCGCGCGAAGCTGAAGACCCCGGATCTCAGCTTGCGAAACGAGCACGCCGGTCGTGCTGTTTATCAGCCCGTGCAGGTCGAAATCAGTCTCTTCGATGGTGACTTTGCCGGCTTCGATCTTCGAAATGTCGAGCACGTTCTCGATCAGCTTGAGCATCGACCGCGAGGCCTCGTGCATGGCCTTGGCCATCTCCGCCTGATCCGCATTCAGTTCCGTATCGCGAAGCAGATCGTTCATACCGATGATGGCGTTCAGCGGAGTCCGCATCTCGTGACTGACAGTCGAAAGGAATTTCCGCTTCGCCTGATTCAAGGCCTCCTCACGGTGTAGCGAAGCGAACAGCCTTGCCACCAGCGTGCTCATATAGAAAGAGAGCACGATCATGCCGACCAGGAGCCCGATACTCAGGGCGCGGTTCTGTGTCCAGTAGTCGTTGAACAGGATGACCAGCCCGAAGCCCACAATACTGAGCGCTAGCGAGTTGTACAGGTAGGGCTTGCCATAGCGGAAGCCATTGCCGAAGATGGTCCAGAGATAGACGATGTAAAGGGGCGCCCCATACTCGCCCAGGTTGTACATGAAGAATGTCGTCGCGCCGACGTCGAGAAACGACCCGCAGATCCGGCGCGCCGGTGATCCGGCGGGGGAGAGGTAAATCCACGCGAACACCGTACTCGCCAGGGCCATGAAACAGACCATCGCGGCGAGGAACAGCACGTGCGCTTCGTTCCGGACATCGCTCCCGCTGAGCGCCTGCGGCAGCAGGTATACGAACAGAATGGCCCCGATCAGCAGGCGAACAATCGCCTGCTCGTGCTCGCTGTCCGAGCGCCCCGACAAGCGTCCCTGAAAACGTGTCAGAAGCTCTTCGAGCACCGTGAAGTCACCGTCTACTGCGGTTGATCGGCGAATCGTTCGCCGATGGAAAGCACTTCTTCGCGCTCGCGCGACAAGATTTCCACCAGTTTCGGGTCGAAATGCCCGCCGGCGTGCTCCAGCATGTAGGACAGCGCCTCCTCGACGGGCCAGGCCGGTTTGTAGGGACGCACTGAGGTCAGCGCGTCATAGACGTCCGCTATCGCGACGATGCGTGCTTCTAGAGGAATGTGCTCGCCCCTGAGGCCGGTCGGGTAGCCGCTGCCGTCGTACTTCTCGTGATGACCGAGCGCAATCACGGCCGCCATCTGCAAATAGCCGGAGGAGCTGTCCTTGAGCATGTCGTAGCCGATGCGCGCGTGCGACTGCATCACGCGCAAGTCATCACCGTCCAGCCTCCCGGGATTCTGAAGAATCCGGTCGGGGATGCCGATCTTGCCGATATCGTGCATGGGAGCGGCGAGCTCGATCGCATCCTGCTCGGCGGAAGACAGGCCCACGCCTTTTGCAATCAGGGCGGAATACTTGGCCATTCGTACCAAGTGCATCCCGGTTACCTTGTCGCGCTGCTCCGCCGCTTTCGCCAGCCGGAAGAGCGTCTCGACTTCGCGCCTCCGCAACTCGCGAGTGGCCTCGTCGATCTTCTGCTCGAGAATCCGGGTCCGGTTCTTCTTGAGAATCTCATGCCTGCGCAGGCTCAGCAGGTTGCGGCACCGCGCTCCGCATTCCAGCCGATCAATGGGCCGGATCAGGAAATCGGTTGCCCCGGCCTCGAGGGCGCGGTAGCGAACCTCGCGGTCGCTGACCACCGTGATGCACACGATCGGGACGTCTTCGTAGCCGAAGATTCTGCGCAGCCGGCGAATGACCTCGATTCCGTCCAGGCTCGGCATCTTGTAGTCGGTCAGCACCATGTCGACAGGATGCCGGCGCGCGAACTCGATTGCCTCCAGCGGATCGGCGAAGGTGGTGACCTCGAGGCTGGCATCGAGGCCTCTCATGATTTCGCTCAGAACGATGCGCCCGGTCGACTGATCGTCGATGACCAGGATCTTAAGCGGAGAGAGCTTCGCTTCGACCGAATCGTGTACCAGCGTAAGCGGTCTTGACGTGGTTTTCATGATTTGCTCCGGCCCGGAACTCGAACGTGCGGCCTGCGCAGGCCGCACACCTCCCTTAGACTGCATTACACTATATTTGCGGCGAAATTGCGAGTAATTCCAACCCGTTATGTTTACTTAACTAGATTTCGCCTACGCCGCTCGCTGCCGAGGCGCCCCGAACCCCGATTCCATCTCCCGACGCAGCTTCACGGCGTCGTTGGATGCGTCAAAAGTCACATCGGACCAATGTACTGGAGCACCCGCCCTTACCGGGTTCAGTAGCTTCACCTGGTGAGCCAGCCCCAAGGGAAGAGCGCCCAGGCGCAGGGACTCGGCAGCTGGCATGAGCGTGCCCACCACCGTGAACCCCCCTTCCCCGTCCAGTACCTCCCCGGCTCGCAAATCACGCTTTGCGCTCGCCACGGCGTCGGCTCGAAAACCGGTTGGGCACCCGGTCGGCTCCGCCCGGAGCCCCACCGAGGCGACCGAGATTCCAACCTCGAGCCCGATCAAGTGCCAGCGCTTGTACATGCAGGCATAGCGGCCGGAAGGGTCTGTGCGAACGCCGTATTCCATGAAACACCGACGTATGTACTCGGTCTCCCCCTCGAACACCACCCATACGCCGAAGCGGATATCGTAGGGAATGACGCCCCCGTCGCGCGCCAAGGAAGAGACCACTTCGACCTGTCCCTTGTGGTGCAGGCACCCGCCTTCCGCCTTGGGACGCATGATCCCGGGCAGCGCGTCGATCGACGCGCTTGGATAGCTCAGTCCATCCGGAGCGGGCGTGAGCCCCGTGGCATTGCAGACCGCAGTCGATTCGATGGCCGGTTTCGATCCGTCGAGAAAAGAATTGAACATTTTGGGGTTGAGCCCGCCGATATGCGCCTGCTCAGGCGTAAGCCCGTAGTGTTGCCAAACGGTTTCGGGCGTGGACTGCGCGAAATGCGGGAGCCATTTGTGGCCCCGGCCCGCCGCTACAACGGAAAATCCAGCGGCGCGCGCCCAATCGACCAGATCGCAAATGATCGCGGGCTGGTCGCCGTAGGCAAGGCTGTACACCACTCCCGCCTCCTTCGCCTTCTTCGCAAGCATCGGTCCGCAAACCGCGTCGGCTTCTACCGTGACCATGATCACGTGCTTGCCGTTGCGAAACGCCGCAAGCGCGTGCGTCACCGCCGCAACCGGGTTTCCCGTCGCCTCGATTACGAGGTCGATCATGGGATGCGATACGAGCGCCTGCCAGTCTTCCGACAGATGCGTGCGGCGCTCTCTCAGCGCCAAATCCAGGGAAGCCGCGGCGTGGCTCTCCGCCCGCCATCCGACCCGCTCGAGGTTGGCGCGCGCTCCCGCGGGCGAGAGATCGGCGATCCCGGCGACGTGCACCCCGGGAGTTCGCGGCGCCTGCGCGAGGTACATCGCGGCGAATTTCCCCGCGCCGATCACACCGATCCGCAGCGGCCTTCCCTGCGCTTCGCGGTCTTGAAGTTTCGCGTATAGATTCATCGGCGCTTACGCCGCCAATTGAGGTTTCAGCGCCTGCTCGGGCGTGCCGTCCTTCCAGGGCAGGTTGACCTCATAGTCCCGCAGCAGGCAATCGTCGGGCAGGCATCGCAGCGGAGCGAAATCCCGGTGGGCGATGTATTCGGGTCGCTTGAAGCGCCGGATGTGGTTCGACACCGCGCACAGGCTCAAGTAGACGCTCACCCTATTCCACGGAGAAAGGTTCGAAGTGGAAGCGTGCACCAGACACGAATGAAACAGGATCATCGACCCGGGCGCACCCTTGGGCGCGACGATACCTCCGCGCTCCACCAGCTTGGCGATCGTATCGTGGTCGATCGTCCAGAGGGGATAGCTGGTCGTCGACGTATCGTGCCGCGCGTCGAGTACGCCGCGCCGGTGGCTTCCCGGAATCAGCATGAGCGGCCCGTTGAACTCGTTGACCTCATCTAGGAATATCGCCACGTTCATCGCGCGAGCCTCGGGCATCAGGTCGTCGTTCTTCCAGGTGCCGTAGTCCTGGTGCCACTGCCAGACGTCACCGTCGAAAGCCAGCTTGCCGTTGATCTTGAACTGATGCATGTACACGTCTTCGCCGAACAGCTGCACGATCGGCTCGACCAAGCGCGGATGGTGCGCGAGCTTGGCGAAAGGAAGGCTGTACATGTGCGCGGCGAAGTTGGTACGCACGGCGTCGCTGTCTTTCTCGCGCACATTCTCGGGCCGATCCTGGGCGTAGAGGCGCGGTACCTCCTCGGTCAGGACTTTCACTTCTTCGGGCCGGAACAGGCTGGGGAAGAAAAGGAACCCATCGTGCTCGAAACGCCCGATCTGTTCATGGCTGAGCTTCATGGCGAAAACTCCCCACCCTGACCCCTCGAACGCACGCAGGGAAAACGATACGATTTTGACGGCTCGATTATAGACCGAGGAGCGACACAAGCTCAGGACCTCAGAAAGCATATATCCCATTGATTATATGGCATTCCATTGAAACGCCCTTGCACCAGCATTGCGTGAAAAAGTCACGAAGTCATAGATTCCTGACAGGGTATCTCCTGGCATCTCTGTTGCTTTAGAACCCTTGAGCCCGACGCACCCGCAGTTCGGATGACCAGAGAGGAACCATGTTTAAAACACGCACCCTGTATGTTCTGACCGCCGCGCTACTCGGCCTTGCGGCGATTGAGCCGTCGTCTGCCGATTCGGAAGGAAAACCCTCTCTCGGGAGAGATGTGCCGGCCAACGACTACTGGTCCGCGAGCAAGAGCTCCCTCCGCCAGGCGAATGAACACCGCCAGCGCAGCGAGACGGCTGCGGCGTGCGATGAGCTTGCCAAGTCGCTCGGCTACTACCGTAAAGGACTCGCCGCTGACGATTACTCCGCCCAAACCGCTCCCGTCAACGGCGACGGCGGCGATGGAATGCAGCAGATCCGCTCCCGGTTCGGCTGCACCCGCACGCAACTGGGCTGAGCCGGGCTCTCAGGCTCCGGCTGCTCTAGATCTCGATTCATCCGAGTACGCGTCGGGCATCGCCGACGCGTACTCGCCCGTCCCGCTCGGGCGACGAGCTCACAGCTTTTCCTTGCAAGCAACACCTCGAAAAAACGTCGGCCCAAGCTGTAAGGCAGTTCTCGCTCTTGACTTGCGAGGACATTGCGAGCGATGACCTCGTCAACCGCATCCCTTTGTGACTATTGCCCAATTCCAATGGAGAACGGCGGCAAAGTCGTAGAAACCTTACATCAACTGTCCGAAACTCCCGACATGATTTTACGTTCTGCTTAGCTATCCTCGTCTCGTCGGTCTGGCTCTGTCCACGACCGGCGCTTTCTTACGGGGAGAGTGCGTGCGGCACCTGCGCGAAAGGGACGTGAAACGGCTGGCGTTCAGAGCAATTTGCGAATTTTCTCGGTTGGTGGCTCTTTCGCTGACGCTCACCGCCTATTCGGCAACTGCCGTTGCTCAAAAACCGGCGGCAAGAGACGCAGACTCGGACCGCCGGCTCGTGATGGCGATCAACGAGGGCGCAGCCGGCAATCTCACGGCCACCGACATACTGTTCCGCTATGAGGGCTTCAAGCCCGTTGTCGAAAAAGCCCTCGGCGCGCCGATCACCCTGATTGCCGTGCGCGATTCCAAGGAGCTCCGTCGCTACTTGGCATCCTCTTCCTTCGCCCTGGTGCTCTCGCGGCCGGCGGACGTCTTGGCCGAAGCGGTACGCGACCACGGCTATCAGGCCGTCGTATCGTCGACCGAACCGGCGCACGCGATATTCATCGTGAAGAAGGATTCTCCCCTCACGTCCATCACTGACATCAAGGGCAAGAAGATAGTCACGCCGGACCGCTATGCCTACATGTGGAGGATTGCGAACGCCATGATGCGTGACAACAAGATTCCCATGGCCAACGAGCAGGTACGCACCATGAGCGATCAAGCCGCCATCGGCTGGTCCATGGAAAGCGGCTTCTTCGATGTCGGGGTCGTGGCTTCCTTTTCGGGTGTTGGCCGGACCTGGGAAAAGAAGGGGGGACGTGTGATCGCGCGCAGCCCGGAGCTACCGAACACCCCAATGATCGCATCACCGAAGATCTCTTCAGGCCAGGTACAAAAGCTTCGCGCCGCCCTCGTGTCCTTGGATTCCACACCGGGCGGCGGCGCTATCTTGAAAAACATCGGCATTGTCGGCTTCAAAGAAGCGTCATCGCGGTCGCTCGTTGACTTGATCGCATGGCTGGGAGACCTGGAATCCGCCAAGGATCAGCAGGCCGGGGTGACCCAAGGCAAGTGAGCGGGAAAGAGCGGCGGCGCTGTGGAAGCACCGCTTATGGAGCGGAATAGACGGCCTTTAGGACCGGCTTCCGGCGGTTAGCGGAAGTCTTTGGAATGCGCAGTGCCAAAGAAGCGAGCACAGTACCGCAAGGCAACGAATCGATCGTTGCGAGTCGCCCCTCGTTACTCTCCCTGTTCCTGAGCTTTCTCCGGATCGGATGTACGGCATTCGGGGGATTCATGGCTCTGATTTCGGTAGTCCAAACCGAAATAGTCGAGCGACGAAAGCTCCTGACACCCGGCGAAATGCTCGACGGAATCTCGCTCGCGACCATCCTTCCTGGCCCGGTCGCGGTGAACGTAGTCGCTTACGTCGGCTACAGATTGCGCGGGGGTATGGGCGCGTTAGTAAGCGCGAGCGGTGTGATCCTCCCCGCATTTGTCCTGGTCGTAGGGCTGAGCGCCGCGTACTTTCAGTGGGGGCAGATCCCGTCTGTCAACAAGTTGTTCCTTGGCTTCATTCCGGCAGTAACCGCTGTCGTCGTCAATGCCGCATGGGGAATGGCACGCAAGACCATTCTTGGCCTTCCGGAGTTGGCCATCGCCGCCATAGCCTGCTTGCTCCTGCTGTACAAGGGGGGATTCACCATTACGCTGTCGATCATAGTCGGCTCCGGAGTCATCGGCTGGCTCGTGTTCGCGCGGTTCGCAAATACGCCCCATACGCCCCCGCCGACTTCCGCGAAGCCCTCGGAAAGCCGGCCGGGAGCAAAGAACCCCGGGACAAGGCTGCTTTCTCTCAGCGCCCCGCTCGCGGCCGCTCCGTTTCTCGCGCTGGATGCCGGCCTGGCAGCGAAGCTGTTCCTGACCTTCGCCGGGATGAGCGTGCTGCTCTTCGGAGGCGGTTTCGTCTTCATCCCGCTGATCGAGCAGATCGTCGTGCAGGAGCACTCCTGGCTTACGCGCCAGGAGTTCGTCGACGCCATCGCCCTGGGTCAGATCACTCCCGGCCCGATCCTGATCAGCGCCGCCTTCATCGGCTACAAGGTGTCGGGACTGATCGGCGCAACGGCCGCAACCATCGGCATTTTTCTGCCACCCGCGGTGCTGATGCTCGCGAGCGCCCATTTTCTCGCGCGCGTAAAAAATTCCCCGGCCGTTAAATCCGTCATGCGCGGCATACGCCCGGCTGTCATCGGCATGATCGCTGCTGCCGCCTGGAGCATCGGAAGCACCGCCGCACCGACCTGGCAGTCTGCGGTCATTTTCCTCGTGGCGCTGGCAGCATTGCTGCGCTTCCGTGTCGATGTGGTCTGGATCATTCCATCCGCGGGTCTCGCGGGACTTTTGGTTTATTGACGGCAAACCGCGACGTCGAGCGCATCCATGGCAATTTTCATGATCGGAATTCAACGCTCAGGCTCCAATCTGCTGCGCCTGATGCTCAACGAATCACCGGAGATCGCGGCGCCGCATCCGCCTCATATCCTGCAGCGCATGATGCCACTGGCCTCGCATTACGGCGACCTCAGCAAGGCGGGACCTTTTTCCCTGCTGGTGGACGATGTTTGTCGCCTCGTGGAGCTCAATCCCGTGCCATGGGATGGCGTGACACTGGATCGCAAGGATGTCTCCGAACGCTGCAGAAATCAAAGCCTGGTTGCGGTATTCGGGGCCGTGTACGACGTCATGGCTCAAGCATGGGGCGCGAAGACCTGGTGCTGCAAAAGCCTCGCCAACATCTACTACCTTCCTGAAATCGAGGCCTATTTCACGGACGCCAAGTATATCTACCTGTACCGGGATGGTCGCGACGTCGCAGTGTCGTTCAGCAAGGCGGTAGTCGGCGAAAAGCATTTCTATCACATCGCCAAGGAGTGGAACGAGGCGCAACAACTGGCACTGAGCTTCCGCAAGAGGGTTCAGGAGGATCGTTTCTTCAATCTGAGCTACGAAGAGCTGACAACGGGACCGGAAAGAACCGTTCGAGCTTTGTGCCGCTTTCTCGAGGTGGAATACAAGGCCTCGATGCTGGAATTTTACAAATCAGACGAAGCGAGGCGCGCCGCCTCGGCGAGCAATCTGTGGGAGAACGTCACCAGTCCGCTGATAAAAAACAACAGCCGGAAATTCCTCAAAGAGGCGCGCGAAAGCGACATTCGCATCTTCGAGTCGGTCGCCGGCGAATCGATGGATACCCTGGGCTACGAGCGCCTCTTTGCGAAAAAAGGTGAGGAGCTGCGCTTTGGTCCGGATCAAATCGTCGGATTCGACAAGGAAAACAAGCGATTGAAGGACGAGATTCGCCAGCGTACCGACCCGGCGGATATCGAGCGCCGCAAACGGCAGGAAAGTGTCATCCAGGAAATCGTCGCGCGTAGCGGAAAGGGATGACCCGATGTCCCCTGGGGACCTAGAAGCTCTCGAGCTGCATTCGAACGTAAGAGAATCCGCGGCAAAATCCGCGCGCCCTTCCCCGGAGCAAATCCGAACCGAGCGACCCGAATCCTCGAGAATTTTCCGGTTTCTCACGTGCGGCAGCGTCGACGACGGCAAGAGCTCGCTGATCGGTCGAATGCTGAAAGACCTCGGGCTGGTACCGCAGGACACCTGGGAAAACGTGCTCGCCGAGAGCGAACGCCGCAGTTTCTCGCGGGACAAACCCGATTATTCGCTGCTGCTCGACGGACTGCTCATAGAGCGGGAACAAGGCATTACCGTGGATGTCGCGTGGCGGTATTTCGCAACGCCCAAGCGCAAGTTCATCGTCGCCGACTGTCCTGGACACGAGCACTACACCCGCAACATGGTGACGGGAGCGTCGCATTGCGATGCCGCTCTGGTCCTCGTAGACGCGCGAAAAGGGTTGCTGACGCAGACGCGGCGCCACCTCGCGGTGCTCGGGGTGATGCGCATGCGTTCGGTGCTCGTCGTCATAAACAAGATGGATCTGATGCATTGGGACCGCGCCTGCTTCGAGGCGATTCAGCGTGAAGCGACGGAGTGCGCATCCCAATTGGGTTTTGCGGAAACGATCGTAGTGCCGGTCAGCGCCGTCGACGGCGGTAACGTGGTAAGCAGGTCGCCCGAGGCCGACTGGTATACGGGACGCACCGTCTTGCAGGCGCTGGAGACGATGCCGGTACGCCGCCCGCAGGGCGTTCCCTTCCGGTTCGTGGTTCAGTGGATAAACCGCCCGAACCAGGATTTCCGCGGCATCGCCGGAGAGGTCCAGGGCGCTCCTCTGACGGTCGGCGATACAGTGCGCGTGTTGCCGTCCAAAGCGCAGGCGCAGGTCAAACAGATCTGCACCTTCGACGGTGACCTTGAGCAGGCACGCCCGGGCCAGGCGGTTACGGTGGTGCTGGACCGGGAACTGGATGTGGCCAGGGGCGACTGGCTGGTCAAAGCCTCCGACGCCGCGCCTGCACTGGCTGACCGACTCGAAGCGAACCTCGTCTGGATGTCGGAGACTCCCCTACTGCCCGGCCGCCGATACGATTTCCAGCTCGGCTGTACCACGGTGCCGGGCTCGGTTCGTCGCCTCGTCTACCGCCTGGATGTTGCCGCCCTCAAGACGCACGAGGTCTCGCGGCTGGATTGCAACGATGTGGGCCGCTGCGAGATCGTTTTCGAGCGCCCGGTCCCGATGGATTTGTATGCCGAATCCTCGCATACCGGAAGCCTGATTCTCATCGATCGCAGCACCCTCCGCACGGTGGGCGCCGCCATGGTCGCCTCCATCGAACGGCGCGACGTATCCTGGCACCAATCCACTGTTGATCGCGACGCGCGAGCGGCAATCAAGGGGCACCCTCCGCAGGTGATCTGGCTCACGGGTCTCAGCGGGGCGGGGAAATCGACCATCGCCAATGCCCTGGAAGCGCGCTTGAACGCGGAGGGCGTGCACTCGATGCTGCTCGACGGCGACAACGTCCGCCATGGGCTCAGTCGGGACTTGGGGTTTTCCGAAGCCGACCGGATCGAGAATGTTCGTCGCATCGGCGAGACGGTCAAGCTGATGCTCGATGCGGGCCTGTTGGTGATCACCGCGTTCATCTCGCCGTTCCGCAACGACCGGCAACGAATTCGGCAGCTCTTGCGCGAAAGCGAATTCCTGGAAGTATTTCTCGATACTCCGCTTGCCGTGTGCGAGTCCCGCGACCCCAAAGGCCTCTACAAGGCCGCGAGGGCCGGGCGGATTCCCGATTTCACAGGCGTCTCGCAGCCCTATGAGGCGCCGATGAATCCCGAGGTTCGGATTGACACCTCGTCGGCGACCATCGCCGAGAGCGTGCAGGCGATCCTGACGGCCCTGAAGACCAGGGGCTTCCATGTCTGATTGGGCCGAGAGCTACCTGGACGAGTTGGAGGCGGAATCCATCTTCATCATGCGGGAGGCCGTGGCGCAGGCGAAGTGGCCCGTGATGCTGTTCTCGATTGGAAAGGACTCGTGCGTCATGCTGCATCTTGCGCGCAAGGCTTTCCATCCCGCGCCGCTGCCTTTCCCGGTGCTGCATGTGGATACGAAATGGAAGTTCAAGGAGATGATCGCGTTTCGCGATTCCGAGGCGCAGCGCCTGGGATTCAATCTCAGAGTGCACACCAACCCGGACGGCCTGAAGGAAGGTGTCAACCCGATCAGCCACGGGAGCCGGGTCCACACGGAAATCATGAAAACGCTGGCGCTGCGGCAGGCGCTCGATGCCGGGGGGTACGACTGCGTTTTTGGCGGTGCGCGACGCGACGAGGAAGCCAGCCGGGCGAAGGAGCGCATCTTCTCGTATCGCAACGCCTTCCATCAATGGGAACCCCGCTACCAGCGTCCCGAGCTGTGGAGACTCTACAACGCCAAAGTATTTCCAGGTGAAAGCATGCGCGTGTTCCCGTTGAGCAACTGGACGGAACTCGATGTGTGGAGATACGTGCGTCGGGAGCGGATCCCGGTGGTGGGGTTGTACTTCGCCAAGCTGCGCCCTACGGTGATCAGGGACGCCATGCTGATCATGGTCGACGACGACCGCTTGCCGATGAGGTCAGGAGAAACGCCGCAGGAGCGCCTGGTGCGGTTCAGGACCTTGGGCTGTTATCCGCTCAGCGGGGCCGTCGAATCGAGCGCCGAAACGCTCGACGAGATCATCGCGGAGATCGAGACATCCCCGTCGTCGGAACGGCAGGGACGGTTGATCGACAAGGATCAGGCGGGAGCCATGGAACAGAAGAAGCGAGAAGGATATTTCTGAGCTAAACACGGCCATGCTTTCATTCGAGCTAGGTGTAATCGTTCTTGTGGCGATCACGTTCTTTGCCGCCTTCGTCAATGGCGCGCTGGGTTACGGATTCTCGTCGCTGACGGTACCGGTAGGACTGCTTTTCTATACGAATCGCGTTCTCAACCCGGCCCTGATCCTGATCGAGCTGTTCATCAACCTGTACGTTCTCTTCATCAACCGGGCGAGCATCCCTGCGGTCTGGAAGCGAGTCCATCCCATCCTCATCGGATTGCTCCCTGGTGTTGCCGCAGGAAGCTACTTTCTGGCTTCGCTCCACCCGGGTTGGCTGAAGTTTGTGACCTATGTCACCCTGCTTCCGCTCATCTTCCTTCAGGCTGCCGGCGTGCGCAGGCCGATTCGATCCGAGAGGCTGGTCGGCCCACCTTTCGGTTTGGGACTGGGCTTCCTCTACTCCGTCAGCACAATATCCGGCCCGCCCCTGGCATTGCTGTTCAATAACCAGGGCCTGGTGAGGCAGGAATTCCGCGCGGGCCTCGGATTGATTCGGACGGTCGAGTCGACTTTGACGGCGATTGCGTATTACTACCTCGGCCTGTTTACGGTGCAGAGCGTCGGAATCGTCTACACCATCGTCCCCGGCGTCTTGATCGGCATTCCCCTGGGCGCTTTTGTCATTCGGCGACTCGACGCGGAAACCTTTCGCCGTATCTGCATGAGTTTCGATGCCTGGATCGTCGGATTCGGGCTCTCGCGTGTCCTCATAGAACTGGAGCTCGCGCAGGGCGTTACCTCATATGGCCCTCTGGCGATCGCAATCCTGGTGGATGCCTACCTGCTGTATGTTTTTTTCAGAGCCAGATACCTCAAGGCCAGAAATCAGGTCTCGGAGAGGCCGGAGGGAATCGGCGCATTGCCCGGCTCATTGTCCAGGCTTCCCGGGAAATAAGCGCCGGATGTCGCGCTACTACGCGTTCAACGGAGATGCCGACGGCTTGTGCGCCCTGCACCAGCTTCGTCTGGTCGAAACGCATCCGGCGATCCTGGTCACCGGGGTCAAGCGCGACATCACCCTGCTGAGGCACATCGCGGGCCGCGACGGAGACACCGTTACGGTGCTCGACGTTTCGCTGCACCAGAACCGGAAGGATCTGCTCCGGTTGCTCAACTCGAGAGTCTCGGTGCGTTATTTCGACCATCACCAAAGCGGTGAGCTTCCAGGCGACCCGCTTCTCGAGGCTCACATCGACGAGTCGGCCGACGTGTGTACGAGCATGCTTGTGGACCGCTATATCGGAGGTCGCTACCGGCTGTGGGCGATCGTTGCGGCTTTCGGCGACAACCTGACCAAGATTGCGCGAGCGATGGCGACGGAAGCTGGCCTGAATCCGCAGGCCACGGCGGCAATGGAGAAACTCGGAACCTGTCTTAATTACAACGCGTATGGGGAATCCATAGAGGACCTGCACTACCATCCCGCCGAGTTGTCGGAATTGATCATGCCGTTTGCCGATCCGGCGGGCTTTATCGAACAGAGCGATGTCCTCGCGAGACTTCACGCGGGGTATGAGGACGACATGGCGAAGGCGCGCCTGCAGGCGGCTCGTCGTGGCATCGCACCGGGAATCGTCGTCTTGCCCAACGAGCCTTGGGCAAGACGCGCCATCGGCGTCCTGACCAATGAGCTCGCGCAGAGTCGCCCGGACACCCCGCATGCCATTCTGTCCCCGAAGGCTTCAGGCGGGTTTACCGTGAGCGTCCGTGTGCCCGCGGACAGCCCCGTAAGCGCCGCCGACTTTTGCAGCAGATTCGAAACCGGCGGCGGCAGGAAGCTCGCCGGAGGAATCAACTATCTAGCGGAAGCGGAGCTGGACCGCTTCGTAGCGCGTTTCCACGCGCATTTCACCGCGCACTAGACTCCCGGAGCGCTATCGGGACGCCCGGCCCGGGTCGACCGGGCGGACCACTTGGAAAAAAATCTCGTCCTGCTTGATCATGCCCAGCTCATAGCGCGCGCGCTCCTCGATCGCTTCGAAGCCCTGCTTCAGGTCGCGCACTTCGGCGTCGAGCGCGCCGTTGCGCTGAGCGAGCGCGGCGTTGGTCCGCTTCTGTTCCTGCACTTGCCGCTCCAGGCTCCACACCCGCAGCCACCCGCCCTTGCCGAACCACAGTGGATACTGCAGCAGCAGGATGAAGGCAGCGAGGGTAAACGCCAGGATTCTCATCTCAGCTGATAGAAAGCTTCGCGCCCCGGATAGCCGACCGCTTCGCCCAGATCCTCCTCGATACGAAGCAGCTGATTGTACTTGGCCACCCGGTCCGAGCGGGAAAGAGAACCGGTCTTGATCTGCAGCGCGTTCATGCCGACGGCGATGTCCGCTATGGTGGTGTCCTCGGTCTCCCCGGACCGGTGAGATATCACCGCGGTATAGCCCGAACGCTTGGCCAGCTCGATTGCGGCGAAGGTCTCCGTGAGCGTACCGATCTGGTTGACCTTGACGAGGATCGAGTTGGCGATGCCGAGCTGGATGCCCTCGCGCAAGATCTTGGCGTTGGTGACGAACACGTCGTCGCCGACCAGCTGCACCTTCTTGCCCAGTCTCTCCGTCAAAGCGCGCCAGCCGTCCCAGTCCGATTCGGCCATGCCGTCTTCTATGCTGAGGATCGGATATTTGCCCACCCACGAGGCGAGCAGATCTCCGAACTCTGAGGAACCAAGCTTCTGTTTCTTCGAGTCAATAACGTACTTGCCATCCTGATAGAACTCGGAGCTGGCGCAATCGAGCGCAAGCACCACGTGGGTGCCGGCGTGGTACCCCGCGCGCTCGATCGCTTCCAGCACGAGCTGCAAGGCGGCCTCATTGCTCGGGAGGCTGGGAGCGAAGCCACCTTCGTCGCCGACCGACGTCGAGAGGCGCCGGCTCACCAGCAGCTCTTTCAGCGCGTGGAACACCTCGGCGCCGCAGCGAAGCGCTTCCCTGAAGCTCGTTGCGCCTATCGGTACGATCATGAATTCCTGGATGTCGAGATTGTTGCTCGCGTGAGCCCCACCGTTGATTACATTCATCATCGGAACCGGCATCTGCATGCCACCCGAGCCGCCGAAGTAACGGTACAAGGGGAGACCCGATTCTTCGGCCGCCGCTTTCGCCACGGCCATCGATACGGCGAGAATCGCATTGGCGCCCAGGCGCGCCTTGTTTTCCGTGCCGTCGAGCTCGATCAGGGTCTTGTCGATGAAGTTCTGCTCCTGCGCATCGAGCCCCATGATCGCCTCCGAGATCTCGGTGTTGATATGCTCGACCGCCTTGAGCACACCCTTGCCTCCGTAGCGCGCCTTGTCCTTATCGCGCAGCTCCAGGGCTTCGCGTTTGCCGGTGGAGGCTCCCGAGGGCACCGCCGCGCGGCCCATCACCCCCGATTCGATCAACACATCGGCCTCGACCGTGGGGTTGCCACGCGAGTCTAGGATTTCCCTTGCGACGACATCGACGATCGAACTCATTTACTTGCCCTTTTTCGGCGTTTTCAGTTTTTGTTCGGCAAAGCCGCCACGCTTCACCAGCGCGTCGAGCTCTTTCAGGGTGGCCAGCAGCTCCTTCATCCGGTCCAGCGGCCAGGCGTTAGGCCCGTCCGAGAGCGCCTTGTCCGGGTCCGGGTGGGTTTCCATGAAGACCCCGGCGACGCCGCTCGCCACCGCGGCGCGGGCCAGCACGGGCACGAACTCGCGCTGCCCTCCGGAAGACGTTCCCTGCCCGCCCGGGAGCTGCACCGAATGCGTGGCGTCGAACACCACCGGACAACCTGTCTCGCGCATGATCGCGAGCGAGCGCATGTCCGAGATGAGATTGTTGTAACCGAACGAGGCGCCGCGCTCGCACACCATGATGCTGTCCTTACCGCTCGCTTCGCGCGCCTTGTCGACCACGTTCTTCATTTCACCGGGAGACAGAAACTGGCCTTTCTTGATGTTGACCGGCTTGCCGCTGGCCGCCGCGGCGTGGATGAAATCGGTCTGGCGGCAGAGAAACGCCGGCGTCTGCAGCACGTCCACCGTCGCCGCGACTTCGGCAATATCGTCCTTGTCGTGGACGTCGGTCAGCACCGGCACGCCGACTTTCTTTTTGACTTCCGCGAGAATCTCCAGCCCTTTGCTCATGCCCAGCCCCCGATACGACTTGCTCGAACTGCGGTTGGCCTTGTCGTAGGACGACTTGTAGATGAACGGGATGCCGAGTGCAGAGGTAATTTCCTTCAGCGATTCCGCGGTGTCGATCGCCATCTGGCGCGACTCGACCACACACGGTCCGGCGATGAGGAACAGCGGGTAGTCGAGGCCGGCTTGAAAGCCGCATAGCTTCATGCGGCGATCGCGGTCTTGGTCTTGCTCGCCTGGTATTGAAGCGCGGCTTCCACGAAGGCCGTGAAAAGCCTGTGCCCCGCGCGCGGCGTGGAGGTGAACTCCGGGTGAAACTGGCAGCCGATGAACCAGGGATGCGCGGGCAGCTCGATCATCTCGCACAGCTGCTCGCGCTGGGTGACGCCCGAAACTCGCAGGCCCTTGTCCTTGAGCCGTTGGAGGTACTGGTTGTTGACCTCGTAGCGATGGCGATGACGCTCGTTGATGGTGCCGGCGCCGTAGATCCTGCACGCCAGACTCCCCGCCTCCAGGGCCGCGCTTTGGGCCCCCAGCCGCATCGTGCCTCCCAGGTCGGATTGCTCGTCGCGCCGCTCGATGCGTCCGTCGCGGTCCTGCCATTCGGTAACCAGCGCGATCACCGGGTGCGGCGTGTCGCGGTCGAACTCGGTCGAGTTGGCGCCGGTGAGCCCGGCTAGGTTGCGCGAATACTCGATCACAGCGAGCTGCATGCCCAGGCAGATGCCGAGATACGGGA
>Ga0137403_10000640_pt1 | contig 45371 bp, 38 predicted proteins | sample CZOMad2_1_16fung_FD_122057 | JGI IMG/M metagenome (GOLD analysis project Ga0137403, IMG submission 122057) | Vadose zone soil fungal communities from Angelo Coast Range Reserve, California, USA - CZOMad2_1_16fungal (Hybrid Assembly) | ecosystem: Environmental > Terrestrial > Soil > Vadose zone... | reverse complement strand
GTCGGGATTGCTGATTCCCATCGTCGGCAATAGCACCAGCAAGGGTTTTGTCTTTGGTGACGCATTTTACTGGGCGCCTACGCCCTGGATGGACACCACGATAGGCGCCGAGCTTCTCAGCGCGCGAGGGTCCGCGGAACGCGCTCACTTTCGCGCCAAACCTTGGGAAAACACTTCCATCAAATACAACTACTACGGCGTGATTGACCGCGGCGTTCCCACCGTCGTTAACCCTGGGCTTCCCACGCAGACCACCGAACGGGTTTCACAGGGCGGACACGAACAGGATTTGGAAGTTCAGTCCCTACTGAAACACAACTGGCGGTTCGTTGCCGACGTCAACGAACTGTCGTCATTGACCTTCCGCCTGGCATTTGCCGATACGTTTGGAGACGCCATTAACTCCGAAGTGCGTAGTTCGCTTTTCCTCACCCACAATTTCAATGGCTTCAGCCTGAACGTGGCCGCCCTGAACGATAAAAGCTTCCTTACCGTCAATCCGGTGCAAACCAGCGTCTCGTTGCGCGAAGCTCCCGAGGGAAGATTCAGCTCCGTCGAGCAGGCGCCGTGGCGAAACCTGCCGATTTATTTTGGCTTTGACGCGTTCGCCGGGGCGTTACACCGCAGCGATGGAGTTATCGATACGCCCACAGCGGTCGCACGCACAGAGTTCGCGCCCCGTGTAACTTTGCCGGTTCATTTCGGTCCGTGGCTGAACGTCACCGCGACCGCCGCGTTCCGCACCAGCTACTATGGCGATTCGCTGGTCCCCAATTCCATCTTTACCACTCCCTTGCTGAGCGGCCAGTCGATCACCCGCAACGACGGCGAGTTCAATGTGGACTTTCGCCTCCCCATGCTGCAGCGGTATTTTCAAGCGCGGAATTCGAAGAAAAAGTTCAAACACACCATCGAGCCGGATTTTTCCTACCGCTATGTCACCGGGATTCACAATTTCTCTCAGCTGATTCGCTTTGATTCCGATTCTACGCTCACCAACACCAACGAGCTGGAGTATGGCGTCACCCAGCGGTTCTGGATGAAAAAAGGCGAGGACCAGCCCGAGGAACTGGTTACCTGGCGCCTGGTGCAAAAACATTTTTTCGATTCGAGCTTTGGCGGCGCACTGGTCACCGGAGCTCGCAACGTGTTTCAAACGCTGGACGATTTATCGCCCTTTGCATTTGCCGACACGCCGCGCAACTGGTCGCCGATCATCAGCGATCTCAAAGTCACGCCGGGAGGGCCATTCGATTTCGAGCAAATCCTCGAATACGACACGCAACGCGGGTCAGCCGGACAGCTCACCACCATTGGTACGCTGGCGAAAATCAAGCCTTACAAAGAGTTCTTCTTCACCATCGCGGATTTTCGATTGGACGCTAATCCCCTGGTGTTGCAGCCTAAAGCCAATCAGATTCGGACGCTGATCGGCTACGGCAGCGAGACTCGCAAAGGCTTCAACATCACCAGCGGAATCAGCTACGACATCACTAACAGCTCGCTGCAAAATCAGCTGCTGCAGATCAGCTACAACGGGAACTGCTGCGGGCTCGCCGTGGAATACCGGCGCATCGCGCTGGGGCAGGTGCGCACGGACAATCAGTTTCGCGTTGCCTTCATCATCGCGAATATCGGAACCTTCGGCAATCTGCGCCGGCAGGAAAAAATCTTCTAAGAGATTAAGCCGCCTCCGGCGAACGCTCGCTTCGCCGCATCAACAACCCGCCGATCAAATATCCCAGCGTTCCGGTGATGACGCCGCCAAAAATGTCCGCGACGTAGTGGTACCGGCCGTAAATGGTCGAAACACACATGCACAACACCAGTGGCAGCATCACCCAGAATAGCCAGCGGCGATGGCGCCACGCTCCCCACAGTGCCGCAAACGATCCGGCGACGTGTTCCGACGGAAATGCCGCGCCCCGGACTCGGCCGTAGCGCTCGATGAAATTGATCAGCGCGGTGAACGGTCCGCCGCGCAATTCGCCGTGCCACGCGCCGGCCATCGAAAACCACGGGCTTTCGATCGGAAACGAGATCGCGATCAGATATCCGATTACGTAAGCCACGGCCGAATAGGTCATCACCGACCAATAGCCGCGCCAATCTTTCCGGTAGTAAAGAATTCCCCCGAGCGCTAACAAATAAGTGAAATAGGTTATGTAGGTGAACTGCATGAAATCGCTGCGAACTGGGGTCGCAAATTGTTCAAGCCACACGGTGGGGTGCACGCCGGTCAACCAGTAGTCAAACGCGATCAATTTTGCGTCTTGCCAGTTCTGCGAAACCAGGCGCACCAGCTGCGCGAGCTCTTCAAAACAAAACAGGAAAAATAGATGCGGATACCAGTGGCGCCAGAAGTGCCAGAACTTCTGGGTATACGTTTCGAGACGGGATTCTGATGCGTCGAGAATATCGGTTCCGCGGCACAGCAGGATAATAAGCGCCACGACGCACGCGCGCGTGAACAGCAGACGTATCGGATGCGCCAGGTTCTCCGCAAAAGTGGCGATCAGCACGCTGGACACCGCCGTATAGCCCAAGGCAATCCATTCAAAGGGGCCGCAAGACGCGCCAATGGCCAGCCACTCGTTGCGCAGCATCTGGCCGCTGCCAAAGCGCGCAGGAATTGCAGGCGAAACGTTTTGCTGCGCCGCGATGACGCTGGATTCCCACGGCAATGCGGCATCGCGGGGGCGGCGATTGGATCCCGATGCGTGATTCATCCCAAAGTCTCCGTATGGATATCTGGTACAGCGGTGCATTTGAGATTGTGGCTGCGCTTTTCTTTCGGTGCGGCTGCAGCGATTGACGTGCTGAATTCGGACCAACGCAAGATCGGCCAGCTGCGTAATCGGGCGATCCGCTCCAATTCGCGTGAAGGATTTATTGCGGTTGGCCGGCCGACGGCGCCCAGCATCCAGCGGTCGCTGGCAGTGTCGCCATAGGCATAGCTGCGGAGGAAGTCGAATCCGCATTGCGCCGCGATGCGTTGCAAGGCGCGCGCCTTGTTTTCAGCGATGATCGCTTCCCCCTCGATGCGTCCCGTCCAGCGGCCTCCGACCTCTTCAAGACGCGTGGCGCAGACTCCGATCGAGGCAGTGAGCCCGCGTGCGACAAGACGAAGGGTCAGGGCTAGAGCCGCTTGTTTGGCTAGCGGTTCCAGCGTGCCGGTTGTGAGGATTACCGTGTGGCCTTGGCGTACGTGCCAGGCGACGCGGTCGATGCCTGCCGGAAAAAAGCGCGGTGAGCAGTATTGGTGTGTGCCAGGGGATGATGCCGTGGCGTGAGTCGCCGTTGTACACGCGGTTCGGGGCTCGACGTAAATCGGAGTGCTTGTGCTACTTAAGGCCACAACATTGTGCAGGTACATTTTGTTGGCATGAGCTATTCGCGCGATTCCCTGGGGCGCGATGCGCACGGCATGCGCCAGCCAGCGAACGTAGTTCATCGCCGGGATCGCCCGGCGATAGCGCAGCGCGGCCACGAATCGGCTCTCGAGCGAGGGCAGTGGCAGAAGCGTGCCGTCCAAATCGAAAAATGCGGCGGTGCGTCCGCTCGCTTGGCTACCGCTCATCCGGTTTCTCCTGCGGGGACTTTCGTATTGCGCGTGGACGTCAGGCTTCCGGCGACGTGCCGCCAGCCTTCGACCAAAACGGGTAGGCCGCGCACGAAGCAAAACGCCGCCGTCGCCCAAGTGAGCGCGAGCGCGCCCGCTCGGATCGTGGCGTGCGCATTCACTGCAAGATCGCCTAGCAACGCCACCGGACCGCGCGTAAGCGCGAGTTCCAGGCCCAAGTAACAAAAGCAGAGACACTTCATCGCGGCGTACAATCCACGGCTCCAGCGAGAGGCAACCAGCGTGCGTCCCCACCAGGTTTGCAGCATGGCGTTCGCGCGCCAACCGGAATGGCCGGCGCGCATGGCCAGGCCGCGCAAGAAATCGGTGGCGGCGCCGCGCGCGAAGAAAAAAATCGGCAGCCACAGCGATACCATTCCGACCACCGCGAAGTAGGTGAAGTAGACATTTTCGATCATGCGATCGCCGAGGACATCGATCTGCGCGCCGACCGGCGTCGCTAGATTCCAGCGCCGTGCGATGTGCCCATCCAAGGCGTCGAGCGCGATAGATGCGACGGTGAGAGCAACCGCGGTCAGATTCAGCCACGGCCCGCGGCCGAAGAGGCAAACGGCCGCGAAACCTACCACCACGCGAAGAAGGGTCACTCGATTTGGTGTCCAGTGCATATGTTCTCGATGATCGCCCCCCTGGGGTCCCGCTGTGGACGATGCAGTGCGCGTGCCATCCATAAGCCCAATAAAGCGCTTATTATCAACGGGTTGAAATGAGGTTAAGGGATACGCCGATGCTCTTCCGCCAGCCAAGAGCTTCATCTGTCGCCCTTTCCCGTCCGTACTGTCATTGAGGGGCGATGTGAAGCGTCTAACAGATTTCGGACGACTTCGCACGGCGCGGTTGTGGCGGCGGATTGTGGGACAATATGGAATTGTGCCTTCTGGAGCGCCCCGGCACACTTGTGGACCTTTTTTTCGAAGGTTGGCAGACAACTAAGGATTGACGACGAATGACCGATGTTTCACTAGCAGCAGCATTCCTCGCAGGCCTGGTTTCCTTTCTTTCGCCGTGCGTTCTTCCGCTGGTCCCCGGGTATATCTCGATGCTATCCGGCATCGGCATGGAGCAGTTGCGCCAGGGGCAGCAGCCACGCGGCGGGCTTTTTGCATCGGCGCTGGCGTTCGTGCTGGGTTTTTCGGTGGTATTCATTTCCTTTGGCGCTTCCGCCAGCGCCGTTGGCTCGTTCTTACGAGAGCATCGCGGAACGCTGGCGCCGATCGCGGGCGCGCTGATCTTGCTGTTCGGACTTCACCTGCTTGGACTGTTGATTAAGCTCACGGTTCGCGTAGGTTTGATTATCGGTGTCCTGCTCGCCGTGCTGGGCGTAATCGCTCTGGTGCGGGGCGGTACACTGTTTGCCGGCCTGGGCGCGGTTCACTTCTTTTCTCTCTCGATGATTGGTTTCTTCGGACCGGCGATGACCCGCTGGCTGAATCGCGACGTGCACTTGCGCAGCGGCGGCAAACAGCCCGGGATGTGGAGCGGATTCTTGTTGGGTTTCGCGTTTGCGTTCGGGTGGACGCCGTGCATCGGGCCAATTCTTGCCACGGTGCTGGCTTTGGCGGCGGCCAGCGACACGATCGCGCGCGGCGTGCTGCTGCTGGCGGTGTATTCGGCGGGACTGGCGGTGCCGTTTCTGCTGACCGCGGTGGGTATCGGTCAGTTTCTGAAATTCTATCAGCGCTTCCGAAAGCATCTCCACGCTGTCGAACTGTTTAGTGGGGCGTTACTGCTTTTTGTAGGCGCGCTCGTGTTCGTGAACCGGCTGACTTGGCTCGCCGGCAAGTTGAGCTTTCTGAATACGATGGTTCTGTGGCTGGAGCATTCGCTTACTGGGGCGAAGTAAGAGCGGCGAGGCAGGCGACTGGATTTTGCCGCGGCGTTTCTGAGAAAATTGATCTGAGGCGTTATATGAAGAAGTCAACTTTGATCGTTATTGCGATACTGGCGGTAATTGTGGTCGGGGCTCACTACGCCGACAAAGCGACGCGGATATCGCACAGCAGTTCGGTCTCGGCCGCCAAGGCGGACGCGCCGGGCGGTGGCAAACCCGCACCCGATTTGACCCTGAAGAATTTGGACGGGAAAGACATCAGCCTCTCGCAGTACAAGGGCAAGATCGTGCTGGTCAATTTTTGGGCCACCTGGTGCGAACCTTGCAAGGCGGAAATTCCGGAGTTGATCGAGCTTCAACAGAAATATGGGGCAAAGGGGTTTACGGTGCTTGGCGTGGCGATGGACGATGAAGGCCGCAGCGTCGTCGCTCCGTTCGTCGAGAAAGAGCGCTTCGATGTAAAGGGCGGGCAACCCTCCGGGATGAACTATCCCATCGTGATTGGCAACGACGCGGCTGGAGACAAGTTCGGAGGGCTGATCGGATTTCCGACCAGCGTGCTGGTCGGCCGTGATGGCACGCAAATCAAGAGAATCACAGGCCTCATCAGCTACGAGGACATTTCCAAGGCCATCGAATCGCAACTCTGGAAGAGTGAGTAGTGGGTAGTGAGCAGTGGATAGTGCGAAGAAGAAGATCGAGAGCTATCAAGATTTGGTGGTTTGGCAGAAATCCATTGATCTGGTGGCGGAAATCTATCGAATTGCCGGCAAGTTGCCGCCGGACGAACAGTACGGTTTGACGTCGCAGCTTCGCCGAGCGGCTGTTTCGATACCGGCAAACATCGCGGAAGGTTTCGGACGCTGGCATTCCAATGAATTCGTCCGTTTCTTACTGATCGCAAACGGATCGTTGAAGGAAGTAGAAACACATCTTTTTATCGGGAATAAGTTGTCGCTCCTCAATCACGCCGACACCAAAGTGGCTTTGCAAATGGCTACCGAGATCAGCAAAATGATCTTTTCGTTGCGCGACAAAATCTCACGCAAGAAGTAAGCGTGGACCGGAATTCCGAGGCTTCTGGCTACTTACTGCCCACTACTCACTACCCACTATTTCGTGTACGCTGAAATCATGCTCGACGAAAAAGATTTTCAGCGGAAGGCGGACGCGGCCTTTGAGGAATTGAAGCGCCGCCTGCTTGCTCTTGGCGATGAGCACGGATTCGACGTCGAGGGCGAAAGCGGCAAGCTTGAAGTAATCTTCGAGGAGCCGGAAGAGGCCAGGTTTGTCATTTCGCCGAACACTCCGGTGCGTGAAATCTGGATCTCGGCGCTTTCGACAAGTTTCAAACTCGGCTGGTCTGATCAGCGGAAAGCGTTCGTGCTCGAAAAAACAGGAGAAGACTTGCACGGCGTGATGAGCCGTGTGGTTTCAAAGCAGATTGGCCAGCAGGTGACCGTTTGAGATTGCTCGGCGCGCTTCTTGCTAGTTTTCTGGCGCTCGTGGTTTGCCCTGCGCCGTCTGTGGCACAGATACCTTCGGGCCGCGAGGTGGTGTCGCCCAGCGCTTTTGCTTCCTTCGATCCGGTGGCGCGCGGCGGCCCATTTCAGATCGCGGTGGTGATGAAAATCCGCGAAGGCTTCCACGTCAACGCCCGAGAGAAATCCGCGGACTATCTGATTGCCACCGACCTGCGCCCGGAAGCGCCGGCGGGATTCAAGATCGGCGACGTGACGTATCCGAAGGGCGAACTGCACACCTTCTCGTTTTCGAAAAAACCTCTCAACGTTTACCAGGGCAAAGTGGTTCTGCGCGTGGACGCCGCGGCGCTGCCCAACGCTGCGCCGGGCGAGCAGCACATTCCCCTGAAGCTGCGGTATCAAGCGTGCAGCGCCGAAGTATGTTTGCCGCCGGTTACGCTCGATGTTGACGCGGTCGTGACGGTTGCCTCCACGACGGCCGCGGCCCGCCCCGCACACCCAGAGTTGTTCCAATCGCAACGCTAGTGCATCTAACCCGCACGATTGTTCCACCGCTCAAGGAGTAATGCGTGCCAGCTGATTCCCGCCCTCGTCTCAAGTGGCCGTACGTTGCTGGCATGGCCGTTGGCCTGGTAGCAGGCCTGGCGCTCTTTGTGTTTCTGCGGACTCGCAATATCGAGGAGCGTACCCGTGAATGGGTTGTTCGCGAACTCCGGCAGCGCTTTAACAGCGAGGTCGAGCTCGAGCAACTCCACGTGAGCCTCCTGCCGCGAATGGGCGTCGATGGCGAAGGACTCTCCATTCGCTATCACAACCGCCGCGACCTGCCGCCGATGTTTCACATCCAGAAATTTTCTTTCAATTTGGGCATTCTCGGCATTCTGCGCGCGCCGCGGCACATCGCCGGCATTTACGTGGAAAACATGACCATAACCATTCCGCCGCGAGGAGAAAAGAAAGAACCAAAACATCCTTTCAAGAACCCGATACCGTCGGTGATCGTTGACGACATCGTTTGCAACGACACCGATCTGGTGATCGTCCCGAAGAAAGAGGGAAAAGACCCGCTCGACTTTGACATTCACGATCTGGTGCTGAAATCGGTGGGCCCGGACAAGCCTTTTAACTTTCACGGAAACCTGACCAACGCCAAGCCGCAGGGCGAAATTGCAACCATAGGCAGATTTGGACCATGGGACGCTGACGAACCTGGCGATACGCCAGTCTCCGGTTCTTACAACTTTACGGATGCCGACTTGGGACCGTTTCCCGGAATCGCGGGAACGCTATCTTCGACAGGCGACTATCGCGGCCGGCTGAACGAAATCGAAGTCGAAGGCAAGACCGAGACGCCAAATTTTTCGCTCGACCCCGTAGGACGCCCAGTGCCCCTGCACACGGATTTTTCGGCGACCGTGAACGGCACGGACGGCGACACGTATCTGCATCCGGTGCGCGCCACGCTGGGCCGTTCGCTGATCATCGCGGAAGGGAGTGTCGTTCGCGTACCGGAAAAGCACGGGCATATCATCAAGCTTAATGTGAGCGCACCCGACGCGCGTATTCAAGACATCCTAAGCCTCGCCGTGAATTCTGACAAGCCGTTCATGACCGGCCCTGCGAAAATCAAGGCGCAATTGATTCTGCCGCCCGGTGAACAAAAAGTTTTGGAGAAGATGATTCTGGATGGCCAGGTCGGCGTGGAGGATGCCCAGTGGTCGAGCCCGGAGATTCGCGACAAACTCGCATCGCTGAGCCGCCACGCGGAAGGCGAGCCTAAAAATGAAGAGGCGGGCAGTTCGGTCGCCGACTTGCACGGCGATTTCCGGCTGGAGAAGGCAGTCATCCGGTTCCGCAAACTGACTTTCAGCGTGCCTGGCGCGCTACTGGATCTGATGGGCAGCTACGACATCGGCGGGAGCAAGCTGGACTTCAACGGACATCTGCGGCTGCAGGCCAAGCTGTCGCAAACAGTCACCGGAAAAAAATCTTTCTTCCTGAAGGCGATTGACCCATTTTTCAGCAAGCAGGGAGCGGGCACGCTGTTACCGATCACCATCACCGGCACGCGTCAGGCGCCTACACTTGGAGTCAGCGTCTTTCACAAAACGATTAAAAGGCAGCTGGGCGGCGATCAAAAGCCGAGCGACAAGCGCTGAAGGTCAAGCGGAGAATGCCGCGCGCAGGCGGCGCACCACGCGCTCTTGCCCCAGCGCCACCATGGTCTCGAACAGCGGTGGCGCCACCGCTTGCCCCACGATCGCAACGCGCGTTGCATTGATCAGCAAGCCGGCCTTCACGGCTTCTGCTTCCGCCAGCGCGCGCAGCGCGTGGTCGCAGGCATCGTGATTCCATTCCGGAAGCGCGGCGAGCGAATTCGCGAGCTTCGCCAGCAGGTCCGGAACTTTCGGATCTTTCCAGAATTTCGCTTTTCCGGCTTCTTCAATGGGAAACTCGTCGCTGAAAAATGCGCGCGACCACGACGAAAAATCCGGTAACAGTCGGACTCTCGGCCGCAGCAAATCCACCGTCTTCGAGAACCACTCATGCCCGGCGCCGATTGCCCATTCCTCTTTCCACAGGCCGCTGCGTTTCAGCTCTGCTTCCACGTGGGGCAGCAGCTCCTCGATCGGTAATTTTTGCAAATATTGAGTGTTGAACCATTCCAGCTTCGGCCGGTCAAACACGCCGTTGGTGCGGCTTACGCTGGCCAGCGAAAATTTCTCGATCAATTCCTTGGTGCGCAAAAATTCCTCGTCACCTCCTGGCGCCCATCCCAGCAGCGCCAGAAAATTCCGGAACGCTTCCGGGAGAAAACCTTCCGTCCGGTACATATTTACGTCGGTGGCGCCGTGCCGCTTCGACAGCCGGGACTTATCGCTCCCGAGAATCAGAGGCAGGTGCGCGAAGACTGGGGGTTCAGCCCCCAGCGCGCGATACAGCAACACCTGCTTTGGCGTGTTGGATAGATGGTCCGCGCCGCGAATCACGTGCGTAATGCGCATGTCGACGTCATCCACTACCGCGCTTAGCTGATAGGTGGGCATGCCCCATTCGTCGCCGTCCTTGCCGGAGCGCAGAAGCACGAAATCTTCGATCTCCTCGTTGTCAAACTCCCGGTCGCCAAAGACGGCATCGGCAAAAACAGTCTTTCCCGCGGGCACCCTAAAGCGAATCGCCGGCCTGGTATCGGGTGTGGACGGCTTTCCGTCTCGGCAGGAGCACCGCACGATGCGGCGCACTTTCTCGGCGCCGGTGCTGCCATCCGCGGCGTGGTCGCCGCCGGCATACTTTTCCGCAGCGCAGTAACACAAGAAGGCACTGCCATTCGCTAAGCATTTTCTTGCGGCGTCGCGATATAGATCCAGGCGCTGAGATTGATAAAACGGTCCTTCGTCCCAATCCACGCCGAGCCAGCTTAGGCCGTCGATAATGCCCTGGACCAGCTCTGGTTTATTCCGCTCGGCATCGGTGTCTTCGACGCGCAAGATCATCGTTCCGCGTTGCTGGCGGACGAACAGCCAGTTGAACAGGGCGGTGCGTGCGCCCCCGACGTGCAAATACCCGGTTGGCGAAGGTGCGAATCGCGCCCGAACGCCCCTCGTTGCCTTATTTTGTGGTTCGGTCATCGTTTACTGCGTCTATTCGGAGAATTGGAACATTTAAGTGTAGCGAAAGGTCTTCATGGCGTCCAACCAGCGCGTTCACGTGAGATGCTGTCGCGGCGCCGTCGTACCGTTACTCTATGGTATTCCCTCTGCCTACTATCTCTTTAGCAACCAGTACGCCGGTACGGTTGCCCACCCAAAAATGGGTAGGCCATAATCTAACGCAAGTACTTTGTTTTGTGCGGCGGAGTCTGGCCGCTTGCGGTGCAAAGACACACGCACGCGCCTCGGACGGGTACGGGTCTACAATACACGCATCATTAAGATTTGGTTCGATTGTGCGGGGTTGGGAATCCGGCTCGCGCGATTGACGGAGAATCGGTTCGACCTTGACTCATGAAAGCCTCTTTGCGGTGGCTCTGTTGGCGGCAACCTCCCTGGTGGCCGGCTTCTTCGCGTATATCTACAACCTGAAGCGGCAAAGCTACTTGCTACTGTGGACCGCGGGCTGGAGCCTGTTCGCCCTGCACTACCTGAGTCCGGCGCTGTCCTGGTGGATTCCGGGCAGCGATCTCCAAAACGCGCTGAACCGTTGGCTCTATGCGCTCGCCGCGTTGTTCTTCTTTCTGGGCGCGCAACTTTACGCTCAGCGCAAGCCGTGGATCGTGCCTAGCGCGATAACCGCTGGAGTGTTGGGGGTATGGGCGGCGGCGAACGCGCTCCATTATTTCACGGTCGCGCCCGTCGTGATTCCCTCGATGCTGCTGTTCGTCGCGATCGCCGGCGTTTTTTGGCTGGAGAGTCGCCGTCAGGAAACACTCGCCGACCGGTTGCTGGCGGTATCGTTTTTTGCGTGGGCGATTCTTCGACTCACGATTTTTCTCTTTACCCTAAGAACGGGTGGAGCGGATCTGAGCGATCTTCGCCCGATTGCGGCGGTGCCTTCCGCCTTTGTCGCCATGCTGATGGTCATGGCGACGTATGAAGAAGAAAAGCGCCGCATTGAGCGCAACATGCTGGCGCTGTCCAATCTCAACCTAGCGACGTCGAGTTTTGTCGGTGGTGAGATTCAACGCATGCTTTCGCAGGCGCTGGACCGGGTCCTTGGAGTGGTGCGCCTGCCTGCCGGGGCATTGTTCCTGCACCACGGCGATCCGGAAGGCCCCACTTCGGTGGTCGCCGCTGGTCTGAATGACGATTTCTGCCGGGTGGCGCAGGAAGAAGGGCTCGACGACTATCTGGTCAACTTGGTCTCGCGTCTTGGCGGCCTGCTCGGCTTTCGAGATCTGCGGGATTCCTCTCTAGCCGCTCTGGAAAAGGAAGAATGCATTCGGCGGTTCCGGCAGTTAGCGCTGGCGCAGGGACTTCGCAGCGTGGTGATCATCAGCCTGCAAGCTAAGGAGCAGGCCTTTGGCGTTCTGCTGCTGGGCACGCCCGACAATCGGCGATTCACGCCGGCTGAACTCCGGCTGCTGCTTGCGCTGGGCCACCAGATCGGGATGGCCGTCGAAAACAGCTATCTAGTACAGCAAACTTCGCGTCGCTCGGAAGAACTTCACGTCCTGAACGAGATTGGCCGGGTTCTGAGTTCCACGCTGAACAAGGAAGACCTGCTGCGCAAAATCTGGGAAGAACTTCGCCGGCTGTTTGACGTCGAGAATTTCTTTATCGTCGGGCTCGACCCCTTGCGCGATGAAGTGGTTTTCGATTTGGAGATCATCGACGGCATGCGCATGCCCAAGCGTACGCGTCCTGCCGGAAATCACCTGAACGAGTACGTGATCCGGACGCGGCAGCCGGTGTTGATCCGCGAGAGCTATCTCACCGAAGTGCAGAAACTCGGCGTTGAGCCGATTCGCTCGAAAGGATGCCTGTGCGTCGTGCCGCTGGTGGCGTACGACCATGCCATTGGCGCTATGGGCGTCTTCTCCGATCACGATCACGCTTTTGACGAAGGTCACCTCGAGCTGATGCGTGTCCTCGCCAGCGAGGCGAGCATTGCGATTGAGAATGCCCGCCTGTTCCACGAGGAGCGCACCAAGGCGCGCCACCTTGCGCTGCTCAACACCATTTCGCGAAACGCCATCGCCACGCTGAATCCCGACGAGATGCTCGCCAAGATCACCGAGCAGTTGGAAGGCGGTCTGAATCAGGATCACATCGGCATCGGAGAGTTGGACTACTCCACGCGCGAGCTCGTGATCAAGGCGGAATCCGGCGCGCGGCGCGGAGCCGTCGGCCAGCGCATTCCGCTCGGGGCCGGGCTGATTGGCCACGTCGCACGCAATGGACAAATGGCCGCTTATAGCGCCGCTAAACCCGAAGATGCCGGGCTCAAGCCGCTCTTGCCGGATTCCCTGGCCGCTATCGCGCTGCCGGTCTTTTACGCAGAACAGCTGCACGGCATTCTTTATGTGGAATCCTCGAAGCAGGTGGATTTCTCCGAAGAGGAAGTGCTGCTGCTACGCACCCTGGCGGACCTCATTGCGGGAGCGCTGCACAACTCGATCGCGTTCCAGAAGGCGCAGGAGCAGGCCATCACCGACGGGCTCACGGGCGTGAAGACGCACCGTTTCTTTATGGAAGCGCTCTCTGCGGAATGGAAACGATCCACCCGCGCGGGCCGCGCCTTTGCGCTGGTCTTGATGGACCTGGACCGATTCAAATTCGTCAACGATTTCTACGGCCACTTGGAAGGCGACCTGGTTCTTCAACGCGTGGGACACATTCTCGAAACCAATTGCCGGCGCTCGGACGTTGTGGCGCGGTACGGCGGCGATGAATTTGTCATTCTGATGCCTGAAACGAATATGGAGCATGCGCGGCAGCTGGCCAGCAAGTTGCGTGGATGGGTCTCGGCCGATCCGCTGCTCCGCGAGAAAAACATCAGCGCGAGCTTCGGCATCGCTTGCTACCCGCTCCACGGCTCGACGCCACAGGAGCTGATCCAGGTTGCGGACGCCTCTATGTATCTCTCGAAACACCAGGGTGGTAACGCCGTTTCCACCGCCGATCATTTCGATCCCAACGAAGCCAAGAAATGGAAGCGCGATGTCCTTGAGGCCTATCTAGGCGTCACGCTGAAACGGCTGTTCTCGACGGGACCCGAGGCTTTCGAAGAGATTTACTCGCGGCTTAAGCAGTTCACCGAGTCTTTGGCTTCCACGGAAGTCACCTCGGATGCCGCTCAGGCTTCGGAGATTCCGCAAGTGCTGCCGCAGGCAGTTCTGGATACGGTGACGTCGCTGGCTTTCGCGATTGACGCCAAAGATCACTACACCCAAGGCCATTCGCAAAAGGTTTCGGCCTATGCGGCGCTGATCGCCGAAGCGCTGGGGATGAGCGATGCCGAGGTGGAGGAAATCCGGCTGGGCTCGGTGTTGCACGATATCGGGAAAGTTGCCATACCGGAAAATATCTTGAACAAGAGCGGCCCGCTCAATCCCGACGAGTGGGAAACGATGAAGTCTCACGTTACGTTTGGCGCGAAGATTCTCGATCCGCTTACGCCGCTCGCGCGGATCCGCGAGATGGTTTTGCATCACCACGAATATTTCGACGGCTCCGGCTATCCGGACGCATTGAGCGGCGAGCAGATTCCACTCGGCGCCCGGATTATTGCCGTAGCCGATGCCTTCGACACCATCACCAGCGACCGGACGTACAAGAAAGCCCGCACCGCCGCGGAAGCGCTCGCTGAACTCGAACGGTGCTCGAACGCCCAATTTGATGGCAGCATCGTGGCTCTGTTCGTGCGTACCATGCGCCAGCTCCCTAACCCCATTATCGAAATCGCCTCCCTGGCCCGCAATTCGTAGCGTGCTGCGCGCGCCACTGGTGCCTCCCGCCCGTCCGCATCTCTACTCTTGCCCTCACCCACACCTCTGATATAGCTTTTCTCCACTCGTGCACCTCATCCTGGAATCGCAACGCATCGCAGGTGTCGCCGTAATTCGCTGCCAAGGGCGTATCGTGGTAGGCGAAGAAGTTCGCTCGCTGCAGGAAGAGGTCGAAAAGCACAATCTCGAAACCAGGAAGTACGTGCTGCAACTGCGGGAGGTCACCTACGTTGACAGCGGCGGCCTCGGCGCGCTGGTTCGCCTTCTGGGAACACTCCGAGCCCGCCAGGGCGACCTCAAATTGTGCGAGGTGTCATCCTTCGTTCAGAGCGTTCTACAGGCCACGAACCTCTCGAGCGTCTTTCATATTTATAACAGCGAACAGAACGCACTCATCGCATTTGGCCAGCGACCCACACCTCGCGAGGGACATTCCTGGTCAGCCAACACCAAAGTCTTGTGCATCGACCCTTCCAGCGATTTGCTGGCGTATATGACCGAGGTTCTCAAACGTGCCGGCTTCGAGGTGAAGAGTGCGCGCTACCTGGCGGATGCCTCGACTCTTCTCACCATCATGAAGCCAAGCGCAGTAGTCTGCGGCCCCGGCATTCAATCCACTGGGCCCGCTTTTGAAAAGTTTCGTAATCTGGATCCGCGTGCCTTATTTCTGATGCTGCCTTCCGACTTCCACACCTCGCACGCCTCTGACGCAGGCCTGGACCTCATCAACAGTCTGCAGTCCCTCTTGCAAACCTGAGCGGGTTGGCTGTCGCCAATTATGAGTAGGAGTCTTAAACAGCCAGGGCAAGACAGTTGCTCGCCATTTGTCGATCTGCTTGCGGTTGACGGTGCTTCAGTTTGTGCAGCAGTTCGCGAAGGCGCTTGCGAGCTTTGTGCAGTTGAGACTTAGAGTTTCCGATCGAGCAGTCCAAGATCTCGGCGATTTCGTTGTGCTCGTATCCGTGAACGTCATGTAGCAGAAACATCCTTTTGTAGCCTTCTGGTAGTTGCTCAATGGCAGTTTGCAGGTTTACGCGGTCGAATACGCCAGTCAGCCTCAAGTCCGGGCCCCCGATCTCCCATCGCAGCACGCTGTCTTCGTCGTTGATTCGCGTGATTTCATCGAGTGACGCGACAACCGCTTTCTTCTTTCGGAAACTCATCAGAACCACGTTGGCAGTGAGCCGGTGCAGCCACGACGAAAACGCCGATTCGCCGCGGAACGTGTGGATTTTTCGGAAAAGCTGGAGAAACGCTTCTTGCGCCAGGTCTTCCGCTTCGATCGGGTCGCCCAGCATGCGCAGGCAGAGCGAATACACACGGCGTGCATGTAGCCGGTAGATCTCCTCGAAGGCACACGCATCGCCTTGCTGCGCCAAACGAACCGTTTCATTCAACGAGGCGTTGTCAGGCTTCCTCTCTCGCATTTCTACAGGTTTGGCTTCCAGTCTGATGGGGCGGTTCGCCTTGTTCGGAAAGCGGGGCGCGGAACCTATTGCGCGACGTGACAAAACGATTTTTGGACCCGCGGCTGGTGGGTTCGCTCGGCACGAATTGGCTGCCCTATTCATGGTCCGTTCGGGCCTTTCTGACCTCGAGAGAGTTATCGGTCTTTCTCAGAGATACATGATGGCGGGATCCGCCACAGACCTTGTCATAGCGGGGTCATAGGCATGTCATCTTTGTGCGCGATTCCAAGTGATCTCGGAGAACGGGCAGGCGAATGGGTTTCTATATACTTGACATAGTCAACTATTTAGTTGAGAATGGCACTTACCCAAGACCTTTCAAAGGAGGAGCCACTATGCCCGCATCGATGGCCGCCCAGAACCTGGAAGCGCGCGCCGACGCCGTCCGCCACTTCAATCGCTTCTACACGCGCCAGATCGGCTTGCTGCAAGAGGGACTGCTCGATACACAATTCTCTTTGACCGAGGCACGGGTTCTCTACGAATTGGCGCACCGCGAACGGTCCACCGCAGCTGAGATTGGTACCGATCTTGGGCTCGACGCTGGCTATATGAGTCGTATCTTGAGGAGTTTCGAGAAGCGCATGCTCATTGAGAAGACACCCTCCGAACTTGACCGGCGGCAAAGCCTGCTCACGCTGGCCAAGCGGGGCCGGAAGGTTTTCGCGCCGGTCGAAGCGCGTTCCAAGGCGCAGGTGAGGACCTTGCTCGCTAACCTGCCGGAAGCCGGCCAGCGCCGCCTGATCGGTGCAATGGAAACAGTACAGGGATTGCTGGGGAAACCAATTGAGACAGCGCAGTCGAGCCCCGAGCCGTATCTGCTGCGTCCCCACCAGCCCGGTGACATGGGCTGGGTCGTGCACCGTCACGGCGTGCTCTACGCGCAGGAATACGGCTACGACGAAAGGTTCGAGGCGTTGGTCGCCGAGATTGTCGCGAAATTTATTCAGCATTACGACGCGAAGCGCGAACGCTGCTGGATTGCCGAACGCGAAGATCAAATCGCCGGCTCCGTTTTTCTCGTTGCCGAATCAAAGACGGTCGCCAAGTTGCGCCTGCTGCTGGTCGAACCCTCGGCGCGCGGTCTCGGTATCGGCGCCCGGCTAGTTGCCGAATGTGTGCGATTTGCGCGTCAAGCGAGCTACAAGAAGATCATATTATGGACGCAGGATGAGCTTGACGCTGCGCGTCACCTTTACAAGAAGGCGGGTTTCCACGTAGTCGAGAAAAAGCGCCATCATAGTTTCGGCAAGGATTTAACCGCCGAAACCTGGGAGCTAACGATCTGATGCTTGGTAGCGCCGGCATCCGTTCCGGCTGTCTTGTCTTGTGAGGGCTCCGACGAGATTCGCCAGCAGGGATGCCCGCGCTACCAGTCGTCGGCGGCACCGCCCGCTGCCTTCCTGCTATGCTGCTTCAGGGGAGGCGGCCATGCAGACAGCGCAGGTCCAGTGGGTCGGGGAACAGAAGTTCGTGACGATCAGCCCGTCGGGGCACGCCATCATGCTTGACTCCGATAGCCAATCCAACAAAGCGCCCAGCCCGATGGAACTGTTGCTGATGGCGCTGGCGGCTTGCACCGCGACGGACGTAGTGATCGTGCTTGAAAAAAAGAGGCAGAAACTCGAGTGGCTGAACGTGGTTTGCTCCGGCGAACGCGCCACAGACCAGCCGAGGGTTTGGACCAAATTTGATTTGCTATATCAGCTTCGCGGAAGAGTGGACGACGCCGCTGCAAGGCGCGCTATCGAACTGAGCGACGAAAAGTACTGTTCCGTTTCCGCAATGCTGAAAAAAACCGCTACACTCACGTGGCGGTATGAAATCCTGCCGCCGCAGGATTGAAGGCCGGGCTTGATCGCTGGTTGTCACGTTTCGGCGGCATCGCATAGAATTCTAGGTTTATTGCGCGGGTGAAGGAGCCTTAAGGAGCGCCATGTCTCATCGCATCGCGGCCAAGATAACCGGCGTCGCGGGTTATGTTCCCCCCAAGGTGCTGACCAATGCCGACCTGGAAAAAATGGTGGATACCAATGACGAATGGATCCGCACGCGCACCGGAATCCGCGAACGTCATATCGTCGAGAACGGCAAAGCTACCTCGGACCTGGCTACCGAAGCCGCCAAGCTGCTGCTCGCGCAAACGAACACCGATCCTGGGGACATCGATTTAATTATTCTGGCCAGCGTCACTCCGGACATGTTTTTTCCTGCAACGGCTTGTCTGGTGCAGGATCGTTTGGGTGCGAAAAGAGCGTGGGGATTTGATCTTTCCGCAGCTTGTTCGGGATTCGCCTATGCGCTCACTGTTGGAGCGCAATTCGTGGGTTCCGGCACGCACAAGAAAGTGCTCGTCATTGGCAGCGATTCGATGAGCAAGATTCTCGATTACAAGGACCGTGCTACCTGCGTGCTGTTTGGCGACGGAGCCGGCGCGGTGCTGCTGGAGCCCGCGAAAGACGGCGAAGGGATCTTGGACTTCGAGCACGATGTTGATGGCTCGGGCGGGGCCTATTTGTATATGCCGGGAGGCGGTTCGCTAAATCCGTCGACGCGTGAAACCGTCGAACAGAACATGCACGTGGTGCATCAGGACGGTTCGCAGGTCTTCAAGTATGCGGTGCGGCGCATGGCAGAGTTGGCGGCGTGCCTGCTGAAACGCAACGGATTTACGAGCGACGACTTGGCGTTGGTCATTCCACACCAAGCCAACCTGCGCATCATTCGCGCGATGCAAGACCGGCTCGGCGTCGATGATTCCAAGGTGATGGTGAATATCGACCGTTACGGAAACACTACCGCGGGCACGATCCCTCTGGGGATGCGCGACGCCGTCGCTGAAGGCCGTTTGCGGAAAGGCGACCTGGTCCTTCTCGCGGCCGTTGGGGCTGGCTACACCACTGGCGGTGTGCTGCTGCGCTGGGCGTTCTGACCGCTGCGCCAATACAAGATAGAACCTTGAGCGCCACGGCTCGAGCGGTCCGAACGGATGCCGGGCTGAAGCCCGGCGCCTACATTTAGCGGTATATTCAGGGCGTGCGTTTGGCGGCGACATCACCTTTCGGTCGAAACTTTCCTACATACGTCACTGTGACGTGTCAGTCGCGGTTTGGACGGCGCCGTGTTGTTTGGCCCAGGTCATGAATCCTTCCGGTGGATTCTTGATGCCGAAGAGGTTTGCGTTCTTGAGACTGGCGATATTGCGCCAGCGGAAATTCGACAGGTTGGCACCGGTCAGGTCGGCGTCGGTGAGGGTTGCTCCGGAAAGATCGGCGCCACTTAAGTCAGCATCGGTCAGGTCAGCGTCTTGCATATCGGCACGCTGGAAAATGGCGCCTTGCAGATGGCTCTCGCGAAAATTAGACGAACGCAGGTTGGCGTCGGAGAAGTCGGCAGAATTGAAGTTGGCGTCGCGAAGATCAGCGTCGCTGAAATTGGAGCGCAACAGCGGCGCGTGTTCAAGTTGGACGTTTTGCAGAAATGCGCCGGAGACATCGACGCCCACCAGTGGAATGCGATCGTGGTTGAGTTCTTGCAAGGCTTCAACGCGCCCGCCGCTGCCACCTTTTCCTTGCGCAGTGTTGATGACCTGCCAGGCTTGATAGTGCTTTTGTTTCAGCCGGTCGCCGGATTCCGAAAAATAGAAGATGACGGCGATGAGCACGCTAAAGCCCTCGAGGTATTCGAGGACGTCGAGGAAGGTCCAGCGGCTGAGGGCGAAGGCGACCCATTCGAGGATCCACTCGAAGCCCCAGAATGGTGTCGTCCAAATATGCTTAATTCGTTGTCTTCGAATCGCCCAAGGATCGGGCCGCTCTCTGTGAATTCTGACTTTCATGGGGGAGAGTTTACAGGCGGCGGTTCAAAGTTGAAAGCGACCGGGAAGGCGCTTAGCACGGAGAGCTACATTGTCGTCGAAGCGGCAAAAGAGGACGCAGCGTGACTGGCTGTGCCACGAAATGCTATTCGTAGCGGAGGGCGATGATGGGATCGACTTGGGCGGCTCGGCGGGCTGGGATGGCGCACGCGAGTACCGCGACGATCAGCAGGCAGGCGGAGACTCCAGTGAAGGTGAGCCAGTCTCCGGGGGTTACGCCGTAGAGCAGGCTGCTCATCAGGCGGGTGAGAAGGAGGCCGGCGCCTACGCCGACCGCTACGCCCAGGCTGGCGGTCGCGATGCCTTCGCGAAGAACCAGGCGCAGGACGTCGGGGCGTTGCGCGCCCATGGCGACGCGGATGCCGATTTCGCGGGTGCGTTGCAGGACCGAGTAGGAGATGACGCCGTAGAGGCCGATCATGGCGAGAATTAACGCCAGACCCGCGAAACTTCCGATCAGCAACGACGGATAGCTGCGCAGGAACACGGAGGGGGCTTGGCCGGCGACTTGTTCCAGAGTGCGTGGCTGGATTAGAGGGAGTTGCAGATCGATTTCCCGCAGGATGGTGCGGGCGGTGCCGACGAAAGCGGAGGGATCACCCTCGGTTCGCACAACGTAGCTGAGATAAGTGTCGCCGTCTTGTTCGTTGGGCTCATAGATAACGGGTGGCGGAGGCGCGTCCAGATCAAGCAAAGCGGTATCGCCAACCACGCCGACGATCTGGCGGAAGGGTTGCTCCGGGCTGTAGGTGTAACGGATGCGCTTGCCGATGGGGTTCTCGTTGGGAAAATAACTCTTCACGAAGGCGCGGCTGACGATGACCACCGGCGGCGCGTTCAATTTGGTGTCGTCTTCGGAGAAGAAGCGACCCTGGACCAGCGGAATTTCCATAGTGGGAAAATAGGCGCGGCTGATACTGACGATATTGCACTCGTCTTCCCTGCCGAGAGCGGTAGGGCGGCCCTCGATGACGAAGCGGATAGTGCTGCCCCGACCAGAGGCGGGGACGATGGTGGTATTGGCGACATTCACGACTCCGGAAGAGTTGCGGAGGCGGTCGGTGAATTCGCGTGCGAATTTGTCGGCGCTGAAGTTGCGGTTGGGATCGTCTTTGTCGTTGGGATAGGCGAGGTCGGGCAAGTTGACGTCAAACGTCAGGACGTTGTGGGGATTGAAGCCGCGGTCGTGCCGCAACAGCGCGCCGAGGCTTTGCAGCATCAGGCTGCCGCCGACGAGGAGGACGAGGCAGACGGCGATTTCGACGACCACCAAGGAATTGCGAAGGCGGGTATGGCTGGAACTGGTGCCGCCGCGCGTTTCGTCTTTCAGAACATCGTTCATGGAGGAGTGCGCGGCGGCCAAAGCGGGCGCGAGCCCGAAGAGTATTCCGGTGATCACGGTTATAACGCACAAGAAGGCGAGCACCGGAAGGCTGGCGCCGGCGGTTCGAAGATAAGGCATGGTGAGCAGTAGAGATTCGGGAATCGCGGCGACGAGCAGGCTCACACCCCACTGCGCGGCGAGGAATCCTACGGCGGCACCCAGGGCGGAGAGCAGCAAACTTTCCGTCAACAATTGGGAAACAAGATTGCCGCTGGTCGCGCCGAGCGCGGACCTTACCGCAAACTCTTTGCGGCGGCTGATAGAGCGGGTGAGAACCAAATTCGCGACGTTGGCGCAGGCGATCAGCAGCACGAAACCTACCGCTCCGAGGAGAACCAGGAGCAGCGGGCGGATTTTGCCGGTAATTCTTTCGCGGAAATCGGACATGACGAAGAAAGTGGAGTCGTCTTCTTTCGGATAGGCACGCGCAAGTTGCGCGGTGATGCCCTGCATCTCGGCGCGAGCCTGTTCCGGCGAAACTCCCGGAGCGAGGCGGCCGATGGCGTTGAACCAGCGCAGGCTTCGGCGGGTGCCCATGTCGCTGGCGGCGTGGAGGGGAACCCAAAGCGGAGCGGACCGGGAAGGCGCAAACTCAAAATTGCGGGGCAGAACACCGACGATGGTGACCTGCTTGCCGTCCAGCCGAACGGAAGTGCCCACTACGTTGGGATTCGCGCCGAGTTCGCTGCGCCAGAAGGCGTCGCTGAGGATGACCACGTGCGGGCCATCCGGTTGGGCTTCGTTTTCGAGAAAGTCACGGCCTAAAGTGGGTTGGACGCCGAGGGTGGCGAAGAAATTCGGAGTGATTTGGGTGGCCTGGGTCAGCTTCGGTTCGCCATGGAGTTCGAGGTTGAAGCCATCTCCATTGTAGCCGGCGAGGGACTGAAAACTCTTGGCAGAATGCTTCCAGTCCAGAAAATCGGGGTAGGACGACTGGGCCGTATCGATGTTTGGGTATTGCTCGCGAGATTCGCCGAGGAAGAGCAATTCGCTGGGCTGCCGATAGGGGAGCGGACGAAGGAGCGCCAAATAGACGACCGAAAAGATGGCGGTGTTGGCACCGATTCCCAAGGTCAGCGTCAAGACGACTACCAGGGTGAAGCCGGGGCTCTTGCGCAGGAAACGGACCGCGTAGCGTAGATTCTGCTTGAGCATGGACACACCTCCAACTGGTGTTCTTGAATCAGAGCACGCCGCGACCCGCAAGCGCGTGCGCTAAAGCTCGTTGCGAGAATAGAGTACGAATCTAAATTGGGATAATTGAGAAGTTATCGACCGGTCTTGGGAATGGGCTTTGCGAATTCGAACAGGATGGTGGCCGAACTTTGTGAGTCGCGACGCCCTCAGCGGCTAAAGCCGGACGGCAACACGACTCCCGCCACGGCCGGAACCGTGCCTTCCCGTTGGCAGGATGCGGCGTGCCGCTGGTCTCGAGAACGCGGCCCTTCACCTGGCAGGTAAGCTTCGCGAGGCTGTTGAGGAATGATTAGGTGAGAGAAATTCTTCGAACAATAGCTGCGACAGGTTGGCAGGGTTGTGGCGGATGACCCCGTGCTCCTCCAGAAGGTTATCTAAAATTACGCGATAGCCAAGTTTTTGAAGGGCCGCCATATCGATGGCCACGGGTTCGGCGCCCTGGGAGCGATAGCGCTTAGCGACGTCCGGCGAAATCGCCTGGCGATTGGCCACGACCCAATCGATTACCCGCCGAGGCGTGTGTTGGCGGATGGCACGCAGATGGTCGGCGAGGGCGTAGCCGGACGTCTCGCCGGGTTGCGTCATCAGGTTCGCGATGTAAACGCGCGGTGCCTTAGATCTGGCGATGGCTTGGGCGATCTCTGGAATCAACAAGTTAGGAAGAATGCTGGTGTAAAGAGAGCCCGGGCCTAGAAGAATCAGATCCGCTTCCTCGATCGCTTCCAGGGCCTTTGGCAAGGCTGGGGCCGCGCGTGGTGAAAGCGCTAGCTTCTTGATCACCTTGCGGCTGGCGGTGATGCGCGTTTCGCCGTGAACGCGCCGGCCGTTCTCAAGCGTTGCGATAAGCGAGACGTTCGAGACCGTGGAAGGGAAAATCTGACCACGGATTGCAAGAATCTTGCTGCTGACGCGCACGGCCTCCGCGAAGTCACCCGTGACGTGCGTAAGCGCCGCCAGAAAAAGATTGCCGAAGTTGTGGCCGATCAGACCGCGACCGGCGTGAAAGCGGTACTGAAAAAGCCGCCCAAGAAGTGCTTCGTCCTGCGACAGTGCCACCATGCAGTTACGAATGTCGCCCGGAGGTAAGATTCGGTTTTCCCGGCGCAGGCGGCCGGAGCTCCCGCCGTCATCAGTGACAGTAACGATGGCCGTTAGTCCTGCGATGGGGTGATGTTCATTGGCAATTTCGTCGCGACGGCGCACCACCAGATCCTTGAGGCCGCGAAGCAGCGTTGACAACCCTGTACCGCCGCCGAGCGCGACGACATTTAGACCGCGCGAGGAATGTTGCGACTTGGAAGCGCTTTTTTTCACGTCTGATTGCACACGCAGCATTCTACAGAAAAAGAACCCGGGCGCGAGTCTCACAAAGAGTTCACGGGAGTCAACGAAGCAATCGGCGAGGGGAAGGTAGGCTCGGCTTTCAGGCGATCGCGACGGCCACACACGTCCAGGGACAAGCTACGAACCTCTTGTCTTTCCCTTGTGGATCAGGCCAAACAACGTCTGGCGCGAATAACCAAGACGCTCAGCCAGCGGAGCCGTCCTTTTCCGGGTAGAGCATCTCCGTAAAACGAGGGTCTTCCTGGAGGAACGCAAAATCTTCATCGTTGCGCGCGTGGTAGCGATTCTCCGGGCGCAAATCGATGGCCACTTTAAGATTCTTCATCGCGGAATCCGCTTCGCCCGTGAGGCAATCGAGGGCCGCGAGCGCGTAGTGAATGTAGTCGGCTTTTGGCGCGGCCTTGCGTGCTCGGTCAAGGCTTTCGCGAGCATCGTCCCAGCGGCCGATGTTCATCATGGCCACGCCACGCTGATAGTGCTCGTCGGCGGTCTTGGGGTTTTGCTCGTGGCTGGGTTTCATGCGCTGCTCGGCTATCTTTAAGTGCATGCGCGCGCGGTCGGCAAGCTCTTTGCTCGGCCCTTCAAGAACAGTTTCCAGCTCCTGCTTAGCCTTGGCGAATTTCTGCTGGTGAAACAGAGATAGAGCCTCGTCGTAGACCTTGAGCTGGGCTTGAACGCGGGGATCGACCATCTCAACGCCGCCACGCTGGGGGGGATGCTGTGGAGTTAAAGGTTTTCTTTTCAATGATTTAGTCTTACTGTGCACGGCGCTCTTGGTGCGCCCGGAAGTTCCCGAATTGGGCTTGTGCGCCTTGGTCATGCCCGCGAAGATAGCAGAGCAGGTTTCGCACGTCAACGCGCCTTAGGGTAACTACTTTGTTACACAATGCGTTATCTCGTTAGCGCAAGCGGCGAAAATTATTCTACCCAACCACGCCGGGACTCACCGACACTAGATGTGAGTAGCGAACACGCGACATCCGATGCGTTGTAGGGGTGGCCTGCCTTTGGCGCGTGTGCTATAAATTTCTAACCAAGTTCCGGACCAAGGACCGGCCAAACGACACGTGCCCTTCATCAATTTTCCCGCGCGCGAAATCAATTGCAAACTGGTGTACTACGGTCCAGGTCTAGGCGGAAAGACCGCCAACCTGCAGTGGATTTACGACCATACTGGGCAAAATCAGAAGGGGAAAATGGTTTCCCTAGCCACGGAGACCGACCGCACGCTGTTCTTCGATTTTCTTCCGCTGGACTTGGGCACCGTGCGCGGGTTTAAGACCCGATTTCACCTGTACACGGTACCCGGACAGGTCTTCTATGAGGCCAGTCGCAAGCTCATTCTGAAGGGCGCGGACGGTGTCGTGTTCGTTGCCGATTCGCAGGAAGAGCGGCTGGATGCGAATTTCGAAACGATGGAGAACCTGCAGGAGCACTTGAAAGAGCACAACCTGAATTTCGATACGATTCCGTATGTGCTGCAGTTGAACAAGCGAGATTTGCCGAACGCGTTGGCGGTTCCCGATCTAACCAAACAGCTTCAGCGCAAAGGTGAGCCTGTGCTAGAAGGTGTGGCCGTCACTGGACAAGGCGTATTCGAAACGCTGAAAGAACTTGCGAAGCTGGTCTTATCGGAATTGAAGAAAAGCGGCTAGAGGAATTACAGCGGGCTGCGGATGGAGACTCGAGCAATTGCAATAGCAACACGGATCAGCAGTTTCTTTCTTGCATCGATCAGATTCGAATATTAAAAATCAGGCGAAGCTGGCCAGGGCCGAGGAATCGGTCTCAAACGTCGGAATAGCTTCTACGAGCCGGGTGACCGTCAGCGCATCGCGCACCCGGCCATGTCCGCACACCAGGTGCAGTGCTCCGCCCTCTCTGGCCAATTGAATGGAGCTGCGCACCAGCGACGAAATCCCGGAGCTGTCGATCTGCGGCACTCCGTTAAGGTTGACGACCACCTTGCGGCCACCACCCTGAACCACCGATTGCAGCACTTCGGTGAGCTGTTCGCTGGGGTCGCCAATGGTTAGACGGCCGTGCACTTCCAGCGTGTGCACGCCGTTGGTTTCGTGCACGGAGATTTCCATGGGTAGACGTTCGGTCATTGGGAGGTCTCTCTCATGGAATGTTCACGCTGGCCTGTTCGAAGAAATCGCGCTTCAACGGTTCCCTAGGATACTCCGGAGCTTCCCTCAAGGGAACTACCCGCGCGGGAAAACTCGTTTGCTGCCCTGCGTAGACTTCACTTCGAACGCCAGCACGGCATTATACGATGATGACAGCCCTACGAGACAAGTAGCGCGTGCTGAATACCCCCGTCCGATCCGAAGGGATCGATTGACACGTTCTTGGGTTGGACGGAAAGTAATGTACCTGGGTAGCTGCAGAAACGGGGTCCGGGACTTGCGTCGCCACATTCCATTCATTCCGCTGAACATACTGGTCATTCTCGCGGGCGTTCTTTCGCTTGCGCCATTCGGCGTTCTCCGGGCGCAATCCGGGATTATCCCACCCGCAGTCCTTCCGAAGACGACGGACGCGATTATCGAAGGCCAAGTCAATGTTCGCGCACAGCAAGACACTGGCTCGCCGTTTCTCAGTCCGCTCAGCGTCACGCTGCGCTCGTTCGATATGACGGTCAACCTCGCGGGTGCCTTCGACCAAGTCGGGCAGACTAGCTTTAAGAACATCCCCTCGGGGCAATACCTACTCGAGGTTAGTTCTCCGGGATATAGCACCGTGCGTGAAAACGTCTCGATCAATCTCAGTGGACAAGTACAAAATATCGTGGTGGCCATGATTCCGGAAGGCTCCGTCACCCTATTTCGCAATCAATCGGGGACTGTCGTGCCTCCCAAGGCGATCAAGGAAACCGAGAAAGGTCTTCACGCGTTGCAGATCGCTAAACTCGACGAAACTCAAGCGCACTTGACGCGCGCGCTCGCCATCGCGCCGGATTTCGCCGACGGCAATTATTTGATGGGCGTGCTCCTGCTGCGGCGGAACGAGTCCGGCAAAGCACTGACGTACCTGCAAAAGGCCGTGGACGTCGCGCCCAACCACGCGCCGGCATTGCTGGCGCTCGGCCAGGCCGCCTATCTGCAACGGGATTATGCGCGCGCCACCGCATCGCTCGAACAATCCCTTCGCGAACAACCGCGCTCTCCGCAGGCACCGATCGCACAACAGCTTATCGCACGCATGCGCGAATCGGCTCAGTCCAAGGCCGTCGGAGTCGCCGTGGTGGCAAACTCCTCCGCCACAGACCTAGCCGGTCATAATGGTTCAGCCACTGCCAACAATCCGCTCCCAGACTTGCCGGCACTTACGCCCGTCACCGAAACCAACTGGATTCCCCCCGATGTCGACCAGGAAAAGCTCGTTTTGGACTCCGGCGCCTCCTGCCAACTCGACGAAGTACTCCAGGCTACCGGCGATCGCGTCAAGGAACTGGTCGAAAATGTGGACCGTTTCACGGCCACGGAAAAAGTCGACCATTCCAGCCTCAGCCCTCTTGGTCTGGAAATCTCCAGGGAGATGAGGAAGTTTGACTATATGGTGGAGATCCGCCCGTTCGGTACTCACGATCTGGATGTACAGGAATATCGCAACGGATCGGTTTCCGCGCAGCAGTTCCCTGGGCATATCGGCACCATTGGTCTTCCCACTCTGGCGCTCGTTTTCCATCCGTACTACCAGGAGAAATATGAATTTGCCTGCGAGGGCCGTGGAGCCTGGAGGGGCAAACCCGCCTGGATGATCCATTTCCAGCAGCGAACAGACCGTAAAAGCGCAATGCTCATCTATCGCGTTGGCGGCAAGTCCTTTGCCGTCGGGTTGAAGGGTCGCGCGTGGATTGACGCCGCCAGCTCTCAAATCCTTGCCATAGAAACAGATACGATGCGGCCGGTACCCGAGATTCGCCTGATGCGCGATCACCAACTCATCGAATACGGGCCGGTCGACTTTCGAAATGACACGATGCACCTTTGGCTGCCGAAAAGCGCGGATTGGTACTCCAGTCTCTCCGGCCAGCGTTACCATCGCCGCCATACCTTCACCCAGTTCTTGCTATTTTCGGTGGACGACTCGCAAAAGATCAGTAAACCGAAAGATTCGGTAGAGCCAGCGGCCCCGAAATCTTAGATTAGCTGGCTCCGCAGAACGGCCGCATCATCAGAAAAATCAATTCTGCGAATGCAAATTTCAAAGCATTCCCTGCAAGTACGCCCGCGTATAATCTCGCTTCTATACAGCGTTCGATCTGGGCAAAACGGCTTTCGAGTCAGGGGAAGCGGCCGGTTTTCGTGTGGTCCCGAATCCGTCAAATTCTCTCGCAGTGGAGCGGACATAAATATATGAAGCACGTGGTTTTGAAGTGTTGTTGTTTCTTCGCCATGCTGCTTCCCACCGTTGCACTTCTCGCCCATCAAACACCGTCCGCACCCGCAGGTTCGCCGTCGACGGTCGATGCTTCCAAACCGCTGAACGACAGGCTCGCGCAACTGGATCAGCGCGTCACCGCCGCGCAATCTTCCGCTGACAATTCCTGGATGCTGGTCAGCGCCGCGCTGGTTTTGCTAATGACTGGCCCGGGCTTGGCACTGTTCTACGGTGGACTGGTTCGCCGCAAGAACATGCTGGCCATCATGATGCAAAGTTTCATGCTTATGGCGGTGATTTCCGTCCTCTGGGCGTTGGTCGGCTACAGCCTGGCCTTTGGCGGAAACGGTCCAGTCATCGGAGGGTTCGAGCACGCGTTCCTGCGCGGCGTCGGCGCCGAACCGAATCCCGATTACGCCGGAACCATTCCCCAAGCCACCTTCATGATTTATCAGTTGATGTTCGCCATCATCACCCCGGCGCTGATCACCGGAGCTACGGCGGAGCGCATGAAGTTCAGTGGCACCGTGCTGTTCCTCACCCTCTGGTTTCTTGTCGTCTACGCCCCCCTCGCACACATGGTGTGGGGCAAAGGCGGATTTCTGAATGCCGCGCTCGGTGGAAAGTTCCCGACCCTGGACTTCGCAGGTGGCACCGTGGTCCACATCAGCTCGGGGGTCTCAGCGTTGGTGTGCGCCTTATACCTGGGGAAGCGCACCGGCTTCCCAAAACAGCCGATGCCGCCACACAGTTTGGTGCTTAGCTTTGTCGGCGCATGCTTGTTGTGGGTCGGCTGGTTTGGATTCAACGCCGGCAGCGCCTTGGCGGCGAGTCCCCTGGCAACCAGCGCGTTTGTCGCCACGCATTTCGCCACGGCCGCGGCGGCCATCAGTTGGAGCGTCGCGGAATGGTTCAAAAATGGGCGCGCCAGCGCGTTGGGCGCGATATCTGGCGCGGTCGCGGGACTTGTAGCCATCACGCCGGCCGCGGGATTCGTCGGCCCCATGCCTGCGTTGATCATCGGATTTATCGCCGGGCTAGTCTGCTATTTCATGGTGACGAAGGTGAAGTCTATCTTCGGCTACGACGACGCGCTCGATGCTTTCGGCGTGCACGGGGCAGGCGGAACAATCGGAGCCCTGCTGACCGGCGTTTTTGCGCAACAGGTGATTAATCCCATTTTCGGAGCAGGCAAGCCCGTCGGCGGTCTCGACGGCCACTGGGGCCAGCTAGGCAATCAACTTGTGGGTGTGTTAGTCGCCTGGGGCTTCGCGCTGGTCGGTACGATCGTGCTCCTCAAGATCACCGACATGGTCACCGGCTTGCGGGTGACCGAGGATCAGGAGATTGAAGGTTTGGACATTACGCAACACGGTGAAGAGGCTTACAACCTGGAACTCTAACGTAGACTGAGAGGGTTCCGAGCGTTGTGAGCAATGCTCGGGCCAAGCCGGGCCGCTTCTGGACCCACGGTACGATGAGTTAGTTCGCGGGAGCGCAATTTTCATGATGAAACTTGAGGCGATCATTCAGCCCTCGCGGTTCGAATCGGTGAAAGATGCGTTGCGGGAGGTTGGCATTGAAGGCATGACTGTGACCGAAGTCCGCGGGCATGGGCGCCAAAAAGGGCACACCGAGGTTTACCGTGGGCGCGAGTATACGGTTGACCTGTTGCCCAAAATAAAGCTGGAGATGGTGTTGCCAGACAAGCTTGTGAATACCGTCGTGGACACGATCTTGAAGACCGCGAAGACAGGGAAGATCGGCGACGGTAAAATATTTTTATCGAGGGTTGACGAAGCGATCCGGATCCGCAACGACGAACGCGGCGAAAACGCACTCTGATGACGACCGCAGCCCGTCCAGATCTCCATTCGGCCCATCAACCCACTATGAACATGCAAGGCTCTCTTACGCCGCTGTCCGTTCTCGGCCCGCAAGCCGACGACGAGCGACAACGCATCCAGCAACGGTTCGAGTCGGGTGTCAGCGCAAGAGAAACCGTGCTCGCGTTATGCGCGCTGGCGGACAACGATATTCAGCAAGTCTTCGGCGAAGTTCTTCGCGTCCACAGCACTCCTTCCGCGGGATTGTGCCTGGTGGCCCTGGGTGGCTATGGCCGGCGGCTTCTTTTTCCGTATTCCGACCTCGACATTTTGTTTCTTTTCGGCAACGAGAAAGCCGAACAAACATTCCGGCCGCTGATTTCCGATTTTTCCCGCACTCTATGGGACCTCGGTTTTCGCGTGAGTTCGGCAGGCCGAACACTCGAGGAATGTAAACGCATTGAAGAAGACAACGTGGAATTTCACCTGGCGCTGCTCGACCGCCGATTCCTGGCCGGCGACGTCGAGCTTTTCGACCGCCTGGACGACAAGGTGCTGCCCGGATCAGAGAAGCAGGCGCGGCCGTTTCTTCTCGCGCAGCTTCACAAACTCACCAAAGACCGCCTGACGCGTTACGGCAATACCATTTTTCATCTTGAGCCGAACGTGAAAGAAGCGCCCGGCGGGCTGCGCGACTATCAAGCCGCGATCTGGCTGCGGCAGATCGCGGGCGAGAAAAAGGAATTGTTAAACATCAGCGCCGCCGAGGAAGAACTGGCGTCAGGCGCGGTCGATTTCCTGAGCGCGATCCGCTGCTTTCTGCACTACAGCAACGGACGCAACGACAATACCTTGACCTATGAACTGCAGGCAGCCGCGGCGGCACACTCCCTCGGGGTCGCGGATGGAATTCCCCGCAACGCCGCGGAATGGATGCGTCTCTATTTCCGGCACGCGCGGACGCTCAATCGTCTTTTGCTGCGTTATCTCGAACAAAAGGCGGTTGTTCCGCAAACTTTCCGGCAGCGATTGTTCAGCGCCGCTCGCGGACCAAAGTTTGAACCCAGCAACGGAAAGCCCTTCGGCGTACGCGACGGCTTGTTTGAAGTGCTGAACCAAACGGCTCTTTCGGACCGTGCTCTGATTTTCTCTCTGTTTACTGAGGCAGCGCGCAGTGGAGTGCCGTTGAGCCGCCAAGCCGAGCGCTGCATCGCGTACATCATGCAACACCCGGAACTCCCGGTGCGCAACGCGGAAATCACCTGGCCGGTACTGCGTGAAATTCTGAATGCCGACTGTCCCGGCGTCGCGCTACGTCCCATGCAACGCCTTGGTCTGCTCACCGACATTTTGCCGGAGTTCAGCCGCATCGATTCGCTGGTCGTTCGCGACTTCTATCATCGCTACACCGTGGACGAGCATTCGCTGCGCACGATCGAGCACTTGCAGGACTTGGCCGACCCTCCTGATGAGCAAGGAGTCCACTTCGAGACACTGTGGAAATCGGTCGAGCGGCGGGATCTTTTGATTTTTGCTCTGCTGCTGCACGATATCGGGAAGGGCATGCCGGCTGAAAATCACGTGGCAGGAAGCTTGGAAGCGCTGGCGACGGCGGCCAGGCGATTGCAACTCTCCGAGGAAGAAACCACGGAAGTGCATTTTCTGATCGAGCATCATCTCGACATGTCCGCGACGGTGCAACGCCGCGACATTTTCGACCCTTCGACCATCTCCGCTTTTGCGACATCGGTCGTCAATCAGGAACGACTACAGCGGCTGTGCCTGTTAACCTACGCTGACATTCATGCTGTAAATCCAGAAGCGCTCACGCCGTGGAAAGCGGACATGCTGTGGCAGCTGTTCGTCGCCACCTCCAACCATTTCAGCCGTACGTTGGATCGCGATCGGCTGCACGCTCATGACGAAGTTTCGCTGCTTGAGCAAGTGCATGCGCAATTCGCTGGCTCAAGTATTGAACAGATTGAACGCTTCCTCGAGGGATTCCCCCGGCGCTATCTCGCGGTCCACTCCGCGAGCGAGATCGCCGCGCAGTTGGCGATGTACCAGAAACTACCAACCGAGCCCGTACAGACGGAGCTGCACTCCACCGGACATGTATTTTCACTGACCTTGCTTACCGCAGACCGCCCCGCGCTCTTCGCGACCATCGCGGGAGTGCTGGCAGGATGGGGAATGAACATCATCAAAGCGGATGCGTTCGCGAATGCCGCGGGAGTCGTGCTGGATACGTTTCACTTCGCGGATTTGCATCGCACGCTGGAACTGAACCCGACCGAAATCGATCGATTCCGCCACAGTTTGGCCGACGTCGCGAACGGAAAAATACCCTTGGAGCCGTTGCTGCAAGGGCGCGACAGCGCCAGCCGGTCACGGCCCCCAAAGGTTACGGTCGAGACGCAAACCAGCTTCGACGACAAGTCGTCGGTGCACAGCACGCTGCTGGAAATCGTGGCGCAAGACCGGCCAGGATTGCTTTACGACATCGGTTCGACGCTGGCGCGCTTGGGATGCAACATCGAGGTCGCACTCATCGACACCGAAGGCCAAAAAGTTATCGACGTGTTCTACCTCACCGATCAGGGCAAAAAGCTCAGTACCAAGAAACAGACTTCGTTACGCCAGGCGCTCCAGGAAAAGCTCAGTTAGGATTCACCGAACCCTCATTTTCCTTTGGCGTGGCCTTTTTCCTTGTGCTCTTTCAGGACGGTTCGAGCGGCCACTTCCTTCGCTCGGTTTCCGTAACGGCCTGACTTCTCGGCGGACTCCTTGATATGTTCGTACTGCCGTTGTTCTTTTTTCGAAACTCCCCGCAAGTGTTTGCCAGCCGGCATGATTTCTCCTTTTTGCTCGGCAATCGAGTTGAAAACCAAGCATGAACCTGATCCCAACGGGATACGCGGTTCACGCACAGTCCTACTCTAGAGGCCCCAGAAGGGAGGAAAATCCAGTAAATCGTGTACCTGGCAAATCTTATTTCACCAGGCGAGTTTCAGCCCGAACTGAACCTGCCGTGACGTGGTCGCCGTCGAAGTAATGACTCCAGCCGTGGGCGATGGGCCCCCGGTCGCTGCCGCGTAAACCACGGGATTCGGAGTGTTGAAGTTGGTGTGATTGAACAGGTTGAAGATCTCCGCACGGAATTGAAGGCCCAGCCGTTCCGAAAGCGAAAATTTCTTCGCGGCGGATACATCCGTTTCGACCAGCCCCGGCCCGCGCAGCGTATTGCGCCCCAAATTGCCGTAAGTTCCAGGAAGTGGCTGAATGAACGCGCTGGGATTGAAATACTGGCTTGGTCCACCTTCAATGACCGCTCCGCTGAAATTTGGATTCAGCGATGGACGAACCGGATTGCGGGTGTCGCCATCATTCGAAGGGTTGTAAGACAACTGGGGCGTGAACGGTAATCCAGACTGCAGCGTTTCAATTCCACTAATTTGCCAGTTTCCCAGAACTCTTGCGATCCAGGGATTTGCGCCCGAGCTTGCGCGCCCGAAAGGCAACTCGTAGGTGGCGTTGAAGACTCCAGAGTGCCGCACGTCAAACGAAGCACGGCCGTAGTCTGATTTGGGGTCCAGCGGATTCGCGACGAATGCGGGAGAATTTGTGGCGACGCTGGTGTTTACGTTGTCTCCGTCGTCCAGCGCCTTGGAGAATGTGTACACGCCGCGGAGTTGCAGACCGCGGGCGAGACGCCGGTTCACATCCACCTCGAGCCCGTGGTACGAACTGATGCCCTCGGAAAACCAGTGCGTCGTATTCCAGACAGTGTTGTTGGCGAGTGGCGCGTTGGTCGGATAGAAGAGCGTCCCGGCCGGATAGGTGGCGGGGCATGGTGCTGCCGGGCAGATCGTTGACGCCGGAAGGTTCGCGTCGATGGAAAGCAATTCATGATAACCGTGCGATCCGACATACCCTACGCTCAGCGAAGTGTTGGTAGAAATCTGCTGCTCCACTTTCAACGACCAGGACGTGATCGTCGGCGTGCGCAAGTCCGGTTGCACTCCGCTGGGGATGACTCTCGAATTGGCGAACGTAGCGCCCGGCACGATGTTCGAGAACGCGATGTTTTTCACCGCGGACACGGTATTGAACGGTCCGTTTTGGTCCAAGCGGTAACTCAAATTGTCCAGAAGGGCGTGATAGACGCCGAATCCCCCGCGGATCACCGTTTTCTTTGAAGAGAACGGCGACCAGGCGATGCCCAGCCGCGGCGCCGGCAGAAACTTTGCATGGTTCTCGGAAAAAACGGAACCACCAGCAACCGGCTGGGTAGCGATCACGCCGTTGGGATCGAAGGCGTAATTCGAAGCCCGACCGTTTACCTCATTCCACCCATTCGTAGATTCGGCCCGAAAACCGATTCGCAATTCGAGCGATGGCTTCAGGCGGATCGCGTCCTCCGCGTAGAACGCTCCTTCCAGCGACCGCCATCCTAGCGGTGTGTAGTTCGGCGCGTAGGTATAGGTGCTCACGGTTCCCTGCAAAAAACTCTGCAGATTGGTGAATGACGCTTGTCCGTATTGGTCTTGAACGAGGGCGTCGTTGGCCTGTAAGCGCTGTAGCCACCCGCCGAAGCTAAGCAAATGTCTACCGCGCGTGAGCGTAACTTGATCGCTGGCGGTGAACAGATTGCGCGCCGCTCGCAGATTGCTCCCGGCGTTGGTGCCTCCGTTCGTGATCTGAGATGCTCCGTTCAGTGTTGTCCCGCCACCGACAACCACGGCGCCGACCGGTTGACCTTCGTGGAGCCAGCCCGGCAAATCGACGGTCGTACCGCTGTTGAAATAGAATCCTCCGCGCGAAAAACCAAACGTCGCCCGGTTCACAACACTCGGCGAGAACACATGGGTCTCGTTCAAGCTCACGACTTGCTCGCGCAGGAATACGTTGACGAAACTCACAGGATTGTTGGTCGGTGAGTGCGCTTCGCTGTCGTCTACGGTATAAACCGCGGCAAATGTGTCGTTGCGCGACAGCGTTTGATCGAAGCGCAGTGTTCCGAAATCTTCCCGAATGTGCTGAAGCGGATTACTGAACCCTTCAGCGATGCCACTCGCGGCTCCCGTCGAGGTCAACAGTTCTGGACCGTTCGCAACAGGCCAAAGGGCCAGGAGCGGGCGGACGCTCGCCACCGCATTGGCGCGCGACGTATTGTCGGGAACCAGCGTGAGATCGCTCAAACCAAGGATCTGCCGGAAACCTTCGTAATTCCCGAAAACAAAAGTCTTGTCTCTGACGATCGGCCCGCCGCCGGAAGCACCAAAGACGTTTCGCTCGAAGTGCGGTATATCACCGTGGTCGAAGAAGTTTCTCGCGTCGAGTGCGCTGTTGCGCAGAAATTCGTAGACGGCGCCGTGGAATTCATTCGTGCCGTTGGCGGTCACAATGTTGACCTGGGCTCCCGGGCGCTTTCCATACTCCGCGCCGTAAGTGTCCTTGATCACCGCAAACTCGCGGACGGCATCCACTCCCAGGAGTTGTCCGCTCGTTCCCCCCGGCGTGTTGTTGATTTCGGAAGCGCTGGTGAATTCAACCCCGTTCAGCAAGAACAGGTTCTCTTGCGGACGGCGACCGGAGACCGCGAACATGTTGCCGACGACGGAGTTTGAAGTTCCAAGTCCTCCGGCACGCTGCGACGTGTAGTTGATAATTCCCGGATTCAACGTGAGCAGCTGATCGTAGCTTCGTCCATTTAACGGCAGTTCTTTCACTTGCCGCTCGCCGACCAAGCCGGAAATATCCTCGGTGGTAATCTGCACGATTCCGGGGTTCGCGGGAACCTCGACGGTTTGGTGAACGTCGCCGACGGGGAGTTTCAGGTTCAGTTCGTCTCTTTGTCCGACAACGAGTGTAATTCCAGTCCTGCGGTCAACTTGGAAACCGACCTTGGAGGCTGCGATCTCGTAATGCCCCACGGCGAGGGCCGGTGCGTTGAAACGTCCGGCTTCATCGGTTACAAGCGTGCGCTGCGTTCCGGTTTCTAGATTCCTGATGGTCACGGCAGCCTCCGGGATCCCGGCGCCGCTCGTGTCCGTAACGGAACCCCACAAGGAAGCATCCCCTTGCGCCAGCAAAACCGGGGAAAACAGGATAGCGGCCAGAACTATCGGCGAGGCGTAAAGCAGTAATTTCTTTGTGTAAGAACCCGTTAGCGTAAGCGATCTCATTTCTACACTCCTATTTTGGTCTTGTGCCCAGCGGGGCGCAGATGCTTCACGATTTTATGAAGGACAACGAGAACCTGGACGTGCTTGCTGGATATCGAACGGAGAGGCGTCAACAACAACAACAAGGAGAGGCGGGAACGAACGCGGCATACGCACCCATGATCAGGGCTGCGTTGCGAAGGAGCAGATTCATGGCCGCGAAACTCCTGCCACCTGCGCGCCTAACTTCGCAGTCGCGGGGGAATGCTGCGCCGCAAAGGCACGCGCGCCAGACCATACCAACTGCAGGCCTGCTACCAAGGCTACTGCTGCAACCACAACTTTCAGCTTCTGTGCCGGCACTTTGCGAGCGAGCAGGCAGCCGAACACGACGCCAGGCACTCCTCCCGCAAGCAACTGCAATAAAACGGGCGTGCTGATCGAACCGAACGTCCAGTGGACCGCACTCCCGATAGCCGCCAGGACCAATCCGAACACGATGTCCGTGCCCACCACTTGCGCCGGCGCCATTTCTGAATAATTGAGCAAAAGCACGGTGCCAAGCGCGCCCGCCCCGGCCGAGGAAAACCCCGACTCGATCCCAATCGGAAATGCGAGCCATGGCAACCAACGCGTATTGTTCACCGCAAACGCCGGATTTTGCACCCGCGGAATAAAACTCACGCTGGACGTGAGCGCCAGCAATAAACCCAGCACGATGACTACGACAGGGCTGTTGCCCGCTCGCGCTACGACGCGCAACACAACGATTCCAAGCACCAGACCCGGCACCGCGCCGGTGAGCATCAGCCGAAAGTAACGCGAGTGCACATGACGCCGCATAAGATAAAAAGGCGCGGCGATCAGTCGCAGGACGCCGGCAAATACGAATGCGGTTCCGACAGCCTCTCCGGCCGGAAGACCAACTATCAACAACAGTGCTGGCACTGTGAAACTCCCGCCTCCAATCCCGGTGAGTCCGACAGTCAAGGCAATGAGAAAACCTAAGCAAAAGTGCATCATTCGGTTTTCTCCGAAAAGGTATGGATTCCGCACTCGAGTTTCTTGCCGCTCCAGCGGCCCGACCGAGGATTCGACGGATCGGCCGGAATCGCGGTACACGGCTCGCAGCCAATGCTCGCGTATCCGTGGTCGTACTGCGGCAGGTAGCTAAGCCCGTGTTTGCCCGTGTATTCCCAAACTTGCGCCCAGGTCCAATCGGCAAGCGGACTGACCTTCCACAGGGTTTTGCCGCTCGGCAAACGGTGTTGCTCGATTTTCTTGAGATTCTTTCGTGTAGGCGATTGCTCGCGCCGCAGCCCGGTAAACCAGACCTCGTACGGTTCCAGTGACGCCATCAAGGGATCCACTTTCCGGAGTTGGCAACATTTCGCGGGGTCTTCGCGATACAGAATCCCCAGCTGCGATTCTTGCTGCTCAATTGTTCTTTCAGGAACCACATTGACGAGGTTGAGTCCCCATTCCGACGTGGTCTTGTCCCGAAACTGATAGGTCTCCGAAAAGTGGTACCCGGTTTCCAGGAACAGGACCGGAACACGCGGCAGCTGTTTGCGCAAGAGATGAAGCACGATCATGTCTTCGGCCTGAAAGCTGCATGTCAGGCACACGGCCGCCGCACTCGCTTCGGCAAATATTGAGTTGACGATACCTTCTGCGTCGTAGCCTTCCACCGTTTCCGGTCTGATCGAAGCACACATACTAGTGGCCCTTTCCCAAGGTCGGCTCAGGCGACGGCACTCGCAACGATTCCGCGAGCGAAACCATTCCGCCGACCACCTCTTCACGGGGCAAACTTGAATTCGCGTCCTCGAAATCAAAAAACAATTCTCCAGCGAGCGCTTCGAGAACGCGCCGAGCTTCGGCCGGGATGCTGCGCGCGACGACGATTGCAATGAGCCCCGCTGACCACAGAGAGCGAAAAACCGCCGCAGCAGATGTGGACGGAATTTGGTCCGCGTCGATTAGGACGGTCTCGAAGCCTTTGTGGAATAGCGTTCGTTCCGCGAGTTCCGCGATAGCATCGCGATCGGGTACCAGGAAGATTGCGGCCCGGTGACCGTGACGCTCGAATCGCTCTTTGGACACAATCGCCGGATAGCTGATTTCTGACCAAGCCGGTTCTTGACCGCGCCCCAAATGGCTTTCCTGCAAATCCTCGCGAATCATTCCCGCGGCGACCGTCGCATTCGACATTGGATCCACAAGAATGAAACTCCCGGTCGACCGGCTCCGGTCGTAAGGATCGAAGAAAAGTGGACTACTGGTCTCCAACTCCACAATCGCGATGCCGTTCATTTCCAGCTCTTGCGCTGGCTCGCGGTTAAACGTGTTTACGTCCACGCGGCTCTGGATGCGCGTCACCTTCGCCTTCACTTGCCGGGTGGTATGTTTCGCAAGGTAGGTTCCGCCGAGCTCCAGCGGCTTCTCGTACATCCAGACAATCGTCGCGCTTAAGGAACGTGAAACCCATGGCACCGAATCAGGCGAGACCAGCATGTCCCCGCGACTCACGTCTATTTCGTCTTCGAGCTCCAGCGTCACCGATTGCGACCGCACCGCTGTTTCGAGCTTGCCGTCGTAGGTCACGATGGAACGCACGCGCGTCGTGTGCCTGGACGGCAGTGCCATCACCGAATCGCCATCGTGAATCGCGCCCCCGGCAACTTGTCCCGCAAAGCCGCGAAATGTCGAATCGGGCCGAATGACGTACTGCACCGGAAATCGAATCGCGTCCATGCTCGAACTTGCCTGGATGGGCACCGTTTCAAGATGCTCGAGCAGGGTCGGGCCGGAATACCACGGCATGTTGCGGCTGCGGACGGCGATGTTGTCACCCTCCAGCGCGCTGACGGGAACGCACTGCACCGCGGAAATCTTCAGTTGATCCACAAGGGCCAGAAAATCAGCTTGAAGCCGCAGAAAAACGTCCTCGCGGTAATCGGCCAGATCCATCTTATTGATGGCCGCAAGCACATTCGGAATTCCCAACAGTGCGGCGATGTAGGAATGGCGGCGTGTCTGGGGCAGCAGGCCTTTCGTCCCGTCCACCAGAATCACCGCGAGATTTGCCGTGGATGCTCCGGTCGCCATGTTCCGCGTGTACTGCTCGTGGCCAGGCGTGTCCGCAATGATGAATTTCCTGCGGGCGGTAGCGAAATACCGGTAGGCAACGTCGATCGTGATTCCCTGTTCGCGCTCCGCGCGCAAGCCGTCCGTCAAAAGTGAAAAATCGATGAGGCCGCCGGATCGATTGACTCGGCTGTTCCTCACCGAGGCCAGCTGATCTTCATACACCCCTTTTGCGTCATGCAGCAGTCTGCCGATTAACGTCGACTTGCCGTCATCCACGCTTCCCGCCGTGGTAAAACGTAGGAGTTCCTTTTCCATTTCCTGCTCGAGAAACCGGTCGAACCCTTCGCTAAGCAAGGCCGCGGCAGGCATTAGAAATAGCCCTCTCGCTTCTTCAGCTCCATCGAGCCTTCCTCGTCGTGATCGATAGCGCGGTTTTCTCGCTCCGAACGCCGGAAGGAAATCATCTCTTCGACAATTTTCGGCAGCGTCTCGGCTTCGGAGCGAATCGCGCCCGTGCACGGCACACAACCCAGCGAACGCATCCGGCACTTCACGGATTTCAGTTCTTCACCGGGCAAAAGCTCTTCCTTAGCGTGAATCAGTACCAGCGAACCATGGCGAATGACCACGTCGCGCTCGCGAGCGTAGTACAACGGCACAATCGGAATATTTTCGGCCAGGATATACAGCCAGATGTCGAGTTCGGTCCAATTCGACAGAGGAAAAACCCGAATGCTCTCGGCCTTGTCGATCCGCGCATTGAAAAGATTCCAGAGTTCCGGGCGCTGGTTCTTGGGATCCCATTGGCCGTGGGAATCGCGAAAGGAATAGATTCTTTCCTTCGCTCGCGATTTCTCTTCATCGCGCCGCGCCCCGCCGAATGCCGCGTTAAATCCGCCCTCCTCCAGGGCGTCCAGCAGACTTTTCGTTTTTAGCAAGCCGCAGCACTTTTGGGTGCCCAGGGAGACTGGGTTCGCACCGAGTGCCAGCGCTTCGACGTTCCGGTGGACGATCAGCCGCGCACCGATCTCTTTCGTGTACGAATCTCGAAACTCGATCATCTCGGGGAATTTGTAGCTCGTATCGATGTGCAAAAGTGGGAATGGCATCTTCCCGGGAAAGAAAGCCTTCTGCGCCAGCCGCAGCATCACCGACGAGTCTTTTCCAATCGAATACAACATCACCGGATGCGAAAACTCCGCGACCGCCTCACGCAGGATGTAAATGCTTTCTGCCTCCAAGGCCCGCAGATGATTCAGACCTTGGCCCCCGGGCAGGGGCGTCCTTTCGCTCGCGCTTCCGCGAGCGCGAACCGGGCCCAACAACTCCTGCGTCATTTGAGGCATTTTCTTCCCTGTCCCCGCGAAAAAATCTTCCCGAAAAACAAAAAACCCACCTGCCAGCGATTCTGGCGGTGGGCTTAACTTACGACTCGACTAGAATGAGATCTCTAGACTGCGAGCCTCCCGGCGCCAGAATGTACCTGTGCGCGACACGTACAACACGCGCGTGTGGACATCTGGTGCTGGTTGGAACTCAGTGGCATCGCTTTTGACTCTACGCTGGATTCCCTGGAACTGCAAGTGTTTCCGCCCGCCTCGTGACAACAGCAGCCGAGCCAAGACGCCCCAAGGTGCAAAGGAGCGCACACCGGTTCTCTTTCCAGATAGGCCAAACAAAGCGTCCAACGGCGAAACTTCAGAACATCGGAATTAAAGAATTGTTTTGGTGGACGTGACAGGGTTCGAACCTGCGACCCCCTGCTTGCAAAGCAGGTGCTCTCCCAGCTGAGCTACACGCCCATACCTAATCTATCTTAAGACACTTTTGGTTACAGCGCACGTCCGATCGCGGTCGGCGTTTCAACTTGAGGCACGGCCGCCATCGCGAAGCTACCATGCGGTTACCCGGCGGCAAGCTATCCGCTAAATATCCGCCGCGAAGAGTAACCAATCTTCGGGGGACAAAAACCATCCACAAATGGCCCGGGCAAGTCCTGCGCCCGCGAGGTGGTAGACTCGTCATGCGATGGAATCAAGGAGAAATCTAAAAATGGGGACAGGATACGAAGCGGCAGCGGCGATTCTGGTGCAAACGATCTTCTTGAAAGACGGGCATTTGCAGGGAATACTCGGTGAGCAGGCGGCCAAGAGCGCGACGCTCGCTGCCGAGTACTTGAAACCGTACTACGCCGCGGCGCTGGCCATGATGACGAAGGTTGGACAGGAAACTCTCGAGTCCCGCTGACCGCCGAGTCCCGCCATCTTTCATACGGAGGGTGGAGGGCGTCCACGGCCACGCGGTCTGGCACCCGTGATAAGGCCAGGCATTACATTGCTGGGCCCGGGTCTGTTACACTTAGTCGTTCTGTACCTGAACAATTTACAGCAAAGTGGGATGAACGATGGCGAAGTGTGAGTTGTGCGGCAAAGGCCCGGCTTTCGGAAATGTCATTAGCCACGCGAACAACACGCGGCGGCGGCGGTGGAACCCTAACCTGCGGCGCGTTCGCGCCGTGGTGGGCGCAGCGACGAAGCATATCCGAGTTTGCACGGCCTGCATCCGTGACGGCCGCGTAAAGAAAGCCGCCTGAGCTTCTGGCCTTGGCTTTAATCCTTTTCAAGATGCGCTCAACCAGATTGCGCCGTGCTGCGGTGTTGCTGCCGCTGGCGGGCGTGATGCTCCTGAGCGTAGCGGGCTGCAAGCAGGAGGCGCAGCACTCACCCGACGTGTGGGCGCTCGTCAATGGAAAAGAGATCAAGCGCCCGGATGTCGATAAATACTACCGGACGCGCGTCAACCCCGAGGGCCAAGAGCCATCGCAGGAAGAAGCTCTCTCACTGAAGCTCAACGTGCTGGATGAGCTGATCAACAACGAAATTCTGCTCGAACGCGCCAAGAAGCTCAACCTGGAAGCGAGCGACGGTGAGGTTGAGGACAAGTTCACGGAGCTGAAAAGCCCTTACACCGAAGACGAATTCCAGCGCCAGTTGAAAGAGCGCAACGTCTCTGTGATTGATTTGAAGAGCGACCTGCGCCGCCAGCTGTCGATCACCAAGCTGTTAAACCGCGAAGTAGTGGCAAAGATTACTATCACTGACCAGGACGTCACGGAGTTTTACAACTCGAATAAAGCGCAGTTCAACGTAGCCGAACCTCAATACCGCATCGCACAGATCGTCGTCACGCCCCGCAAGGAACCGCAGATTCGTAATCGTAAGAATGACGACGCCACCAACGAAACCGAAGCCCAACGCAAAGTAAAAATGCTGATGGATCGTCTGAACAGCGGCGCCGATTTCGCTCAATTAGCCATGGATTATTCCGAGGACATGAATTCCGCGGCAACCGGTGGAGATTTGGGATACGTGCCGGAGTCCGCGCTCAACCAGTCCGATCCCTTGTTGAAGAAAATGGTTGTGGGAATGAAACCCGGGCAGGTCAGCCCGCCACTCAGCCTTAAAGAAGGCTACCGCATTCTGAAACTGGTGACACGCGAGTCGCCAGGCCAGCGAAACATTGCTGATCCCCAAGTCCAGCAGACCATTCGCGATACATTGCGAAACCGCAAAGAACAATTGCTGCGTTCCGCCTATCTGGCCATCGCGCGGGATGAAGCACGCGTTAGGAATTATCTGGCGGAACAAGTAGTGGAAGCCGCGGGAAAATTACCCGACGCAGCGCGCGGAGCCAAGTAAACTTCAGTCGCAATCCCCTATTTTCTTTTGAGGTCAGTCCTGATTTGGCCTGCAGTGGCGGCAAGTTCAACATCAACGCTAGCACTTCCTACAAAAGTCCTGGAAGCCTAGTCGAACGTTTCGCCAACCAGTCGCGAGACGTGTTCGGCGACCGAACCGGCCGCGGTCAGACCCGGCGATTCCATGCCCACCAGATGAATCGCTTGCGGCACCGCAGGATCGCGAGTAATCACAAAGTCAGCGATGCCTTTACCGGTAGGAGGCACCAGTTTCGGCCGCAAACCGGAATAACCCAGATGCAGATCGCCTTCTTCCACTTCCGGCAAGAGCGCCTTCGCACTCTCCGAAAAATCGCGAATCGGCAAACGGCCGCGCTCATAATTATCTTTTCCTTCGACATAAGTTGCCGTCGGGCCCAGCAGCACCGTGCCCCAAAGCGTCTTGGTGAAGTGCACCCCGAGACTCAATCCATCGTGGTGCGGCAACGGATAAACCAAGCTGTTGATCAGATTTGAACGCGCACCGCGAATTTCGCAGTATTCGCCACGCACGGGATAAATACGCCACGAATTATTGCCCAGCATTGCCGCGACTTCGTCGGCGAAGAGCCCGGCAGCGTTGACCACACAACGCGCTTCAATCGATTCCTTTTGCACCCCATCTTCGTCGCCGATTTCCAGATCCACTCGAATGGCGCCCGGCGTCGGAGTCAACGCTACCACTTTCGCCCGCGTCACGACGCTTGCGCCGTTGTCCACGGCCAGCCTCGCGTGGGTGCGAACCAAGTCCTCGGCGGACAAGATCCCGGTCGAAGGCACGTCCAGCGCGGCGGTCCCGCGAATGTGCGGCTCGCGTACCTGAATCTCTTTTGGGCCAACGATGGTAATGCCCTCGACGCCATTGTCCCGGCCGCGCTGCGCCAGGGCCTCCAGCTCGGGTTCCTCGTGCGCGTTTGCAGCGACCACCAGCTTCCCAGTCTTGCGATACGGAACATTGTATTTGACGCAGAATTCGTACGAGAGTCGATTGCCTTCCACGCAGTGCCGCGCCTTCAGCGAGCCTTTCGGGTAGTAGATCCCCGAGTGAATCACGCCGCTGTTGCGCGTGCTGGTGGCCATCCCCACTCGTGGAAACTGCTCCACGAGAAACACATCTTGCCACTGCTGCGAGACCTCGCGCGCGATAGCGCAGCCGATCACCCCGCCGCCAATGATCAGAACGTTGGCTTGGTCCATAACGTAAAAGGATAAAACACAAACGCCGAAGAGACGGAAGATTTTGACGCGCCAGTTTCGGCGCAGCGTCTGGCTTCACCGTGATGCGCCCTAGGTATCGCCGCCGACGTCATCGAACAGGGGCGCGCAATCGACTAGGCGCGCCTCGGTGCCATCGTGAACGGCGTAAGTCGAATGACGGCTGTGGTCGTAGGTGTTCCGCCAGAGCGATGCCGCCCCGTGAACTCCATCCTTGTTCAAGGCGTAAAAGAAAATGTGAAACGTCGCCAGCTTCTTCTTGTCGTTCCTGTAATTGTGAGCCACCCGATTCAAAGCCTCCAGGCAGGCGTCCTTCGGCGACATGCCCTTGCGCATCATTTCGATGATCGTGTGCCCACCCGAGACTTTAATGTTCTCTTCGCCTTTCCCGGTCGAACCCGCCGCACCCACTTCGTTGTCGACACAACATCCCGCGCCAATGATCGGCGAATCTCCCACGCGGCCCGGAATTTTCCACGCAAGGCCAGACGTCGTGGTCGTCGCCGAAATATCTCCCTTTTCGCTGAGGGCCATGCAAGGAATGGTTCCGGTGGGCGGGTGCGCAATCACGCGTTCCGCGTAAGCAATCTGTTCTTGGTCACCGTTGAAAATGGACGATACGTGCTCTTTCCACTCCGGAGAATCAATCCCAGGTCTCCAGTTGAGCGATGAAGAGGCCTTCCACGCTAGCCAAAGCAGCCGAGAATGCTCGGTAAGCAGGTTGATTTCCTCGAATCCCTCGGCGACCGCAAAACGCCGCGCGCCTTCCCCAACCAGCATCACGTGATTGGTTTTTTCCATCACCATCTTCGCCAAGCGCGCCACATTCTTGATGCGCCGCACCGAAGCGACCGAGCCCGCACGCCCAGTCGGCCCATGCATGCAACTCGCATCCAGCTCCACTTCCCCTTCCTCATTGGGCAAGCCGCCGTAGCCCACCGAATCATTGTGGGGATCGTCTTCGACCACGGTAACCGCGGCAATCGCCGCATCCAGCGTGTCCCCACCCCTGTTCAGGATGTCCATCCCTTTGTCCAGCGCTTGCAAACCGTTCGCGCTGGAGATGATCAGGGGCCGCTTCCCTTGCGCAGCGGCGACCGGCGCCGCAGCCTCGACAGCAGGCACAGCTCCAAGTAATTTGCCAGCAACCGCGCTGCTCGCCAGTGAAGTCAGGAAAAATTTCCGGCGCGTCCACAGTTTCATCAGTAGCCTCCAAGATATGCGGGCGCAACTATACCGTCGAACCTTGCCGGTTAAAAGTTCAAAGCA
>Ga0137403_10000639_pt1 | contig 45388 bp, 43 predicted proteins | sample CZOMad2_1_16fung_FD_122057 | JGI IMG/M metagenome (GOLD analysis project Ga0137403, IMG submission 122057) | Vadose zone soil fungal communities from Angelo Coast Range Reserve, California, USA - CZOMad2_1_16fungal (Hybrid Assembly) | ecosystem: Environmental > Terrestrial > Soil > Vadose zone... | reverse complement strand
TACAAAACCCCGTATGAGATGATGCACAAACTTCATCGTGCAACTACCAAGTGATGCACTTCCACCTAGAATCTACGCAGAGACAACTGATGCTGCAAAAGAGCTTATAGATAAAATTGCTGATCTCTCTCGATTGAATAAATGTATTGGAACGATTAAAACCCTTCTTGATGACCATCATGTTCCCTCACCTACTATCAAACGTCTGATAACAGAAACTCTCCAAGAGCATGACGTACCAAAAGTTGGAACAGAAGAGGAAAAACAAGAAATAAAAGCAGCTACGAACGAACCATTTTCTCTTGAAGAGCTTGTAAACGGAGACGGAGATCCTGATGCAGCATTTCTAGCAAAAAGTGATGAATTAAGAATTCAATCTAGATACAGAACAGCTGCATTAGAACAAGCACACCGATCATTTTTGGATACAGATCCATCTGATCTACAACTACAAGAAGCAGAAAGATGGATAAGAGCAGGGGTAGCTACTGAAAGAAGTAGAACCGATATTTTGTGGCATAATTCATTAATTGATGCTATGACTGAAGGAGGAATAGCAGGCAAGGCAGCTCTACGTCTCTGGGATAACAAGGACGATGTTCTAGCAAAATTGATTGACGAAGGCAAAACCAACTAATGTAATGTTCCTCTCTAAATCTTCACTTTCGCTGGGGCTAAATCTTTTTTTGGGCCAATCAATTGTACAAATTCATCTGCCTCAATTGTTTCTTTTTTAAGGAGTTCCTCTGCCAAGACATCAAGCTTATCACGAAGATTTGCTAGAATAACCGTTGCTTTCTTGTAAGCGCTCTCAGCAATCTTTTTAACCTCAACATCAATCTTTGCTGCCATTTCAGGAGAAACCTCACTCTGTTCATAAATTGATCGTTCGCCATCAAGATTGATTGGACCAAGCTCACTCATACCAAATTTCGTTACCATCGCTCGCGCAACATTCGTTGCCTTTTCAATATCATCTGACGCACCTGTGGTCACATCTTCAAAGATAAGACTTTCAGCTGCCCTCCCTCCCATCATCACAGCAATTTGTTCCAAAAGATGTGCTTTGGTCTCATGGACTCTTTCAATCGATTCAGTCATCGTGTGTCCAAGGCTCATGCCACGAGAGACAATTGATATACGATGAATTGGATCAACATGTGGCATCTCCCACGCAACCAAAGCATGTCCTGCTTCATGATAAGCAGTCATCCGACGATCCAAATCTGTCTGAAGTCTTTTCTTTTCAGGACCAAGCTTCACTCGCGTTGCGGATTCTTCAAGATCTGCCATGTCAATTGCTTTTTTGTTAAGCCTTGCTGCCAAAATAGCTGCTTCATTGAGCATATTCTCAAGATCTGCTCCTGAGAAACCAACCGTTCGTTTAGCAACTTTCTCCCAATTAACGTTTTCTGCAAATGGTTTTCCTTTGGCATGAATTGCCAAAATCATCTTTCTTCCTTCAACATCTGGAAGATCCAAAACAACTCTTCGGTCAAACCGACCAGGTCTGACGAGTGCTGGATCGAGAACATCAGGTCTATTGGTTGCTGCCATAACGATAACATGTTCATTTGGTGTAAAGCCATCCATCTCAACCAAAATCTGATTAAGCGTCTGTTCCCTTTCATCATGCCCACCCATAAGTCCCATACCTCGCTGTCTTCCAATCGCATCAACTTCATCAATAAAGATAATTGCCGGCTGTGCTTTTTTGGCTGTATTGAAAAGATCGCGGACACGACTCGCACCTACACCAACCAACATTTCCATAAATTCAGATCCTGCCATGGAGAAGAAAGCGACATTGGCCTCTCCTGCTGTCGCCCGCGCAAGAAGTGTTTTTCCTGTTCCTGCCGGACCTACCATCAAAACTCCTTTTGGCGTTCGGGCACCCATTGCCTTGTACTTAACAGGATTTTTGAGGAAATCAACAATTTCTGTAAGCTCTTGCTTTGCCTCATCAACACCTGCGACATCTGCAAAGGTAACACGCGGATTGTCACGATTGAAAAGCTTTGCGCGGGATTGGCCAAAAGAGAAGATACTTTCTTGTGTTCCTCGAGCTTGGCGGAAAATGAAGTAGAAAAAAGCAATCATTAAAATAACAGGCAAAATAGCTGACACAATATTGAACCAGTTATTGAAACCACTTTCATCCTTGACCGTCACCTTAGCTGCACCAAGTGAGACACCTGCATTTCTAAAAAGTGTATAGACATCAGAACCTGATTCTTTTACGGCTTGCAGTTTATTACCGCTTTTTTCCGTAATGAGCAACTTGTCCCCATTCACCGTTATCTCAGAAATCTGACCTTTTTTAACCTCAGAAACAATTTGAGAAAGAGAAACTGTTTTTCTCTCATCATAAGGACCGCTTAGTGCTGAAAAAATAAAGAGAGAAAAGATGAGCAAAAAGCCATAGAGAACAATATTTTTCCAAGAAAACTTTGCTCGAAATTTGACAATCTTTTTTTTATTATTTGTTTGGAGTTTTTTGCCGTTGGTTACCATAACGTAATACCCAGTATAACACAAACTATGAGGCTATACCAGTCCTAAATGAGCAACCTCTTCCTTAAATTGCTCTCCTCGCTCTTTATAGTTTTTAAACATGCCAAAACTTGCACAAGCAGGAGAAAGCACCACAACATCACCAGGTTTTGCTATCTTTGCTGCTGCATGCACAATCGTTTTCATATCACGTGCTCCTTCAAGCAGTAAAATATTTGTTTTATCATAAGAAAAGCTCTCCTTGATCCGTTCCCACTCCGTTCCAATACCAATAATCGCTTTAATATTTTTTGCTTCTTTAATCACCCTCCCAAGTATTGAAAAGTCACTGTTTTTGCTTGATCCACCCAAGATAAGGATCTCTGGCTTTCCAAATGCTTCAATAGCAGCTATTGCTGTCTCTGGCGTTGTCGAAAAAGAATCATCATAATACTTCACGCCATTCACTTCACCTACCAGCTCCAACCGATGCTCAAGTCCGGCAAAAGTCTTTAGCACGTGCACAATTGTTTCCTTCCCCACACCGGCAAGATTGGCCGCCATAACAGCAGCACAGGCATTTTCGAGGTTGTGTTTGCCTGGCAGTAAAATATCTCGTGTTTCAATAATCTCTTGATCATTCCCATTTTTACGGATTATAATTTTGTCCCCGATTGCAAAACAGCCATTTTCCGTTTCGCGTTCTCGAGAGACAAAATAGATTTTGCCTTCTGTATGAACATCAGATTCATTTGTCGCAGGATAATCACGATTGAGAATGGTAAAATCCTTTTCCGTTTGAAATCTTAAAATATTTCGTTTCGCTTCAATATACTCTTCAAGCGTTTTGTGATAATCTAAATGCTCACTGGTGACCATCAACATGACTGCAATATGAGGACTCTTATGAAGGTCCTGTAGTTGAAAGCTTGAAAGCTCCAAGACGACTAGTGATTGAGCTGTAAGTTTATCAAAAAAAGCAAGTGGAGGTGTCCCAATATTACCTCCCAAATACACATCTCGACCTTCTGTCTTAAGCATTTGGTAGATAAGCGAACTTGTAGTTCCCTTTCCTTTTGTGCCGGTAACACCGATTATAGGACAAGGACAGTAATCAAAAAAGAGTTTTGTTTGTGAGGTTATTGTCACACCTTCCTTTTCTGCTTGAACTAACTCTGGCGACAACTTTCGTACTCCAGGACTTCTCACGATAACAGCAAACTGAGAAAGATTTTTTAGATAATCTTCACCCAAAACAAATGTCACATCTGTCTTTTCTATTTCTGCTAAAAAATGTTGATCAAGATCTTCTTTTTTTCTTTTATCCAAGATCCAAATCTCTGCACCTTTTTTGCTAAGAAAACGAAAACTCGCAACACCTTCAACACCCAAACCAAGAATTGCAACTTTTTTATTTTTTAAATCAATAATCATAAATAAACTAGAGAAAAGGTATTTCCCTCTGCTATTGTACCTGCTAATAATTTTTTTGCAATCTCTGTATTTCCTGTTGTGTAAAACAGATATTCTGGCGCTGGTCTTGTAGTCACAATATTATTGTTCTCTAAAATCCATTTTACGCGCCGAGCAATAGCTGTTCCAGAATCAATAACACTCACTTTTGGGCCAAGCATTTCCTGTATCTGATCGCGAAGAAAAGGAAAATGCGTGGAACCAAGCACTAAGACATCCACATTCCCCTTTTGAAAAATTGCCAATTCGCGCTCTAAAACATGAATCATTTTTTCACTTTTCGTTTCACCTTTTTCAATAAGCGGTACCAACAAATCAGTCCCATGAGAAATGACCTGACAATCAGAAGCAAATTGCTCAATAAGCTGTTTCTGATACGCGCTTGTTGCTGTTCGTGTGGTAGAAAGAATACCAATGCGTCTATTTTTTGTAAGCGTCCCCGCTGTTTTTATTACAGGCACCGTTCCAACAATTGGAATAGTTGGATATGCATCCCGCAACGCGCTAATACAACTCACTGTAATGGTATTACAGGCAACAACAATAAGCTTTACTTGGTTCTCAAGAAGAAATTCCACAAGTCGTTTGGCAAGTTGATAAATCTCCTCTTTTGTTTTGGATCCATATGGTGCGTTCTGAGAATCACCAATATAAACAGTCGATTCATTTGGTAGTTGCACTCCTATTTCCTTCAAAACTGTCAATCCACCAAGCCCTGAATCAAGTATACCGATAGGATTGTTATTCAAAAACTCCTCCTCAAAAAATCTGTAGCTAATGTAGAGAGTTGTCGTGTTGGTTTTTCTTCATCTGAAAAAAGTGCAACATGCTTTCTAAGTACCATATTTTAAACTTCTTAAGTGGCTGGGACGGGATTCGAACCTGTGACCGATCGCTTATGAAACGATTGCTACTACCACTGAGCTACCCAGCCAAATTTTAGCCATCAAAGTATATCAGGTTGACCACCCTCAAATCAAATGATATACTACGAAACATACGCGGGGTAGTGTACGGTGCACATGAGGCTCATAATCTTATAGGCTGGGTTCAACTCCCAGCCCCGCAACACATTTGGAATGGAAGCATATAAGGCTTCCATTTTTGTTTTATTATCAATCCAATCGTTAGGTTCAACCCTTTTTTCTACTTCATCGACATCTTTTTTCAAACAGACATATCAATCTACCTCCACGTTATAATCAATTTGGATGGGCACTAAATACAGAAAATATTAATAACTTGAGATCTGAATGGAAGCAACTTGGGTATACATATAACTTGAAAACATCTGATAAGTTCTCTGACATTTCTTCACTACCAAAGATTGAAAGAGTCCCCTTTCAAGAGTATTACTCATCGCCTTTAGCAAGCTATTCTGGAAAATCAAAATTTCCAGATAATCTTGAACGATCACTCGACAAAGCCTTCAGCTTAAATGAGGCAGCTTGAGAACAAAAAAAATAGGTTCTGATTTCTTCCAACCCTCGCAATAGAAAATTTACTGTGTGGCAAATCCGCGGACGTGAAGAATTTCGTTTTTTGCAACAGGGCTGATATCCTTTTGAACGAGAGTTAAAAGCACAACAGTATCTCCTGAAGCCGTAACAAATTCTACTTCATAAGCTTCACCATTCTTATAAATATTTACTATCGCTCCCATATCGCCTGCCTTTAGGCCATGATCATCAACATTATGTGTCAGTACGACTGTATCTAGTTCTTCAAACATATATGTCCCTCAAACAATATTATACAGGATAGGCGGTCACAAAGCGAGGTTCGTAGTACCAACAATAATGCTTGTTCTTCTGAAAGAAGGTATTTTGTTAGTTTTTCCTGAGGGATATATGCTTTTGCTCTATGGAAGCTTCATTCCTTCATTATAATACTATAACCCCGGGAATAAAAATAGCCTCGTTTGTAGTCAAAAGATGGGTTCAGTCTTTTGATACACTATACTCATTCTATGCAATATTTTTTCGTTTTTTTATTTTGTGGCGTGCTCCTCTATTTCCCCATCCTCTCTGCCGGATTTGCAGGAGATGATTATTCGCAGCTTGTTCATCAACCCTTGCTCCATAATGCACAAAATAGCTTGACCGTTCTTGATAAAGTACTTGTCTTCCCCAATGGACACACAATACTTTTTGGCTATTTTTATCGTCCTCTTCCTTTTCTACTCTATACACTCGGCTATGCTGCTGGTAATGGCAATCCATTTGTTCTCCATCTTATCCAACTTCTTTTGTATCTTGGAGCTACTACTTGTCTCTTCTTATTTTATAAGACTTTTTTTTCTCAAAAGCTCGCCTTTCTTCTTGCAAGTATTTTTCTCATACATCCTGCCAATAATGAACTAGTAGCGTATATCGCGGCACTGCCTGACACGCTTTGTCTGTTCTTTGGCCTTCTTGCGCTTTTTATAGTAAGTATTACTAAACAGCCAACATTTCTCAAGAAACTTCTTGTTAGCATCTTTTTACTCTTTGCGCTTTTTGCCAAAGAGACAGGTATGCTTTTTGTCGTGCTCGTTGGACTGTATGCGCTTTATAAAAAATGTGCCAAACAATATATCTTTCCACTTTTTATAAGCATTGGCGTTTATCTTGCCTGTCGAATTCATGCATCATATCATCCTCTGCTGACAATTCTCCCAAGTCCTGCGCTTGACTATGCAATCGCAAGACGCATTATGTTTTCTTTACAAATTGCTTCGGCCTTTCTAAGAGAAATCATTGTCCCAACGAGAACTGCTCTCAAGCCACATGCTTTTGAACCAACGATTGCTGCTATCCTGCTTGCGTTAGCCATTCTCTTTTTGTTTAGTGCTTGTTGTGTGATTCTTTGGCTCTGGATCAAAAACTATCATTCTAAAAACATGACGCTCTTTCTCTTTTTTCTATCGTGGGTAGGCGTTGGTATTTTATTTTTTGTTCAGATTATTCCTCTTGAGATGATATTTGCGCAGCGTTGGCTTTATCTTGCAGAGATAGGCTTATTGGGAATTTTTGGGACAGTGGTTGCTTCTCTTGCTCCCTTACCCAAAAGCCCTTTGATAACAATTTGCACCATCCTCTTTGGCTTTCTTTTGTTATCCTATACGATAGAAACAATTATACTTACAACCATGTGGACGCACTGGCAAAATTATTTTAATCTGAAATGATATCTATGACCAACTGGCAAAAAGATTTTTGGGCACTTTGTTTTGCTATTGTCCTCACATTATTTACCTTCTCCACCCTCTTTCAGGTTCCTTTTCTATATGATGACTATGATTTTCTCTTTACATGGAAAAGCATTCAAAACCTCAACCATCTGCCAAATCTGCTTATGGGCAATGTTCCATTTCAGCATGAAGGAGTCTATCGGCCAATACGAAGTCTCCTCTATGTGGTAAGTTATCATTTTTTTCACCAGAATCTCTTTTTTTATCATATTGAAGAGTTAGTACTATACTGTGCTTGTTTAGTTTTTGTGTATCTTATTACCAAACAGCTTGTGCAAGACAGATTTATCAGTTTCTTGACCACTCTTATCTTTGGCATTATGCCGCTCCATATCGATAATGTAGCCAATCTCACGGGCAACTTTGATACGTTTAGTCTTTTGCTTGTTTTGATCTCCTTTTATCTCTTTCAACATTTCCTGGAAAACAAAAAACATACCTTTCTCTTGCTCTTTTTCTCTTTGCTTGCTGCGACGCTTGCCTATTTTGGTTATGAAGTCAGTCTTTCATTACCTTTTCTTATTATCCTCTATGGCTTTTATAAACGACAAAAAGTGTCGTGGATGGTCTATTGCTCGTATTTTGCTCTTGCAGCTGTCTATCTTTTCATACGGATAGATCTATTGCATATAACGACACGCGGTTCATTGTTCGAAGACATCTACGTTAAAATAATTCTTTTGCTAGAACGACTCTTTATGTACTTTGCTCTTGCTTTTGTTCCTGTTCCACTTGAGAAAATAACGCTCTCTTCGTTTACTGGCGATCTTCTTTTTAGTAGCGCGTCAAAACCATTCGTTACTCCACAAGAAATGCTTTCCGGAGATTTTCTTTTTTCGCTTGTTTGCCTTTTGCTTCTTTTATTTCTCACAATAAAAACCATTCGCAAGCGATCACTTATTGGGTTTTGCTTAGCGTGGTTTTTTGTAAGCTTACTTTCAGTACTAGGCATTGCCTTCCAATCTTCTCCTACCTATGGCATACAAATGCTCTGGGGAAGATATGCGTTTATTGCGACCTATGGAACAGCTCTCCTCACAGCATACTTTTTCTCTCATCTGCTTGGTATAAAACCAAAAACAATGATTAAACAATATCTGCGGGCGCTAGGGATTGTGGTTATCAGTCTTTTTTTGCTGTTTGATATAGCAGTGACACACGCTACTCTTAGTCAATGGCATGATCCACGACCGCAGCTTTTGACAATTATCACGCAAACAGAAAAAAACGCAGTTAGGCATAATGATCTTGGCGTTCTAGCTGCCAGTTATGGGAAATATGATGAGGCGATTAAAGAATTTAAAAAATCCTTAGCAATTACTCCCTCCTATGACAAAGCAGAGAAAAATCTTTTGAAGCTTTGTGAAAAACTCAAGAAAAGCAAAAAATCAGCAGCTTCTTGCCCTTGACACTCATCGATAAAATATGAAACCATAAAAAGTATGGAACAAATTTATCAACAAGGACAACCACCTGCACAAACATCCAAAAGCTCCTTTTTGGCAGTTGCGAAAACAGCTCTTTTACATAACAAAACCCTCGTGCTTATTGGCAGCATTGTCTTTCTTATATTACTCACAGGAACTCTGTATCTCTATCTGGCCCCTGCCAATAAAAAAACCCAACCTGCTCTTTCTCAACTACCATCAATTCCGACAACTGTTCCAACAGCACTCCCTTCTCCATCTGTCATTGTACAACCCTCACCTACTACAATTCCTACGCTAACCCCAATAAATAATTCCGTCGTATGGAAGACCTACGCCAATACAACATATAGCTATACAATAAAATATCCACCAACGTGGACAGTACAAGATCTTGGCATTCTTGAACCAAAAATCCCCAGCTATGTTGTTTTTAATCCCAATACCGCATCAAACAGTGCTCGCTCCATTTCTCTTTCAGTAAGCTCACGATCCCTGCAAGAACAATTAGCAATTGGTGGAGCAGCAAGTAGTAATGTCGTTGTTGCAGGACAACAAGCATATTTGCAAAACCTTAAAGACTCAGATGGCAATACCTCCGTATCCATTATTGTTCCCAGAGTAAACTTTCTGCTTGTCCTCCATGGAAAAAATACCTATCGGGCAATCTTTGACTTGATGACTACAACGCTCTCTTTTACTCAGTGAGTTGGTTTTTTTTCATTACTGTTTTGTTTTCTCGAAAGGAAAAATAGCCATTTTTGCCAACAATAATATGATCAAGAAGTGTAATACTCATAATCTCCCCTGCCTCATGAATCCGTGTTGTAAAGGCGATATCATCATCTGAGGGTGTTGGATCGCCAGAAGGATGGTTGTGGGCCACAATAAGGGTCACACATGGTGTCGAAAGCGCATGACTAAAAATTTCCTTTGGAGTAATCATCATACTATTAAGACTCCCCTGTCCAACAATTTCCCGTTGCAATAACTCAAAACGGGCATTAAGATAAAAAACCAGCAAATATTCTTGTTTTTTTTCGACAATATCTTTAAGATGTAACAAAACATCTTGGGTTGATTGGATAATTGTCTGAGTAAAGGAAGCAGGCGCAAACAGTCGATTACCCAGCTCTATTGCCGCGCTGATACGAGAAGCCTTAGATTTTCCAATACCCGGTAGACGTATCAATTCCGAAAGGGATGCTTGAGCCAAATTTGCCAATGGGAGTTGGCTCAGAAGTGTTTTACTCAATTTGAGAGCATTTTGCTTGACAGATCCTGTACCCAAGAGAATTGCGATTAATTCTTCGTTTGTGAGATTTTCTCGCCCTAAGGTAGCTAATTTCTCACGCGGACGAGAAGCAAAAGGCAAATCCTTCATACGTACTTTTATCCGCTTTGCTCTACTAGCATTATCTCTCTTCACATTTTTTGTCATATAGTATAGTATAATAACAGAGATGATTGATGTCGATGGAAAAAAACAAAAGAAATTAAGTGAGTTAGCTCACCGTATCCGTGAAGCAAGAAAGAATGCTCATCTTTCACAAGAGGAGCTTGGTAAATATATTGGTGTTTCTGATAAATCAGTGTCTGCCTATGAGCAGGGCCGAAGTACTCCACCAATTAACAAGTTGAAAAAAATTGCCCAATCCACAAACCATCCTCTTGGCTATTTTACGCAAGACGATAATGAGGATGCACTCTTAGCTAGCAAGCTTGCGTCAATAGAACGTGAACTGTTGGAAGTTAAAAGACTCCTTAGCGAATCTAAAAGATCATGAGACTGACCCCTTGACATATTAGACTAAAATCTCATATCATGAGAATGATGAAAGATTCTTATGGTATTCTCCTTCTCGATAAAAGTGAAATCGTCCTTCGCGTTTATCAGGTGGATGATAAAGAATGGCGGCTTTTGCACTATTTCAGCAAACATATTCCTGATGTTCCACAAACAAAAAGCACCAACCCCATTACTCTTATTGAGTTCATTATTGACTTTTTAGCTAAGCCGGCAACGCAAGATGTTATGGAATGGAAGATTTGTAGTCGTGGATTACCTGAAGAAACAGTCAAAATCATTGCCCAAGCAACTGGCTTACCTATTGAAAATTTACGTACCATTCGAGAACAAGAACTTCTTTGCAAAGGTATGTTTACTGAATTATGGTAGACATTAGAAAAAGAGAGTCCACCATTTTTGCCAATTTGGTCGCAGATCTTGGTTTTTTGCACCTGAAGTGCTTGCCATTAGCGCATCAGAGGCAATCACTATTACTCCTTCTCCAGGCTTAGCAAGAAACAATTTATTTCTGGCTTCTTCCTCAACAAATTGAGGCCTCTTAGCAACATGTAATTGGTTTTTTAGTTGCTTATTTTTCTTCTTTTCTCTCACAAGTTCTTGTTTTGCCTGTGTTACCAGGCTATTTTTTTGCAAGAGGGTGTAGATTGAGTGTATTAACCCATTAATAACAAAAAATGAAGCTATGATAATAGTAAAAAACACTATTTTCTTTATGGTCATAATGCATTATAATATAATCCTATTTACATCTGTTTGTAAAGAAAACCCATAATAGGCTTGACTATAAGCTAAATTATTGATATTATGGGACTAATAGTTTTATGAAAATAATAAAAACTCGCGACGCCCACAAAGAATTTATCGATTTTCTCAAAAGCAAAAAGCATTCCAGTGCCACTGTTTTGGCCTACGGAAAAGATATTGATCAATTAACATCCTTTCTTGAAGAACTCGATAAACAACAAATTCATGATGTTTCCAAGGATGACATTCAAGCATTTCTGGGGAAATTATCTGAAAAAGGTTACACGCCAAAATCCCTTTCACGAAAACTTAACTCAACTCGGACATTTTATCGATTTTTGAAGGTTAACGAATATATTACTGACGATCCTTCCCTTTTGGTTTCACATCCTCAGTACGAACTTGCAGCTCCTCGAATTCTTAAACCAACCGAATACCGAGCGCTTCGTGACGCAGCACGTAACGATACCAGAATGTATGCCATTATCGAGATACTTCTCCAAACAGGTATCCGTATTGGCGAACTTGCTGACCTTCGCCTCTCAGATGTGCAAGAAGATGCATTGAAAATCAGACCACATGAAAAACATGAGGAACGAACTGTCCCAATTAATAAATCTGCCAAAGATGCATTGAATCGCTATCTGCAAACACGGCCACAAATTCAAGACGACCATATTTTTGTCACAAAGTCCGGCAAGCCTTTCTTAGTTCGAAACATCAGAACAGCAATTGAAAGATATTTCCGCATTGCTGGTATTGAAAATGCAAAGGTGAATGATCTAAGACATACCTTTGTCGCCCATCACCTCAAACATGGTGTTTCACTTGTTTTACTTTCAAAGATTCTTGGCCACAAACGCCTTTCAACAACTGAGCGTTACCTTGAATATGTCAAGGAACGTGCCAAAGATACCACAACATTGAGCGAGTTATAAGAAAGATCTTATGAGCGCATCCTTAAACAATATCCTGAACGCGGAACACGGTGAGTTTTACTGATTTTTTCTTTGTAGCCTATCTCTTACAAAATCTTTTTCAGCATCTCCAAGGGGCTCAAGCGCTACTACTAAGTGAGCCGAAACTCGTGTTCCTTCTTTTGGTCTTATCCGGATATCTGAAGAGCCTGGTTCTCCAGGTTCAAAAGATACTTTTCTTGATGATTGAATCTCGGAGCTAAACCCAACCAGAAATCCTTTTCGTGATGAAGCAGCCGCAATTGCTTCATCAATTTGTTCACGAGACTTACCCTTAGCTTGAAAATGAGCAACTGCAGGGTCCATTCGGGTTTCGCTTTCTATTCCATCAACTACTCCAAATATTTGAGTCGCACGTGCATGATTTTCACGATCTGAAAAAGGCAGGCTTAAAGACGTTAGTAACGAATGTCGTCTGGCAATATCACTAGCATACTCAATTGCAGCTTCTTTTATTTCAGTTGGAGTGAGAATAAGACGTCCAACTCCTTCTTCGAGCGCCTTGATTCGCTCGACTCCAGACTGAACTGCAGGTGTTGGATACACTGATAGATCTCCAGGCTTGTACACTAGCCTTGCTGGCCTTTCAACTCCTGAGTAGCCAGGAAAGGTACCATTTTTAAAAACATGATCCATTGTTTCTAGACTTGTTGCATGAACAGCCCCGATCTTGGAATCTGCTGGGTCAACAACAGAATTTTTAGATGCAACTCGTCGAAGCTGGCGAACAGCCTCTGGAGGAAAACCTCTTCTCGTAGATCTTTCTTTTGACATATGTTTATTAAAACAGCAATGTTACTCTTTTTTAATTAATTCTTTTAAAAATTTTTCTTCAATAAGACCAAGAGGTTCTATTCCAGATAGATCAGCTACTCGTAAGCCTCTTTCCCCTGTTCTTAATCGCGCATCTTCATTGTTGGGATCTCCTTCCATAAGAATAATCTCTGGATTGTTTTTAATTGTTGAGGTAGCAATGCCGAGCAAAAATCCTTTTCGTTTTAAGGCCTCAGTCCTCGCAAGTGTAAATGTCTCTTTTGGAATACGCCTTTCTCTAAAAAAATGCGTTTCGCCATGCCTGATAAGATCATCTACTGCTCCAGGCATACCGCCTATTTCTTGAGATATGGGAATCTCCATGATACGTAATGCCGCATGTCTTTGGGCAATTATTTTAGCATAATTAATCGCGTCATTTCTTGATTTTTCGGGATTAGATTCTATCTGCTCAATGATAAACCGAGAACCTATTTCCTGTTCTCTAATAACATCAGCAACGCTCGGTGTAGGATAAACTGATATATCACCAGGTTCATAATCTAATTCTCTTCTTCTTGTCGTTCTACCGGGTAATTTACGCTGTTGACTCAGATTGTCTATCGCCTCAAGGCTTGTCCCATGAAGCGCACCATGTTGCGGATCATTTATCAAGACAGGTCCTTTTTGGGAGATGGTACGAAGATGCTCTTTCTCCTTTGGCGTAAGTGCAGTTCTTCTTTCGCCTTTTTCTATCATATGTTTGCAAACAAAAGTGCGTCTGGCTGGATTCGAACCAACGACAGGTTGTGTATAAGACAACTGCTCTACCACTGAGCTACAGACGCGTGTAGGTATTATATCAAAGGTGCTTAATGAGACAAAGAGCAGAAACAAGGAGATTTACAACTTTGCTCGCTGGGAAATTTCTGCTTCGACCATTTCAACAGCTTTGCCATACTTAAGACGGGAGAGTTCTCGAACAAGCTCAGCAACCCGTTCATTGCGCATTGCTTTTTCTTTGTTAATATCTTTCGTCGTATCAAGAGAGAAAGGCAAGGCAGGTTCTCCACCGATAAGTGTACGCATGTAGGCATTAAAACGATCGACATTGATAAGATCGTTTTCGTTAAAGACAGGCTGGAATTCGTGTTGGAGATAATTTGCATCAGTCACGCCGACACGAAAAGAAGCAATAGTACCAACATTGCCAAAGATAGCGTTTTTGATTTCTTCATCCATCTGACCGATAAACTGATTGGCGACAATCAAGTTGAGACGATATTTTCGTGCCTCAGAAAGAATCTGGGCAAAATCAGGCGTTGCAAAATTTTGAAACTCATCGACATAGAGAAAGAAATCTTTTCGTTCATCCATAGGCATATCTTGTCGACTCATCGCAGCGACCAAAATCTTTGGAACAAGAACCAAACCTAAAAAGTTTGAATTTTCTTCACCAATCTTTCCTTTGGCCAAATTAATCAGAAGAATTTTTTGTTCGTCCATGACTTTGCGAAAGCTAAACGCACTATCTGACTGACCAATAATATTTCTGATCATCTTATTGGTAACGAAACGGCCAAACTTAGAGACAATATAATCAAGGACTTCCGACTTGTGGAAATCTGATGTTTGAGCGATCTGATCTGTCCAGTAGCGCCTAATAATAGGATCCTGGACTTTGGGCAAAAGTTCTTGAACATAATTCTGATCTGTCAAAACCCGAACAACTTCAATAAATGTACTTCCCTTCTCATACATAACCGTAAGCATTGCGTTACGAACAGCATGTTCAAAACGTGGCCCAATAATACCTGTTTTATTCGGATCAAAGAGCTTGTACATAAGACCGATAATAGAATTGGCGACAAAATGTTTTTGTTGTTCGTCTGCTGCTTCAAGCATATTAAAACCCATTGGTCGCTCAAGATCTGAAGGATCAAAAAGGATAACATCTTCTGCGCGTTTGGGCGGAATAAGGCGCAATACATCTTCAATCAAATCACCGTGAGGATCAATAACTGCCAATCCTTCGCCAGCGTTGATATCTTGCATGATCATTTGTTTTAAGAATTCTGATTTTCCCGTACCTGTCTTTCCGATAATATAGGTATGACGCCGTCTGTCGTCGCGTTCAACATAGACAGGCCTTGTCAAACCTCTAAAGGTACTCTTTCCTAGATAAAGACCACTTGTAGCGATATTAGAAGGCGCTGGAGCACGTTTAGCACTAAGCCAGTGAATACCAGGAGTTGTAATACTTTTGTTGGGCATATGGAAAAGTGTCGCGAGTTCATCAGTACTCATCACCGATGCCAAACCAACCATAGGGAAATAACGATAAATAAAATCATTCATAAAGAGTCCCTTAAAACGAATCTTATGCTTCTTAAATGTATTGACTCCAGTATATTGACCAAAAGAATTAATAATATTCTCAAGATGTGCATTTGCAGATTCTTGGGTTTTTGAACAGACAACAATGCGTACAACCGTTTCAAATCCTGATTTACTAATTTTATTTTCAATTCCCTCAAGCTCCTTACTATCTGCCTTATAGCTTGCTTTTTCCGGATTGGCTTCATTCTTTTTGGTCGTGCCGATATATCCTCTTCCTACTTTTTTCCATTTAGCACTTGCTGGTCTTATAATAATTTGCACTGTTGCACCCTCGCCTTCTCCCATTTTGGCAAGCACAGACGTTAAAGATAGCAACGGATCAACAGGTAAATCTTTATAAATTTTGATTGGTTGATAATCCGCTTCTTTCAGATGCATTGATGTGAAGGCAACTTTGCCATCAGGAGTAAAAATATTATATTCATTCCCGAGAATTGCTCCCTCTTTTTGTTTGGCAGCAGGCTCAGTAACAGGAACAATTTCAGCGTCAGGATATGCTCCATTAATTTGTTTCTCAACAAAATCACGAAAATTATTGGGCACATGCACATAAAACCTCATATCTCCGGGCAAACCAACGATTTCAAAAGAAAGATGCGGTTGCGCTTTAAAATATGCCCACTTGTCCGAACTCCACACCCGCCGAATCGAGGCAAGACTTGAAAATAATTGCTCTGCTGCGTCAATTTTAATTTCATTGTCACGAGGAACAGTAATTTGCAAAAGCGTTGAATTAAGAGAAATTGATTCACGCTTACGATTGCGAACCCATAGAATAAAGATATACCCTAGGCCTAGCGAACCAATAATAACTCCACCGATGATAGAGATAACGGTAAGAAGAGTAAATAATAATACTGTTGGATTTTGTAAAAGTATCATTACGTTGTTCCTCCTGTTTGTTGCGCTTCTGGTGTTGCCTCAGGATTTTGATTGGAAACAGGAGTTGGTTTGCCGTAGAGTTTTTCGATGACATACATAACCATCTTCCCAAGCCACCTCTTAGAATCGCGTATATTGGTTTTTTGTAATTGCTCCGCTTCTTGATAGGTCATAGGCATCTCTGGCTCCTTTTGAGGTGGTGTAAAAACCGGTGTTGTTTCTTTAGCAAATGAAACGCCTGCTTCTTGTACTTCTTGCGCCAGTTGTTGCTCTTTTGCATCAGTTCCCGCCTCAACACCTAACTCTTTAACCTCAGGTGGCAAAACGACTTCTGTTGGATGGGATTGTTGCAGTCTTGGTGCCTCTTGTTTGGCAACTGGCTGTTCGTCCTCATCTTCATCATCATCTGGATCCATGGCAATTGGTCCTTGCTCTGGATGACCACCAGAGATAGCAGTTGGCGGTTCTTCGATGCGGCGATTGATTATTTGAGCTGCTGGTGCTGCCTGCGATTGAGATGGGTTGGCCACAGCGTCTGCTGGTGCGGATTGTTGCACTGGTTGATCTGTTGCTGATGTATTTTGATTTTGGCTTGTATCATCCATAGTTCCATCTTACCATGAGGAATGCAAAGAGACAATGAAAGGACTGTTTATTGTTGTTTTACCAACTGAGTAATTTTCTGTTTCTGATCCAAATTCAAGATTGGTGAAACTGCTTCCAGAAATTTTACCAGAGCATTTTTTGAAACTTTAGTAATCTCTGAAAGATATAATTCCTGGGAAATATGTTTGTTTACTTCCTCTTTATTCAGGTTGCTTGCTTTGATTTTCGCTTGCACATCAGTTGGTAGTTGATCTAAAAGATTAAGTATCGCCTCTGTATGATTCATTACTTCAAATTCAGCAACGAATTTTTCTTTGTCGTTAGGATATTTGATAATATCGAGAATCTCAAGAAGAACATCTTTGAAGCTACGCTGCATATCCTACCCTTTCCTCATCCTTAAAGCATTTCTCACAGCACCTGTAAACCCCTCCAACACCAACTGCTGCAATTGGTACACCAATAACGGGAGAAACCAAATGCCAACATAGTCTTTTATTTTCTAACTATTCCTTTAATAACATTTCCCGCAACTCCCACAAAACCAACAGCTTCAGCAATAATACCACCCAACATAAGTGGGGCAGCAATTACCGGCACTGTTGATAGAAGAAGCACTCCGACAACTTCAGCGGCTACTCCGCCGACGAACCATGTACCCCATTTACGAAGTCGTCTATTTAATTCAAACCTACGCTTGCTCATATGATGAGATGTCGTAACCTCAACCATACTACTGTGGGGATTTTTCTCACTCATAGCAGTATTGTAACACAAGCATTATTTTGGCTGCCACCCACACTTTGGGCAAGCAGTCAAAGCACCGCATTGAATCTTGGCAACCTCTTCATCAGATGCAGTCCAACCGCACTCTTTACAACGGATTTGGTAACAGATGTCACAGGCTTCTTCTTGTTTCATAAACTAATCACAGCTTACTCCTGATTCTTCTGCATATTGTTCTTTTGTTAATCCACAACCTGGACAGCTATTGCCGACAGGACCATCAGCGTGATAGTTGCATTTGGGACAAGTAAACCACTCTTGAGGAGATTGACTTTCCCCAATTCTTGAACTCCCCATAGAAGTAACTTGCGTCTTATTACCTCCACCCGCACAGCCAGGACGCTGTTCCAAATCACCTTTTTCTCTACGATAATCCATCCCACTAGTTGCATAGCCAATCAATCTATTTGTAGCACTGACAGGACGAATTTGCCCTTGGAGTTTGTCACCAGTATAATTATATTGAGACTCCTGTTCTTCGTCTCTATAAATTCTATTAAGCTGAAGAGGAGCCATTGAGAGTCCTATTTGCAAATCACGCTCCAGCTCTTCCCTACGGCCTCCCTGATCGAGTCGCCAACGAGCATACTCTTGAAACCTATTAATAAGTTTGTCTGTCACTGCATGTCTCTTTGAAAATTTCTCAGGCGAGTGCAAAAACGCTTTGATATCAGCAAATGTCTTCATCGCCCCTCCTTCTCCATACGCAACTTCTCTCCCCCCAACTGCCTCTTGCATATGATCAACAATATCTTCAAATTTACGAACAGGCATCCATCCTTTTTGCTCCGCACGATTGGCATCAGCGGGAGTAATAAAAGCAACATTAGCAAAGGTGTTTTTAATTCTCTCTTTTTGATCAGAAGACGCAGGAATTGTCAATCCCAACTGTTTCTGGAGCGTTTCATTTTGTTCAATAGTCGCATCATAACGAAATGTATATGCTTGCAAATTACCATCTTTTTTCTTTTGTATTGCATACATTTGTGTCTCAGGATAGACGATAGCCTTTCCATCAGCATCGCTAAGTCCACTCCATCCCGCGGGACTCACCAAAATCGCAAATGACTCCGGAGGAGCAGTCTTGAGCCATCCTTCGACACCTGTTGTGCCTTTTTGCTCGTCACCAAAAAGTGTTTTATAAACAACACCATCTCTCTCTTTTAGATCGGTTGCTGATTGCCATAAGACATTACCATAATCTGGACAAACAACACGTTGATTGCCATCTTTTTCTTCCCAGGAGAGATTCCATTTGAGACTTGCCATTTGCTTAAGATATTCATCTTCAAACGCTTCTATATCGACTTTTACCTTTGCAAGCTCTCTATCCAAAACAGCAGGAAATGCTTCCTTTCCGACTTCAGAAGTATTGCGCAATAACTGTGAAACCTGCTCTTTTACCCAAAACCCTGTCCCTGCTAAATGATACCAAGGAGTTTCACCTGGAGTTAGTGGCTGCTGCTTGACTCGCTCAACCTCATCTTGTAACCATTCTTTGCTGAAAAAATATGCTGGATCTTCCGCTTCTCTTTTCTTTGGCGCAAAATCAACAATCACTTTTTGAGAGAAAAAAGGCTTACTTCTTTCATTTTCTTCGAGAATAGTATCGATTTTTGTAATCAATGCTGGTGTCTTTTGCACTTGCTCAGAAAGCGTGAGTGCTACACGAGGCACATTCACCTGAGATCCAGGATCTTCTCTGCGTCTAAACGTATGTGATTGTTGTATAAATTCTTTTCCAGCCATAAAAAAAACTCCTCGTCTCCGAGAAGTTGCAACAAAATTGCTTCTTGCTCGGAAGACTTTTTAATGGGGCTCTGACTTCTACGTTAAAAAACGTAGTCACAGTTACGGCATAGCGTAGGCATCTCACCTACTTCACCCAACTATTTCTTAATCCACTTAATCTCTTCTTTTTTTTCTTTGTAATTGACGTATCGTGCCATGGCGTACAACAAATCAGAAAGTCGATTAACATATATTCTTACCGTCTCATCCACTGCTTCTTTTTCCATCAAATGCACGAGTTGTCTCTCAGCCCGTCTGGTAATCGTCCGGGCAACATGCAAGAGAGAACCTGCTTTTCCTCCACCTGGCAAGATAAAATAATTAATTTGAGGCATCTGTGCCATCATGTCATCAATCAACTTTTCAAAACTTTCTACACGCCCTGTAAGGCCCGTTACCGGCAATGGATGCGGCGTTGCCAAAGCAGAACCTATATCAAATAAATCATGCTGAATCTTCTCTAATTCTTTTTTTAAAACGGCATTATTCTTTTTTAACTGTGCAGTCGCTGCGCCCAAAAAACTATTGAGTTCATCAATTGTTCCGTAAGCTTCAACACGTTTGTGTGATTTGAGGACACGTGTTCCATCAAAAAGTGATGTTTTTCCTTTGTCTCCTGTACGGGTATAAATTGGCATTAAAAAAAATCCCTCTCGTTGCCCGAGAAGGATCATACAAAAAAATTCCTGCTCGAGACAATTTTAGTCGTACAGTTTTCTGACTTTAACAGTAGCGGCACTGTGGTTGAGTTACACAACACTTGCCTGTACACCTTTTACTTCAAATGAAACGCAATATACACAAGCAACAACGCAATTATAGCAAGACCAAAGGCAGTTGCTATCTTCACATTTGCATCAAAAATTATATCTGAAAAATTTGTTTTTTTATGCACAGTTTTTCTTTCCATCTTTAACTTTTCAGGACAAGCGCAACACTAAACGAAACTATACCAAAGATTATTCTTTTTTCCCTTAGCAACTGTTATCGGTATAATAAATGCTGCTCCAAACCATCCTGCTGAAAGATTTATCAAAAGATCAGAAAGAGCATTAAAAACAATAGTATTACTCACTTAACACTCACTATAGCCACAGCTATAGCATTTTTTACAACCTTCTTCATAGGCAAGTGTCCCTGATCCACAAGAGGGACATAAATCAAACAGACTTGTTGTAGATGAAGATGTTGCCATAGCTGTTTCAGGAAATGAGAGTTGGTTAAGAGATGGAGCCTCTCCCCCATCTCCAGCATCTCATAAAGTCTGGACAGGTGCCATGCCATTTGTCTTGACTCCATTGCCATTACTGAAATCAACCTTGTCTTCTACCTTGCCGTTAACACGAAAATCATTATGTCTGGCAAGCACTTTAGCAATCGCGTCGGGCAGAGAGCGAACGCGATTGGGCCCAAAACCAATACTTTTTGCTCCTCCAATACCAGCAAGTTCTGAGACGATTTCCCGCACGCGCTCGCGAGCCGGAACAGGACTGTAGATACGAAGGACAAAAGAAATCATTCGGCCCAATGCATCAGCAAGTGCCATTAAGTCTGACCCACTCTTTCCATGATTGATAAAGACTTCAAACGCGTTGCCTTTTTCATCTTCATTCATCGTGACATACACTTTACCACTAGGACTATCTGTCTTGTACGTCACTCCCGTCAACATCATCGGACGTGGCATACGAGGAGTCACTGGGACGACTGGCGCTTGCTCTTTCTTCTCTTCCTTTTTATCTTCACGCTGTAAGACACCCATCCGTGATCCGTCACGAAAATACGTAACTCCTTTAAGACCCATCTCATAAGAGAGCATGTAGAGTCGTTTGACATCCTCAATGGTATGATTATTGGGAGCATTTACTGTTTTTGATATCGAAGAATCAATATATTCCTGCGCCACTGCTTGAATCCGTACATGATCTTCAGGTGTTAAATCATTCGCTGCAACAAAATATGCAGGACGTTCGTCAGTCGGATGCGCCTCTTTCCACTCACCGTACAGACTGTGATATACCATTTGCTTACCAAGCCGGCCGTTATGAGAATATTCAAATTCATAAACTGGCTCAACACCTGATGAAACACCTGCAATAAGACTGGTCGTTCCTGTTGGCGCAATTGTCAGAAGGACTGCGTTACGAATCCCTTGCTTGTAGATTTTGTCACGAATTTCTTTTGGTAATGCTTTGATGTGATATCCTTCAAGATATTTATCTCGATCATATTTAGGGAATGTTCCTTTTTCGCGGGCAATATCAGCCGAGGCAATATATGCATTATCTCGAAGTGTTTCAAAAATCCTTTTGGAGACTTCGATAGATTCTTCAGAACCATAGCGAATCTTCATTTTGATGAAGGTATCAGCAATACCCATAATACCAAGACCTGTTCGACGAATATCTTTGGCTACTTTCTCATTTTCCTTAAAGAAGTAATGCGTATCATCAATAACATTATCCAAGAAACGCATGGCAACTTGCACATCTTTGCCAAACGATTCATAATCAAACCAGCCAGCTTTATCATCCTTAAGATCATCTTCTCGAACATACGCAGATAAATTCATTGCACCTAAGTTACACACAGCCCATGCACCAAGTGGCTGTTCACCACAATTATGAACATAAAATCCATTAGCGTCAAACGCATGAATGTCAGAAACCTGGACATCATAAACATCTTCTATCCCTTTTTGAGTAATACTTTCAACATGAGCGATAAAATGTTCTTTATTAAGGGTTCTCTTATACGAAGCAAGAAGTGTTTGTAAACGCAAAGATTTTGCGCTATCTCCAAAACCAATTACTTGAGAAAACCTCAAAATATTTTCACCGCTAATAACTAATTCATGTTGAGACTTGGTCTGATACAAAGAGAGGCCTCCTTTGCCATTAGGTAATGCTTTTTTACCTGCAACGCGTCTATTCTTGTACAAAGAAGAAGCAATACCAAGCCGTAAAAGCATACGTTGTACAGCTTGCAAACACACAAGATCAGATTGAGAAAGACGAACGCTTACTCCTTTATCGTGCATACCCTGCACAGAACCATCTGCATCAAAAAATCCACGCAAAAATCCTTTATAGAAATTACTTGATGTCTGTTCTACCTTCTCTGTTATAGCTTTATTACCAGGTGTCATACCAAGAGCGTTAGCTAAGTCCTTCACATAGCCAAGAGACAGACGATGTTCCGTTCGTCCAGAAACAGGCATCCATCCAGTAAAGTCACTTTTATGAGGAAGCGTTGAGGCAACTTGTAAAACATTTTGCATAACTGCCTGAGCACCTGTAGCTGTAGTCTTTGCAGAAGCTTCAACTTTTTCCCAAACTGACAAAATCGCTTTGTCTTTCTTGAGTGTTCCATCGCCAACTAAAAGACCAACTAAATAGCCATCGTTAAAAGAATATATACCTTTCCACTCTGAGCCGTTTCGATGATCATGCAAGAGTATCTTATCTAGAGAAGTAAGCTTGCCCGCTTCAATCCATTCAGTTTCGATTGTGTATCTGGTTAAACGAGTAACGCGACGAACCTTATGATCAGGTGTCAAACTCAAGCTGTGACCTTCTTTTGTTTGCAATTGCACTACTTGCTTTGTAGCAGTCTTAAAAAAACCACGTGAACCAGAGAGATAATTTTGTCCATCGACCCGTGCCACAAAAGGCGTGCCAATTAAATCGCGAACTTGCCGTGGACCAACACTAGTCTGAACCCATGTATCATTGGTAACGCAGGGATTTGTGGCAAGAAGTTTTTCAAAATACCATGTATTTGAACGTTTATTGGAACGATCAAGAAAATGAAGCCCTGGTTCAGCACTACGCCATGCAGCCTCACAAATAAGATTCCAAAGGTATGATGCCTTGACTGTTTTATATACTTTTACTTTCCCTCCTAGCGTTTTCCAATCATGGATATCACCATTCCATTTCGCGTCATATTGTGGATCATCAAGATCTGGATACATAAGATCCCAGTCGCTATCTGTCTTCACAGCTTCCATAAAATCATCTGAGACACAAACAGAAAGATTGGCACCATTGATCTTAGTTAAATCTTGTTTAACAGTAATAAACTCCTCAACATCGGGATGCCAGTCATGAATCATGAGCATCAGAGCTCCACGACGGCTTCCACCTTGCTGGACGATATCTTTGGTCGCAAGGGAATAAAGTTCTGCCCAATTCATTGGACCTGAAGAAAATCCGTTAACCTTTTTGACACGAGCACCTCTCGGACGAAGACCAGAGAGATTAAGCCCTACTCCTCCACCATGGGCCATGATCTCAATCATTTGCGTAAGGTTTTCCATAATACCACCTCGGGAATCGGGTGGATTTGGGATAACAAAACAATTAAAATATGTGACGTCAAACCCTGTACCTGCACCTGCAAAGATACGACCTCCTGGCAGAAATTTAAAATCTTCCATCACTTTATAAAATTTCTCTTCCCATTTCTTCTTATCTGCTGCTTTTTTTTCAACGCCTGCAATACCTTTGGCAACACGACGCCACATTTCTGAAGGATCTTGCTCAAGAGGATTCCCTTCTTTATCCTTAAGTGAGTAACGATCTAAAAATACTTTTTGTCTTATGCCGTCAAATTTCATATGTTTATAAATTACTTACCCTTTGTAGTCCTTTTACTTCTTTTTCAAAATCTTCTGCGTCCACAAATCGTTTGAAAACACTTGCAAATCGAATATAAGCAACCTTATCAAGCCTCTTCAAACGCTGTGCGACCATCTCCCCAATCAATTTGCTTTCTACCTCCAAAGAACCAAGTCCTCGTAATTCTCGCTCTATTTCTGTTACTGTCTTTTCAATAATCTCAGTCGGAATAATCGTCTTGTCACACGCTTTTAATAATCCATTTTTTAATTTCTCTCTGACAAATTGCTCTCTCCTACTATCCTTTTTTATAACTATCAAAGCAATATTTTCTATCCGTTCGTATGTTGTAAAACGCTTCGTGCAAGACAAACATGCTCTTCTTCTTCGAATTGCATCCAGGTCTGAACTTTCTCTCGTCTCGACAACTTCTGACTGTTTACTCCCGCAATATGGACACTGCATATCTTTTGCTCTTTAATAACTAGATGCTAGTTATTTAGCGCAAGAAAAATCATATGACACTACATCTACGACGTCAACTACAAACTTCTCTATCAAAAAACATCATTAGCCTTAGATGAACACTTTTTGCAAGTGTTTTCTTACATGACCCTTAGGACTGTTAAAACATTTCCATCAAATACTTAAAATAACCTTTATTTTTGCTGTAGTCTTTCTATACTTTTTCTGAACTGTTTTACTCGCTCAAGCTCACGCGCAAAAGCTTCTTTGTCATTCCCTTTGGCAGCATGGTGCATTTCTAAAAGGATTTCTTGATGTTTAAGATTTGCTAAAGTAAGTTGTTTTATCATTTCTTGCGTATCACTCCCCTGTTTTTTGGCATCTTCTGTTTTGGAAATCGCATCCGCAAAGTAGTCTTCTGCTCTTGTTACGGTTGTCAAAACAAGTGCATGCTCTTTCTTTTGAGCCAACAACAAAACACCTGCTTCAATATTTTTATCCGCTTGCAACAGATCAAATTTTGCTTTTTTCAGAGGACCTGAGCTAAAAAACGAAAGTACATTATCTCGCACTGCTTTAAGAAAATATAAAGGATTTCCAGGCAAAATACCCGGATATGGCAAGCTATATGCTACAGGAGTTGGTATCGTGGTCTCATCTTGCGCAGAGACAGGACTACTCGTCACGAGGAATAACAAAAATAATCCAAGCACTATTGATGACCATTTCATTGGTGAACCCCTATTGCTTCCAAGACGAGCTGCAAACTCTCCTCTTGGTTATGTGAAAAGGTATTGACAACAAGATCATAATATTTTTTATCCCAATAGACCCACTGTTCATCGTTATAGGCATAGAGACGTCGCCACTTGACCAAGTCATTTTTTTCTCTTTCCAAAACTTCCGTCTTTGCGTCATCTACTGCCATTTGTTCTCTATTGACTAATCGGTCAATACGAATTTGCGGTTGATCTTCTCCTTGGAGATCTGCACAAACGACACCTACTTTAAAAATACCTGATAACCCTTGTGCGCAAAAAGCAGACAGCTTACTTTCAAGCACAATATGTTTTTCTTCACGAAGAAGCTGTTTTTGTTTTTCTTCAAAGAGGAAATCTTCTTCATCAGGCCGAAGCTTGGTATCTTTGTTGGCGACATTCATTTTTTTCCGAATTGCTTCCCAAAAAATATCTCCTCCTTCAATATGTTTCCATGAAAGCGTTTGCGCAAGATGTCTTGCAAGCGAAGTTGAACCCGCACCAATACGACCAGAAACGGTAATAATACGAATATTCGGTATCTCAATCGGTTTATCCATAAAAAATGCCTCTTTATGTGGTTGGTTGTGTGGCAGCCTTTTGTCCGACCATAACCATAATAACTTCTTCAACGAGTCTATTTGCATAACCATATTCATTGTCATACCAGGCAATTATTTTAAGCATATTACCTCCAACAACTTGAGTCAAAGAAAGATCGGCAATGCTTGAATGAGAGTTACCAATAATATCACTTGAGACTAATGGATCTTCAGTTATCATAAGAATTCCCTTATAGCGTTCTTCTGCTGCTGCTTTTCGCAATGTCTCATTTACTTCTTCTTTAGTAACATCACGTTTGAGAAGAAAAGTAAAATCAGAAAGTGAACCAACTGGAACAGGAACTCTTATAGAAAGCCCAGCAAAAATACCTTTCAGTGGAGAAAACGCTTCCCCTGCTGCGACACTTGCACCGGTTGATGTTGGGACGATATTAAGACCTGCTGCTCGTGCCCGACGATAATCTTTGTGTCCGCCATCTTGGAGCTTTTGATCTGAGGTATACGCATGAATTGTTGTCATCATCGCTTTTTCAATACCAAATGCTTCATGGATCACTCGTGCAACTGGAGTAATACAATTGGTGGTACACGATGCATTATTGAGCAATGTTTCGCCTTTGTAGTCAGTATCATTAATTGAGACAACATAGGTTGGGACACCCTCACCTTTCGCAGGCGCTGAAAGAACAACTGCTTTTGCACCAGCAGTCAAATGTGTCTGTAACTTTTCTGCAGTTGTAAAATGACCAGTTGATTCAATAACCACATCAACTTGTAAATCACGCCATGGCAAAAGTGTTGGATCTTTTTGTGAATAGATAGGAATTTCTTTATCCTCCATCACAAAATGCCCAAGCAGATCTTTTTTTGATTCGTCAGTATTGGGTTTGACTGAAATATCTTGAGGCAAAAGACCGTAGACGCTATCGTATTTGAGAAGATACATCCATCCTGTAATATCAGTTGAGGAACCGGCATTAATGGCAACAACTTCAATATCTCCGGTATGCCATTGCAGAATAACTCGATGAGCCATTCGCCCAATTCTTCCATAGCCGTTAATTGCCACCCGTACCATAAGAATAGTATATACGTCTCTTAAGCGCATTGACAAGAGGGCAATTTTGTTTTCAAAATGTAAGCTTTATGTCTTGTAAGAAAATTTTTGCGTGTTATACTAAATTTCTTATGGAGCAGACCAATCCTTGGCATCGTGCACAAACCCAACTCCAAAAAGCAGCTCAAACAATCCATCTTGATCCCCTCCTTCTTGCTCGCCTTTTGCACCCTGAAAGAACAATTACGGTTTCCCTTCCCTTCGTCCGCGATAATGGAGAAATCGAAATAACGAATGACTATCGTGTCCAACACAACAGCATTTTGGGTCCATATAAAGGTGGACTGCGCTATCATCAAAAGGTTTCTATGGATGAAGTGAAGGCCTTTGCAATGCTTATGACCATAAAAAATGCTTTGGTCGATATTCCGTTTGGTGGCGGTAAGGGAGGTATTACTATTGACCCAAAAACACTTTCAAAGAGAGAACTGGAACAACTGACAAGACTTTTTACCAGACGATTAGCGCGAAATATTGGTGCTGATATTGATATCCCCGCTCCTGATGTCAATACAAATCCTAAAATAATGGCTTGGATCGTCGATGAATACAATAATATTACAGGACACCCTTCACCTGCTGTTATCACTGGAAAGCCACTAGAGAATGGAGGCTCAAAAGGAAGAACAGAAGCAACGGGTCTCGGTGGAAGTTATGTTCTCTTAACGCTGCTACAAAAGCTTGGGAAAAAACCGCAAGATATTACCGTCGCCGTACAAGGATTTGGCAATGTTGGTTATTATATTGCATATTTTTTGCAACAGCAAGGATGTAAGATTGTCGGCATTTCTGACTTTAAAGGAGTAATTTATATCCCCGATGGGATTGTTGATATTGCACAAGTCCAACATTGTAAAGAAGAGAAGGGTTTTCTTGCCGGTTGCTATTGCATAGGCTCTGTTTGTGATATAACCTATAAAAACCAACTCCATGGTAAAGATATCACAGCCGAAGAAGTCCTGGAGTTGCCTGTTGATGTTGTTGTACCGGCTGCACTGGAAAATGTCATTAACAAAAACAATGCTGAAAAATTACAGGCCTCAATAATTCTTGAGATGGCAAATACGCCAATGACATTAGAGGCAGATGAAATCCTCAACAAAAGAAACATCACCATCATACCTGATATTCTTGCCAACGCTGGAGGTGTCCTCGTAAGTTATTTTGAATGGTACCAAAATCTTCATAACGAACATTGGTCTAAAGAAGAAGTCTTTACCAAACTCAAACAAAAGATGGAACATGCCGCAATTAGAGAAAACGATAAAAGGCGCGAGGAATAAAACAAAAACTTATGACAGACACTAACCAATCCCGCAATCTAGCCTTAGAATTTGTTCGCGTCACCGAAGCCGCAGCAATTGCCGCGAGCGCATGGATCGGTCGTGGAGACAAACATGCAGCCGATAATGCAAGCGTCAACGCCATGCGTTCCCGCCTCAACCAAATCGATTTCCAAGGAACAATCGTTATTGGTGAAGGAGAAAAAGATAAAGCTCCCCTCCTCTATACTGGCGAAAAAGTCGGCAAAGGCAAAACGCCAAAAATAGACATCGCTGTTGACCCCCTGGAATGCACCGATAGCGTTGCTTATGGAAGATATAATGCAATGACCGTCATTGCTGCAGGACCAAAGGGTTCACTGCTTCATGCTCCTGATATGTATATGCAAAAAATTGCCGCAGGTCCGCTTGCTTGCCAAGTAATTGATCTTGATGCGCCAGTTACAACAACTATTAGCAAAGTCGCCAAAGCTCTTGGGAAAGACAAACGAGAGTTGATAGTCATTGTGCTTGACAGAAAAAGACACCAGACATTGATTGAGGAAATACGAAAAACAGGCGCACGACTCCGCCTGATCACTGACGGTGATGTCGCAGGCGCTATTGCACCATCGCTTGAAGAAAACGACGCTGACCTTTTGCTTGGCATAGGTGCAAGCACAGAAGCTGTGTTGGCGGCAAGCGCTATTAAAGTTTTAGGAGGACAGATTCTTGCTCGTTTCGCTCCACAAAACGATGCTGATAAGAAACGACTCCATGCTGCTGGAATTACAAAAATAGATAAGATATTTGCGGCTGAAGATTTGGCACGCGGCAAAGATCTTACTTTTACCGCAACTGGTGTTATTGATGGACCACTCCTTAAAGGAGTCGTAGACAAAGGAAATAAAATTGTGACGCACTCACTTGTTCTTCGAGGTATTTCAGGAACAATGCGGTATATGACTACCCATCACCACTACCATCAACTTTAGTCTGTAAACTCCTGACTATACATCTTGCCATAGATTCCCCCATCGATGACACCAATGCCGATTTTTTTAAAGTTTGGGTTGAGAATATTTGCCCTGTGTCCTGGACTGTTCATAAGCCCTTGCATCGCAAGATCTGTACTTGGAGCAAGTGCTAAATTCTCTCCGGCATACATAAAGGTAATCCCAGCATTTGTCATACGGTCAAAAGGAGAACGTCCTTCTGGCGTGTAATGAGAAAAATATCCTCTCGCAAACATATCCTGCGAATGAGCCCTAGCAACATCGCGAAGCATAGTATCAAAAGTCAGTGGAGCCAAACCGCTTTTCACCCGTTCTTTATTAACCAAAATAAACATCTCCTGCTCAGCTTGATCATCCACAGTCCCCTTTTTCATTGAGAAATGCAGATTGACTGATTCATTACTCTTTGGCTCAACAGTCAAAAAATTGAGCGTGTCATTGAGTGCTCCTCCAAAAATGCTATTGAGTTGTTTTTCAAAAAGCGAGGTATTGGCAATCAGTCGTGATCCAATTTTGGAATCTGTCACTAAACTTTTTATCAAAGGAGAAGACGGAAGTGAAACAACAATGGTTAACAAAAATGACAAGACAATAAAAGCAGATACCATACCCGGGATAATACCCAGCCAATGATCGAGCTTTCTCAACAGGCTAAAGAGAGGATGTTGGGAACGAACTGTTGGTACACGGCGAAGAATCCCCCTAAAAAACAATCCCAGACAAACTTCGGCAACAAACGCGAGAAGGAAAAAGCCAATTGCATGAGCAAAACCAAGCGGAAGCGAAAAGAGAAGCAGCAAAAGGTTAGCAAGAACGTTATAAAATTTGAGCGCGATAATAAAGGAGAGAACAAAACTTACCAAATCAAGAGATGCAAGTGCTAAGCCCAAAGAATATCCTTCATAAGCATAGAAAAGAATAACAACAACAAAAACAATATCAAAAAGATTAATACCAAAATTTGGAATGGGAAATTGAGCCAGAAAGTTTTTAATATGCATCATAAGAGATATTATACCGCAAACACAAAACGAGAGATATCTGCTAAAATAATAGTATTCTTTATTTATTTATCTATGTTCAAAAGCTATAAAAAAGTTGTAAAGAAGGCTAAAAAAATTTCTATGAAAAAAAGGGTATTACTTGGCCTGCTTCTTCCTCCCTTGCTTATTCTCCTTTGCTTAACACTGTTATACTTTTTTTTGTTAAAAGATCTTCCTAACCCAACCAAACTAAGTAGCACCACAGGATCCTATTCAACTCAAATGTATGATCGTCATGGTAAACTGCTGTATACTCTGTATTCTGATCGTAATCAAACTTTTGTCCCTCTAAATAAAATTCCAAAAACACTTCAAGAAGCAACAATCGCAATTGAAGATCGAGATTTTTATCATCATGGCGCGGTTGACGTACGAGGAATGAGCAGGGCACTTGTCTCAACTATTTTCCACAAGCAACTACAGGGAGGCTCAACATTAACACAACAGCTTGTTAAAAGTAGTTTGTTGACACCTGAGAGAACTATCACTCGGAAAATAAAAGAAGTCTTCTTATCGTTTTTGACTGAAATCATGTATAACAAAAACCAGATTTTGGAAATGTACCTTAATCAGGTGCCGTATGGTGGAACAGCTTATGGTGTTGAGGCAGCGTCCCTTACCTTTTTTGGCAAACACGTTGATCAACTTTCTCTTGCTGAACAGGCATTTCTCGCAGGATTACCAGAAGCACCAAGTACATTCTCCCCTGTTGGTTCACATCCCGAACTCGGAAAAGCCCGTCAGGAAGAAATTCTGCAAAAAATGGTAGAGCAAGGCTATATCTCCAAAGAGCAACGAGATAAAGCGCTTGCAGAGCAACTGCGTTTTCAAAAAATCACCAACCCAATAAAAGCTCCACATTTTGTTTTTTATGTCAAAGATTTGCTGGTTAAGAAATATGGTGAACAGACCGTCGAGCAAGGTGGATTAAAAGTATACACAAGTTTGGATCTTGGTATTCAAGACTTTGCCCAGCAGACTGTTGCTTCTGAAGTCGCAAAACTTACCTCTTATCATGTTGGTAATGGTGGTAGCCTTATTACCGATCCTGCAACAGGAGAAATTCTTGCCATGGTTGGGAGTAAAGATTACTTTGACCCACAACATGGCAACGTCAACATAACCCTTGCCCATCTCCAGCCAGGCTCATCAATCAAACCAATCAACTATGCTGTTGGCTTACTGAAAGGCTATACTGCGGCAACACCATTTATTGACGCACCGATTTGTTTTCCTGATCCTCCACAACAACCTTACTGTCCCCGTAACTATGATGGACAATTCCATGGTGTAGTCCAAATGAGAGACGCATTAGGCAACTCCCTCAATATTCCTGCAGTTGAAATGCTCAAAATGAATAGCGTTGATGCAATGATTGCAACAGCTAGTGCTATGGGAATCAATAATCTCCAAAGTTCAAATCAGTATGGTTTATCCCTGACACTTGGGGGCGTTGAAGTGACCATGACAGATATGGCAACTGCTTTTGGTGTGTTTGCCAATCAAGGATATCGCGTTGATCTCCATCCAATTCTTAAAGTCGTAGACAATAAAGGCCAGATCCTTGAACAGTATACCCCACCAAGTAGTCCTATCTTTGGCAAAAAAGTTTTACCTTCAGACGTTACCTTTATCATCTCAGATATTCTCGCTGATAATAATGCACGATTACTTGAATTTGGTTCAAATTCAGAACTAAAAATAAACAAACAACACGTCTCGGTCAAAACAGGAACGACCAATGATTTTAGAGATAACTGGACGATTGGGTATACGCCTTCCTATTTGGTTGCTGTTTGGGTTGGTAATAACGATCACACACCGATGAGTGGATTGGTTTCTGGAATTACTGGAGCTGCACCTATTTGGCATACACTTATGTCACATTTGCTCATTGGTAAAGAACCGGAAATTCCTCAAAAACCACCAGATGTCTATGGCAAATATGTCTGTACATCATTTCAAGTTGCTCCTCCATCTGGACAACCAAACACCCAGTGTCCAACACGCTTTGAGTATATTATCAAAGGCACTGAAACAAAAATGACAGGAAGCATCAAACAAGAAGCTGTTTGGGTAGACAAAGCAACAGGCGCACAAGCTCCATCTGGACAAACTAATAACGTTGACTCTCGAGACGAAACGGTGATGACAGACTATTTTGGCAATAAATATTGCTTAAGCTGTGCTCACCCTACTCCTCCCCCCTCGCCAACACCCGCCCCTCAATCTCATTGACAATCTTTAATAATATTTCTTATGATAGAAACTGTGCAGAAACCAACCAAACAAACTCCCTATGCAACAGGCGATGGCAGCAATAATCGTGAATCAGGAAAAAAAACATTATTTTTAGTAAGTATTTGTATTACTCTTGTCGTTATCTTCTCCCTCATCTCTCTTATCTTGCTTGGTAGTAAAAGTTAAACGACTTTGTGTATAATCGCCGTATCGTTATGCTACGATTTTTTCTACGAATACTCTTTGCTTTTTTTATCGCTCTCATTTTTATTGAGAAAATAATTCTTAACCTCGTTCGCTTTGTGAAGAAAAAGTAGTTATTTTTGCAACAACTCAAGTTGTTTTTGCAGTAAATGATATTGTTTTTCAGGCGTCTCAAGATTGAAAAGGAAACTTGTCGCCACAAAACGTGTTGCGCCAGCAGCAGATGCAACCAGAATCGTCTCATCATTCATTCCCCCATCAACTTCAATTGGTAATTCCGTTCGCGATCGAAGTGTCTTTACTTTCTCAAGCAATGCTTCTTCAAATTTTTGTCCTGAAAATCCTGCCTGAATTGTCATAACGAGTAACCCATCCAAATCATCAAGCGGAACATGAATGCCGTCAACTGGGGTTTGTTTATCCAGAGCCAATACCACTTCTCCAAGTAATTGTGCTCGTGCAACAAACTCTTCTTGGTCTGACATTTTTTCAACTTGTCCAATAAAACGCCTAAAGCCCGCATCTGCCCAAAATTGTAAATGCTTGATTGGTTCTCTCACCATAAAATGGACTTCAAAGAGCATATCTTTTGTATATTTGGCAAAAGGCAATGGATCTGCAAAAGTGGTGTTAGGAGCAAAATCACCATCGATAACATCAATATGAATCGTTTTGGCAAATGGTCGGACAAGTTCTATTTTCTTTTCAATATCTGACCACTCTTTATTGTCTGTGCCAGGAGATGGAATTATTTTATACATAACTTATTTCATGACGTCTTCTTCTATTTTTGTTATTTTTTCAATCCGTCGGGCGTGCCGTTCTTCTTTGTTGAAAGGAGTTTCAAGAAATACGGTAATAGCCTGCATCAGTTCTTCTTCTTGCAAAAATCGGACACCAAGCGACAAAACATTTGCATCGTTATGGACACGCGTTAACCGCAACATTTCAAACCGATCAACACTCACTTTGCCTGTTACATCAATTGCCTGAGTTGGGATACAAGGAGCATAAAAAAGTGAGCAGCGGACATTTTTATATTTATTGGCAACAATCGCCTCTCCTTGTCCTGAGCCACCAAAAACTATCCCAAAACTTGCAGGATCATGTGAAACACCTTCTGCTGCTTTACCAACAAAATCTGGATAGTCATCATCCTTATCAAACGTATAAGCACCACAGTCTTCAACAGTAAAGCCTTTTCCTATCAGAAATGTCTTTACCTTTTCTTTTATTTGAAGCCCAACATGATCACTACCCAAAAATACTTTCATATCATTACCGACCAACAATCACATCTGCATCTGCTGATGCATCATCACTGACACTTGCTGAAACGCTTGAAAATTTTCTGCTCAGATCTTTTTGCAATAAAGGTAAATACGCACGCTGCTCTTTCTTCACTTTTACGGTAATATTGCGATAATCAAAACGATCTGCATTGCCAACAACTTTAATAGTATACCCCAAACTACTTAAATATGAAGATATGCTTTTGGCTGTTCCTGGTACACCGCTTCCATTAAGAATAGCAATTTGCAAGGTACTTCTTTCAAGAGGCAATGGGGTTGGAGTCGGCATTGCTGTTGGAGTTTGGGTTGGAGATGGAGTTTGGGGAGCAAACAGGGAATTTTTACTTCTTACTCCGATAAAATAGAGCGCAATAAGGCTTATAATAATCAATAGCAAAATGAAGAAAAAGACAGCAATAAGACCTGGTTTGCGTGAAGATTTTTCTACAGAATATGCAGATTCTTGGGCAGGAGTATCTTCCATTTCTTTTTGATACTAGCATATTTTCATGCGTTTGGAAATATAAAGCACACTTGCTATAATAAGAGCATGCCCAGGCAAATGGTAGTGGTTTTTCTTCGCTTTTGTTTCTTTTTAGTTATTATGGTGCTTGGTCTGTGCGCGCCACTTGCCTTTTCTCAAACCATTGATGTCTCCTCCGGTAACCTGGACAATATCAACAAGCAACTCGCCGACCTTAACGATGCCTTGAATAAATCAGTTGCTGCTACCAAACCACTTCAGTCACAACTTGATAGTATGCAAAAGCAAATCACTGATATCAAAAATCAAGTGACCGGTATTGAAGCAGATACCGTCGTGAAACAAAAAGAAATTGATCGCGGTTATAAGCAGTTAGCAGAAAAAGAACAAATTATTTCTCAAACAATCAGAGATTTTTATGTTAAAAGCTACTACAATACACCACTGCTTATCTTCCTCTCCGCAGCAGATGCATCTGAGATGACCCAAACGCTTGCCTATCAACATGCAAAGACCGAACAAGATAAAGCAATTATTACCAACATTGCTCTTTCTATTACTGATTTAGAAAATAAGAAAGCGAAACTTGAACAGGAAAAAACGTGGCTGGTCACTGCAAAAGCAAATCTTGATGAGCAAAGCCAAAAACTTGATCAAGTTGTTAAAGGCGCTCTTGCCTATCAACAAAATCTCACTGGGCAAATTGCAGCACTTAGCTCAGAACAGCAATCTATTTTAAATGCCAGAGGTGGAGGCTTTACCGCAACGGTTGGTGATAGCGATTTGGCAGATGATTATAATGCCTCAATCGCTGGCTTTCGCGCTTCAGCACCAAGTGGTTACTTCGCACTCTTTTCCTTTGGCGCGTATACTCATCGCAAAGGAATGAGTCAGTATGGTGCCTTTGGACGAGCTAATTCTGGACAAGATTACCACGCAATCCTGAAAGCATATTATGGCAAAGATGTTTCAACAGTTGATACTGGTGGACAAATTCAGGTTGCAGGAAGTGGCTCAATTGATTTTGAGACAACGTACCTCTATGGTATTGCCGAAATGCCTTCTAACTTCCCAACTGAAGCACTTAAAGCACAAGCCGTTGCCGCAAGATCTTACGCCTATCGATACAAACAACAAGGCCAACAAATCTGTGCAGACGAAGGCTGTCAAGTGTACTCTCCTTCCAAAGCCGCCAATCCTCCCGACGCATGGAAACAAGCAGTTGATAGTACAAAAGGACAAATTATTGATGGGGTTACGACATACTTCTCTTCAACAGCTGGCGGTTATCTCACAACTTCTGGCTGGGATACAACTGACGGCAATGGTGGATCGGATTTCTCCAGCCGCGCTTATGAAAAAATTGCCGGATCTCCGTGGTTTTACAAAGCATGGTATCGACAAGGTTACAGTAATAGTGGCAACACCTGTGGAAGAAGCAGCCCATGGCTCAGCCCGACTGACATGGCTGATATTGTGAATGCATATCTTGTCTTAACAAAAGGCTCTTCATCTGAAACAAGCAGAATTACACCAGTCACAACAAGCTGCTGGCCAGGCAATCCATACTCGCAAGATGAGTTGCGTTCCATTGCGAGCAATTATGGCGGTATTAGTTCAGCAGATAGTGTCACTGTTTCGCAAGGCAACGGATCAACAAATACAGTCACCATCAATGGTATTACAATGAGCGGAAGTGACTTCCAAAAAGCATTTAATTTGCGAGCACCAGGATACCTCCGAATTCCACAAGATGGCTTTGCTTTTTTTAATATCGAACATAAATAAGGTATAATCTAAGAGACGCTACTATGCCTGATATTTTTACAGACGAAGCAATTAATCCAACAGCGCAAACACCTAAGCCACAGCCTGTGACAAAACAAGCCACAGCACATCATAAGGTTAGTTTTCTTTCGACATTTGTCCGAGATCCTGATGGAGTATCCCTTGCCGAACAACGAGATGATGAACATATTCTTCTCTTTATCCGCAGAGATTTTATTACGAATGTCCCTTGGATATTTTCAACGATAATTCTTATTATTCTCCCCTTCTTTCTTCCTTTTGTTTTTCAACCCTTAAATATTTCTTTTGCCTTTGTCCCACTAACTGTACTCACGATTCTGGCAATTTTTTATTATGTGATTATTGCAGGTTTTGTTTTCGCCAATTTTGTTACGTGGTTTTATGATATTGGCATTGTTACTGAAGCACGGGCCGTTGATATCGATTTTTATAATATTTCCTATGTCAGCGTTGCAACCGCAAGAGCACAAGACCTGAAAGACGTTCGCTATTTCCAACGTGGATTTTTTCAATCATTTTTTGACTATGGTGATGTTAGCTTAGTGGTTGAAGCATCAGGAGAAACTCTCACCTTTGAACAAACACCCCGCCCTGCAGAAGTAGTTAATATCTTAAGCGCCCTGATAGGAGGTCACGACTAATGCCTTTTGATCCCCTTGCCTTTATACAAAATTTTAATAATATCAGGCTTTTTATTAAAGTAGCTTTTCTCATTCTTGTTGGATTATATGCGATTTTTACGTTTATGTTGGCAACAAAAATCCGTTCATTTAACAAGATTCTTTTTCTTCCGGCAAATAGTGGAGGAGCATTTTTACAACTAGTTGCTATTATTTATTTTTTCATTGTCCTCTCGCTTTTTATTGTTACCATTGTTATAGTATAACTAATGCCCGGAGAACATTTGTATTCGCCAAAACCTAGCTTGGCATACGCCAAATTAACAGCAACACCAACTGATAGCAGCTGGTCTCAAGTTTATAACGCAGGCAATCTTTTTGCCTGTCTTTCCCTTAAAATAACAACAGAAGAAAATCCTCCTTCTCTCCAAACACTTGGCAAAGAACTCTTCAATAATCTAGAAGCAGAATTTTTTACCCTAGAAGATAAAAATCTGACAACAATTAGTGATGCAATCAAAAAAAGCACCAAACATATTCCCTCAGGCATAACCCTCACATTTTGCGTTGCCTACTTTAAAGATGCTATTCTCTACCTTTTTTTAGTTGGCAAAGGGAAAGCTGTTTTGAAACGAGGAGAAAAGCTTGGGCTCTTACTTGAAAATAACAATGATGATGGTGAGTATGTCAAAACAGCATCAGGTTATCTCCATAACAGTGACACACTTATTCTTGAGACTGAACAATTTGCCAAAAATGTTCCTGATGAACAAATTGCAGAAGGCTTACAGCTTGCGCTACCAAATGATATTGCAGAAGCGCTTTCTGTCCATATGCATGCAAAGGCTGATGGTGACCAAGCAGCAATTATTATTGTTTATCACGGTGTGACAACGCATCATCAACCAGTAAATAAAGAGCCAACGCTTGCAGAAGCAGCTGAAGAGACAGATTTACCTTCAGAAGAAAAATCGCAAAAGGCTTTTCTGCCCAACTTTTCATCGCTCTTTGCAAAATTGCATGTACCAAAGCTTCCCTCTACCAACACCCAATTTCTCCACTTAACTCATACAAAAAAACTTTTTTTGAGTATTGTTATCATTATTTTTGTGCTTTTGGGCAGCAGTATCTTTTTAAGTCTTAAAAAACAAAAACAGACCCAAACAGCAGCCCTTTTTCAATCAATCTATACACCAGCTCAAAAAAGTTACGATGAAGCAAAAGCTCTGGGGAGCCTTAATCCGTCTCTGAGCCATAATGATTTTGTTAAAGCCGAAAATCTTCTTAAAAATAGCCAAAATAAATTTCCCAAAGGATCAACTGAGGCAAACCAAATTGCCGATCTTTTGCAAAAAGTTGCAACTGAAATTGGCACTAACAGCGACACAACATCTGTTAAAGAAGTCGAAAGCCCCAAAAATGACCTCCTCTCTCTTGAACAAGCCACCACTGATGGACAGGGATTTAGTCAAGATGCAGATACCGTCTACTATCTGACCAATAAAGAAGCGCTCGCAATCACAAAAGCCAATGGTAAGAAAAAAACACTGTTACAAAATAATAACGAGTGGTCAAAGGCAGTCAGTATTGTCCCTTATCAAGGCAATCTCTACATTCTTGATCAAAAAAATGGCATCTTAAAATATGTTGGCTCATCAGGTGGGTTTAGTAAAAGTTCTTATTTGAAAACAACGCCTGATCTTTCCAAAGCAATCAGTATGGCCATTGACAGTTCCATATGGGTTCTGTTTCAAGATGGCAGTATCAAAAAATATACCCGAGGTGAAGAAGATGCATTTTCAATAAAAGGTCTCACAACACCTTTTGCAAATCCGACAAAAATCTTTACTGATATTGACAGTACCAATGTCTATATTCTTGACCCTGGTACTAGCAGCATTGTAAAATTGGCAAAAGATGGCTCTTTCCAAACCAAATATGCAGCCAGCATCCTTAACAAAGCAAAAGATTTTGAAGTGCTGGAGCAAGATAAAAAGATTCTCTTCTTAGCAAACGGTAAAATTTGGGAAATAACTCTCTAGCGAGGTTTCACATAGATAACTGCTGTAGGATCTTTATACACCATAACCCACCCTGATTTTTTTATTTCCTCAGGCAAGATATTCCTCGTTTCCTTATCTGAAACATGAAATATACGCTTACTTACTTGATCAAATCGATCAAGCAGCGTAGACTTCTTATCTGGATTGCTACGAGGTAAGAGTAGCGCAGTAATATGATATTTTTCTGTCATCTTTTCAAATGGAAATTTACCTTGAAGAAAATTATTGTAATCTGAAAAAGCATAATTACTTTCTCCAGGGAGATTTGCTTGCCATCGCCAGCTAGGCATTCGTCCATCAATAAAAACCTTCTTCTCAGGTAATTTCCATATCAGATACCCTCCCCAATCATATGTTGAGAAAAGTTGGCCTTTTGGCAGATGATGATGTAAATAATGTATAGCGTTATCAGGATATTTTGCCACCCCACCAAACAAGCCTAATCCATAAAAAATCTGAAAAAAATCCGGCAGAATAAAAAGACAAACTACAACAAAGAATATTTGAAAAAATCGAGAGAAACGAACGACACCCTGCGGTATAGCACTAATCTCTTTATAAAAAAATGCTATCCCTTGTGTTGTAAGAGACAGAGCCACAATAAGCCATAAAGAGATATTTCTTATGCTAAGCATTGCTGCACAGAAAAAAACAAAATACAATAATAAATCAAAAAAGAGAAAGATTTTCCGATACTTGATGACAAATATGAGAGAGAGGACAACAAAAAGCCAAAATGAATAGCGAAGGAGCATAAATGCCGGCATCCATTCTTGTATAGATGTATGCAGATGCGTATCTGTCATCGTCATAAAAACCTCCCACCACATCCTAAAGCCGTATGGTGTCATCCCTGTAATACCAATACATAGCAAAAGTACAATAACCATAAAAGGTAAAGAAATTTTCCTTTTGTAATACCAAAACAGTGATGCAATCAGCAATATCGCAATACCGATAGCAAATCCTCCATGCATATTTGCCCAAAAAAGAAAAATTAAAGGCAAAACATACCACCATCTTTTGAAGAACACATCATTTCGCACAAGAGTAAACAAAAGAGAAAAAAAGAAAAGCGTTATAAACTGCGGTCTAATACCAACAACGAAAGCCAATGTCCCTACTGTTAGCAACAAAGGAATACCAACAAATTGACGAACAGATGTCGGAAGCATACGAACCTGCAACAACAAGGCACTGACTGCAAGAAGAGCAAATAGCGCTGCCAGCCCGTTATACCCAATAAGAGGAAGCAATTCTGCAATAAAGACATCAGTGAGCCACTCATGATCAACAGACGGATAACTTGGCATGGTATAAGAAAAGGGATCTGTATGAGGAACACCACTTTTGAGAATAAGCTGCCCCATACGAAGATGCCATCCATAATCAGGATCAAGAAAAAGAGCTGCTTGCAGCCAAAAATAGAAGAAACTCCCAATAATTAGTAACAAAACCAGTATGCTTTTCCGTTTTGTCATTTCTCTATTATAGAGAGGTTTGCCTGCTGTTGATAGGTTGTGGTTTTACATTTCTTCCCCTTTGAAGTATCATGTGTGTATGATCCTGAGCTTACCGCAGGATCATAGTGAGCCCAGCTAAACTATGAAAATCACCAATCGTAAAGCATATTTTGATGCACAAATTCTTGAAAATTTTGAAGCAGGTATTAACCTCTTAGGTTCTGAGGTGAAAGCCGTGCGGCTTGGTCATGCTGATTTAAGTGGAAGCTTTGTAAAAATTGTTGGCAGCGAGGCATATCTGTTCAATTCAAAAATTTTCCCCTACGAATATGCACGACCTGATAATTACAATCCTACACGTACCCGAAAGCTTCTCCTGCACAAGGCTGAAATTATCGCTTTACGTTCAAAAATGGATGGCCAAAACTTGACAATCGTGCCTATTTCGCTGTATACTAGTCGTCACCGTATTAAGGTGGAATTAGCCTTAGCTAAATCGAAAAAGAAGGCTGATAAGCGTAAAGTGCTCAAAGAAGAAACCATCAAAAGAGATATTGAGCAAGCACTGAAAAACGTACATTAAAAAAATCAATATTCGCTTTAATAAATAATAACTACTATTTATTAAAGGGGATGACTTGATTCGACGAGATCTGTTCTTTAAAAACTGCAAGCCGGCTTTGATACTAGCCGTTAAACAGATCAAAAAATAGATGCTGACACTATGCATCGAGTCCGTCAATTTGCCCTCAGGGCAATTGATGGAGGGTTCAATGCCCCAACAGCATTTGCTCCTCAAAGAGCATTTGCTTACGCTGCTTAAGCGTTAAGGCAATGACCTGTTCATATGATCTTCCCTCACTGGGATTGTCTGAGCATAAATACAGGTGAGGCTATCAATAAGCAAGTTGGTTTGGTTCTTATTGGAATTTTCTAACCTTAACTTTACTTCTCCTGCTGATTGGATACAAGTAAAGTGACATTTTAAAAATCAGCTACGCTTGTAGATGTTTCTAATTAATATTTTTCGGACTCCGGTTCACTGCCGGACATCTCCACCAAACTTTTTAGCTTGCTACTTGTATTTCCTCCACAAAGTGCTATTATAGGACTGCAAATCCCATCATGACGTGGGATTTTTTGTGTTTTTATGGCTAGCTCTGAACTATCACAAAGACCAGAATTTGTACGGCGGCCAATAGAACGCCCTATCTTTGACTTGAGATTAAAACCTTGGAAATCAAATACCTCACTTCGAGATCAATTAAGTACCAAACCGTTTTGCGGAGAAGGTTTTCTTTATCATGCGACAACTGAACAATTGAGAGAAACCTTGGCTATTTTAACCAAAGATTGGGAAGAAGCAGAGCTTGTTAAAGATACCGCAGCTTTTGCAGCGAAGGTACATAAAGATGATAAACGAAAAGATGAAGAGACACCTTATGAACATCATTTGCTGCGTGGAGCAATTCGGCTTGCACAACTAAAAGAAACTAATACATTTATGATAACAGGCTATCTCCTCCATGATACTGTCGAAGATCATAATACAACAGTACAAGAGATGTTATTGCCTCAAAACCTTGGTCAGCATCCCTCTGAACAAGCAAAAACCCTTCATGATTTAGCAACTGCTCTGAGCGTGAACCGAGGGAAAGGCAAGCTTGAGCCAAAGGAGTTTTATAAAAATATTAATGAGATAAATGCAAGATATCCAGAAGCTCACCCGTGGCTAATTAAAGGAGTTGATCGGTTTGATAATGCAGGATCTGATCTTTCCTTTGCTATCAGACATGATAATCCTCGTGTAGGCGTTGAAAAAATAAAAAAATATCGTAAAAAGACTTCAGATGTTATACCATACATAAAAAAAGCAGAACCAAACTCTCCTGTCCTCGCAAGACTACAAGAATCATTGCGCTTAGGTGGAGAACTTATGCGAGACCATGGATTAAAAGATCCGAAGAACATAACAATTATTTTTAATCGTCTCTCATTTTTACGTCCCATGAGCTAGCGTAATTCCCCAGACCTTTTCTACTCCTGCCTTTTTCAAAATTTTTGCTGCTTCTCTGAGAGTAGAACCGGATGTCACCACATCATCAACCAAAATAACTTGTTTGAAATCTTTAATGATCTCCTTTGCTGTTTTTTTCAAAAAGAAAGCGTCTTTGATATTTTCTTGCCGCTCTTTTTGCGAAAGACCAACTTGTGTGGGTGTATTCTTCACGCGTTCTAAACAATCAAAAACGCGCAAAGGAAATTTTTTTGCCAACCCCTCTGCCAATAACTGCGCTTGATTGTAACCTCGCTTTTTATATTTGGCCTTATGGAGTGGAATAGGGACTAAAACGGCTTGCTGCTGTATTATCCTGTAGAAATTTTCTTTTTGAATCAATCCTTCATAAAAAAATTCAATTAGCGTATCCTGTAGATCGCGAATGTATGGTGGATACTTAAAATGATACATTAATTTCTTGACCACACCAGCATAGACAAGACTTGAAAAAACACCATCAATCGTATCGCTTGTTTTGCAAATAGGATGCGTCATTCCTCCAATTGCTGCTTTTTGACAAACAGTACAAAACCCTCTCTCGATAAAAGAGACACGAGCAAAACATGACGGACACAGATATGAACCAAATGATTTGCATTGAATACAATATTTTGGGAAAAGGAAATCAAGAAGCGACATAGAAAAAGTGTAGCAGAAAGAAGGTATTTTGTGGCGGAGAGGGCGAGATTCGAACTCGCGGTATCTTACGATACGGAGGTTTAGTAAACCTCTGCACTAGGCCACTATGCGACCTCTCCATTTCGTCATTCGTACGGAAGATCGTGGACGATGCTCAAACCTTCTACGCTCGAAATCCGCAAATGTATTATATACCAAATTTTGCTTAATATGCTTTATTAAATTATAGATAGAAAAATACCTTTCTTATATATATAATACCCAAATGGTAGCCGAAAGACATCCAGGAGCAAGGCCTATAGAGATTGCTCCGATTTTGGCAGCAATTCCTTCATATAAAGAATTTCAAACTGGTTCCGAATTGCAAACAGGTAGTAAGCAGTTAGTAAAAGATTATCCTACATTAGTGAGTTCTGGTTTTCTCCGTTTGGATGAAAATTTTGGTAGATCAACAGAAGGGAGATCTATCGAGTTAATGACAGTTGGGAAAGGAAAGAAAAAAGTCATGTGGGTAGGAACACCGCATCCAAATGAGCCAGTCGGCACGTTAACAATAGATTTTCTGAGCAGATATTTATGTGAACACCCGGAGATAACAGAGAAGCTTGATACGACATTCATTTTTATCAAAAATGCCGATCCTGATGGTCTGAAGTTAAATAAATCTTGGTTAAAAGGTGGACTTGATCCTTTGCAATATGCCTTAGGATATTACCGCCCGTCAGAGGAGAAACAAGTAGAATGGGCATTTCCTGTAGATTATAAAACATTACACTTCCATAATCCTCCCCCTGAAGCACAAGCGCTTATGGAAGCATTTAAGAAAAATAAACCAGATTTTTATTACTCATTGCATAATTGCTGTTTTCAAAACCCTTATTTTAATCTTTCTCATAAAAGAACTGAACTATTCAAACCCTTGGAGCAAGTAGTTACTGATCAAGGGCTTCAACTCTCTATTGGGAAAGCGGAAGTACCATGGATGGAAACCTACGCACGAGGCATTTACCAAATACCCTCTGTTCAAGCAAAATATGACTATTTTCATACGAGAGGCGAAGATCCGTTGCGTATTATAACAGGAGGAGCGAAATCATATGACTATTTACAAGAACATGTTGCCCCTGATTCCTTTAGTATTGAATCTGAAGTGCCATACTTTACCGCAGATGCGTTGAATGATAATACTCCTTCAGAAATGTCACAAAACGATGCACTAGTGGCAGGACTAAACAAACGTCAAAACATTGTAGATTTTATGAATAAGCATTTTACTGAACTTGAATCAGAAAAACCGCTTCCTGACAATCGCCTTAAACGATCAGTGGCATGGATAATTGATACGATGAATAAAAGACTACCTAGTTATCGGGAGGATGCAGAAAAACCTGAGTATCAAAAAGAGGCAACAAAAGCTCAAGCATATAATGCTATTCAGGTTGCTTCGTTTTACCAGGTTATTTGGTTGGGAGAAGTATACCGCCTTGCTGTTCAAGCTGGTGAAATAGGACGGGCTGAAGAAATAAAGCAAAATATCGAAGGAGTCATTGATGATATCAATGAAGTAAGTCCTATCCGATCTATTCCTATTCAAAAACTTGTTGCAATACAAGTTGGCGCGGGATTGGTTACACAGCAACATTTATCTCTTGCTGCTTAACGATTCCAAGGTAGGTATAAAAACATTCAAGTATCCCCACTTCCAGTTACCGATTTTTTAGGTAAAAAGCCGTGCGGAGGAGACAGGATTTGAACCTGCGTGAGCCTTTTGAAGGGCTCAGAGGGTTAGCAACCCTCCGCAATGGACCGAGCTATGCGACTCCTCCTCCTTTATTCTCGTCCTTTGTTAGTAATCATGCGGAGAGGGTGGGATTCGAACCCACGGTAGGCTTGCACCCACAGATGTTTTCAAGACATCCGCACTCGACCACTATGCGACCCTTCCTTAACAGAGGTCATTATACAGGACTTGCCTACTATAGCACACCCGGCAATAGCTCTGAATAGAGGGGCTAACTACCGGGCAAGCTCTAAGCCTGCGCGAATACCAGGGCATCAATGCGACCAGCACCTGCTGCCCGCAACGCAGTGGTTGCTGCTTCGAGTGTCGCGCCGGTAGTAACTACGTCATCTATCAGAATAATGTGCTTACCACGTATCAGATGTGTTTTTTGAGCATGAAAAGCCGTGCTAAGCTGCTTGAGCCGCTGCTCACGGCTAGCGCCGACCTGTTGAGCTTGCGTAATGCGCGATAGGCAGGCAACATAGCGGAGCTGGGACTCACGAGATAGCTG
>Ga0137403_10000541_pt2 | contig 45396 bp, 36 predicted proteins | sample CZOMad2_1_16fung_FD_122057 | JGI IMG/M metagenome (GOLD analysis project Ga0137403, IMG submission 122057) | Vadose zone soil fungal communities from Angelo Coast Range Reserve, California, USA - CZOMad2_1_16fungal (Hybrid Assembly) | ecosystem: Environmental > Terrestrial > Soil > Vadose zone... | reverse complement strand
GCCGTCCTGCTGGCCGGCAGTTTTTATTATTTTTCCAAGATTGGTCCCACAGGATCGTATGACTTCGAAGTCGCCGTCCTGCTCTTTTTTCTGCTGACGGTCTTCGGTCGCCAAATGTCTGCGTCATGACGAGCCGTTGCAAACGATGGCGTTATTCCAATAACGCATTCGGTTACGTGCTTTCTAGTAACGTCGCCAGAGTCTGGAACAACGCATTCCGGTTTAACGCGCTCGGTGGCGCAACTGGCAGCCAAAACACTGCCATCGGCGATTACGCGGGCTTCGCTGTCATCACAGGCAGTAACATTAATGCAATTGGCGCTGAGCTGTCTGGTGTCTCCTCTTTTTTGGCGAGGCGAATACCGCCACCTATATCAGCGCAGAGCTCCGCCCTCCAAGTTCCCGCAACTTGGTCGCCACTCGCTGCAAAAAGCACCACAGGTGCGTCATGTTTGTAGCCGGCCGCTCAGATATGAAAATCTCAAGCTCTCGTGGGAGCGGCATGTTCCGATGGTGGGAAACATGTCGCCCTACGGGGCTGGGCATCGGATCAATTCCAAGCTATCAACATTTCGCGCCTATGGCGCTTTGGGAGTGCGATGCGTCCTCGCATCGTCGTCGCTGCCGAGATGTCTCTTGTTGACGGGACCCGACAGGCAAATGATGAAGGAATCAGAACGAACCATCCGCCCTTCGTCCAGGCTACTCCGAAAGTCTTCGCGAGCAGGCGGCGTGGCAGGCGAATGACGAGTAAGGATTGGAACAAATGAAAAGGGACAGCACTGAAGTCTTTACCCTGGGTCATTCACCCGATCCGGATGACGCGTTCATGTTCTATGCGATGGCGGAGAATAAAATCGATCTCCGTGGCTATCGGTTCGACCATCGCTTGGAAGATATTCAGACGCTGAATGAGAGGGCGCGGCGGGGCGAGCTGCATATCTCCGCCATCTCCATTCACGCGTACGCATACGTCGCCAACAATTACGCGCTGCTGCCGTGCGGGGCGAGCATGGGCGATGGATACGGGCCAGTCGTTGTGCAAAAACGCTCAACGCCTAACTCTCAACTCTCAACGCCCAATGTGGACTTGCTGCACGAGCGCGTGATCGCCGTGCCAGGCGAGATGACGAGCGCGTTCCTCGCGCTTCAGCTGTTTCTCGGAAAATTTAGTTATGTTGTCGTGCCATTCGACCAGATTTTTGAGGCGATTAAAAGCGGTCGCGCGGATGCCGGTTTAGTGATTCACGAGGGGCAACTCACTTATGAGCAATCGGGTTTTCAGAAGATTGTCGATCTCGGAGAATGGTGGAAGCGCGAAACTGGCTTGCCCTTGCCCCTGGGTGGCAATGTGGTGCGCAAAGATATCGCCCCAGCAATCCGGCATGATCTCAGCGAAATTATTCGCGAAAGCATCGATTACGGTCTGACGCATCGAGATGAGGCGGTGCGTCATTCGCTTGCCCACGCTCGCGGCATGAGCGCGAAGCTCACCAGTAAATTCATTGGCATGTATGTGAATGAGTTTACTCGCGATTATGGTGAGACTGGACGCGCGGCTATCCGCAAATTTCTGACTGACGCGCGCGACAAAGGCTACGTCGACGTTCCGACCGAACTGGAATTCGTCGAATGATTCAAGCAGCGACGGCTTGGGCAGCCGTCGTGTTTCCTGTACGGCTGGGAAGCCGCCGTTTCTTGGCTTCCAAATTTTCTTGCCACCGGGCTGACGAAGGACCTATGAATGATCGCTCGGTGAAGGCGTTGCTGCCAGGCAGAGGCAATCTTCTCCTTCTCGCGAGAGTCGGAAGTTGGCTTCTTGCATATGCGTTATTGGCTTTGGCCAGGTGCCAGATGAACGAACCAGTCGATCAAGCGCAAGTAGCTGGTCCGACGACTGCCGATTTTTTCGGAGATCACTGTGGCCGAAATTGACCATGGCAGATAACGACAAACGAAAGTTTGATTTACCCTGGGGGACCCTGTTGCCGCTTCTGGCGGTGCTCGCTGGAGTCGTCGCGCAGTACAAGCCGCTCGTGAGTGAACGCCCGTCAGTGGCAAGCGAAAAGACTGCTCCAGTGATTGCTGCGCAGGACGTCGAGGCACGCTTGTGGCAAGATCCCATCGGCGTAGCGCAAAAACAAAAGGCGTTGCTGACAGAACACGACAAGGATGGCGGCAGCAAGTTACACGAGATTAGCGCGCTGGCCGGGCTTCTTGACCAAGACGTCAAAAACTTTTCAAATATTGCGCCTGTTCCAGTTCTTTTGCTTGCTGTGATGCTCGATGCCGGGCCGTACAGCGAACAAGCCGAGTCGCGGTTGCGCGCGCGCCACGCTGTGCTCGAAGGATTGAGCGAGAGCGGCTTCACCCCGGTTGATGGCGAGCACATCGGATTCGTCACTGCTACATGGCCTCCACCGCAGGCAAATGCGCCCTGGCCCCCTACTCCTGGCGCCTTGCTCCTCCCGTGGGAGGAATGTGAAGCGATAGATGATCCTGAAAAGGTTTGTCCCCAAGACACCAAGCGGGTTGTCGTAGTCTGGTTGCCTGCGGCAAATTTTGATATTAACCCATTGCGCTGTTTTGGCGCCTTGCTCGATCAGCTAGCGCCGACGGGGATCCGCGACAACATCGACGTCAGGTTGATCGGCCCTGCAAATTCCACGGGCTTGAAGAGCATGGTTAAGGAGGCGTGCTGGTACCAATTAACGCCGCTCAAGGACGAGGCTTCCTTGACGATGCAAAGAGTACTTGATGGCGTCCGAATCATTTCGCCTCGGGCGACCGCCCCAAATTCCACGCTTCTCTCGCCAGCAGATGTCTCTGCTGAGTGTGTAAACAAATCCGTAGAGAAAGTTCTTGAAGAATCCATAGCACCTGGTCCTCGTGGAGGTCTGCACTTTGTTCGCACGATCACACCGGATGACTGGGTTTTGGGTGCCTTGATCGAAGAGTTAGCGCAACGTGAAATCTACGTCGGGTCCCAAATGACGCCGGATCGTCGCCCAATATCCCCAAAGCTGTCTCACATTGTAATTCTCAGCGAATGGGATACACCCTATGGGCGATCTTTGGGGACGACGTTCGAGGCTAAGGCTTCCCGACAGAATACCAATGATACCATTGAGCACCCAAGCAAGTGGATTCATCCTTATCATTATCTTCGCGGAATTGACGGTCGATTACCAGGCGACCCCAGCAAAGACAATCAACGCGATCAAGAGCAAAAATCTCAGCTTGGCCAGAAGTCCGTCACGATCGAGGCGACGGAAGGACTCAACCAGTCCGATTATCTCCGGCGTCTGTCGCGCCAGATGAAAGAGGATGACTCGCTCTGGGAACGCGAAGACGGCTTTGGAATTCGCGCGATCGGTCTACTCGGCTCGGACATTTACGATAAACTAATGATTTTGCGGGCGCTGCGGCCGCAATTTCCCGACGCCCTTTTTTTTACCAACAACTACGACGCGCATTTTGAGCGCCGCGACGATTGGGAAGACGTTCATAATCTTGTTATTGCGTCGCCGTTTGGCAGCATCGTACCGCAAATTTACGTCGAGCACCGGCAGATCCCTCCGTTTCGCGACAACAATCAAACCTCGATGTACGTCGGCACGTTGGTCGCGACCGGGCGCATGGCCGAAGAAGAAGAAGAGTGGCTCAAGTGGCAACCGCGAATTTTCGAGATCAGCCGCCGCGGAGCCTATGATCTCAGTCCCCCTTGGTATCGCTGGCATCCGGGCGAATCGAAAATCGTTTTCGAGTCACACAACTACAAAAATGAAAAGACTGACAGGTGGTTTCGGGATTGGCTGTTTGCGCCTGGCGTTCTCTGGCGACTAATCATCATTGCGCTGGCGGTGCTCGCCATTGTGGCCTGGATTAGTGTGAGTATCGCCAGGCGTACATTGCCCGGCGGAGGTAATGCTCTTGAGCGTCTCAAACGCGCGCTCGTCAGCACAGTTTTTTGGCTAGTCTGTGGCGGACCGCTCATCATTTTTGCGGTTGCTCTGGTTGCGCAATACTGGACACCAGAAGAACCGCTGGCATTTTTTTCAGGCATCAGCATCTGGCCAACTGAAATGCTGCGCCTGGTCGCGTTCATGCTTGCGATCTTCTTTATGTTTAAAGCGAGCTTCGATCTTCGTGCGAACGCGAAAAGGATTGATGCCGACTTTTCATTTGCTCCGTTGCCGTTAACGCCATTCCGCTGGCGAGATCTTGGCATCGGCTTTGAACATTGGCAGATGAAACAGCCTGGAGGAACTTCGCGCTTCTCTGCTGAAGAAGCGTGGCATGCTTATCTTTGCCGGAACAAATTTTGGCCGCGTTTTATCCGAATCGGCATCCTCTTTGCATTGTATTGCTTTTTCGCTTTCACCATTTTGCACCTGTTTCCTCAACCGCCGCCGCCAGCACGCGGTCATGTGGCATTTCGAATCGATAAGATTGTCTTTTATCTCGCTGGCGTTGGTCTGCTGCTTCTCTCCTTTTACGTGGTCGATGCCATTCAGGTGAACTGTAATTTTATTCGCATGTTTGCCAGGGAAGTAACGAAATGGAGTCGTGGCGTGATTGATCGATCTCATCGCAGCCCACCTTTAACCGAAAAGGAGCTTTCTGCGTATCACGAAATCTTTTTCGTTGCACAGCGAACGCAAATAGTAGCGCCGCTAATCTGGTACCCGCTTATCGTCTTGACCTTGATGATTGTCGCACGCTTGTCCTTTTTTGATAATTGGACGTGGCCACCCAGCCTCGTTTTGATTTACGTCATCACAGCTGTCTGGGTGCTGGGCAGTGCGATTTTGCTCAGGCGCGCGGCTGAGCAATTGCGCGACACTGCCCTCAATGACCTGCGGCGCTTTCGCCTGTTGGGTCAGGAAAGCGAAGCGAAACGGCAGACCTTCGATGAGCTCATCGCTGAAATCCGTAACCTCAAGATGGGCGCGTTCGCGCCGGTGACTGAACAGCCTTTTATTCGCGCAGCCCTTTTCCCCGGCGCTGCCCTTGGTCTCCTCGCGGTCGGTCAGCGTTTGCTCGATCTGTTCTAGGGAACGAAAAAATCCGCAGCCTCATAGTAGTCAGGTTTCGTGCGTTTAGAATTTCCTTGCCAGAAGGTTCACCTCGGTCATATCGATAATGTCTCGGTGAAGGCGTTGCCGCCAGCTAGAGGCGATATTTTCCGTCTCGCCCGAGTCGGAAGCTGCCTGATTACGTGCGCGTTTCTGGTTTTTTCCAGCTGTAAGAAAAATCCAATTGACGAAGCAAAAGCGGATGGCAAAACAACTGCCGATTTTCCGCAGATCACGGCCGACATTTTCAAGCCGATGGACGGCGGCATTCATCTTTCGCCAGAGGAAATCATGGGCCGCAACACTTGGAACCTCTGGAGCGGGGGCAATCAACATTTCTGGAATCAAGCGGCGCAAGACAGCTTCGGGTTGATGGATCTTTTGAAGATGCTCGACAACCGCAAATTTCACCGCGGCGATCGTTTCAAAACTTTGGGCCTGGTGAACGAGCCCGGATTTCGGGCGCGCGCTCCGACTGAGCCTGACGAGCTTGGTTTGTGCCTCGACAAACAGATAGCGCCGGAGCCGGCAGGCATCGACGAAACCGTTTACGGCAAACCTTCCGGTGTGCTTGGTTTTCGGCTTTTTCCAAACCCGGAATTCAATGACGAAGCGCGCAAAAAATGGGACGGCAAACGTTTCTACGAAGACCCGAGTTATTACAACGACAACAAGCTGGTTAGGCCGTATCGCGTTGGCGTCGCCTGCGGTGCCTGCCACATTGCGCCAAATCCGAGCAATCCGCCGGGCGACCCTGAAAACCCGCGATGGGACAATCTTGCGTCGGCGATTGGCAATCAGTACATCAACGAAGGGAAAGTCTTCGCCTGCAATGTCGAGAAGGGCGGGTTCTTTTACGAGATGCTCGCTGCGCAACCTCGTGGCACTTCCGATACGTCGCGGATCGCGACCGATCACATCAACAATCCAAATGCGATCAACGCCATCTTCCTGCTGGCTGAACGGGAACGAATCGCAAAAATCGCGACTCCGGAAAAGATGGCTGGCGGCACGCTGGCGTTACCGGAGACGGAGGAAGAAATGCACGTGCCCCACATTTTGAAGGATGGCGCGGATTCCATCGGCGTACGCGGAGCAACCATTCGTGTGTACGTGAACATCGGCATGTTTTCCGAGTATTGGTTGACGCGTCACAACCGATTGATCGGGCTTACGCCGCAAAAACCGTTTGAAATTCCATACGCGCGCGAGCATTCGGTTTTCTGGCGCGCTACCGAAGAACGCCTCGACAACATCGCCGCCTTCTTCCGAAAACTGAAGTCCTTTCGTCTCGCCGATACGCGGGAGGGACAGGCTTACATCACGACGGATCCTGCGGTAATGACACGCGGGAAAGAAGTGTTCGCCGAAAGCTGTGCAGTGTGTCATTCCAGCAAACAGCCGCCTCCAAATGTCGATCCGCGTTCTGGCGAAGGAAAAACCTGGTTCCGCGCGGAGGTGATGAAGCCCGATTTCCTGAAGGACAATTTCCTGTCAAACGACAAACGATATCCATTGACCAAAATCGAAACGAATTCCGCACGCGCGTTCGCGACAAACGCAAAAGCCGGTCACATCTGGGACAACTTTTCCTCGGTCACATACAAGGAACTTTCGCCAGTGGACGAACTGGAATTCTTCAACCCGTTTGATGAGACGCAGCCGATCAAATTCAAACCAAAAGACAAAAATGTTGCGCCCGGCTATTATCGCACGCCGTCCCTGATCAGTGTCTGGAGCTCCGCGCCGCTGTTGCACAACAACATGCTGGGGAAATTTACCGGCGATCCCTCTGTGGCAGGCCGCTTGGAAGCGTTTAACGATGCGGTGGAGAAATTGCTCTGGTCGGAGAAACGGCTCGGTAAAGACTCCATCTGGCGGACGCAAAACGATTGCTCACTGCATCTGCGTAAGGAATTTGTGCCGAAGCCGCTGCAAGCGCTCCGAGCGCTCGCCGACAGAAACGGATACGTCAACGTCGGAATGATTCCCAAAGACACGCCTGTGAACCTGATCGGTAATATGGAGCCAGACTTTCGAAACATCGATGTGTTTCGCAAAATCGCGGAAAAGTTGATCAAGCTTAAAACCACGAAACTTTCACGCGACGAAGCTGCCGCCGAATTCAACAAGCTCATTCCGGATCTGCTCGCGGCGAACAAGTGTCCAGATTTCATTGAGGACAAAGGCCACTACTTCGGCACAGACTTGGCAGATACCGATAAACGCGCGCTGATCGAATATCTGAAAACCTTCTGACGGCGCGTGCTAACGAAAGGAGAAACATGGCAGTTACAGTTGCAGAAATGTTGAAAATGTCGCAGGCGCAGCTCGACGATCTGTTCAGTCAAAGTCCAGTCGGGGAAATCCCAAGCGGTGAAGCCAAAGGCACGGCGATCATCGCACCGGGAACGACTTACACGCAGGACATGGCCAATTTCGTAAATCATTTTGCGTGGCAGGGAAAGGTTTTCGATCCAGCAAAGGGAACCTTGCGAAACAAGATTTTGCCTTTTGGGCTGAACGCCATCATCGCTAAGGTCTATAAAGCGCCGAGTTGGCTGGACAATAAGGAGTGCATTGTGCTCGATTATTCGGAGACTTCATTGCTGGCGCACTGGATCCGTGACGAGATCCGCGAAGTCGCGCCGCACGTTTATCTCGGCAAAGTCTATTGGGGAAAAAAGCGATTGGTTGATTTTGCGCTTGAGTTTCCGGCATCCGGATAATCGCATTCCGCGGCCATGGCCGAGGCTTCAGATCAATCTGCGGAAATCCGGCGCTGGCGCTGGTGGATTCTGTTGCTGGCAGTTGTCGCGCTCATCGTAGTCGGCTCTTCATATCTGATCTGGCGTTTTACACGGGACGATCCAGTCAGGTACGCGGACCCGGAAGATCATTTCAAATACGGCTCAACAGGCGGCGAGCGGGAATCGGGCATTCCCTATTGGATTTGGAAAGTGCTGCCGAAAATGTTTCCGGAATATTTGCCCGGGGAAACCTACAGGCCGGGGCGCGAATACGCCTCGTTAGGTTTTCTCTACGAGCCTGGCAAAGATCTGCCAATTGGCGTCTCCCGTCGCAACACGCAGGGACTCGATCGCGTGTTCTTAAATTGCGCGATTTGTCACGCCGGTTCCGTGCGCGAAACACCGCAAAGTCGGCCGGCCTTGTATGCAGGCATGCCGTCGAACACTGTCGATCTCGAAGCGTTTGAGCGTTTCATCTTTGCCTGCGCAACCGACGAACGTTTTAACGCTCTTCGAATCATGGCCGAGATCGAGGCGATCGGCGGCAAGTACGATTTCATCAACCGATTTCTTCTCCGCTTTTATGCCATCCCGTTAATGCGTGAACGCTTGCTCATGTTGAAAGGCCATTTCCGTTTTGCCGAATGGGAGCCCGACGCAGGCCCTGGCCGCACCGACACGTTTAACCCGGCGAAAACGCTTCTGGAATTTCCTCTGGAAAAACTCGAAACACGGGAACTGGTTGGCCTGTGCGACTTTCCATCGATCTGGGTGCAGGGACTGCGCAAACAGAAAAACCTTCACGCGCATTGGGACGGCAATAATAGTTTAATGGAGGAGCGCAATAAAAGTGCGGCGTTCGGCACCGGCGCGTTTCCGCCCACAATTGATCTGAAGCAACTCGCGCGCGTCGAGCAATGGCTGCTTACCAACGAGCCGCCCAAATATCCGTTCCCGATTGATGTGCAGCTGAGCGCACAAGGTGAAAAGCTTTATGGGCAATACTGCGCAAATTGTCACGGTCGCAATGGACGGAATTTCGACGGCGAATACGTCGGCGACGTCGTGCCGATCGATAAAATCGGCACCGACCGGCACCGGCTCGATTCCTACACCGAAGAATTGGCCGTGACGCAGAACACACTCTACGCGGGCTATCCATGGCGGTTCAGCCATTTCCGTAAAACTTTTGGATACGCTAATTTGCCGCTCGACGGCATCTGGCTGCGCGCGCCGTATCTGCATAACGGCTCGGTCCCAACACTGCGCGATCTGCTTAATCCGAGCACAGAACGACCGCTTGTTTTTTACCGTGGCTATGATGTGTTCGACCAGACCAAGGTCGGATTCGTTTCAGACGTGAGCCGATTCGATGAGGAAGGGCGCAGCAAAGATGAACCGGCAAATCCAAGGCAATACTTCAGGTTAGACACGCAAGTAAAACCGGGCGGCGCGAGCCCGCGCGATCGAAACGAAGGCAATTCAAATATCGGGCACGAAGGGCCGGCATACGGAACGATGCTCTCTGGGCACGAGAAAGACGCAATCGTCGAATACCTGAAAACGTTTTGATGAACCCGTCACCGACATATCAATGAGTCTTTCACCGAAAGCGAAACGCATCCTTTGGATCTCCGCGATTGTCATCGTAATCCTGATCGCAGTCGGCGCTTTGTTTACATGGACAAAATTTTTTCGCGAAGAGAAAGAAGTTTTTGCGAACGAAGACGAACATTTCAAATACGGGTCGCTTGGCGCGGAGGGCGATCGCGGTATTCCCTATTATCTCTGGCTGGTTTTGCCGCGCGTGTTTCCCGACCTCATGCCCGGACCGGGTGGCTACAAATCGCTTGGTGTGGTTTGGGAAGAGGGACATGCAATTCCGGTCGGCTTTTCGAAAAAGTTGGTTGGATTCGAGCGGATCACTAACAACTGCGCCGTCTGTCACACCGCGACTTATCGTTTGAGCGAGGACGAAGTGCCGCACGTCGTCGTCGCGGGGCCGGGTCACACGAACAATGTCCAAAGCATGCTGAGGTTCCTGTTTAAAACTGCGCACGATCCGCGGTTCAATTCGGACATCATCATGAACGAGATCCGCCTGGTGAACGCGAACAACTATCGTAATGGCGGACTCTCGTTTATCGATCGTCAAATTTACCGTTACCTGTTGATTCCATTCACCAAAAAGGCGCTGCTTCGACAGGAAAGACAATTCACCTGGATGGAGCGCTACGTCACCGGCGGAAAACCAAAACCGGATTGGGCTCCGGGCCGCGATGACGCCATGAACCTGACCAAATATTTCATGACCAGCATGGAGGAGGACAACACGTTTGGACCGACCGATTTTCCCTCAATCTGGAACCTCGGCATCCGCAGCGGAAAAGATAACGCTGGTAAACAGATGTTGCTGAATTGGACCGGCGACACACCGGCGGTGCGCTCGGTTTTAATCGATTCCGCACTCGGCCTCGGCGCGCCGGCACGGCCCTGGTTTCTTCAGCGCATGGCCGATCTTGATCATTATCTGAGTAACCTGCCGCCGCCCAAGTGGCCCTTTAGCGAGACGAATCCGATCAACCAGCAAATGGCCAGTGAAGGCCAAGCGATTTATGCGCGCGACTGCGCGGCGTGTCATGAACCTCGTGCTGAATTTACAAACAAGGTGATTCCTATCACCGAAACTAAGACCGATCCTGAGCGAATGTATTCGTGGTCGAAAGATGCCGCAGCGGAAGCAAACCGGCGCGTCAAAAAACTGGGTATCGATCGTCCCCCTATGGTGGAAACCCAGAATCCATATGGATACGTCTCACCTCCATTGGATGGAATCTGGCTGCGCGCGCCGTACCTTCACAACGGCTCCGTCCCGACGCTGCACGACTTGCTGAATCCGCCTAACGAGCGTCCGCAGAGTTTTCATCGTGGCTATGACGTTTTCGATCCAATCAAGGTAGGATTCAAAGAGCCCCCGCCGCGCCCAACCGGGCCTAACGGCGAACTTACGCAACCTTATTTTCTTTTCGATACGCGAGAAAAAGGCAACGGCAACCAAGGTCACATCTACGGCACCCAGCTATCCAGCCAGGACAAAGAGAAATTGCTCGAATATTTGAAGACGCTTTAGCCAATCACGATCGAAGCGAAATTGGTGGGGCGCGACCGCCTGGACGCGCCGGAAATGGCTGTAGCGTGCGCTGTCCTCAGCGCAGATGGAGCCGATTATCCGCTGAGGACAGCGGATACTACAACGCCACTTCCACGAGTGAACGGTGCGCCGATGAAAAGCGCTTGTGCGCGCGGCGGTTCTCCGCCAGCTTCGTTCTGTCATGGCAGGAAATCGCAAGCTCGGGTGCCTCAGTATCTTTTTGTTCGTCGCGCTTTGCGCCAGTCTGTTCGTGAATTTCGTGCTGATGATTGCGGCCTTTCAGCGCCTCGGCGGCATCCGGGAAGCCGAACCGATCCCGCGTTTTCGTGAGATCCTGCTCCAAAGAGGCACGCGCCCGAATCTGGACAAAATCGCTGTCATTACCATGCGCGGGCTGATCAGTTCGTCGATCCCCGGCAACGTGAGCGATTCGATGGTCGACGACATGCGGGCGGCGCTGCAACAGGCCCGCGACGATAGCCGGGTAAAAGCCATCGTGCTGGAGATTGATTCCCCCGGCGGAGAAGTGACTGCTTCTGACGAGATCTACAGCGCGCTAGTCAAGGCGCGCGCGAGGAAACCAGTCGTCGTGTACATGGATTCGCTGGCGGCGTCCGGCGGCTATTATGTCTCGTGTGGCGGTAAATTTTTGATGGCCAATGAGACGACGATCACCGGCAGCATCGGAGTCATCATACAAACGCTGAACTACGAGCAGTTATTCAACAAGGTCGGACTTGCTTCCGTGGTTTTCAAAAGCGGCAAGTTCAAAGACATGCTCAATGGCGCCCGGCCGATTACGCCGGAAGAACGTGACCTGGTGCAGAACTTCATCATGAAAACTTATGACAAGTTTCTCGGCATCGTCGCGAAGGAGAGAAATCTGCCCGCCGATATGCTGCGTAATACTATTGCCGATGGCCGAATTTTGTCCGGCCAGGAAGCATTCGAGAACAAACTCATCGATGGTCTTGGTCAGTTGGACGACGCCTTTCGAAAGGCAAAAGAATTGGGCAACGCGCCTGATGCCAGAGTGGTGAAGTACGGTCCGCCTTTCAGTCTAAGCCGCTTCCTGCGAATATTTGGAGAAGCCGAACCAAAAATCGAACTCCAGCTTCCGAAACAACTCCTTCCGCAACTGGAATCGGGGCGCGCGTATTTTCTGCCAAGCTATTACGCGCCGTAGGACACGGCACGCATGCGACCCGACAGCCTCTTCGCTGCCATCGGTGTCGCTCCGAACTTTATTTTCGTCGTTCTTTCTCTTCTTTACTTTGTTGTCAGCGCTTACGTCTACATTTCGCTCATTCACCAGATAAGCGCACGAGCAGACGGTAAGTCCTTTGGCGCTGATACGGGGACGCGCACTTTCGGGCTGCCCGAAGCCATACTGTCTGCAGTACTGATTGCTTTTCTTTTGCTCAATATTGGCGCGTCAGTTTCTCATCCTGCTATCGATTTCAGCACGCGCAATCTTTTGGGGAATTTCCTGCTTATGGTTTTCCTGGTGCTGTTTATCGTGATTTTCCTCCAGCTTCGCGGTTTCGATGTTGGCGCGTTAGGCGGGTTTCTACGAATTAACTTTTTTCGTACCCTGAGCACCGGAGCGGTGCTGCTGTTCTTTGCTTATCCATTGATCTTATCGTCCGACGTCATTACGCAGCGACTTTTCGGAGGCGGTTCTAGCAAACAAAACATCGTCGAGTTTTTCAGCGGGTCGCGCACGATCGATCAGCGCATCATGATTATCATTTTCGCAATAGCGGTCGCTCCGGTAATCGAGGAATTTCTCTTTCGATTTTTCCTCTACAACGTACTCAAACGCTATTTTGGCCGACTCCTTGGCGTGATCGCAAGTGCGCTGCTGTTCGCCGCAGCGCACGCCCATTTCCCTTCGTTTGTGCCGTTGTTCGTACTGGGAAGTTGTTTCGCGATCGCGTACGAGTGGAGCGGTTCCATTCTTGTCGCGATGACAATGCATTCGCTGTTTAATTCGCTGACACTAACCGCCCTTGCGTTTCCGGAGATTTTTTCTCCATGAAACTCCGTGATCTGCCCGAAGACCGGCTGCTTGATCAGCTTTTGTCTCGCCTTTCGCGCAGAAAATCGGTGGCCGCAGCCGCGGGCGACGATTGCGCTGTGGTGGAAACACCCAAGGGCGACAACTTTCTTGTACTCAAAACTGACTGCGTCGTGGAAGGCGTGCATTTTTTTCGGGGAACGAATGCGCTGGACGTCGGCTGGAAAGCAATGATGCGGCCGCTCAGCGATTTTGCCGCGACCTCAGCCGTGCCTCAGTTCGCGCTGATTACTCTCATTGTCCCGGAACAAACCGAAGTCCCGTGGGTAAAAGAGCTTTATCGCGGCTTACGGCGAGCTGCGAAGCGGTTTCAAGTCAGCATAGTCGGCGGCGAAACGAGCAGCACACCAGGGTCAATTGCCATTTCCGTGAGTGTGATTGGACTTGTCGAGAAAGACCGCGCGGTATCGCGCCGGGGTGGCAAGGCGGGCGATGACCTCTTCGTTACGGGCCGGCTCGGCTGTGCGCTGAAAAAAAAACATTTACGATTCATTCCGCGAATTGTGGAGTCGCGCTGGCTTACGGATAATTTCTCGATCCATGCAATGATGGATTTGAGCGATGGGCTGGGAACAGATCTTCCGCGTTTGGCGCGCGCCAGCAAAGTTGGATTCAAAATCGACACGAAGAAACTGCCGCTCACCCGTGGCGCAAATATCAATCAAGCAATTTCCGAAGGCGAAGATTACGAGCTGCTCTTCGCCATTTCACCGCACGATCGGCTTCGATTGCAGCAAAGTTGGCGAAAAAAATTCCCCAATCTGCCATTGACCCGAATCGGTTCGCTCAATCGAAAATCGAAAATCGAAAATCGAAAATTGCCAAGTGGCTACGTTCATTTCCAACAGTCCGGATGAGACGGAGGCTATTGGGCGGCGACTCGCAGAGCATATCGGCGTCGGCTCGGTCTTGGCTCTCAAAGGAGACTTGGGAAGCGGCAAAACGTCCTTCGTCAAAGGTCTCGTTGCCGGGTTAGGTGCCAGCGCCGGTGTGACGAGCCCGACGTTCACTATCCTACACGAATATCAAGGAGGACGACTGCCTGTTTACCATTTCGATTTTTTTCGTGTGGAAGATCGACAATCTGTCGAAGGACTGGGAGTGGATGATTACTTCTTCGGCGACGGCCTTTCTGTAATCGAATGGGCCGATCGTTTTCCTGAATTCATTCCCGAACAAGCGCGGTGGATCTTGTTTGAGATAGAATCAGAAAATCAGCGGGCGATTAGCGTGCGATGAAAATTCTCGCGCTCGAACTTTCCACTGGACGCGGCAGCCTGGCATGGCTGGATGCCGAGGCTGAGGTTGCGCGCGAATGGCCGAACGACCGAAAGAATTCAGCTGCATTTTTCGAGAATCTCGACGCTGTAATGAAACAATTTGGCGTGCCGGACACGATAATTGTTGGACTTGGCCCTGGTTCGTACGCAGGGACGCGCATCGCCGTTTCCACCGCAATCGGTTTGCAAGTTTCTTCCGGCGCGCGCCTGATTGGTTATCCTTCGATCTGCGCCATGGAATCCGATACGCATGAATACTGTGCGATTGGGGATGCCCGAAGGAATTCTTTTTTCTTCGCGCGAATCCGCGGCCGCGAACTCGTAGAAGGCCCGGTTTTGTTTTCCGAAAAGCAACTTCAGAAAAAACTTACCACACTGGGCATGCCGATCTTTTGTTCCGAATCGCTGACGCAATTCGGAACAGCTATCGTCCAGTATCCCTCCGCGCGTGTGCTCGCGCGGCTTGCCCGGAGTTCGACACGCAATTTTCAATTGCCACCTCTCGAGCCAATCTATCTTCGCGAGCCACACGTCACCATTCCAAAAACAGGAACATAAGCTTGTAGCCTGTGCGCTCCGCGGACATGTTGTCGCGATTGAGATGAAAGAAGCCTGTCGCTGCTGGGCTGAGATCGATCGAAACGCGCTTCGCCACAATGCAAAAGTGGTTCGTGATCGAATCGGTTCCGCCGAGATGCTCGCGGTAGTAAAAGCAAACGCTTACGGTCACGGTTTGGCCGGCGTGGCCCAGACGTTGGCCGATGACGCACAACTATTTGGCGTCGCAAACCTGCAGGAGGCGCTTGCGCTGCACGAAGTCGTCCCGCATCCGGTCGTGATTCTCGGCCCGGCAACTCCGGAGGAGAGATCAACAATCACCGAGCGCGGATTTATTCCAACGCTCTCCAGTCTCGAAGAGGCCCAAACATTCAGTCGACTGAGGCCGACGGCAATCAACTTCAAGATCGACACTGGCATGGGGCGAATGGGCGTGGTGGAAAATGAAGCGCCCGAAGTTTTCAAACGGGTGGCAGCGCTGCCGAATATCGAAATCCACAGCATCTCAACCCACCTGCCGGTGTCGACCGAAGACGCGGAATACACGCGCGACCAGCTTGTCCGGTTTCAAAAGGTCCTTCAGCAGATTCGCGCTGAAGCTCCGGGCAGTTACAAAGTGCACGTGCTGCAAAGCGCAGGAACGCTCGCCTTCAATCCTTCCGAGTTCGACATTGTGCGCGCAGGCATCATTCTCTATGGAATTTCGCCGCTGCCGGAATTTCAGAAGTTGCTCAAGCCAGCGATGACATGGAAGACGCGAATTGCTCTGGTGCGCGACATGCCAAAAGGGAGCTCGATCAGTTATGGTCGCACTTTCATCGCTCCGCGGAAGATGCGAATCGCAACCCTAGCCGCCGGTTATGCTGATGGGTATCCATGGCATCTTGGGAACCGCGGCGCCACCATGTTGGTGCGAGGGCAGCGTTGCCCACTGCTTGGCCGAGTAACCATGGATTTGATGGTGATCGACGTGACTAAGATCCATGATTTGCAAGTCGGCGACGAAGTTGTTCTTATGGGACGCGATGGGAGCGAGGAAGTCTCCTGCGCGGAGCTCGCCGAAAAGGCCGGCACCATTCCATGGGAAATTGTTACCCGGATTGGCACGCGGGTGCCGCGGGTTTATGTTTGACCGCCGATGTTCCAAATTATCTTTAATGAGCTGAGCGCCGCCGAGATCTCGGCGCTACCGAAGAGATTGCAGCTCGAGTTACTCGCCGAATTTCAAATCTTGCCAGAGGACCTGGAGCATCTCGATTCGGAACGGTTTGGCGTGATCGAGCGCGACGGAAAAAAATTATATCGCTATCGCGCGAAAGATTACCGGATTTACTTCGCCAAGACTGATGAAGGTATCAAGGTCCACCGGGTTTTACACAAGAACACATTTCGCGATTTTCTTTTCCGCAGCAAACTGCCCGTTTCTGAAGACGCGCAACTCGGCGAGACGCGCGAATTCTGGAAGTTAATAGAGCAGGGAGAGAAGACGCGGAAGGTGTAAACGCGGAAAACGTCTAACGCTCAACGCCCAACGTCCAAGATCGAAGGCGCGAGGTGCAAGGGCGTTCTCCAGAGCAGTGACCGGACGCGATTGAGAAGGATTCAACAAAAATTGAGAGATCCCTCGACTTCGCTCGGGATGACAATTCGGCCGAAGCCAAATTTGTCACTTCATCAACAGCACCGAGCGGCTGCGCTTGATCTCGCGGGTGATTTTCCGGTGCAGGTATGCCGGCATGCCCGTCACGCGGCGCGGCAGAATCTTGCCGCTCTCAGTGACGAACTTTTTCAGGAGATCGGGGTTCTTATAATCGATTGCTTCGAGAGCAATATCGATCCGACGCCGCGGCATGGGACGATTGGCGCGACGGAACGCGGAACGGCGCTTTGGTGTTTTTGGCTGCATACCGATTATTTGGTCTCGCGGTGCAACGTGTGTCGCCGCAGAAACGGATTGTATTTCTTTTTCTCGAGCCGATTTGGGGTGCGCGGACTCTTCTTATTTCGCGTGGTCATGTAACGCGACGTCGGCTTGCGTAAGGCTTTGGCCTCGGTGCATTCGAGAGTGACAATTTCCTGCGCCATCGCGTCACTCCTTCACTTCCGTAGGCGGAGCTTCCTCCTCCTCGGCGTCGCTACCTTCCTCCTCAGTCAAGCCGAACAAAGAAGTAACCGATTGACGAACGCGGGATGCTCTACTCTGCTTTTCCAGCTGTGATTGGCACTGAACCGTGAAACGGGCGAATGGGATTGCTTCGAGTCGCGCATGCGGGATTGGTTTGCCAGACATTTCGCACTTTCCATAGGTCCCCACCTCGATGCGCTTGAGCGCCTGGTCGATTTCGTAAAGCGCGTCCTGCTCCTGCGAGAGCAAACTCAACGCGAAATCGCGGTCGTACGCGTCCGATCCGGCATCGGCTTGGTGCATGCCAAACGCAGAAGCTTCGCTGCCTTCAGCGCGGGAGCGCAGGGTTCCCTGGGCGACACCAGCCATCGAATCCACCATCGCATCGCGAAGCTGGAGGAGCTTTTGTTTTTGCTTGCGCATGAACGGGTCCAGCCTCTTTTCGCGGTGATTCAAGCCCAGCAGAATCGCAGGGGACTCGGTGCTTTGTCGTCTGGCTTTCGCCGAAGGTCGCGCCGTCTTCGTGCCACGCACGCTCCTTTTCGAATGCGCCTGCCGCGACGTAGGTCGCCGCGGCGACCGACGCCGAGCCTTCTTGGCGTGAACTTTGCGGGCCGGTCGCGGCTTCCGCGCAGTGGATTTCTTTGCAGAACTCTTCTTTTTGGTTGGTCTTGCCATGGTTGTAAGCGCCTTCTAATCGCCTAGCGCAGGAAAAATGGACGCTTAATTAAGAACATTTCCCCGAGCGCGCAAGCGGATTCGCCCAAAAATTTGGCGTCGTTGCTGCCGACCTCCAACCTGTAACGTCGTTGCGACTCCGCTGCGCTGAGGACAGCGCACGCTATAGCCGTCTTAGGCGCGTTGCGCCCGTTTCACGAGCTGGCGCTGGAGTAATGCCGCAGAGCAAACCTCCAGAAGACGCGAGACAACCAAAACACAACGGTCGATGCAATAACCAGGTGAAGCATTAGCGGCAAGGGCTGCCCTAATGATTTGATAAGCAATCGCGCGGGAATATTTGCAATAATAACGACTGGAATGATCCAGCCAAAAATTATGCGGAAGAGTCGTGGAAAAATCGCGTCCGGATAACGCGCAATGTTCAGAAAATTAAAATAACCATAGACCAATCCCTGAGCGCGGATGATCCAAAAACTCATGGCCGCGAGGCCGAGCATGATAGAATAATGCACGGCAATGCCGAATCCGAGCGCGATCAGGTATAGTAAGATCGACGAGAGATTCGGCACAAGGTTCAGGCGCGAAAGTGAAAAGCAGACTACCGCGCCTCCGAGCGCCGCGTTGACGATGCTGTCCAGGCCGAATTGTTTCGTCGACACCGCAAATTGGCTGTCGATCGGCAGGACGAGCAGTGAGTCCAGTCTTCCGGTGCGGACTAACTCTGGAATGTTTGCAACGTTCACGAAGAAGAACGCCTGAAAAAGTTGCGCGATCATCTGGTGCGTGCCGACGAGCAGCACCACCTCCCATTTTGTCCAGTCGCCAATTCGATCCACATTGCCGAAAATGATACTAAAAAAGACGATCTGGCCGCAGAACCACAGAACTTCGACGACCATCCAGAGGAGGAAATTCGCCTTGAAACTCATCTCCCGAATGAGCGAGTTGCGGAGCATGATGGAATAGATTTCGATGTAACGGCGCATCGTTTGTTCCTGTCTCTAATTGTAGGCGCAGTCAACCGCCACTTGCATGAAACGTTTTTTGCCGTGGATCGTCCTCGTGGTCGCAGGGCTCATTGTAGCCTTCGCGATGCGCCAGTGCCGCAACGCCGGCGCTGAAAATTATCAGATCGCCATCGTCACGCGTGGTCCGATTACACAGGCAGTGACCGCGACGGGCACGCTCAATCCGGTCGTCAACGTGCAGGTAGGCAGCCAGGTCTCAGGGAATATCGCAAAGTTGTTTGCAGATTTTAATTCGCAGGTCAAAGCCGGTCAGGTGGTCGCGCAAATCGATCCAGCACTTTTTCAGGCGACAGTCACTCAGGCAGAAGGCGATCTCGCCAGCACGCAGGCCGCCTTGGAGCTCGCAAAAGTGAATGCCAAGCGCACCCAGGAGCTGTTTGCCCGGAAAACTTCTTCTCAAGCCGATCTAGATCAGGCAATGGCAAACCTGCATCAGGCTGAGGCAAACGTGAAGATCAAGCAAGGTGCACTGGATAAAGCCAAGGCGGACCTCGAGCACTGTACGATCACATCGCCGATCGACGGCGTCGTGATCTCCCGCAATGTCGATGTTGGCCAGACGGTCGCGGCCAGTTTGCAGGCACCGGTAATTTTCCAGATCGGCAATGACCTGACCAAAATGCAGATCGATGCGAATGTGGCGGAGGCGGACGTGGGCGTTCTGGAGGTAGGGCAGGATGTCGATTTCACGGTGGACGCCTTCCCCATGCGCACGTTCCACGGCAAGGTCGTGCAAGTGCGAAACGCCCCCATCACGGTGCAAAATGTGGTGACTTACGACACTGTGATCGGCGTAAGTAATCCGGATTTGAAATTGAAGCCTGGAATGACGGCGAACGTATCAATTGTCGTCGCACACAAGGACGACGTGCTGCAGCTCAAAAACGCGGCGCTGCGTTATCGGCCGGCAGAAGCGACCCCGGGAGAAATAAGATCGAGATCGCCCGCACCGGGTGGTTTCCGAGGCAGCGCTGGACGTGAGCGGCGAACGAGTGAGCGGGCCGTCTATGTTTTGTCCAGCGGCGAACCGAAACCGGTGCAGATCAAAACCGGAATTAGTGACGGCGTCCTCACAGAAGTCATCGAAGGCTTAAATGAAGGCGATCGCGTTGTAACTGCTGAGTTGGCCTCGAAATCCGCGGCGGCATCTCCGCCAGCCAATCCATTCTTCGGCGGCGCCCGCCGGTTCCCGTAGTTTGTCATGTCGAGCGAATCTTTGGCATGTCGAGCGAGGTCGAGACATCTCTGGATATTTCCATCGAGTCGAAGACCAAGATTCAGAGGAAGCGGAAGAGCCTGGGATGAATAATGGCGCGGTAGTCAGACTCATCGACGTGCACAAAGTTTATCGCACTGGCGAAATGGAAGTGCCTGCTGTGTGCGGCGTATCTCTCGAAATCAGACGCGGCGAATTTGTCGCGCTGATGGGCGCGAGCGGATCGGGGAAATCCACGCTCATGAATATTCTGGGCTGCCTCGACCGGCCGAGTTCCGGCAGCTATTTCTTGGATGACGCCGATGTTTCTGGATTGGACCGCGATCAGCTCGCCGACATTCGGAATCGCAAAATCGGCTTCGTCTTTCAGAATTTTAATCTCCTGCCACGCACTTCCGCGCGCGAGAATGCGGAATTGCCGTTGGTTTACAGCACGCAACACTTGTCACATGCGCAGCTTCGCGAAAGAGCAGATCGCGTGCTCGCGTGGGTGGGACTTGCCGGCCGTGAAGATCATCATCCCAGCCAACTTTCTGGCGGGCAGCAACAACGAGTCGCGATTGCGCGGGCGCTGATCAATGAGCCCGAGATCCTCCTTGCGGACGAGCCGACGGGTAATCTCGATAGCCGCACGAGCGTCGAGATCATGGGAATTTTTCAGCAACTTAACGAGCGTGGAATTACAATCATCATGGTCACGCACGAGCAGGACATCGCTGCCTACGCGCAGCGTAACATCATGATGCGCGATGGACTGATCCTGGATGATCATGCGGTTTCGCAACGCGTGCATGCAGCAGCACAGCTTCAAAATCGGGGAAGAGATATAACAATCTAACGTTTCAACAATGTCACCAACAGCATGAGAATCGCGCCCACATTTCACGTTGCGTTGCGCGCGCTGCGTCGAAACAAGATGCGTTCGGTGCTCACCGCGCTCGGTATCATCATCGGCGTCGGAGCGGTCATTGCCATGGTAGGGATCGGCAACGGCGCCAAGGCCCAGGTGGAGGCGCAGATCGCCAGCCTTGGCGAAAACGTGATTTTGATTTTTTCGGGAAGCACCACGTCAAGTGGTATTCGGACTGGCTGGGGCGGCGCCGGGACGTTGAAGACCGAAGACGCGGAAGCAATTCGACGCGAAGTCCCCGGTGTAATCGGCGTGAGCGAAGAAGTTGTCTCAACTACGCAGGTGGCCGCGGGAAACCAAAACTGGTTCACCCGAATCTACGGCGAGTCGGCAGATTATTTTGATATTCGCCAATGGCCGCTGGCGGATGGCGCACCGTTTACGCCTCAAGACGTCCGCAGCGCGAACAAAGTTTGCGTTATTGGCCACACGACCGCGACACAGATTTACGGCAACGAAAATCCAATTGGCCAGATTTTGCGCATCAAGAATGTGCCGTTCACGATTACCGGCGTACTCACGCCCAAAGGATTGAGCCCACAGGGCGTCGATCAGGACGACATCGTTATCATGCCGTACACGAGCGCGATGAAACGTGTGATCGGCGGCACCACATTGCGCAACATCAATGTGCAGATGAGCGATCCGGCTCAGATCGCAGCAGCGCAACAGCAAATTATCTCGTTGCTGCGACAACGGCACAATATACGGCCGGGTCGCGACGACGATTTTACCGTGCGCACTCAACAGGAAATCGCCGAAGCTGCCACGGCGACTTCACGGGTGATGACAGTGCTGCTCGGCGCAATTGCGGGCGTGTCGCTCGTGGTCGGCGGGATCGGAATCATGAATATCATGCTCGTCAGTGTGACTGAGCGGACACGTGAAATCGGTGTGCGCATGGCGGTGGGCGCGCACGGCATTGACATTCTCACACAATTCCTCATTGAAGCTGTAACGCTGAGTTCCGTTGGCGGCCTCATTGGGATTATCTGCGGTATCGGCGCGTCCCGCATCTTATCGATCTACGCGCATTGGCCTACACTCATCTCGATCAGCTCAATTGCCATCGCATTTCTGTTCAGCGCAGCCGTAGGCGTCTTCTTTGGATTTTATCCCGCGCGCAAAGCCGCGGCGCTCGATCCAATCGAAGCGCTGCGTTACGAGTAGAACGAAAACTTAACCACGAATGAACACCAAATAAACAGAAATGAGTTTAGCTCGCTGCGGCGAGCTTCGGAGTGCGGCGATCCGCCAAAGGACGGATTCGCCGTGGCGAACTTGGCGCCGCTTTTCGATCCGCGTCATTCGCGTAGTCCATGGTCGAAATTCGTGTTTATTCGTGTCCATTAGTGGTTAGAAATCTATATGGCCGAGCACGCGCGTTTCGAAAAACTAGTCGCAGAAGCAAAGAAAACCGTCACCGAGATCTCGCCGCAGGATGCCGCTGCGAAATCAAAAAGTGGCGAAGGAGTGATCGTAGACGTCCGCGAAAAAGACGAATGGGATGAAGAACACATTCCCGGCGCCGTTCACATGAGCCGTGGTACGATTGAGCTCGATGTCGAAGAAAAAGTTCCCGACACGAACGCGATGATCATTTGCCACTGTGGCGGAGGCGGCCGTTCTGCGCTAGCTGCCGAGAGCTTGCAAAAAATGGGCTATGAAAACGTTCGCTCCATGGCAGGCGGCTTCAAAGCCTGGCGGGCCACTGGCTTACCGACCACGCAATAGTTGCGCGTATCACCCGATCTTGAGCGGCATCGGTTAAAAGAGCGAACGTTGTATTCGCCGGGTGTGATCATTAAACTGGCGCGCATTACTGCACCGACATGAGTTCGCTCGATTACTACAATATCGAAGAACTTCTCAGCGATGACGAACGCGCAGCGCGCGATCGTGCCAGGCGGTTTGTGCAGGAGGAGGTTTTGTCGGAGATCGTTCCGTGCCACCGTGCTGGGAAATTCCCGGAACAGCTGATTCCGCGCATGGGCACATTGGGCTTTTACGCCCCGTACCTGAAGGACCACGGCTGCGCGGGCGTGAGCTACACCGCATACGGTCTTATCATGCAGGAGCTCGAACGTGCCGATTCCGGCCTGCGTTCGCTGGCGTCGGTGCAGGGCGCGCTCGCGATCCAGGCAATCCATTCCTTCGGCTCACCGGAGCAACACGCGCGCTGGCTGCCGGGGCTTGTCTCGGGCGAACGCGTGGGATGTTTTGCGCTGACAGAACACGGACACGGATCGGATCCTGGCGGTATGGAAATGCGCGCCAGGCGCGACGGCGATCATTACGTTTTAAGCGGCAGCAAATGCTGGATCGGCAACGCGTCGATTGCAGACGTCAAAGTTGTTTGGGCGAAAGACGACGTTGGGCGTGTTGGCGGATTCATCGTGGAAAAGGACGCGCCGGGATTTCGAGCGCAGGATATCGAGGGAAAGTTCAGTTTGCGCATGTCGCGCACGTCGGAATGCTGGTTTGAGAACTGCCGCATACCTGTGGAGAACCGCTTGCCGAAAGCGTCCGGGCTCAGCGCGCCGTTGTCCTGTCTGTCACATGCGCGGGTTGGAATCGCGTGGGGTGTCATCGGCGCAGCGATTGATTGCTACGAAACTGCGCTGGCTTACGCCAAAGCCCGCGAACAATTTGGTCGACCGATTGCCGGCTTCCAATTAGTGCAACAAAAACTTGTTTGGATGACGCAGGAGATCACCAAGGCGCAACTGTTGGCGTTGCGTCTCACGCGCATGATGGAGGCTGGCTCCGCGCGAACTGCGCAGATTTCCCTAGCGAAGCGCAACAATGTGTCGATGGCGCTGCAATGCGCACGCAAGGCGCGCGACATACTCGGCGCCGCGGGCATCACAGATCGTTATTCCGTGATCCGACATCTCATGAACTTTGAGTCCGTCTTGACTTACGAAGGCACTCACGACGTTCACACGTTGATCATCGGCCGGGACATTACGGGCATCGACGCCTTTGGAGGCTGATCACAAAAGCGGTGTCATCCTGAGCTGCGAAGACGGCTAAGGATCCCACGACAGCTTCTGGCAGATACGCGCGGTCCCTCGCTTTGGTCGGGATGACAGCGCAAGCAGATTAGTTAAGTTAAAGATCGACATGAATGACGTTTATATTCTCGGCGGCGGGCGCACGGATTTTAAGCGCAACCTGAAGAAGGAAGGGAAAACAATCCGACACATAATTATCGAGGCCGGCAAAAAAGCTATTGATGATGCGAAGATCGATCCCGGCGAAATTCAGGCTGGCGCGGTTGGCAATTTCAACGCAGGCCAATTTACAAAGCAATTGCAGCTCGGCGCGTTTATCCCGGAGATCGATCCAAAACTCCGTGGGATCCCAACGATGCATACCGAAGCAGCGTGCGCGTCCGGCGCGCTGTCGGTCCTGCTTGGGGCCGAATGGGTCATGGGCGGGTTTTACGATGTCGTGCTAGTCGTCGGTGCGGAACAGCAGAAGACCATGTCATCGCTCGATGGTTCCGATGTGCTCGGCGCGGCCGCCGATTATCACAATGAAAAACCGGAGTATGGCAATTTCATGTTTCCCAAATTATTTGGGCGCATCGCGCAAATTTATATCGAGAAATATGGTGCAACCGAAGCGGACCTTGCTCGAGTTGCATGGAAAAATTATGCGCACGCCAAGTTGAATCCGCTGGCGCAAATGCGCGACGCCGATCTCACGTTCGATTGCGCGTCGCAAGTTTCCGATAAGAATCCGAGCGTGGCGCCACCGCTCAAGGTTTCTGATTGTTCGCAAATCACCGATGGCGCGGCGTCGGTTGTTCTGGTTTCTGGAAAGTATCTGGAAAAAATCGGCCGCGACAGAAATAAGACCCCAAAACTGCTTGGCTATGGTCACACGACCGATTATTTGCCACTCGACAAAAAAGATGCGCCAACGTTTTCGACCGCACGCAAAGCAGCCGAGAAGGCTTTTCGCATGGCGACAATAGCGCCACGCGATCTACAGGGTGCCGAGGTGCACGATTGCTTTTCCATCACTGAAATCGTCGCTTACGAAATTCTTGGGCTCGCGGAGTCCGGCAAAGGCGTTGAGCTTGTGAAAAGTGGCGCGACAACATTGCCGCAGGTGCGTCCAGAAAAATCCAAAGCGCCTTTCGAGATTCCGGTGAACGCGGGTGGTGGGCTGATTGGCGACGGTCATCCTGTAGGCGCAACTGGAGTTCGCCAGGTATTCGAAGCGTATCAGCAGCTCACAGACCAAGCCGGCGCGCGCCAAATCGAGAACGTGAGAAAATTCCTCACGTTTAACATGGGCGGCAGCCTTACGACTTCAGTGGCCATGATTTGGGGCCGCGGGTGATCCCGCGGTCTTTGCTGCTAACTGCGGGCGCTGGGCCGGCTTCCAAAGATTTCGGGAGAAAGCGCGTCCCTACATCATGCGATGCCTCCGAGCCTCGCTTTGAGTTTCTCACGGGCGGAACACTTTTTGGAGGTATTAAGTCCAAAGTGCAGTTCCTGCACGTTTCCTTGGGTGATGACTTCACTTACGATCGAAGAACTACCGCCCTTGATAAAGCAGGACGTAGAGGAATTTCTCGAGAACCATCCGGGCAGCCCAGCCGCACGCTTGCGTCCCAGAATCGGAATGGTAGGCGACATCTGGCTGGCCTTTATCGGACCGAAGCTGCGAAGCGGCGCTAGTGGACTGGGACAGACGCCTCGTGACGCGCTGGAAGATTTCAACAGGCATTTCATGGAGCCGCTCATTTCTTCAAACGGCGCAGAAGCACATTAGCTCATCGATATAAGGACTTGGCGGTTCAGCAATTCATATGAAAGTTCCGTTCACACTCGGCGAGGTTGGACACTTTGGTCTGGCCGTACGCGATCCGGACAAAAGCGCGAAATGGTTCGCGCGCGCGCTTGGACTGCGGAAAGAATTCGATTTCGAAAATGGCGTCGCAGTCGGCAACGAGAATGTCACGATCGCGTTGTTTAAAGGAAAGCCGTCACCCGAAACGCTTGATCATGTGTCGTTCCATTTGCCAGACATGGCGACGCTGCGAAAAGCGCTCGCACATTTGAAGAGCGTCGGTGCCGATATAGAAGATCCAGGCGACGAGATTGGTCCGGAAGCCCCGGGATCGAAAAACATGGGCCTTTGGTTTCATGATCCCGACGGTTACCGATGGGAGCTGAGCGTGCTCGGCGGAAAATAGCTTCCCCTTTCCGCGCGATTGCAGCCGGAACTCTGTTGTGCGCTGCGCACTCAAAAGTGCCTCCGTTGACGCGATATTTGCGGGCCCCTATTTTTTAACGACAAATGATCACTTCTCTATCAGAAAAAGGGGACGGGAAAGAATTTATCTCGTACGGGCCGGGCTATTGGTCGGACACCGCGCCACAACACTGGAACGATTGGAAATGGCAGCTCAAGAACAGGGTCACTACGCTCGCTCAACTCGAAAAACACCTCCAGCTTAACGAAGAGGAACGGAGCGGTGTTCTACTGTCGGGCGACAAACTCGCGCTGGCGATCACGCCGCACTTTTTCAACCTGGTTCCGCGAAATAGTCCAGAAGACCCGATCCGACGCCAGATGATTCCGCGTATCGAAGAAACTTGGGCGTCGCCTTACGACATGGCAGACCCATGCGGCGAAGATTCGCACATGCCGGTGCCGGGATTGGTCCACCGTTATCCGGATCGTGTGCTATTTCTGGTGACGGATCGTTGCGCGAGTTATTGCCGCTACTGTACCCGCAGCCGTGTGGTGAGCGGCGTCGGCGAACAGGAATTGCACACCAATTTCGAAGAAGCGTTCCGTTATCTTGAACAACACACTGAAGTGCGCGACGTGCTTTTGAGCGGTGGCGATGCTCTCATTTTTAGCGACGACAAGCTCGACAAGCTGCTCGCCCGGTTACGATCGATTAAACACATCGAGTTTCTCCGCATTGGCACGCGCGTTCCGATTTTTCTGCCGCAACGGATCACCCCTGAATTGTGCGCGATGCTTGCGAAACATCATCCGCTCTGGATAAGTGTGCATGTAAATCATCCGCGGGAGCTGACGATTGAGGTGAAGGAAGCGCTGGAGCGGCTCGCCAATGCCGGCATTCCACTCGGAAACCAGAGTGTGTTGCTCGCGGGTGTGAACGATGATCTCGAAACCATGAAAACGCTCGTGCACAAGCTCCTCATGTGCCGGGTGCGCCCCTATTACATTTATCAATGCGATTTGATCAACGGATCCTCGCATTTGCGCACGTCGGTGGCCAAGGGGATCGAGATCATCGAGGGCTTACGCGGACACACCACCGGGTATGCCGTGCCGCAATTCGTGATTGACGCTCCCGGCGGCGGCGGAAAAGTGCCGATCAATCCCGGCTACGTCCTTTATCACGACAACGAAAAAATCGTGATCCGCAATTATGAAGGAAAAATTTTCGAGTACCCGGAGACGGGAAACGAGAACATCCAGTTCGCGCCGCAGCGCGAGTACCACGACGAATACTTGTACTCCTGAGGCGCGCTGTCATTTCGAGCGGAGCGCAGCGCAGTCGAGAATGGAGCGGCTGGGGAAGCCGCGACATAGACGGGAAGGCCGAAGGGCTGAGCGAACGGGAAGTGAGCGCATCAAATCTCTAGATGATCAGAGATGTCTCCACTTCGGTCGACATGACAAATGACCGAGAGAGAACGTCCAGTTCGCACCGCAGCGCGCGAACACCACGACGAATATCTGTATTCGCAGGCCCCGTCGTTCGGAGCGCAACCGAGGAATATTCAGCTTGCTGGACCGCGCAATGTCTGAGCCTCGTCTTGCCGCCGTGGTGCCGCGGTTCTCACTGGTCTGTTCGTAATTTCTTTTCTTAGCGGTTCTTGCGTAAATTTTACGCTTGCGTATTAAAGGTCGCGGCGTGTAAAGTCCGCAGCTCCCTTTGTCTCAACCAAGTCTCATCCTATGAACCAACGTCTAATCGCCGAAATCGGCCGTACGCAAAGGCTCGATATTATTAACTCGCTCAAACGCACCAAGGGAATGTCCGTCAACGAGCTCGTGGGAACAATGAACATGAGCTACATGGGCATCAAGCAGCATTGCATCACTCTTCACCGGGACGGTTATCTGGACACCTGGCGCCGCCCGCAAAAAATGGGCCGGCCGGAGATGGTCTATCGACTGACGCGTCGGAGCCACGATCTTTTTCAGGCCGATAGTCATCAATTCACTCTGGATCTGTTGAAAGCGGCCGAAGAAATCTACGGATCGAATGCGCCGGAGAAGCTCCTTTACAACATTTTCAAAAAGAAGGCTGCGGCGCTCAAGGCCAAGGCGAAGGGGAACACGGTCGCGGAGCGCGCTAAGTGGTTCGTTCACGTCCGCGACGGGGAAGGTTACATGGCGCAATTCATGACCGACAAAGACGGCCCGCAAATCCTCGAGTGTCATTCGCCTATTTTGAATCTGCTGGAGCATTACCCCATCATCGGCCGATTCGAGCAGGACATGTTCGAAGCCGTTCTGGGCACTCGTGTGCGCCGGCAGGTAACACGCAACTCGGGGCTATACGAGTGCATGTTTCAGTTCGCGCTGTAGAAAAGTTCGCATCACCGCAATGCGCGGGTTTCGGCCAAGGCTCACGTGGTGTGCCTAACTCAGGCCCGTCTTAAACCGCGGTTTCCTGCGAACAACATCTCTTTTCACTGCAAACCGCCGCGATATCGGCACATCGCCATATCATCATTCAATGCGATCGATTTGCTCTTTCGCAGCTTGTGAATCTCGGTTGATTGATCGTCCATGGCTGGGACGTTTCCATCTGTTGTCGTCGAGAACCTGCAGCCGCTACTCGATGGCGGACGTTTTCCGATAAAGCGCATCGTCGGCGAAGATCTCGCCGTTGAAGCGGACATTTTTAAGGATGGACACGACGTGGTAGCCGCCGTTCTGAAATGGCGCGTCCTCGGACAACGCGCCTGGAGGGAAGCGCCGATGAGTTTCGTCGATAACGATCGCTGGCGCGGGATTTGCACGCTCTATGACGAGGCTATTCATGAATACACCGTCGAAGCGTGGACAGACAGTTTTCGCAGTTGGCAACAGGAGTTCGCAAAAAAGTTTCAGGGCGGCATTTCTGACCTGCAAAGTGAAGCATTGGAAGGTGCGGCTTTGGTGAAAGCTGCCGCCGGGCGCGCACGCGATCGAGCGGACCGGACACGGTTGGACGAATTTTCGGAAGAAATCTCCAGTGCCGCCAATTCAGAAATTTACGCGATTGCACAATCCGCCGAGTTGGACGTGCTGATGGCAACTTATCCGGATCGTTTCGACGCGATGCAATATGATCCCGCTCCCCGGGTTATCGTCGATCGATCCGCAGCATTATTCGCAGCATGGTATGAATTTTTTCCGCGCTCGGCAGAAGGCCACGTCGATCGTGGGTCGACTTTTCGCGATTGTCTGCCTCGCGTAGACGACGCAAAGGCGATGGAGTTCGACGTCATTTATCTTCCGCCGATCCATCCGATTGGTCACGCCAATCGCAAAGGGCGGAACAACTCGATCACGAGCGAGCCGGGCGATCCGGGAGTGCCATGGGCGATCGGTAGCGAGGCCGGCGGACACAAGGCAGTCGAGCCCTCGCTCGGGACGCTGGCTGATTTCGATTGGCTGCAAAAACAGGTGCGAAAACGCGGAATGGAAATTGCCCTCGATTTTGCGCTGAATTGCTCGCCCGATCATCCTTACGTCAAAGAGCATCCCGAATGGTTCTACAAACGGCCAGACGGCACGATCAAGTACGCGGAGAACCCACCCAAAAAGTACGAAGACATTTATCCTCTGAATTTTCGCTGCGAGAACTGGCGCGAGCTTTGGGCCGAGATCAAGAGCATTGTGCTTTTTTGGGCCGAGCGCGGGGTGCGCATCTTTCGCGTCGATAATCCGCACACGAAACCTGTCGCGTTCTGGGAATATTTGATCACCGGCGTCCGCGAGAAATATCCTGACACGATTTTTCTTTCCGAAGCCTTCACCCGGCCAAAGATGATGAAAGCGCTGGCGAAAGCCGGATTTAACCAGAGCTACACCTATTTCACGTGGCGAAATTCGAAGCGCGAGCTCATCGAATATTTTACTGAACTCACGCAGACCGAAATGAGCGAGTATTTTCGACCGAACCTCTGGCCAAATACGCCCGACATCCTGCCGTTTGTTCTTCAGGAAGGCGGACGCCCGGCATTCATGATCCGTGTTCTTCTGGCGGCAACGCTTTCGCCTCTTTATGGCATCTACAGCGGATACGAGCTGTGTGAGAACGAGCCTTTGCCGGGTCGCGAGGAGTATCTCGATTCCGAAAAATATCAGTTCAAGCAACGCGATTGGAATGCGCCGGGAAACATCAAGGACTGGATTACGCGGCTAAACAAAATTCGAAAGCAAAACCGCGCCCTTCAGCTCTATAGCAATCTGCGATTCTATCCTGCCGAGAACGACGCCATTCTGTTTTATGCCAAAATGACCGCTGCGCGCGACAACATCATTCTCGTTGTAGTAAATCTCGATCCGCATCGCAAACAACATTCCTTTGTCGATGTACCGATTGAACAATTCGGGCAGATGGAGAGCGACGAATACACGGTGCAGGATTTACTGAGCGGCGCGTCGTACACGTGGCGTGGCCGCCGCAATTACGTCGAACTCGATCCGGAGATGCAACCAGCACACGTTTTTTTGGTGCGTCGCTGAGTTCGGGTCGGCGCGCTCGGCCCTCCTGCCGTGCCACCGATCGCGTCCGACCAGAGTGTTTTGCAGCAACTCAACGATTCGATCTGTGTTTGATCTGCCAGTGGCGCATTTGCATCCGCTGATCGCTCTGCATATCATTACGAAATTTCTGGCATGAAGATTTGGGTCCTGTTGTTGATCGCGCTGGCGAGCGCGTCTCCTGTCATTGCGCAGGAACCTACGCCGCCTCTGGTACCTCAGCACACGCAGAGCGTTATGGAGACACTCGTCAACGCTGGGCCCGTGATGATTCCGCTTTTCCTGTTGTCGATCTTTTTTGTGATGCTCGTGGTCGTTTACCTGATGACAATCCGGCGCGGGGCCGTGGTCTCGAGCGGTTATATGGCTACGGCGGACGCGCTCTTGCGTAAACGCGATTATCTCGGCTTGCTCGCTGTCTCCAATCGGCACGGAGAAGCCATCGCGCGCGTCGTGCAAAAAATGCTCGATTTTACGACGAAGAATCCGCACGCAGATTTCCGGCAGGTCCGCGAAATCGCCGAGACAGAAGGCAGCCGAGTTGCGGCCAGTCTGAACAACCGTGTCATTTATCTTGCCGATATCGGTATGATTGCTCCGTTGCTGGGGCTTCTGGGCACGGTCTTTGGGATTATCCATTCCTTCGGCGCGCTGGGGGCTGACATCGGCTCGGCGCGGTACGTGGCGCTATCGCGCGGCATTAGCGAGGCGTTGGTAAACACAGCCGCCGGGTTGGCCATCGGAATTCCAGCGATGATGTTTTACGCTTTCTTCCGCGGCAGAGCGCAGAAGCTGATCTCGGAATTAGAAGCTGCTTCGACGCACGTTTTAGCTTTGCTTTCATTGCAATACGGCAAGCGCGTGGAACGAGCGCCTGTGTTGCTCGAGACTGAACTGTAATGCGGGATGTGGGATGCGAGGTACAGGATACGAGATGCACGATGAGCTATCGAGATCTTGAGATTTGGAAGTTGGCGCGACAAATAGCAATTGGCGTGCATGGCATGACACTCCAAAACTTGCCCAAGTTCGAGACGTACGAGGAGGGCAGCCAGATTCGCCGCTCAGCGAAATCGATATCCGCAAACATTGTTGAGGGCTACGGCCGTCGACGTTACAAACAGGAGTTCATTCGGTTTCTTGTATTCGCTCATTCTTCCTGCGATGAAACTATCGATCATTTGGAAATGCTCTTTGAAACGGGATCGCTGACGAACGAACTCGTCTATCGTGATTTAAGGGCCAGACTCGATCTGCTCGGCCGTAAGCTCAATGTTTTTATCGACAGCGTCGAACGTTCGCATCGCACCGGTCGCAGCGATATCCCGGATCCCGGATCGCGCATCGCACATCTCGCCTCATGAATCTGCGTGGTCACGCGCCCCTTCACCATCCGGGGATCCAACTTGCACCCCTGGTCGATGTGCTATTGCTGCTGTTGATTTTTTTCCTGCTCACCTGGAACGCGGCGCGCACTGAGAACGAGCTCGATGTTAAGGTGCCAAAAGCATCTGCTGCGAAGGAAAAGTCAGCTCCGATAGGAGACGTTGTGGTCAACGTAAAGGCAGACGGCAACGTGGTTGTGAACCGCCGCACATTGAGCGGCCCGGAACTGACTGAACTGCTAAAGAGCCTGGTTCAATTGAATTCCGAACAAGCTGTAGTGATCCGCGGTGACGAGGCCGGCGCGTACAAAAATATCGTCGACGTATTAAATATTTGTACTGAAGCAGGGATAACCAACGTCGCCTTCGCGACAGCGAAATGAAAAGCAGGCGAGGCGCAATTCTGGGGTTGGCGATGCTGTTTTGGTTGCCGAGCGTCGCTCCTGCTCAGTGGGAGCCGGAAGTGCGTCGTGCCCGGCCGGTAGACGAACCGCCTGCGCCGCGTGCTGTCCCCGCGGAAGATTCGATCGAAAAGACCATTCGGTCCCTGCAGCAAGATTCTTCGGAGCGGCCGAAGGGCGATACTGAGCGGACTGATCAGCGTCAGCTCGAGTACGCCAACGGCTTGTTCACTCGCAAACTTTATGACCTGGCGATCCCGGAATACCAAAAATACTTGGATGATTATCCGGGACGTCCCGGGCGGGCGAATGCTTATTTCTCGCTTGGGGAATGCTATCGAAATCTCAATCGCGTTTCGAGCGCTCGCACAAATTTGCAAAAAGTGCTGAATGATTATGGCGACAGTGAATTCGCCGGGCCCGCGGCGTACGCGCTCGCTGAGATGGCATTCGCAGACAAGGATTACGCTACGGCGCTTCCGCTGTTTCATCGGTCCGCTGCGAAATCAAAGGAGCCGGCGGTAGCACTTTCCGCGCGCTATTTCGAAGCGCGCTGTCTCGAGGCGACCGGACACAAGGAGGAAGCTGCTGATATTTATGTGCAAGTCGCCGAGGCCGGGAATCCAAACCCATACCGCGAAGATGCACGATCCACGGCCGCGTCCATCTTCGCGGCACGCGGACGAAAAATCGATGCGCTGAAACAATATGAAGCGCTCGCTAATGAATCCCAAAAGCCTGCCTTAAAAGCGGAATCGGCGGTGCGCGGGGGCATGATTGCGCTCGAGCTCGTCCAGGCTGACAAGGGCAAAATTGACAAGGCAATGGCTGATAGAGCCACAGCCTTATTGCAGAAGGCGCGCACTCTGCCCGAGGCTGGAAAGTTCCGGGCAATCGCGCAAGTCGGTTTGCGTCGATTGCAATACCAGACTGGCGAATACGCACAATTGCTATCCGATTACAAAAAGGAAGTGGAGAAGCTTCCTGAAGCGGCGCAGGTGGAGGTGTTACTGCTCGCAGCAAACAGCCAGCGGCAACTGGGAAATTCAAAGGAGGCTGACACACTTTATCGCCAGATCATCGCGAAGTATCCCGATCGGGAGGAAGCAAAGGACGCTGCTTACCAAAGGCTGATCAACGTTTATAACTCCGATCCATCCGGCCTGGCCGCTGCAGTGGACGAATTCCTGGCGACGAATCCAACAAACGAACGCGCCGATCAGGCGAAGCTGCTAAAAGCCGAAGCGCTCTACAAGCAACAGAATTACGCCGAGGCAGCCTTAATTTACGGCGAACTACGTGCGTCTCAGCTTTCTGCAAAATTGCGTGCCGAAGGGGCCTACAAGCTTGGATTATGCCACGTGCAGACGAAAAACGATCCGGGTGTAATCGAAGCTTTTACTTATTACGTGCAGACGTTCCCGGATAGTTCGGAAGTACCCGCCGCCCTGGGTCAGCGAGCGTTGGCATACGAACAAAGCAAAAATTACGATAGCGCGCTTGCGGATCTAAACACGATCCTCGCCAAATATCCCAAAGCGCACGAGCGGGAAGCGACCTTGCAACTGAAAGCTCTCATCCTGGGCCAGCGGGAAAATACCAGGGGCATGGTCGAAACTTTTCGCCAGCTCCTGAAAGAGTTCCCGAAGAGCTCCGTTGCAGCGCAGGCGCAATACTACATCGGCAAGGCTGCATTCGAGGCAAAGGATTACAAGACGGCGTTGACTGCGCTTAATACCGCCCGGCAACTGAATAAGGAGCAGTACTACAATCTCGCGTCGCTGCGGATCATTCTGTGTCAGTTCTATTTGAAAGATCGGTCCGCAGTCACCAAGGAGGTAAACAATTTCATGGCCACTAGCCCGAATGTGAACGTGCCACCAGAGGTCTTGGACTGGCTCGGAATTGAATATTATAACGACAAAAATTTCCAGGCCGCGGAAAAATACCTCAGCGCGCTTCGTAAGATCGATAATCCCGGCAGCGTTAAACCCGATTTCTTGTTCTACCTGGGAGACGCGGCGACAAAGCTGAAACAACTGCCTGAAGCCGAGGATGCATTCGGCAAGTATCTACAAATTGCCAAAGACCCGGCAGGAACGGCGAAGGTGTTGCTCGCGCTTGGAGCGCTCAAGATCACTGCTCACAAACCAGACGAAGCTCAGAAAATCGCGGAACAAATCATGGCGCTGCAACCAGAAGGACGTGTCAACGCCGAAGCGCGTTTGCTCGCGGGCGAAGTCCAGCTGGAGCGCGGAAATTTCGATGATGCCGGCAAAGCTTTTAAGGGAGTCGCTCTGCTCTACGATGATCCAGCCATAACTCCTCGGGCGCTGGACAAAGCTGCGCTGGCATATCGGCAAGCCGGCAAAACCGACGAAGCAGACCGACTATCGCGGGAACTACACGAGCGATACCCGAATTACGCCGGCGGGTGAGAAATGACGCGGAGTCCGCTGGGCACGCGATAGCGTCGACTGCTTACACCGTTACTGTCATTCGCCAGCAGCGGCTGTTACTCTTGCTTCAAAACTGTTATAGCGCTACGATGTGCCAGGTCCGGCATGCTAGCCGATTGTAGTAGCTCGTATATTCAATCTGCTCTACTTAGAATGCTTGGTAACGCTGTTCTTCCCGTTTCGCTTTTCACAAATCTCTCTTCTGATCGGGATCAAATTTGATCGTGCTGGTTACGTCCCATGATCTCTTGGTTTTCACGCGCTGATTTAATCCATCGGAAGTGAACTCTTTCGAGTGAGTGCCATTGCTACTTGAGTCACGATGTTCCCAGCGCCTTGTCCACATAGCCAAACTTTCAGACGGTCGAGCTGTCTGACGCGTCATTCACTCATCGCGGCGCTAGATTTCCAAGTCTCTGAGACGGCATCGCTAAATTCCCAACTGACTTTCTTTCCATCTAAATACTCGCCAATTTTCCGGAATACCTTTTCTCTTTCGCCTGAGGTGAGCGGTGGTCCAGAGTCGTTCCATTTGAGTGGGCAATTACGGAATATCACTCTTTGCGGATCATGGCCAGCCATTAACTCGCCGGACACTGTTACCCATCGCCCGTTTTCGTAATATCTGAAAGAATCTCTCAAATGTCCTACAATGACTGGACTGGTATAGCTCCGCTGCAGCCGTTCCTTTTCCCTACTAGCAAGAAATCTGCCAAAGATCAGCCTCATGATCTTGCGCCAAATTCTTAGTCTGTTCTTCACCCTTCTTGCTTTGTCACCATGGGAGTATCTGCTGAACCTGCACTCCTCTAGTAGCCAACACAGGCGCTTCAACACCACCAAACGTAGTTGCAGCCGTGCCACCGCCTTCACCTAATACGACAATGGCTCCTAACCCAGTAGTGTTGGCATAGAACCAAGAACTACCTGCCACGCTGTTTGATTTTGCACGCCAAGTGTATTAAAAAGACCACCGCCCGCGGTATCAAAAATTGTTGAGCCCACCCCCGCCTCTGCTAAACCTATCGCTGTTCCTTCTGCTCCGGCCCCAGAGTAAAAAATGCTTGTGCCTGGCGCCCAAAAAGCTCCTGCTGCCGCCAGTAGCGACGCCTCAATAATGCCAGTTGCAGTTCCGATGTGTCTGCTCCATTGCAACGCCTTGTCGCATGGGTCGTAGAAACCATTAGTCGCAAACGGATTCCCAAACGGATTAATGCCATCCGCAAAAGCTTCCAATCCGTGCAGCGCATCATCTCCCACACTTGGTGAGAAATACAAACTGGGATCTCCATGGCCGATATTGAAATAAGATGAAGCGCTATTGTTTCCAAAAGCAATTCCCCATAAACCGACACAGGGGGTCATGGGGGTCAGTCCTCACTTATGACACAAAGCAGGGATTTATTGGTGAAGAAGGTTGGAGACGTGCGTCCATGATCCCATTTCTAGGCGCCGAGCTATCCATTTCAAGCTCATCGTAGTTTGGGAGCGCAGAGCTCTAGCAAGCGCGATCTTGTGTGGGTCGCTCTTGCGCCGCACCGCAAGTTCTGTTTTTCGCCACCCAAGCTCCTTTAGCCGTGCCAAGATGATGACCTCCGCTTTCTGCTGGTCAGTTTGGTTTCGTTCGCGCGCATGATGATGCTCGCTTACGGAACCTGGCAGCCGGTCGAGCAAGCGCGCGATAAAATCCTGTCCTCCAAAAGACCAGCCTCGACGAATCCGTTCCGAGCTTGGATCGTTAGGTTCTACACGGCGGTGCTCCATTCTCCGCGCAAATTCCAGCCGGGACCGCCGGCTCTCCTTCCTCAGGCCGTGCTCTCCCAGCAAGCGGTCGCACCGCAGCCAATGCTCTCGTTTTTGTCTGCCTCGCAAATAGCTTGGATAACTGCTCCAGCGATACTTTTGCAATCGCTCCCGCTTTCCCAGAAACCTGGCCCGCATCGGATTCAAATGCACATAATCGCACACCGTGCGCAGATAACCAGGCGTCGCTCCATCAATCAGGAGCGACTTGTAACGCCCGGCAAAAAGATGGCCGCTGAGTTTATGTCGCCGGTTAAAACGCATGGTATAGGTGCCCAACAGCCATTTCATTCCCTCGACCAGATTTGCCCGCGGGGTCTCCACCACCAGATGAAAATGATTGCTCATCAAACAGTAGGCATGCACCTGCCAGCCGGTTTTTTGGCAGGCAGTGCCCAAAGTCTCTAAAAAACTCCTCCGATCCAGATCATCCCGAAAAATCTCCTCACGCCGATCACCCCGGCTCATCAGATGATAAATTGCTCCTTCGTACTGAATTCGCAGCTGGCGCGCCATCGCCACAATTTAACCCAAGCCATTCACTTGTGTCAATAGTGAGGACTGACCCCTTCTTCCTTCCTTCTTCCTTCTCCTTCTTCCTTTCTTTTCCTTCTCAAAGAAAATGCCCTCAAAGCCACTCCTCACGAACATTATGAGGGAAGTGATAGCTCTTCGTTTTGATGCCTGATTCTTCAACTTTGCGTTCCACAAAGTGCTGGATGTCTTCGAAGTCTGTTTTGGTGCCTAAGAGATACGGCAAACAAAGCGATTCAGCGATTTTAGCTGCCTCCGCAAACTCACGGCGGTAATCGCCGAGCGCCTGAAGCTGCTTACCATTGTATTCGGCAATAACACCTAGGCCAATCTCATGGCTGAGATCATCAAGGTCACGCGGTAGCGACGCTTTTCGCGAAAGCGTAACTAAAAAATCCTTTCGATGCCCCGTGCCTCGCCGGATTCGCATTACGAATTTTTGCCCCGCAATCTCGTATATGCCATCGCGTAGCTTTCTTATCGGAAAACCAGCACGTTCCGAAAACGGCTGGAAAAACCGAGCCACTGCATTATCAAACTCTTTGAACGATTCGGGTTTCATCTAGTGTGTAAATTGCGGAACGACATCCGCACCAAACTCCTCCAGCATCGGCAACTCAAGATCGAGGTAGTAAGAGGACTTTCCTAACTGCAGCATTAGTTGGGCGTGCGCTGCTGGGTCCGTTACAAGCCAGATAATGTCCCCGTGCTGCATGGCAGCATTCAGCAACTCAGCATTTACCCGTGGCCACTCCGCCTCGGGAACTCCCGACATATCCAGCACGTTGAAGCCCGGCCTACCTGCATACTGCGCAACGTCACTGCGGGACCCCAACACCGTCGTCATCGGTCCACCGTCTGTGCCACCTCCCCCGCCTGGATCGGGTGCCGCCGCTGGAGCCTTCGGCGGGCACGGCGGTTTTCCTGGTGGCGCCATGCTCGATTGTGGCAACGGCATTAGCTTATCCAACAGAGGATCGACTATGTTATCTTGGATGAACTGCTGCCCCCACGGTGTCCATGCAGCAATTGCGGCAGCCGGCAGAAAAAGAGCGCCAGCAACAGTAATTCCACCTACCCCAGCGGTTCCTGTTATGACCGGCATCGTGGCAGCGGCGAGAAACAAGCCCAGCGGATCACTGTAGTTAACCGGACTACCTGACACATAGCCATATAGATTGATCCCTGCGAGTTCTCGAAGAGGATCGCGGTTAATCCATCTACCAAGATCGGGATCATAGAACCGATTGAGAGTTGCATAGAGACCGCTCGGCGAATGGTTGTAATAGCCTGCGTATGTAAAATCGCTATCCAAATCGCCCTGAACGTTTGTCAGCCGACCGAATGGACCGTAGTCATATCGCGCATGAATTGCGCCATTGCCATCCGTCAGTTCACGAATGGAACCCAGATGGTCTTTCGTGTAATAATAACTCGCGCCGTTAATCTGTTCGCCCTGTGCGTAGAATCTTTTCGCGACGTTATTGCTCCCGTCCCTTTCTTCGGCCGGCTGTGCGTCTCCTGGAATCCACACAAATTGCTTCGTGCTGGTCACATTCCCATTATCCTTCTCCACGATTCTAACGCGCTGGCTTAGCCCGTTGTAAGAAAACTCGCTCCGGTGCGTGCCGCTGGTAACCGCGGTTAACCGGTTTAGAGGGTCCCATTCAAACGTGCGCGTCCCGTCACTAGTGAGATTGCCATTGGCATCATAGGCGAGCGTTTTGTTACCGCTGCCAGTGACGGTCACGCTGTATCGATTCGTTGTGGTATTGCCGTTTTGATCGATTGCCTCGAGTGTTACGGTGTTGTCCCCAGGAGTGACAGCGGCTCTTCCCTCAAACGTGTTGTCAGGCCTTGAAGGGGCATAGGTCCCGTTTATGAACACCCAGGCTGGCACGTTCGTAGTGCCTCTGATCGGCAGCATGCCTATCCCGCCCCGTCGGCTCGTGAGTTGATTTAGATTGTTGGGTATCTCACCATTGACCAAGGTGTCGACTGCTTCGACAGTGCGATTGCCTGCTGGGTCGTAATCGTAACTGTACCCTTTCAATATTCCGTCAGAAGCGTCTCTAAGAGTGGCGGCTCTAAGCTGGCTCACATGATCGTAATCGAAATTGTAATGCTGAGCCAAATTTGCGTCTGTCTGCTGCGTCCATCGCGTGATTTGGCCAAGGACATCGTACTCGTAGTCGAATTTTGAGATCGTTTGGTTACCAGAATCCTTGTGCCAAATCTCGCCGAGCCGCTGGTCATGCGCAGCATCTAAATACGAGAAGCTGATATTTGGCCCGCTCGTAGCCGTGATTGAAGATAGAAGCGTCGATACCGGGTCGGGATAGTTGTAGGTAAAGGTTCCCAGCGGATTAGTCGCCGTTTGCCGGCGCCCGTAGTTGTCGTAAACGAGAGTAGCTGCGCCGGCGTTGTTGACCGAGCGACCGGTCAATCGGCCGAGTGCATCGTATGACAATGTAATCGTATCATTCGCCCAGGGTCCGTCCGCGCTTATCAATTGACTCGCCAAATCATAGCCAAACGCTGTCGTGCCCACGCCGTCCGTCATTTGCGTTCGGCGGTTCAGCGAATCGTAGGTGAAACCGATAGTCGCCAGGCCGGGAGCACTGATCTGCGTCAAATTATTGACGACATCGTAGGTGTAAGTCGTTCGCACTCCGTTGGCATCGGTTTGGTGCAAGAGGTTACCGACTCCGTCATAGTCGTAAAGATAAGTGCTGCCGTCAGCGTAAATCTTTTTGGAGACACGATTGCGGTTGTCGTATTGCCATTGAGTATAGTTCCAGTTTGGATCGATCAATTGCCTCAGGTTTCCCGCCGGATCGTACACGTATTGTGTCAGCCGATTTTCGGCATCAAGAGTCTGTGTGAGTCGGTTCACCGGATCGTAAGCAAACGTCGTGACATTCCCCGCGCGGTCGCGCTGCGAATCCAGATGGCAGCAGCCCCATTGATTCTCGGTAAAAGAACCATCGGGGTAGGTCACCCGAAGCGGTCGGTTCAGGCCGTCGTAGGTATAGCTCAGCGTATATCCATTGCCATTCGTTGCGCTGCCAATTCGGCCGATGGCATCCGGAGCGATGGCAAGGAGCGTCTTCCCGTTCTGAGTGATTGAGGTGAGGCGGTGAGCCGCGCCGTAATTAAATGTGCGTACCTGGGTGTTTGCGTCAGTGACCGTCGCGGGCTGCCCAGACTGGTTATAGTTTATTGCAGTGGTTCGACCGAGACCGTCGCTGACGGAGGTAGCATTCCTATTACCATCATATCCGATCTGAACCGCTGGGTGAGCGTTGTCGTGGAAATAGTCGGTGACCTTCACGAGATCGATATTATTGGCCGCATACGTGTAGGTCGTCATGTACTGGTTAGCAGGCGGAACATTCCTCGCGTCAGCCCGTGTCAAAATGCGACCCTTGGGGTTGTAAGTTAGCCTCGTTACATGGCTGTTCCCATCCGTGATTGTCTGGGGCTGCCGCGCGGCGTTAAAGTCGGAATAAGTGAGAGTCTTCCCATCAGCGTACGTAATCTGCGAAATGACGCCCTGACCGCTTACAAGCGCGTACGTGTAACTCGTTTTCGGGCCGTTCGCCTGGAGATATTGATCCTTGTCACGATACCACCCGGTTGCATACCCAGCATAATAATATTCTTCCGCAAATCCAAGAGGATCAGTAACTGTAATGCGATAGAGTAGCCCTAAAGGTTCAATATGAAATCCAGTCGTCCCCGACGGTTTAGTTAAGCTTGTCAGGTAAACATTCGCGTCGTATGAATAGCCATAAGACAGTCCACCCATATCTGTTTGGCCGGTCAGATTGTTATTGGCATCGTAGGAGAAAGTCGCGTTCCTTCCAAACGGATCGTCCACGCGGCTGACCAGTCCCTGTCCATTATAGGTTAGATTCCAGGTCCGATTCTGCGCGTCGGTGATGCCCGTCACGGCGCCGTTGGAATCGTGATTGATGGTTACAGCGTTATGATTGCGATCCTCAATTGACAGCAATAGCGAAGAATATCCGTTCATCCCGGGTGGCACGCCATAATGGTAAACGGTTCCGTCGGTTAGCTGTAAATCGAACGTATAGGCGCCTAGTTTCGCCAGGCTATTAAAGATTCCGGCCGGTGAGACATATCCTCCACCGCCGTTCGGCTGATACAGGTCGCCTCTTCCACCAGGCATCACGATCAGCACTGATCCTGGAGGCGCACCGCCGGGAGATTCCATTGCGTAGGATGCGTAATTGAAGATCCATTTGTTCCCGAACGGACGCAGCTGATTTAGCGAATCCTGACTGTTGTAAGTGATTTCGATCGCGATCTTTGGCCCAATCTCGCTGTCGTACCACATGGGAACGTCGTGTACCACGAGATTAAAGTTTACCGGATTAATCTGCCATCCAGGCATTCCACAATTAAGCGGAGCGTCGGAGTTTGGACCTAAATCGCTCGGATATCTGGGGCTTCCACAACAACCGCCCATTTCCCGGGCAAGTTCTGTCGTCGTCGCCAGTTTTATTTTCTTCGATGGTGCGGCAAAAACCAACGCAAGACCCGACCATTGCTCATCAAACTGATCGCCTGTTAGCTCAGTCGGTCGGTCCAAGCGCGGATCGAACAGCTTGATCGAACCCGACGCCCCAAAGTCAGTCACAACTACGAAATGCTGGTCCGAATAGTGAGCAATGAATGGAACGGGAAGGTTTCGAAGCTGTGCGCGACCGGCGCGGACGGCCCTCGGAGTTAATCCAAACTTCCGGGCAAACCGAGCCAGCTCTCCCAACGAAAACCCACGTGACCCAGGGGCAAGGGAGCGACTCGCTTCGTCCGCTTTTCTCAAACCACCTTTTTGCCGCAACACATATGCGACGCTCTTGGCTCCGCAGTCGCGCAGGGCAATCTCATTAGCCTTGTAAACACTAATCCGTTGAATCCATGACTGCGCATAAGTGCGCCGTCCCCAATCGTTCTCGGTCTCCAACATTTGCTTAAATGAATCAATTGCTTCATCCAATTGTCCCTGGTCAACGTGCAAAACGGACCGGCGCAGCTTCGCTTTCTGATAAATTTCCGATCCCTTCTCATGGTGCCCGAGGATCCATTCAAAGCTGGATTGAGCTTCATTCCAGCTGCCTTGGAACTGGTTGGCGCAGCCGACGTGCAACTCCGCTTCGCCCGCCCAGGGGCTGTCTGGATGTTCCTCCCGAAGCTGGCGGAATAGTTCGATCGCTTCCGGGTAATTATGTTGGTTCCAGTTCTGGATGCCCTGTCCAAAAAGCAGGTTGTCGTCCTCCTGCTTCTTGCGCTGAGCAGGATTGGCAATCTTTGCAGGATCAGCGGCCGCCGATGGGCTCAGCGGGCTGCCTAACTGGCCCGCCATCTTCAACTCCTGCTCGGTTGGGGGATGGCTAAGATCCAGCGCCGTAAGACTGATTCTGCCCAGCTTGCTTTGTGGTGCTGTAGGGCCCGCTGACGAGGGCCTGGCACCGCCCGCCTTTCTTTGTATTTTCTGTTTGCCTTGTTTACTCCGTTTTCCGCCAGCTGGTGAGTGGGCGGCGGCCAGTACGAGCATGCCACCAGGTGGCACAGCCAAATACACCAGCAGCAGCAATGTCAGGAACCATCTAAACACAAGCGCAGTGACCGTTGTTCTATGAATCATCGATTTCAATTTTCTTATTGCAAGCGTGCTAGTCACAGCGGCCTCTGAGTGTTACAACTGTCTAATTCCTACGGTCGGATAGGTAATGATTATGACCGGCCCGTTTCCCCCAGGCTGGACGCCTATCAGGTATAGCGCGCTTGTGGCCTCGCTAGGAGGGGTTGCGATCATAAATGCTCTAGCACGCACCATTGTACTAACTTGGATATTCACGCTGGAGCCGGAGACCACCACGAGATCGGCTTCCGTTGGCACGTTCCCGTTCGTCGTGTAATGGATCGTCGCGCCGTGCGTCGTACAACTGATTAATACACTCTGCGCCTGCGGATAGCTACCACCTGGCGGGCTAAAGATTGGCGTTGCAACCTGCGCAGCCAGCGTAAAATTCATAACCGCTGTTGGCGTGCTCGCGTTAACGGTTGTGCCATTTCCTAACTGACCATTTGTATTCAGACCAACGCCCCACAGATTTCCGTAACTGTCCAGTACCAGAGTGTGATTTCCCGCAGCTACAGATCCGGCGTTGGTGAAGTTACTCACGACCGACGTGTGGCGATCCGTGGTCGTGCCATCACCGAGTTGTCCATAGTTGTTTCGCCCCCAGGCCATCACTGTCCCATCCATCTTCACAGCCAGCGTGTGATATTGACCCGTGGCAACCGCAATAGCGTTGCTCACCCCAATCGCTCGCACAGCCATATAACGAGTGGTTGTCGTCCCATCTCCAAGCTGACCGTAAGCGTTGTATCCCCAATCCCACACTGTCCCGTCAGCCTTTAACGCAACCGCATGATAGGTCCCGGCCGCAATTGCTACCACGTCGTAAACACCCCCTGACCTCACCGGAACAGAGCTGCTGTTAGTCGTTCCATTGCCAAGCTGGCCATTACCATTGTAGCCCCACGCCCAGACCGTCCCGTCCGATTTGAGCGCCAGGCTAAATTGTTGTTGTCCGGCCGCAATGGCAATGACTCCGCTAAGCCCGGTCACCTGCACCGGAGTCAGCCGCTGCATCGTCGTCCCATCCCCAAGCTGCCCGCTGCCATTGTATCCCCACGCCCACACCGTCCCGTCGCTCTTTAACGCAATCGAGTGATAGTCCCCTGCAGCCACCGCCACTACACTGGTCAACCCGCTCACCTGCACCGGCGCGTTTCTCTGCGTAGTTGTTCCGTCCCCCAGTTGGCCGTAGTAATTGTAACCCCATGCCCACGCCGTCCCATCCGCTTTGGCCGCCAAACTGTGCGAAGTCCCCCCTGCCGCCGCTACGATATTCGTTAGCCCGTTCACCTGTGTGGGAAGCGGTTGATCCACCGTGTTCCCAATTCCAAGTTGCCCATAGTTGTTATACCCCCAACCCCACAAGGTTCCATCCGGCTTAAGCGCTAAACTGTGGTTAAGGCCGGCAACTACATACCCGCCAATCTGGTAAACCCCACTCTTCGTATTGCTCGGACTAGAACCGCCAAGAAAAGCTTTCGCTCTCAAAAAAATGGTATTCGCAACACTGATACTTGCCCCAGAAGCAATAATCTGACTTCCCGCTGTCGGCTCGCTCCCATCAGTCGTGTAGCGAATCGTCGCCCCCACCGTTGCACAACTCACCGTCACCGATTGAGCCTGAAGATAAAATCCCCCTTCCAGACTAAAGGTCGGTGTCGCAACCTGCGCCCCTAATATCAGGTTCACAACTTGCGTCGCGACATTGGAGTTGGCATTGGTGCCATTGCCCAACTGGCCATTCGTATTCGCTCCAAAGCTCCAGACTGTACCGTCGCTCTTCACCACAACGCTGTGAGTGCCAGTGCTCACCGAAGTCGCTCCCGTAAGATTGGCTACTACTACCGGAGTGCTACGGTTCGTATTGGTCCCATCTCCAAGCTGACCTTGAGCATTGTAACCCCATGCCATCACTGTCCCATCCATCTTCACAGCCAGCGTGTGATATTGACCCGTGGCAACCGCAATAGCGTTGCTCACCCCAATCGCTCGCACAGCCATATAACGAGTGGTTGTCGTCCCATCTCCAAGCTGACCGTAAGCGTTGTATCCCCAATCCCACACTGTCCCGTCAGCCTTTAACGCAACCGCATGATAGGTCCCGGCCGCAATTGCTACCACGTCGTAAACACCCCCTGACCTCACCGGAACAGAGCTGCTGTTAGTCGTTCCATTGCCAAGCTGGCCATTACCATTGTAGCCCCACGCCCAGACCGTCCCGTCCGATTTGAGCGCCAGGCTAAATTGTTGTTGTCCGGCCGCAATGGCAATGACTCCGCTAAGCCCGGTCACCTGCACCGGAGTCAGCCGCTGCATCGTCGTCCCATCCCCAAGCTGCCCGCTGCCATTGTATCCCCACGCCCACACCGTCCCGTCGCTCTTTAACGCAATCGAGTGATAGTCCCCTGCAGCCACCGCCACTACACTGGTCAACCCGCTCACCTGCACCGGCGCGTTTCTCTGCGTAGTTGTTCCGTCCCCCAGTTGGCCGTAGTAATTGTAACCCCATGCCCAC
>Ga0137403_10000570_pt2 | contig 45468 bp, 33 predicted proteins | sample CZOMad2_1_16fung_FD_122057 | JGI IMG/M metagenome (GOLD analysis project Ga0137403, IMG submission 122057) | Vadose zone soil fungal communities from Angelo Coast Range Reserve, California, USA - CZOMad2_1_16fungal (Hybrid Assembly) | ecosystem: Environmental > Terrestrial > Soil > Vadose zone... | reverse complement strand
CACAGCCAAGATCATCATCCTGACCTGGGCGTAACTTATAACCAGTGCCGCGTCGAATACACTACTCACGCCATTTCGGGTTTATCGGAAAATGATTTCATCTGCGCCGCCAAAGTAGAGCAGCTATTCCAATCTTGAACGACACGATTACCGCTCAAGTAATCGCTGCCTTTGGTCGGCAATACTTAGTGCGCCTGACGGATGGCAGTTCTTTTCATTGCCTGACCCGTGGCAAAAAAAGTGAAGTGGTGTGTGGTGATGTCGTTGCAGTAAAACGTACCGGCGACGAACAAGGCGTGATTGAGACTGTCACCCAGCGCCGTTCGCTGCTGCATCGTTCAGATGCCTTCCGAGAAAAATCCATTGCCGCAAACGTGACTCAAATCATTATAGTAGTCGCCGCCGAGCCAGCCTTCAGTGACGAACTGCTGGCGCGTTGCCTGGTCGCCGCACATGACCAAACCCTGGACGTATTAATCGTATTGAACAAATGCGATCTGTATGCAGCGACGATTGCGGCGCGGCGACAACTTGCGCCGTATAGCGCGATAGGCTACCGACTGGTGGAGCTGAGCGCAAAACAAGACGTGTCTTCATTGCGGCCTTTGCTGAAAAATCATACCAGCGTATTGGTAGGCCAGTCCGGCATGGGCAAATCAACGTTAATCAACGCGCTGCTGCCCAACGCACAAGCGGCTACGCGCGAGATTTCCACCACGTTGGATTCCGGCAAGCACACCACCACTCATGCGCGGATGTATAATCTGGACGAAACCAGCAGTTTGATTGATTGTCCAGGTGTGCAGGCTTTCGGGCTGCGCCACTTGAGTTTCGGCGGAATAGAAGAAGGCTTTATAGAGTTTATAAAATATCGTGGCAAATGCCGCTTTTACGATTGTCACCACTTGCACGAACCCGGCTGCGTATTACGTAATGCGGCTGCAGCAGGAGAAATTGACCCAAGACGACTCGCCCTATTTCAGAAAATCAGCCAGGACCATTAATTTGACATACCGCTACAAAAGCGGCGGCATCATGACCAGTCCAGATCCAGGCAAACTATCAGCCTCCCATTAACTGTCTCTACCAGTGCGGACAGCGTGATGCAATGATGTTGCCCCACGATCGAACGATAAGGACGGGATACTTGAACCTCCCCGGGATTAAGCATGGCCTGCTTGAAGTAATAACGTCTCGACCAATTTGGATCAACAGCTTGCGATAATGGCTTATAGCGAGGATCAGCATGGTCTTGCGATTGATCAACGGTGATGTTTTTGCCGATTTGATAACCCTTTTCATCCACAAAATAAATCCGCCTTGCGTTGGGAAGCGTTAGCAATGAACGGCTTACTTGCTGCGCTCCCAACCCGGCTTTAATTTTTTCCAATGCCAAACGAAAATGAACTGCGCACTGGTTGATGACGTTACGGTATCGCACTCTTTCAATCTCTGAAAATGCCGCATGCTTGAGGCTGAGCCGCGATAAACTGTTTTCCTGTTCCAACGGATCGACCAACGTATCTTTTGGATAACCAAAGTAATAGCCTTGCACCATATCCACGTTGGAATCCACCGTTATCAACGCCTGCTGTTCTGTTTCAACCCCCTCCATTAAAGTAATGCAACCAATTTCCTGAATGAGACTGACCAGATTGGGCAATGCCTTGCGAATAAGATGATTAGCCTCGGCCTGGAGAATAATGGAGCGGTCGAATTTAACGATATCTGGCTGGATATTCCAGATACGATCGAAATTTGAGTGGGATGCGCCGAAATCATCAATCGCAACCAGGCAGCCGAGTTTTTTGTAGTAATTGACTGCGGCACGAAGAATCGATTCGTCATAAATATTTTTTTCCAGAATCTCAACGACTACCTGACTGGGCGGGACACCGTTATGCGCCAGCATTTCCTCAAAAAAGGCACCGTAGTTCTTTCCTACCACAGTAACCAATGGATTGACGTTCAAAAATATCCAGGAATCACTGGATAAAAAAGAAAAATTTTGCACATGCACGGCACGGCACAAGCGGTCAAGCAACACACTGTCGGATTCGCTTTGCGCCTGCCCAAACAAAGCGAGCGAAGATATGGGAAAACCAGCAGCAGACTTCGCATGGCAAAGCGCCTCATAACCGACCGGATTTTTATGTGAGAGACTGAAAATGGGCTGAAATACACTGGCAATCGTGTAATCCCTGAACGAGCCAGTCACTCTGTCTTTATTTTTTACGCTGACGTGATCGTTAACCGCACAAAAATCATGCAGCTGATTGAGTACATTAATCTTGGATCGGCCTTCGGACATACACATCGCACCACACAGTTGCTCTTCAAGCAGTGTAGCACAGCAAGATAAATACCAATGCTTGTCTAGCCAGCAAGATCAAATGATTGAATAAAATTTCGCCCGAGTTAAATCATCGAGTTGCACAAGAACAGTGCGAATGAATCAACATGCCCGGTCCTGCAACACGAAAATGGTGCGCACGGATAAAACTGTACAATTGTGAGCGCACAATTTTGTGTGTGCGGTGGAAATGTTTTACTGATTTTTGTGGCATGGAAGACAAGATTGGATTGGTCGGGGCGAGAGGATTTGAACCTCCGACCACATGCACCCCATGCAGGGGAGCAAACCAGAGCTGTTTATTAACATGATTTCCCCTGCAAGTTTGAATTGGCCCACTGCTGCCAGCGCCACGTATCGGCGCACATGGCGCCAATTCCCAGTTGGGCGCGCCAGCCAAGTACATGCCTGGCGTAGGTCGGATCCGCATAGCATTGGGCGATATCGCCCACTCGCCGTCCGACAATGCGAAGTGGAATTTTTCGATTGATTGCTTCTTCGAAAGCCCTCACCATTTCAAGCACGCTGTAGCCTGTTCCCGTACCCAGATTGACCGTCAACACGCCGTTGATTGCCGCCAAGGTATCGAGTGCCTGCAAATGTCCGCGAGCCAGATCGACGACATGGATGTAATCACGCACGCCAGTTCCGTCCCGAGTTGGATAATCGGCGCCAAATACCGATAACTGTTCGAGGCGACCGCTGGCCACCTGGGCAATATAGGGCACCAGGTTGTTGGGAATTCCATTCGGATCTTCACCGATAAAGCCGGAGGCATGAGCGCCCACCGGATTAAAATAACGTAATAACGCGATTTGCCAATCCGGGTCGGATGCAGCAACGTCACGCAGCACCAGTTCGATCATCTGCTTGGTCTGGCCGTAGGGGTTGGTCGCGGACAAGGGCGCATCTTCACGAATGGGAACGGCCGCCGGATCACCGTAAACCGTTGCTGACGAGGAAAAAACCAACCGCTTTACCCCTGCTGCCGCCATTTCCTCGAACAGAGCAATACTGCCGACGACATTGTTGTCGTAGTAACGCAGCGGCTGCGCCACCGATTCGCCAACCGCCTTGAGCCCGGCAAAGTGGATCACGGCATCAATGGCATGGCTGGCAAAAACTTCCCGCAGTGCCGTTCGATTACGAATGTCCGCCTCGAAAAATAAAGGCATGCGCTGCGTAATCCGCTCGATTCTGTCGATCACCGAACGCTTGGCGTTGCAGAGGTTATCGACAATGACAACCTCCATGCCGGCTTCCAACAGCTCGACCACCGTATGAGAACCGATATAACCGGCACCGCCGGTTACCAGCACAGTATCAGCCACTTGACTGTTTCCCCTTTTGTACTCCGTGTTCCATGAATTGTTGCCGCTTCAACAAGATTTCAGTTTTCCATGCCTTAACGCGCTCACCGAGTTCGACGCGGTTTCGCCCCGATTGCTTGGCCAGATACAGGGCTTCATCTGCAATCTTCAGGACGTCTTGTCCGCTGTCTCCATGATCCGGAAATATTCCGACGCCTATGGATACGCTTACCGGGCCAACTGGAACTCCATCATGCTCGACCTTGAGCGCATGTATACCTCGGCGAATCTTTTCGGCGCGCTCACCGATCTTCTCTTGCGAGGTTTGACTCATAAGCAGCACGAACTCCTCGCCCCCATAGCGGCAGATAATATCTTCACGTCGCGCTACCGACAGCAGATACCCGCCCACTTCACGCAATACCGCGTCACCGGCAGCGTGACCAAAGGTATCGTTGATTCGCTTGAAATAATCGATATCGAGCATCACGAAAGCGAGTGGCCGGCCGCTGCGTAGGGCGCGGCTCTCTTCCCTGCCAAGCGATTCGTCCAAGTAGCGTCGATTATAAAGGCCGGTAAGTGCATCGCGCACTACCAAATCCCTCAGGCCGTAATTAGCCTGCGTCAGTTCCTGCTCCGCCCAAATCCGCTTCTTGATTTCCTGGTCCAGAGCGGATCTGGTTACATCGAGCTGCGCATCGCGTTGGATGACGCCGCGATCCAGCCGGGAGTTCAGGCTTTCCAATTTCATCGCGTATGCGTGCAGCTTTCTTGCAATTTGGAGCAGAACCCCACCGACGAACTCCGATCCAGGCTCGAGTCCTTCTGCAGAAGGTCGCGGCTGCGCCAGGACCGTATCGATAGCGGAGATAAGGCCATTGGTGTCATCCGACTTGGAAACAAAAAAAGCGCCACAGGCATCCGCCAAGATACGAGTTTCCGCCTCGATACAGGGAGCGGCGCGAAAAATCACTCTGGGCTGAAGCAAACCCGGTTCTGCACGCAGCTTCATGATGAACTGATAAGCGTCCAGGTTCGACGCCAGAATGTCGATAAGCAGCAGATCGACTCCGTGGACAAGCTTCAGCGCCTCCGCACCATCGGCAGCTTCCAGCACGTGCTGTCCGTAGCCCCGTAGCATAGATGCCAAAAAGCGACGGTTGATAGCGCCGTCCTCAATGATCAGAATTGTGGCCATTACGTACCTTGGTGAAAAGCTCCAGAAAACTTTCTCCGCGGAGCATGAGAAACAAATCGCTGCACCTACGCTATACGCAGGGTATAAGAAAAGGAGATGGGCAAAGAAGATGCCGAATGGAGCAGCAACGAGCAACAAAAATGCTTATTTATCCCGATCGGCACCACGTTATCACTTGACTTGACGCAGGCACAGCTTGCCGCGAAGTCGATAAATGTCACGAAGAAACTAATCCGTGTCACCGAAGGTCGACAAAACAATCACTGCTTAGCTATAGCGAAGCGTGATTGGATTAATTATCCTGAACTCGTGCTTTTGCATGCGCAGGTCATCCCCCTCCTAGCGTGACTGTAGGCACCCCCCGGTATCCCAAGCTGGGGGTTTTTTTATTCACATGACAGAAGGTAATGCCGCTTGGGCCTTGGTCAGCTTGCCGAGTTCCGCCTTGAGGGCTTGCACATCCTGTTCGAGTACCGCATACGTCGCTTCCGCCAATTCCGGAACTTCCTGTAGATTTAGCTTCTCCAGATTGCCCGCCGTTTCCTCTGCGACCAAAGCCGAAAGATTGCGAAACATCCCGCACAAGGTATGGACATGATAGGCAAATTGCTCGCTATTTCCGCTCATTATTGCCATACGAGTATCGTCCATGAGCTTGTCGCAATTCTGGAAAAACAGCTCCGCAATTTCCGTGAGCAATTGCATATCACCACTGACCCGGTCCAGAAGCGCGGCGCGGTCAAGTATGATTTTTTTGGCTTGTACCGGTTTCAGCAACCCCGACAGCAACTGTAACCGGTCAATGGCCTCAAGCAACATTGTCGGCTGAATCGGCTTGGTCAGATAGTCATCCATCCCTGCCTTAAGGCAGCGCTCGCGATCGCCATTCATTGCATGGGCGGTCAGCGCAATGACGGGAACATGGTTTCCCGTGATTTCTTCGCGCTTGCGAATGGCGATAGTGGTTTCGATCCCGTCTATTCCGGGCATTTGCACATCCATCAGCACGACATCGATTCGTGTACTCTCCAGCGCCTCCAGCGCTGCGAAGCCGTTGTCGATCGCGATCACCTGGTGCCCCTCTTTTTCAAGTACGCGCTGGGCAAGCTTGCGGTTAATCGAATTGTCTTCGACCAGCAGAATTTTCGAGCTTCGCTTGATTCCTCCTTGAAATTCAGATGGCCTCGAGCCGGGACGGATTTCGTCCGCAGCGGATGCGCCGAGTACCACGCGGATCGCGTCAAGCAGTTCCGATTGCTTGATGGGTTTGGTAAGGCAGGCCGCCGGGCCGTCGTCTATGCTGTCGCCGCTCGCCTCGCGCCGCAACGCCGACCCCATCGTTATTATCACCGCTTCGGCCCCGGGCGGCGAACTGCGGCGTATTTGCGCCGTGAGCTTGTTGCTGTTCACAGCAGGTAAGGTATCGTCCAGAAACACCAGACGGAACGGTATCTTCGCCTGTCTCGCCTGTTCCAGGATTTCCATCGCGGATTCGCCGTTCTCCGCTTCCTGAGTTTCGATGTTCCACAGTTTAAGCGTATCCACGAGGACGCGGCGACTGACCGGATGGTCTTCCACCACAAGCGCCCGCATTCCCTCCAGATTGACGCGATCCTCCTCGGGTTGGGTCGCCGCCTGCAGGCCGAAGCACGCCGTAAAGTGGAAAGTGCTTCCCTTGCCTGGCTGGCTATCGAGCCAGATTCTTCCACCCAGCATTTCCACAAGACGCGCCGAAATCGTTAACCCCAGTCCGGTGCCTCCATATATTCGAGTCGTCGAGGTGTCAGCCTGCAAAAACGGAGCGAAGATGGAGGTTTGCTTGTCTTCGGGTATACCGACACCGCTATCGCTCACGGTGAAGTGGCATGTCACGCCGGCATCCCGGCTCGACTGGGGCTGGGGCTGGGGCTGAACCTGAATCACCACCTCGCCGAAATCGGTAAATTTGATGGCATTGCCCACCAGATTGAGCAGTATCTGGCGCAACCTGATCGGATCCCCGAGCAGCGCGTCGGGAGTATGGGGAGAAATTTCACAGGCGAGTTCCAGACCCTTCTTGTGCGCATCGTAAGCAAGCGTTTTCATCGTGTCACCCAGGCTCTGGCGTAGCCGGAACGGAACGGCTTCCACTTCCAGCTTGCCCGCCTCGATCTTTGCAAAATCAAGGATGTCATTGATGATGGTCAACAGGGACTCGGCCGAGGTCTTCACCAGGTCCAGGTATTCGCGCTGTTCCGGCGTCAGGGCCGTCTGCCGTGCCAGATCGGTCATCCCGATGATGGCGTTCATCGGCGTCCTGATCTCATGGCTCATGTTGGCCAGAAACTCCGATTTTGCGGAATTTGCGGCCTCCGCCGCCTGTTTCGCCCTTTTAAGATGCGTCTCGGCATCCTTGCGCATCTCGACTTCCTTCTGCAGCAGATCGTTCGCTACAATCAGTCTGGCAGTGCGTTCGCGTATCCTGGTCTCAAGGTCCTCGTTCAGCTGGGACAGTTTGCGTTCCGCGCTCTGACGCTCGGCTATCTGTGTTGTCAGTTCCGCGCTCTTGCGGTACAAGTCGACGAACACCGCCACCTTGAGCTTCAGGATATCCGGGGAAACTGGCTTGACGATGTAGTCCACGGCCCCGACTTCGTACCCTCGAAACTTCGATTCCATGTCCTCGTACGCCGCGGTGAGAAAAATGATGGGCGTAAGACAGGAGCGCTTCACCTTCCGGATCAGTGTGGCGGTCTCGAAACCATCCATTTCCGGCATGCGTATATCCAGCAGGATGAGCGCAAAATCGGTTCTCAGAATCTGCCTCAGCGCCTCTTTTCCGGAACCGGCCAGCACCACGTTCCGGTCGGAGCCGCTGAGCAACTCCTCCATGGCGACCAGACTGTGCGGCTCGTCATCGACTACAAGAACATTCGCTCTCTCTGTGCCTGACACTGCAGTCTCTCGTTATCCGGCCAATCTGACCCGTATCAGCGACAAAAGCTGCTCGATATTGACGGGCTTGGATATGTAGTCGGAGGCGCCAGCCTCCATGCATTTTTCTCGATCTCCTTTCATCGCCTTGGCGGTCACCGCGATGATCGGAAGATTCTCGAATTCTTCGAGCCCGCGAATGATTCGAATCGTGTCATATCCATCGAGCTCGGGCATCATGATGTCCATGAGGACCACGTCAATGCCCGGGTTGTTCTTCAGCATCTCGATCCCTTCCTTGCCGTCCTCGGCGCTGAGAACCGTCATCCCGTGCTGCTCCAAGGCTCCGGTCAACGCGAAAATGTTACGTATGTCGTCATCGACGATCAGCACTTTCCTGTCCGCAAGTTCGGGAGTAGTTTTATAAAGACTGGATAGCAACTGGCGCTTGTCCACTGGCAGGTCGTTAACTGCCTGATGAAGGAACAAGGTGGTTTCCCTCAGCAAGGCTTGAAGCGTTTTCGCGTTTTTAAAGACCGCGATCTCGGCCAGTTTCTTGAGATTTTCCCGCTTGCCTCCACCCGGAGCTTCTGTCTCGTTCTCGTAGATAACGAACGGTATCTCGGTTCCCGTGGTGGATTCGACGATGCGCCTTATCAGTTCCATGGCTGTCATGTCGCTCAGATTCGAACCCAGCACCATGCAGTCGAACCGGGTTTCCCGCAGGGCTTCGAGCACCTGCGCACCGCTGCTGAAAACGCTGATCTGCACGCCCTCTTCGCGCAACATCTGCTCGATACTACCGCGCTGTGCGTCGTCGCCGTCCGCGACCAGCAGTGTCTTGACCTCGCTTTCAATGATATTGCGTGTTTTGGCGAGCGCCTCCAGCAGCGTCTCCTTGGGCGCCGGCTTGCGCACTGCCTGTAGGGCTCCCATGTGCAGACATTTGTGTACCCGGTCTTCAACCGAAATGACGCTGACCGGAATATGCTGCGTTGCCGGATCGTGTTTCAACAGATCCAGAACTACCCATCCATCCATGTCCGGCAGCCTCAGATCCAGCGTGATCGCGTCGGGCGATAATTCCTTGACCTGAGTCAACGCCATATCCGCGCTCGGTGCAATGACTCCCTTGAAGCCGCTTTCGTGCGCGATGTCGAGCAGGATCGCGGCGAAACTGGCGTCGTCTTCAACGATCAGCACAACGCGATCACCAGGGTGGATATTGCCCCTATCGTCGCTTACGTACGGCTGAACGCGCTCCATTGAACTGGTCTTTTGCTCCGGCTTCTGCTGCGGGCCGTTGACCGATCGTGTGGTGGAATCGGCGGCTTGCTTATCGAGCATCTCGGATTGTCTCGCCTCGATCTCTGTCGGTCCTTCGGTCAGCGGGAGATAAAGTTTGAACGTACTGCCTCTTCCTGGATTGCTGTCGACCCGTATCTCTCCACCCAGCAGGCGAGTGAGTTCACGGCTGATAGACAACCCCAACCCCGTGCCCTCGAAGCGGCGGCTCGTGGTGCCGTCGGCCTGCTGAAAAGCTTCAAAGATGACCTTCTGTTTGTGTGCAGGAATCCCGATACCCGTGTCCGCTACCTCGAACGCCACCACATGGGCCGCGGAGTCAAGCTGGATATGACCCGGAGTCCAGCCGGATTTCACGGTGAAAATCCGCAACGCGACACTCCCTCGCTCGGTAAACTTGAACGCATTCGAAAGCAGATTCTTCAGGATCTGCTGGAGCCGCTTCGCATCGGTGTGTATCACCGCGGGCAAATTGGAACTGACATCGACCACGAATTCGAGACCCCTGCCCTGGGCCACCTGGCGAAAGGTCCGTTCGACATAGCTCTGCAGCTCGACGAAATGCTCGGGCGCAATGTCGAGCGTGATAGTGCCGGATTCGATCTTGGCCAGATCGAGAATATCGTTGATCAGGGAGAGCAGATCGACACCAGCGGAATAAATGGTGTGTGCATAGTCGATCTGCTTTTGCGTCAGATTGCTGTCCGTATTGTCAGTCAACAGTTTCGCCAGAATGAGCAAGCTGTTCAAGGGCGTACGCAATTCATGCGACATGTTGGCGAGAAACTCGGATTTGTAGCGGGAGCTGAGCGCGAGCTGCTCGGCCTTTTCTTCGAGTGCCGCTTTTGCGTGCTCGACTTCCCTGTTCTTGTGTTCAACCTGCTGCATCTGCTCCGAAAGGAGCTTGGCTTTATCCTGAAGCTCCTCGTTTGTTGCCTGCAGTTCCTCCTGCTGATTCTTGAGCAGTTTTTCCGAGTCCTGCAGATCTTGCGCCTGCTGCTCCAGACGATCGTTGGTTTCCTTCAGCACATCCTGCTGGCTTTGCAGTTCCTTGGTAAGTGATTGCGATTGCTCGAGCAGGGTTTCCGTGCGCATGTTCGCCTCGATGGTATTAAACACGACGCCGATACTTTCCGTCAGCTGTTCGAGAAACAACAGGTGCGACTCACTGAATTTCCTGAGCGAAGCCAATTCGACGACCGCCTTGACCTCGCCTTCGAACAGCACCGGCAGGATGATGATGTTCAGGGGTGCAGCGGAGCCGAGAGCGGAGTTGATGCGGATATAGTCATCGGGAATGTCTTCCAGCAGGATGCGTTTTTTCTCCTGGGCGCATTGCCCCACAAGACCTTCACCCATCCGTAGCGTTTTCGCAATGTGCTTGGTTGACCTCAAGGCGTAGCTGGCGAGCAGTTCAAGGCGAGGCTCGTCGGGGCCGCGTTTCGACTGTGTATAGAACATGCCCTGCTGGGCATGGACAAGCGGCGCCAGTTCCGTCATGACCAGCTTCGACACGGTCATCAGATCGGTGTGGCCCTGCAGCATGTGAGTAAATTTTGCCAGGTTGGTTTTCAACCAGTCCTGTTCGTTGTTCTTGAGGGTGGTCTCTTTCAGGTTCCTGATCATCTCGTTGATGTTGTCTTTGAGGATCGCCACCTCCCCCATCGCCTCCACCATGATTGAGCGCGTAAGGTCGCCCTTCGCCACCGCCGTGGCGACCTCGGCAATAGCCCGCACCTGAGTAGTGAGGTTTGCCGCCAGTTGGTTAACGTTGTCGGTAAGATCGCGCCACAATCCGGCGGCGCCCGGCACTTTTGCCTGCCCGCCCAGCTTGCCTTCTATGCCCACCTCGCGGGCCACGTTGGTCACCTGATCGCCAAATGTCGCCAAGGTGTCGATCATGCCGTTGATGGTGTCGGCCAGGGCCGCGATTTCGCCTTTTGCCTCGAAAACCACTTTCCTCTTCAGATCGCCTTTCGCCACGGCAGTCACAACCCTGGCTATGCCGCGCACCTGACCCGTCAGGTTCGCCGCCATCAGGTTCACGTTGTCGGTGAGGTCCTTCCACGTTCCCGCCACGCCCGGCACCTGTGCCTGACCGCCCAGCTTGCCGTCCGTGCCGACCTCGCGCGCCACCCGCGTCACCTCGCCGGAGAACGCGTTCAACTGATCCACCATCGTGTTGATGGTGCTCTTCAACTCCAGAATCTCACCCTTCGCATCCACCGCGATCTTCTTGGTCAGATCACCCTTCGCCACCGCCGTCGTCACCTCGGCGATGTTGCGCACCTGACCCGTCAGGTTCGCCGCCATCAGGTTCACGTTGTCGGTGAGGTCCTTCCACGTTCCCGCCACGCCCGGCACCTGTGCCTGACCGCCCAGCTTGCCGTCCGTGCCGACCTCGCGCGCCACCCGCGTCACCTCGCCGGAGAACGCGTTCAACTGATCCACCATCGTGTTGACAATTTTCCCAATCTGCAGAAATTCACCCCGTAACGATCTGCCGTCGATTTCAAGCAGCATGCGTTGGGAAAGATCGCCTTTCGCGACCGATTCGATGACGCGCGCCACCTCGGATGTCGGACGAACAAGATCACCAATCAGCGTGTTTACCGAGTCTACGCAGTCGGCCCACGATCCGCTTGCGGCAGGGAGCTTGACACGCTCGTTGATCTGGCCCTCCCTGCCGACTTCGTCGCGGATGCGCGCGATCTCGTCGGTCACTTTTTCATTGATCTCCACGACATCATTGAATGTCTGCGCGATTTCTCCGTCTATCCCGATCAGATCCATCGGCAGGCGAACCGAAAAGTCGCCTTTCCGGAACGCCCGTAGCGCGCCCAAAAGCGCCCTGCGATCGATGATATCGGGGCTAAATTGCATATCTGTCATTTGCGATCTCCCTCAAAGTGTCTTTGTTTCCAAGCCAGGAACAGAAGCACTTTCCCACCAAGTTTCATTGCCTCAATCGAAGTCCGGCGACACCCGATTAAAACCTTACCCCTTGTAAATGCGTATATGCTAGTGAGTTGGGACTCAACTCACTATCGTTGATCTCTGATAATTGCGTAGCCGAAGGGCGATGAGATGTCGCGGAATATCTACATTCCAATTGGTCTTTCGGGATGTAACGCTTCTACCTTTCGCTTACATATAAAAAGCGATAGGGAATACCCAAGCAGGGTATCGCGGTTGCAAATACGACAGCGTTGGCTCCCCAATCAACTGGGGATCACTAACGATCGTAAGCCGAACGGATCATGCAATGGCCTCATCTGGCGAACACGGTTCGCTATTTCCGACGGGTAGATTGAGCGCCCAGAAGATTTTGACCGCGAGCGTTCAATATGCCAGCCCTCGATCATGGCTTGAAGATTTACTCAACCTGCCCTCCCTCCCAATTATCCCAGCCAGGTGCGTACTTCCGTCAGGTGCGGGAGATTGCGCGTTGGAGTGAGGATGCCGGATGCGAAGGCATCCTCGTGTATACCGACAATAAACTATTGGACCCGTGGCTGGTCTCGCAGGTCATCATCGAAGCTACCGAACATCTGTGCCCGTTAGTGGCGGTCCAACCCATTTACATGCACCCCTACAGCGTAGCCAAGATGATTGCGTCGATCGGATTTCTGCATGGCCGTCGCGTGCACCTCAACATGGTGGCGGGTGGATTCACGAACGACCTGATTGCACTCGATGACACCACGCCGCATGATGAGCGTTATATGCGTCTGGTCGAGTACACCACGGTCATTCAGAATCTGTTGCATACGGCGGAGCCCGTCAGTTTTACGGGAAGGTATTACCAAGTTACGAATCTGAAACTGACCCCGCCTTTGCCGGCGGACTTGGCGCCCAGCGTGCTTGTATCGGGATCTTCAAAAGCGGGCATGGATGCGGCGCAAATACTCGGCGCCACGGCGGTCCAGTATCCCAAGCCGGCGGCCGAGTACGGCACGGCTGTTTCAGCAAACCCGGCATCAATCGGTATACGGATCGGCATCATCGCCCGCTCTGATGACGCGCAAGCCTGGTCAGTCGCCCGAACCCGGTTTCCGGAGGACCGCAAAGGCCAGCTTACCCACCAGCTCGCGATGAAAGTGTCGGACTCGTCCTGGCACCACCAGTTGTCCGAACTCGGGAAAACCAAACTGGTGCCAGAGAACCCTTACTGGCTAGTGCCGTTTGAGAATTACAAGACGTTTTGCCCATATCTTGTCGGAAGCTATGATCGTGTGGCGGATGAAGTCGCACGCTATATTGATGCGGGCTACCGGACCTTCATCCTGGATGTACCCGCGAGTCCGGAAGAAATGCGCCACATCGGCACCGTGTTTGAGCACGCGGCGTGTTATCGACCGGCATGAATACGCTGCTACAGCATGCGCTAACTGAACAGGCGCAGGCGCGTCCCGAGGCCGTTGCGCTGGCGTTCAAGGATACACGAATGACATACGGTGCGCTCGAGCAAGCGAGCAACCGGCTGGCCCGCTTGCTGATAGACACGGGTTGTCAGCGTGGCGATCGGGTTGCTCTGCTAATGCCGAAGATGCCAATAGCGATTGTGGCCATTCTTGGCGCGCTAAAGGCCGATGCGATCTACGTTCCGCTGGATTCCTCCAGTCCTGCGGCGCGGCTGGCGCGGGTGCTCGAAGTCAGCGATTGCCGCTACATTCTCGCCGCCGGCCCGGTCGACCGCACGCTGCACGAAATCTTGGCGACGGCGATGCTCAAGCAGCCGCCGATGATCGGCCGCCTTGACGACCACACGCTATCAGAAACCAGCATGGCCCCGGCATTCGCCCTGCCCGATCTCGCTGCCTACCCGTCGACGCCACCCGCATATGCCAACACCGATGGAGACATTGCCCATATTCTGTTTACGTCGGGATCCACTGGAACGCCCAAGGGCGTGATGATCACCCACCGCAGCGTAATGCATTTCGTTCGTTGGGCTACGACCTATTTCGGTACTTCCCCGTCGGACCGGATATCCCAGCATCCGCCATTGCATTTCGATCTTTCGACGTTCGACATCTTCGCTACCCTTTCAATGGGAGCCGAACTCCATCTGGTACCACAGGAGCTGAATCTCCTGCCACACAAGCTGGCACAGTTCATCAGCGATGCCCGGCTCACGCAATGGTTCTCGGTACCGTCGGTACTCAACATGATGGCGAAGTTCGATGTCGTGATTCCCGGCGATTTTCCGAACCTGCGCAGGATACTGTGGTGCGGCGAAGCCATACCGAGTCCGACCCTGATTTACTGGATGCACCGCTTGCCGCACGTACGTTTCACAAATCTCTACGGCCCCACGGAAGCGACGGTCGCGAGCAGCTATTACACAGTCCCGCGCTGCCCAACCAACCCACAAGAATTGATTCCCATCGGCAGTGCCTGCGACGGTGAGGAATTGCTGGTTCTCGACGAGCATCTGCGGCCCGTTGCCGCAGGGGAAATCGGTGACCTCTATATCCGGGGCGCGGGCCTCAGTCCGGGCTACTGGCGCGACCCGGAAAAGACCCGCGAAGCATTCCTCCCCTACCCTGGCGGTAAGGATTCCAACGATCGCATCTACAAGACTGGCGACCTGGCGCGGCGCGGTGCCGACGGCCTGTTGCATTTCCTGGGCCGCGCCGACACGCAGATCAAGAGCCGAGGTTACCGAATCGAACTGGGTGAAATCGAGGCTGCGCTAAATTCGCTCCCGGGTCTGCGGGAGAGCGCGGTAGTCGCGATTCAATCCGCTGGCTTCGAGGGATGGAAGATCTGTTGTGCCTATGCCCCGGCACCAGACCATGAAATCCCTCCGGAGAGACTGCGAAAGAGCCTCGCAGCGCTGCTGCCAAGCTACATGCTGCCGTCACAATGGATGCGTCTCGACGTGCTGCCGAAGAACGCCAACGGCAAGATCGACCGTCCCGGGCTGAAGCATGCGTTTCTCGGCAGCACGTCCCGCCCGCCGCAAATCGAAGCGCCCTCCCCCGGCCACATCAATGACGAGGGAAACCGCCTGACCAACGCAGCCCACCACATGCCGTGAGGGAAATAAAGTGACAGATGCAATCATCAAACAGATCCATTCCTTGTTTATTGAAAGCCTTCACATCGAAGTGCCATCCGCGGAAACCGATCTCTTCGAAACCGGGCTGCTCGACTCGCTCCAGATAGTGGAACTGCTTCTGCAGCTCGAACAGCGGTTCTGTTTCAAAATAAAGATTGACGAAATTGATCTCGACAATCTGCGAACGCTTGCCCGGATTGCCCAACTGTTGGGCGCGCGCAGCGTTATGACGAATACGCCGCCATCATCTGTACATACCGCAAGCCCGGCGGGGGAAACAGAACCAACATATGAATAGTGGGGGTTAGCTCAGTGGGCAGAGCACAGGGGGGTTGATCCCTGCGGTCGCAGGTTCGAGCCCTGCACCCCCAACCGTACAGCAGGAGCAGTCGAATAAGGAACGCGATCATGAAAAAAGCTATGAACTCTACGCCGCCTCTATTTTTGAATGATGAGCCTTAACAGAACCGCTATTCCCGGCGTGGTGCCACGATGGATGGGGCAACCAGCCACGATCCCCCTAGCCGCCGCGCTAGCGGGAATCGCAACGGCTATAGTCAGCAGTCTGGCAGGCACGCGCGCAGTTTATTATGTTGCTGTCCTGGCCCTCATCGGCGTCACCAGCATGGTAGCCGTGACGAGAAGGGAGCCGCTGCGTTTTGTCTTTTTGGCACTGATTGTCTGCTTCCCGATTGCGTTTGCGGAGATACCACCGGGCCGCCTCGGACTGACGGTCTTCGATGTAGTCATGCTCGTCCTTGCCATCGGTCTGGTGGCGAAAAAGATGTTTTCCCCGGAAGCGACCGGCGCGCCGCTGTTACCGACGAAGTCGTTGCTGATCGCGTGGCTGCTCACTATTCCTTGCGTCGCGTTTTCCCAGTTCCCCTTGCTTTCCCTGCAAGCCCTCGTCGTCAATTTCGCGATTCAGGCTTTTTTTCTATTTACGCTCGACGAATTGAAACGCAAGGACGGGCTCGAGCTTCTTGTGCTTCTGCTGTCGATCGTAACGCTGTTTATGGCCATCGGCCTCTTTGTCGATCATGTTCTGCATATGAACCTCAGTCTGCGGGGCAGCAACCTGAACCAGCTGAGTTACGTCGCCGGAATGGAAGTATGGCGGGCGGGTGGTTTTTTTCAGGATCCGCAACGGGCCGGCGCGTTTCTCGCGTGCACGATCACATTTCTGCTGCTGCTGTCCATTCGGGGCCGGTTCCACAACATGAAGATGCGTTTTGTGGTCTGGATGGCGATTGTGGCCGGTCTGGCTGCGCTCATGATAACGGTATCCCGCAGCGCCATATTGGCGTGCCTGTCGGTATCCGCGTTGGCTCTCTTTGCATTCCACAGAGGAAATGTTACCGTTAGACTGGCGATCACAGTTGGTATGGCATTGTTAGCGCTGCTGGTAGCGTTAGCACCCGTAGAAACATGGCTGTACGTCTTCCCCGACAATGTTGCGCAGCGCCTTCTTCAGTCGCGCACAGAATTCGAAGACCGGCTCTTCATCTGGCGCGATACTTGGGATATGTTCGCCGATCATCCTCTGGTCGGCATTGGTCTCGGCAGCTTTCAGTCCTATCTCGCCGGCACACGCCCGATGGTGCTCCATTACTATGGCATAGGTGAAGCGGCCGGTGTCGTGTACATTCCGGACCAGCCGGAAAGCGGCTATCTCAAGATTCTTTATGAGGGTGGCATCGTTGGATGCGTGGCGGCACTTCTGGTGGCCGGCGATGCGCTGAGGCGGGCGATTGTCCTCATTATCGGCAAGAATGTCGATCCGGATGTCCACACCGAGGTTATCGCCGCCCTTGCAGGACTCACGACCTTTGCCATTACCTTCATCACCCAGTTTACCGTGAGCGATAAAAGGATTGCGGGAATTTTTGCCTTTCTCCTTGCCGTAATCTGGCATCGCTCCCTGCAGCATACGCGCCACGCCACAGATGGGATGCTCAAAAATGGAAAATCGAACGGACGAAGCAGGACCGAATAGGCTTATCGGGCGCGCCTCGATCGTGGCTGCTGGAACCACCTATCAGCAAGGCATATCGTTCCTGTCGGGACTCATCGTGGCCCGTGTCATTGGCGCGGCGGACTACGGTATCTTCAATCTCGCCCGTAGTCTGGTGGACCTGACGGGGATTTTGACGCGATTGGGGCTCGATATCGGTCTTCAACGATATTTTGGCGAGGCCAGCGCGACACAAGACAGTGACTCGCGCGCCATAACGCTGCGTCGGGTTCGCTTGCTGGCCAGTTCCTGCGCACTGCTGCCGATAGCTGCCATTGCGCTCGGCTTGGGCAGGACTCTCGAGGCAAACGTCTACCACTATTCCGGCTTTGCGGAAATCCTGCTGTGTTTGGCGCTTTCGCTGCCTTTTTTGACGGATATTGTCGTGCTGGGAGGTGCGTACCGAGGCATTCTCAAACTGGCTCCGAGCGTAATCGCGGAGAACGTCCTGTTGCCGACAATCCGACTTGCGATAATTGCCATCTTTTTTGCCATGGGATGGCGTCTCTGGGCTGTAGTCGTAGGAACGACGCTCGGATCATTCCTGGCTGCGGCGTTCCTTGCGCTGCGCGCGCGCGCTGACTTTCGCAGCGTTGCACCCGCCAGGTCACATTCGTGGGCCGATGTGACCCAGGTGATGGGTTACTCGATCGTCTTGGCAGCGGCGGTGCTCGTCGCGACGCTGACAAACAACGTAGACGTGTTGATGTTGGGCCACTTCACGGCTGCACAAGACGTGGGGCAGTATACGCTGGTGAAAATGCTGCTGACGCTGATGAGCGTGTTTGGCGCCGCATTTGTCACTGGTCTTGGAGCATTGGTCGCCGACCGGCACTTTCGTGGGGACCATGATGGCATGGTACGCGTGATGTCCCTGACTACCCGCTGGGTCACTCTAGCCACGCTGCCGATCTTCGCGATTTTTCTGTTTTGGGGCGCGCCGCTCACGCATCTTTTCGGCTCATCGTTTGCCGCACCTCAAGCGGTAGTAGGCTGGCTGGCAGCCGGCCAGTTTGTCTTTGTGGTTTTTGGGCCTTCCGGCTGGGCTCTGTCGATGACCGGCAGGCACGTCCTCGAACTGAAGATCCTGTCAGTTAGCATGGTCATTGCCACATTTCTCTGCTGGTTTGCGGTGCCTGCATTCGGTCAGCTTGGGGCGGCGGTCGCGACATGCGCTTCAATGACATTTTCAAATCTGCTGCGGATTCTGTTTGTCCGCCGCTCTATTGGGGCATTCCCATTTGGCGTCGATATATTTGCCATCATACCGGCAGGGATAGGCATTGCATGGGCCAGCGATCTGCTGGTTGCCCAGTTTCCGCTTTCGGCACTTTGGTGCACCGTCTGCGGCATCGGCTGCTTCATCCTGGCTTACGGAGTTGCAGCTTGGACGCATTTGTTAAATGAAACGGAAAAGCGCGGCATCTTGAGAGCGCTTGAGTACGCAACGCGAAAATTGTCCCCGAGTTGGGGGTAGGACAATCCCTCACGCTGAAATTTCCATGTCAACTCTATTCGTAACATTGAGCCGAGAAAAGGAGTGTCCAAGGTGAATCAGAGTGCAATTGAAGTCGAGAGGCCGAGCGGTCACGGCAGACAATCCAGCCATTGCGAAGCCGAAGTGGCTGGAATGACGGGCAGGCCACAGCATCGCAAGAAGTTGCCGAAGGTCGGTGTCGTGGCCATCGGCCGCAATGAAGGCGAACGCCTGAAGAAGTGCCTCGATTCAGTGGTCGGGATCGCCGACCACGTTGTGTATGTCGATTCGGGTTCCACGGACGATTCGGTCGAGATGGCGCATGCAAGGGGCGTCACTGTAGTCGAGTTGGACACGCGCATTCCCTTCAGGGCGGGACGGGCGCGCAACGAAGGATTCCGGCGCTGCCGTGAACTTGCGCCGGATCTGGCCTATGTGCTGTTCGTCGATGGCGACTGTGAAGTCGCTGTGGGCTGGATCGAGAAAGGGACCGAATTTCTTGACGCGCATCATGACATAGCGGTCGTTTGCGGCCGGCGACGCGAGCGTTATCCGGAACAATCCATCTACAACATGCTCATAGCCATCGAATGGGATTCTCACCCGCTCGGCGAAGCCAGGGCCTGCGGCGGTGATGCACTCATGCGAGTCGCAGCGTTTGCCGCGACGGACGGCTATCGCGCCGACATGATGGCGGGCGAGGAACCGGAACTGAGTTTCCGGCTGCGTGCCGCCGGCTGGCGAATCTGGTTTCTGGACACGCCCATGACATTGCACGATGCGGCGATGACACGGTTTAGCCAGTGGTGGAAGCGGGCACTGCGCAGCGGCTACGGTGTAGCGAACAATGCCTATCTGCATGGAGCGCCCCCTGAGTATTACGCCGTGCGCGCATGGTTCAGCGGCTGGTTCTGGGGCTTGGGCATCCCGGTTGGCGCATTGGGCTTGGTTCCGTGGTGGGGCGGCTGGTCGCTGGCTTTGTTGCTGCTCTACCCGTTGCAGCTAATCCGGATTGCCATGCGCGGCAGGCATTCTCCCCGCGAAAATTGGTGGAACGCCTTGTTTCTGGTGCTGGACAGGTTCCCTCAGATGTTAGGTCAGTTGAAATTTCTCGTCCACCGCTGCCTCGGCAGTCAACCCCGTCTGATTACTTACAAGTAGTCAATAAGCGGATATTAAAGCCAGGTCGGAATTACTTTGACAATAGTGGCGCCATTAAACCTCCGGGCCGTGCTGATTGATCAAAAGCGCGGAGAGACGAAACGAATTGATTCCCGCCCGATGGAAGGGCGAGCAGTGCGCACTGTCAAGCTTGGCGTCCTGCTCGACGGGAGTGTCCAGGAACAGTGGGTGCTCGATTCGCTGCAACAGGTACTGACCTTGCCAGGGGCGCAGTTGGCGGCTATTGCCGTCGCCAGCAGTTTATACCGTGGATCATTTGCGACACGCCTGCATCGATTGCTGGACAGACTCGACAAGCAACTGCGCTGTCGCAATGAGCGTTTGTTTGTCCCTGTCGACATCGTGGCCGAACTGGCGGCGCCTCTGTTCGATATCGGAGCCGTCTACAACAGCGACGGCTGGTGTCCGGACGAAGCCGGACTCGGCACGCTGCGGCGCTGTGACGTCGATGTGTGGCTGTGCTTTTCCGCCATTCCACCGCGCCAGCCGCTGCCTCCCGTTTCCCGCCTGGGGGTATGGGGTATCGAGATTGGATGCGACGTATCAGCGACGAGCATCTGGGCTGGCGCCATGGAAGTGGATGCGGGCAGTCCGGTAACCATGGTGGGCATCGTCGATTACGCGGAGCCCCGGAACGGCCTGCTGTACTCGAGCTTCGGCGCGACAGTCAGGAATTCTGTTCGCCGCAATCGCCTGAGTTCTCTCCGCAAGGGAATGAATTTCTTCAAGCGCTTGCTCGAATGCCTGACACGCAATGGGGATACCTGGCACCCGGTGCGGGCTGCGACGCTTTCACTGCCTGCACATTATCCTGCGCCGCGCGAACCAACGGTTTCTACTTTGGCCCGCCTATCCTCGCGCCTGGTATCGCATGTGGCTGCCAACCAATTGCATTTATTGCGCTGGCGGGACCAATGGCAGATTGCCTATTGCTTCAAGGACGAAGGCGATGAGCTGGGCTGCCGGTTTGAACGATTGCGCTACCTGGTACCCCCCAAGGATCGTTTCTGGGCCGATCCGTTTGCCGTCGAATACCAGGGCAGATACTTTATCTTCTTCGAGGAACTGCCCTACCGTACTCAGAAGGGCCGCATCATGGCGGTCGAGGTTTTCGAGAACGCCGAACCCGGCGCGGCGCAAGTCGTTCTCGAACGGCCCTATCACCTGTCGTATCCATTCATCTTCGCCTGGGAAGGTTCGCTGTACATGCTGCCGGAGACGGCAGGCAATGGAACAATCGAGGTATATCGCTGCGAGGCATTTCCGCTGCGCTGGCGCCTGCACCGGATACTGCTCGAGAATGTCAGTGCGTTCGACGCTACCTTGTGGAGGGAAAACGATCAATGGTGGATGTTCGTCAACATCGCGGAACCCGGCGCGGACAGCAGCGACGAGCTTCATCTTTATTGGAGCACGACGCCGTTCGGACCGTGGACGGCCCATCGCAACAACCCGGTTATTTCAGATGTGCGCTGCGCCCGTTCGGCCGGGCCGTTGTTCATGAGTCAGGGGAATTTATACCGGCCGAGCCAGGATTGTTCTCAGGGCTACGGCCATTCCGTGTCGATCAATCGTGTGGACGTGCTGAACAACGACGATTATCGGGAAACAACAGTGCGGCGGATAACGCCAGGATGGCGCAAGGATATTTTTCGCACCCATACCTTCGGCGGGAGCAAACGCTTGCGGGTCATCGACTGCATGGTCAGCAGACGCAGATAGCTATTTGCTTTCGATCCGGGCGGAGCGCTACGGTTCGCTGACGTCCTGACGAGTTATGCGGCTGTGTATTACCGAACTCGCTAACCCGGTGGGGGTGTGATAGTTGGCGAGCTTGAGATAGCAGCCCTGTCCGGCATAGAGCGTAGGGCCGGTATAAGACAGCTTCTTCACGCCGTTCACCCAGGCATAGAAAAAGCCGTCGGAGTTACTGGACCACTTGACGTGATAGACGAAGTCGTACCAGACGTTCTTCACCACCGGGCCGACCGGCGCCGAGTAGTCCGGGGCGCGCCAGGTCGGATACGGTACTGCGCCACCGTAGCCGGAGAAGCCCATCATGCCATCGGGTCCCACGTCCAATTCCAGATTAGCCTGCCCCGGACCGGGAGAGGTATTGTGAAAATCGAAAACGACCTGGCCCCAGCCACCCGACACGACAAAATCGCTCGGGAACAGGATGGAGTGTGCCCACCATTGTTCCTGGCCCTCAGAGCCGCCGGTCGCGGCCTGAGATAAGGAGATATCGTTACGCTCATTGGCACCGCTGCCGAAGACATTGCTGTCGCCGGGTTCGGTGTGCAGGCGAATGCTGGTCGCTCCGTCGCGTCCGCCGCTTACGACTGTCGAGCGACCGGGCGTCACCGCCGACTCTTCAAAAAACCCGCAGGCGGCGGCTGAGGTCGGAAAAGTGCAGGAAAATTTCACTGTAGTCCGGAGCTTCTTTATGTCGTGCGCGCCGGCGTCCGGAGCATCGGCCGAATACTTCAGGGCGCCGTGCGCGTCGCGCCAGAGGTAGACATCCGCATGGGCGGTGCTCGAAACGAGCAGGAGGCTGATTGTCACAAGGAATACTTTAAGCATAACGCTCGTCTCGTTCGGCCATCGTCAAAGGGGCAGTTGAACCCTTACCCCGTCCTTCCTGACGATGTAAGCCGGGACGCCTACGACAGTAACATTTGCGGGAACATCTTTCACGACGACGGCATTGGCTCCGATTTTCGAGTTTTCTCCTATATTCACTTTGCCGATCACCTTTGCCCCGGCGCTGATCGTTACGTCATTTCCAATGACCGGGCAGTCGACCGCGTTTTTTGCGAAGCCTATGGTGACTTGCTGGTTTATCCAGCAATTCTCGCCGATTTCAGCGGCGGCGATGATCGTACAGAAACCATGCTGGATGAACAGCCCGGGACCTATTTTCGAGGTTTCAATGTACAGCGTAGGCATCGGGCGACACAGGATCGAGAGTACTTTCCCGGATAAGCCGGTTCGGTAATAGAAAAGGTTGCGGTACTCCATTTTTATGGTCATCAACCGGACAAACAGCACAACCCGCTCGGTCAGGCTGTCGGGCTTCCTTCCGAAACATATCTGCCCCCAACGACCGAGATCCAGCTCGATTATGGATCGCCTGGAGCTGAGAATCATCAGCATGATGTGCGGCGCCAAGCGAACGCCGCTGATCCACAGCATCAGTCCGCGAACGAATTCCTTCATGCCGGTTTGAGGATATTCTTCAGCATCGACTTGCTCCGGAGAATCCAGTAGTCGCTCGCAGAACCCGGTGCGATCAGGCGATTGTTGGAACGGACTTGATTGGCGAACCGGTATTTGAAGGATTCAGACCCGACCGTAAAATCAAACTCCTCCAGCTTCCTTTTGATTGCATCCTCGAGAAGAAATTTGATCAGCACTTCCCCGGGAGACCTGGAGGCGAATCGGACGTCGAAGGTCGGCTTATACCAGATGAAGCGCCGTCGATACTCGAATCCGAAATGAAACGCCAGCGGCTCTCCATTGAACAGGACCGCGTCGAATCTGAGCCAGCCACGGGGAAAGAGTTCCCGCACCAATTCCCTGTAGAAACCGCGCTGGTCCGGATCGAAAAACTGACTGGGCGAAGCCGTTGGTGCCCAGCGGGATTTGTGCTGCTCAAAAAATTGCTCCAAATAACCGAGAATTTCTTCCTCGCTTTCGCATCGATGGAAATGAAGTTCTCCGGATTTCCGGAAGAAACTGGTGTGCCTCTTCAGACTGGACTTGTTTGCCGCCTTCAGGTCCGCCCCCGCATCTCCGAGGATTCGAACGGGGGCGTCCACCCGGGATTCAACGAATGCCCTGATACCGCGGTGCCCGAAAAATTTCAGGGTCCGGGTCTGGTTCGGAGAATGGCTGGGGAAGTGCGACAGATCGATTCGGCAAAATGGCTTGGACCCGATGCATATTTCCCGCAAGAGCGCGTCCAGCGCCTCTGGAACACCGGGGTCGGTTATGAAATCGCAGTAGTCGGACGCACCGTTGATGCTACCGATGAAGTGAAGATGCCGCCCCTGGCCGATCAGGCCCTTCTCCCGGGTAATCATCATCGGCGCGATCCCGACCAGCCGGGAGCCCGCATACGCGAGGATCACGAGAAGTTCATGGGAATCGCCGAAGGCCTTCCACCAACAGACATGCCATGGGAACGTCTGGAATACGCTGTGACCGGGAGAGCTGTCCAGGAGACCATTCCATGCGGATTCCAGACCGGGAAGGTCTTTCCAGCTCTCCAACCGAATCGTGTGAACCCGTGCCGTGTCGACTTTCAACGCTGTTCACTCCCTGAGTCGTGGCAGACCGGCGGGGGCGGCTGCGGTCTATGGGGAAACAGGGCTTAGCCTACTGATCGTATTTTCGCCGCTGGCTGCGATCTCATGAGCCGAATGGATCAGGGTACGCGAACGTTTCGATTTAGCCTCATCTTCGAGCCAGTCTACGATCCTTAACGTCATCACAAACGCGAGCATCCCTGTCGTACCTTCGGATAACCCGCAGTAGAAGGATCGGCTGCCCAAGGGCGGCCCTTCGACAGCGAAGGATGGATCCCTGCCATGGTCACGCTTCGTACCCTTGCCGAAAACGATATCCCTGCCGTTGCCGCGCTCTTCGGACGCGTATATCCGGAACATCGCTGGGCCTCGCAGGCCACGTGCGAGTCCTACTTTCGGGAGATACTGTTCGACAATCCGTGGCGCGACCTTCAGTTGCCCTCCTGGGTGGCCGAGGAGAACGGCCGTATTGCCGGTTTCCAGGCCGTGATGCCGCGGCCCATGCGATTCCGCGGGCGCCCGATCCGCGCCGCCGTGAGTTGCCAATTAATGGTGGACCCGGATAAGCGCCACAGCCTTACAGCGCTGCAGTTGGCGAAAGCGTGTATCGCGGGACCGCAGGATCTCACGCTCGCCGACGGCGCAAACGACTTGTCCCGGCGCATATGGATCGGGCTCGGCGGAACGGCGCCGTTGCCCTACAACCTTCACTGGATTCGGCCGCTCCGTCCCGCCCGCTACATGCTGTCGCTGCTGGAAGAACGCGCAGCGTTTCCTCTTCCGCTGACGTTGTCGGCACGCCCCTTGGGCGCATTGGCAGATGTGCTTGCGGCCCGGTTGCACCCAAACCGGTTTCTTCGGGAGCAGCCAAAATTGACGGAGGATGCACTTGATCCGGCCACGATGCTGGAACACCTGCCCGACGTCATGAACGGCTGCGCACTACAGCCGGCGTACGACACGCACTCGCTGGCGTGGCTGCTCCAGCAGGCGGCCCTGAAAACGCGCCACGGAACGCTGCGCGCGCGCGCGGTGCGCAACGGCAAGCTACAGTTGATCGGCTGGTACCTCTACTACGTACGTGCGGGCGGAATAAGCGAAGTCGTCCAGATTGCGGCCCGCAACGGATCATATGAGCTGGTGCTGCAGCGGCTCCTCGCCGATGCCTGGCGACACGGTGCGCTGGCCGTGCGGGGGCGCCTCGATCCACGCCACGCTGCGGAACTCTCAGACCGGCACTGCTGGTTGCGGCGCGAAAGCCCATACACGCTGGTCCATTCACGCTCTGCCGACGTCATGGCCGCCATCCATCAAGGTGACGCCTTCCTCAGCCGTCTCGAAGGCGAGTGGTGGCTGCGCTTCCAGGGGGGATGAAGCAAAGGAACTAAATTTCACCAGTCCTGATGACATATCGTTTCATCAAGCAAGAACAGAATTTCTCTGGGGCATGCTGCGCAATCAGGGCTGGTGTCGTTCGCAGCGCAATTTTGCAGACCGGCAATCAGGCATTGCACATGGATCCGACGCACAGCACAGAGCCCCAGAAGAAGGAAGAATAATGGCAGGCAATTTGCATCACTCGGACTCAACGAACACCAAACTCCAGACTTCCGTGATCGAGATTCGCGACTGGAAAACGCTGTCGAATTTCATCCCAGCGTGGGAGGAGTTGGCGGCGGTGGCGATTGAACCCAACGTCTTTTACGAGCACTGGATGCTGTTGCCGGCACTGGAAGCATTCGGAGCGGGGAAGAACATCAATGTCGTTCTGGTACTGATTCACGATCCTCGCAAGCCGGATGTTCCGGCCAAGCTGGGCGGACTGTTTCCGTTGGAGCCCAACCATCGTCTCGGCAAGCTCAAAGTCCTGAGCCTCTGGCAGCATGTCCACTGCTATGTATGTACTCCGCTGGTACGCGCCGATGCGGCAAGAGAGTGCATGAGTGCATTGTTTAACTGGGTTCGATTCGGCGGGGCCAACGCCTCGTTGATTCAACTGAAGTGCATTTCCGGAGATGGGCCGTTCCACAAGATGTTGGTTGACCTATCCAACAAACTTGGACTCGTGAGCTGGACAACCGAAATTTTTACGCGCGGCCTTTGGCGTAAAACATACGATCAGAACACCGATTCCGAGTTAACGCTATCGAGCGGCCTGCGCCGGACGCTGCGGCGCAAGGGAAGACGCCTGCGCGAACGTGGTCTGCTGGAACACATCGTATTGAAGCCGGGAGACGACATCGGGCGCTGGATCGACGAATTTCTGCGAATTGAGGCGAGTGGCTGGAAGGGTCAGCACGGCAGCGCGTTGGCATGTTCGGAGAATGAGAGCCGCTATTTCACGAGGATTGCAACGGCGGCTTTCCATCGTGGGCGCCTGCTCATGCTGGGCATCAATTTCGACGGCCGCCCCATTGCGCGCCGCTGCGCATTCGTCGCCGGCGCCGGATCGTTCGCATTCAAAACGGCGTATGACGAAAAATTTGCGGATTTCTCGCCCGGAACGATGCTTGAAATAGACAACATCCGACAGCTTCATGCACTGCCCGGCGCGCGCTGGATGGATTCCTGCGCGGACGCCAGCAACGGCCTCGTGAATCGGCTCACGAACGACCGGCGAACGATCCAGAGCCTGTCCATCGGCAGCAACGCATGGGGCGAACTCATCGTCGCGGGCCTGCCGCTTCTGCAATGGACCCATCGCCGCATTCTGAACCGGCCTGCCGCGACCACACCGCCCGGCTCCGCTGTCAAGGCGCCGGATTCCTCCAGGGCATCCTGGAACAACCGAAAATGAAGGAGTCCTAGACATGCAAGTCACCCATCGCGCCGATGCGGCCGACGTTTGCGAATCCGCTGCAGGTCGTTTTCTGGAGGTTGATGCGGAAATATTTCGCACCCACTTCAACCGCAAACCGTTTCTGTTCCGGCACCATCTGTCGGACCACCCTTTGTTCGAACTTCCCCGGCTCGTGGCGCTGGCTCGCACCTTGCGGTCAAATCTCGTCGAGTACAACGCTGGGGATATTCCGATCAGCCTCCCCGACTGGGAAAACACACCCTACACCGGTCTGTCCGCGGAGGACACCATCCGGAAGATTGATGAATACCGTTCGTGGATGGTGCTCAAGCGCGCCGAATACGACAGCGACTATCAAAGACTGCTGGATCAGTGCCTGGACCAGATCGAGCCGCTGTCCGAACCGATCGAGCCGGGCATGTGCCAGCGCGAAGCCGCGATCTTCGTGACGTCGCCCGCGTCGATCACGCCCTATCACATGGATAAGGAGATCAATTTCCTGCTGCAGATCCGCGGCAGCAAAACGATCAGCGTGTTCAATGCGTCGGACCGGGAGGTGCTCTCGGAGATGGAACTGGAGGAACACTTTTCCGGCCCGGCAATCCACCGCAACATGGTGTTCTTCAAACGATACCAGGAACGAGCGCAGGTCTTTGAACTCAAGGCGGGGTACGGCATCCACATACCGACGACGGATCCACACTGGATAAAGAACGGCGACCGCGTATCGATCTCGTTCAGCAACGGATTCAAGACGCGCGCCTCGTTGCGTCGCGGCGCCATCTATCGCGCCAATGCGCAACTGAGAAAGGCTGGGCTGAGGCCGGCGCCGTATGGGGAGTCCACCCTGCGCGACGCGACGAAGTATCAGCTGTTTCGCGCGCTCGGCCGTGCGCATAAATGGCTGGGCAGCACACCCGCCGCCGACTGAACGCGGGATCTCATCATCGACGGTGTACACGGTCTTTTTGTCGGCGGCAGAAATCCGTCCGGAATCTGCTGGGCAGTTACGCGCCTGGATTCATGAGTGGCCCCAGCCCTTTTTTGTATTTTCGCCAAATGCGCTGTCCAGCGCTTCGACCCAAAAGCCGTAGTCCCGGCAGGCTCGGGTCGTGTAGGTGAGAGAGTGGCTGCCGGCGCGAAGCAGGTACGCCTCGCCGAATATCCGATAGCCAATACGCGCCACTGAGTGCAGGGAAGCGAAGTTATTCGAGAATACCCACGAAATCAATCCGCTTTTGCCTTCTTCGGTGACCGTCCGCAGCGCCCGGCACTTCCCGGCCGCGTGCAGCCGTTTGCCACGGTAGGCCGGCACCGTATAACCCTTGTACATGTACGTCCAGGCGGGATCGAAATGGAGCATGAAGTGGTCGTCAATCGGCGTGGGCAGGTTTGAGTACCAGCCATAGGAGGCGAGCGCCTCGCCCTCGAAGAGCGCATAGCAGCGATCGCCGCGCATGCACGCCTGGCGCAGAAAGTCGATGGAAAAATCATGGGCTCCGTCGTGCGCAAACTTTGCCAGCTCATCCTCGCCGACGAAACGCCCATCGAATCCCCGCGCCTCGAAGAGGCCGGGATCCGTCACGTCCTGTAGTCGCACCGTCATTCCTTTCAAGACCTGGAATTGGACAAGCTTGTTAACCAATCGGCACTCGACATCGTGCAGTAAGGCCCCTACGCCGTACTTATTGACGTTTTCCACCATATAGTCGAACACTTTTCGCGTTTCCATGAGACCTCCCAAGTCAGATGGCGGCGCAGTACTTCGCGCAGTACTTCGTAATCCTCGGCGGCACGCCTTCCGGCATGAACCATGCTCCCGAAATCATCCCCCGCTGCCGTATTTCCTGGTAGCTTCACTTGCGCTGACGCGGCGCGGGTCGGGTCGGGTAAAAAATTGTGCGCATCCACCGCTGCCTCTTGTCGAGCCAGACACTACTCGTACGCCATTTCCGGGCGTGCCCTGTCGATCCGGTGCCCCCGCATCTCATTGAGTCCCCGATACTCGGCAGCGAGCAGATCGAACAACAGCCGATCGTACAGGCGGCCATCGATGGTGTGGCATTGTCGCTGCCTGCCGATGAACCGAAAGCCAAGGCGCTCTATAGTTCGCAGCGACGGGTTATGGTCCACGACCCAGGTATTGACCGCGTTGAGTCCGAGGTTGCCGAACGCAAGGGTCAACAGCTTTGCACTCGCGAATGTTGAATATCCCCGATTGTGGAAGGATTTCTCCCCGGATGCACCCCAAAATGTCGCGGTCTTGAAAGCACGATCCACGTTGTTCAGTCCGACGATCCCCACGGGCGTGTCGTCTCTGTCCGCGGTATACACCCTCAGAAAATTCGTGTCCCGCTGCGCCATGATCTTGAGCAGGGTGGGTGTAACGGTCACTCTCCCATTGCCAAAATCAAGCCACTGGTAGTTCTCCTTTTGCGCAAGCCAGCCAGCGGCAAGCTCAATGATTTCCGGCGTGTCGAGCGGCAGGAATTTCATGTTTTGACCGCCCTCGCAACGGGCGATATCCGGGCCGAACCCCAGAGTGCATCGTAAGCGGCGAGTAATTTGGGAACCTCGTGGCGCCATTCAAGTTCGCTCTCCACCCTGCTGCGGCCAAACTCGCCCATCTCCGCGCGCCGGACCGGATCGTCCAGTAGTTCGACGATCTTCACGGCAAGATCGACGCTGTCATTTCGTTGCGCGTACAGGGAGGCGCGCTGGGCCGAATAGCGCCCTTCCGCAAGATCGAACTGCACGATCGGCTTGCCGAGCGCCATGTACTCCATGATCTTGTTCATGGTGGACTTGTCGTTCATTTCGTTGGCGACATCCGGATTCACGCACACGTCGGCCGTATTGAGCATCGCCAGCAAGCTGCTGTCCGGCACACGTCCGGTGAAGCTCACGCAGTCGGCGATACCCAGTTCGACCGCCAGCCTCCTCATCTCATCCAGAGAAGTGCCGCCGCCGACCAATCCGAATTGAATATCCTTGCGACCCAGACCGAAAACGATATGGCGCACCGCCCGTAGCAGCAGGTCGATGCCCTCCTGCGCTCCCATCACACCGACATAACCGACCAGGTAACGGCGACCATTCCTGAGCCGCTCGTCCGGGGGGAGTTTTCTCAGACGCTCGAGGCTGGGTCCGCTACGCACAACGAACACCCGCTCGCTGGGCATTCCGCCACGGCCGACGGCGATGCGCCGGTAGGACTCGTTGGTGGCGATCGACACGTCGGCGGTGCGAAAGGTCCAGTGCTCCAGCTTCAGCAACAGGCGATAAAAAAAATCGCGTCGGCCGAACTTCGCTTCGTAGAGTTCGGGATTGAGGTCGTGATGATCGAAAATGAATTTCTTGCCGAACAGTTTGAAGAATCCGCCGATGAGAAAAAACAGGTCCGGCGGGTTGCAGGCATGCACGACGTCGAAGCCGCGCGTCATCAGTACGCGCCAGGACAGGAGGAAGGTCCAGAACAACGCCGCCGAATATTCGATGGCATAGCCGCGCGCACCGCTGGCCTCCAAGGGCAGCCGGTAGCGCCAGATGGCGATGCCATTGATTATCTCGAACTTCTTTTCGTAGCCCTTGCCGACCGGGCAGATGATCGACACCACATAGCCGGCGTCGTGCAATGTGCATGCCTCCTGCCACACGCGCCGGTCGAACGGACTGGGCAGATTTTCGACCAGGATCAGCACACGCCTTGGCCGGCCCATGTTTTTCCTCGAATTCGAGTTCCACATCACCAGCAGATTCCTTCATAGACACCGGACACGCTGCGCGAATCCGTGATCCGCACGAAATCGATCACGGTCTGGTCGTCATTCAGCCGTTTCGGAACATCGCTGAATTCCGCCGCCGCATTGCCGATGACGATGGTGTTTGCATGCGACAAGACCTCGTCCACGCTGGAAACCATCAAGCGCGAAATGTGCGGAATATGATTCAGGATATAGTCGCGATTGGCCCCGCGGATGCGCGCCAGGTTGACGTTGTGATCGTATATTCTGAGTTCGTATCCCTTGCCTATCAGTCGCTCGGTCAGTTCCACCACCGGGCTTTCGCGCAGATCGTCCGTTCCCGCCTTGAAACTGAAACCGAGGATGCCGACTTGTCTGTTGCCTTTGTCCATCACCGCCTGCACCCCGCGCTCGATCTGCTGCTCGTTGCTCGGCAGTATCGCCGCGAGGATGGGCAGCGAAACATCGAGCGACTTCGCCTTGTACAGCAGCGCGCGCAGATCCTTGGGCAGACAGGAACCGCCAAAGGCAAAGCCGGGTTTGAGATAGTAGCTTGACAAATTGAGCTTGGTGTCCGCGCAAAAAATGTCCATCACGCGATGGCTGTCCACCTGAAGCCCCTTACAGATGTTGCCAATTTCATTGGCGAAACCCACCTTGAGCGCATGCCAGGCGTTGTCTGCGTATTTGACCATTTCGGCGGTCTCGATGTCGGTCCGGATGAGCGGTGCTTCGATCCGGGCGTAAAGACTGGCGACCAGATCCCCGCTCGCCTGGTTGAACTGGCCGATGACTGTCTTGGGCGGATTGAAGAAGTCATATACCGCGGTTCCCTCGCGCAGGAACTCCGGATTGATGCAGACACCGAAATCGACACCAGCGCGCTGGCCGGAGGACGCCTCGAGGGTCGGGATTACCACGTCACGCATGGTTCCCGGCAGCATGGTGCTGCGAATCACCACTGCGGGCGCCCCATGATGCTCGCGCAGCGCGGCGCCGATCTGCTCGCACACGCGACGCACGAATTTCAACTCGATGTCGCCGTTACTGCGGCTCGGCGTACCGACGCAAATCAGAAACAGTTCGGACTGCTGAACCGCGATGGCGACGTCTGTTGTCGCGGAGAGCTGGCCCGCCCTTACCTGCTGCTCTATGATCTGGCCGATGTCCTTCTCGATAATCGGAGTTTTACCGGAATTGATAAGATCAACCTTCACGGGATCCGGATCGACACCGATGACTTCGTGCCCCTCGCGGGAAAGGCAGGCTGCCGAGACGGCACCGACGTAACCAAGGCCAAAAACGCTAATTTTCATGGTCGCCCCTCATGACTTCAATTTTTTGACCGATATGGTCAGCCATACTCCGGGGAAGCATAAAAAGGCTTGTTGAAGCCCGTGTTGTGGCCACGGGACGGAAAGTAGTCCGATCGGATCAACGACCGCTTTCTGAGTGGCAAGCCGGCTTCGATCTCAAGCTGCGCGGCGTAGAACGGCGTAGACGTTGTGCGCGAAATAGTCCCGTACCACAGGAACGCGCATGACCATGTCGCAAATGAATCGAAGCGGTGGCAGCCGATTCAGGAAGGTATTGACCGCCAGATAATCGAATCTCCAGCCGGTATCGGCAACATGCCGCAAAAATTCCGAATACCGCATCAGATTCAGACCACCGGCGATATCCCGGTAACCGCTCGCCGCATCGGTTGGGCGGAAACATTCCCTGCGAACACGGAGCACTGATCGCTCGGTGAACAGGACTCCGCGCCAGGGAATTTGCAGCCGGAAAAAATCCCACATGTGATCACCGAACGGGGAGTGGAACAGCGGTCCGAAGGCCAGCACGGCGATTCCACCCGGCGCGAGGAAGTCCGTCATTTTTTCCAGAAATGCCCTGGGGTCATCGATGTGCTCGAGCGCGTCGAACGACAGCAGCACATCGTATTTTTCCTCGGGAAACCAACTGTGCAAATCCCGGCAAATGAATCGCGCCCCCTGTCCTGCACCTGCCCGCCTGGCTTGGGCCATGGCCCTGTCGATATACCGCGGCAGGAAATCCACGCCTGTAATATGCCTGATCCCGAGCTTGGCAAACGCGATGGTCAACTCGCCCGAACCGCAGCCCATGTCCAGGTAGCTCAGGTCGGGCTCGATGGGAAGATGGCCCTCGAAGCGGTCGACAAGCTTGCGGAGCTTCGGTATCGCCGCTTCGAGCGAATCGACCGACGCGTGGCGGAAGAGTAAATTCAATTGCTCTTCCGTGGCCAGATTTCGCCTATGCGCGAGGCTCCGCAGAAAAAGGTAATCCAGCGTTTCGCCTAGCATTTAATTTGTTTGCAGCCGTGGGATCGTCGCTTTCTCTTTCGCCCGCCGGCCTGGGCTTTTTTTTGCATGAACGATCCGATGCCAGCCCCATCGCCGTCCCAGCGCCCGGCGCAGGCCTTTCGGAACCAGATGGCCAAGCACGCCCCAGTGCCGGTGATCGAAAAAGTACGCCTCGTTGGACTTGATTTGAAACGCCGAAAACAGCGTTGCCGCCTCCCCGGCATCGTAAACGCGGCAATAGGGATAGTCCGGACCATTGGTATTGCGGCTCAGCCATTCCGCGTCAGTCATCTGTTTCTTTTGCCGGCGCAACGCTTTGTGACGCTCCAGTTTTTGACTCGGAAATCCAAGCCATTGAAGCAGCGAAACCGTCCCGGGCAACGACAAAAGCCGCAGGCCGAGTTTGCGCAGAAACATGATTTCTACGGCGTAGTTGATTGAGCTCCGGTTATAAACCATGACAAGCAATTCGCCGCCCGGTTTGAGAACCCGGTGAATCTCAGCGACTGCTTTCTCGACTTCAGGAATGTGTTGCAACACTCCGAATGAATACACAATGTCGAATGTGCCATCCGGGAAATCGAGCGAAGTGGCATCGCGTTGCAAAGCGGTTCCTACAAGCCAGAAGGCACGCAATGCCCGCTCAGTGGCCTCGGTCGAACCCCGGTCAACATTAATACCGGTGTAGATGCTTCCCCTGCTGATGATGTTGCGCGCGTCGGTGCCTACGCCAGCGCCTACTTCGAGAACCCGTTTCTCGCGCCAATCGATCTTCGAAAGAATTTCGGGAATATGCGGCTGGAGCTGGTATCGCTGACGCTCGATGTCCAGAAAATACTCACGGGAAAACTGATCTTGGCTACTTAACTCTGAATCACAGGGATTGCCGTTCCAATATTCACGCACACGCTCCTCGGTCAAAACGCTATTCATGCTCGGTTCCTATGAGTACACTTTGTCCTGCTGGATGTTGCGAGGATGCAAGGATTTTTTGGTGGGCAATAGGATCAACAATGGGCGATGCATAGTCCGATCAGCGCATGATCTAGTTGCGGAGATCAGTACCCCCAATGAGCTTGGTCAGAACGGCCTATCAGATTGCGGGTAAAATTTAACGCACGAGCGATACTTGGTGCTGCCTTCGCGCTTCTCTTGAGTCGGGGTTTGCGTTGCGCTTTAGGCGTCGCAGTGTCGGCACTTCTTTTTCTGGTCACCGGACTGCCCGCTGTGAGCATTGCGTCTCAGCAATTCATCTGTGACTTCCACGTTTTCAAACGCTTTGCTTGTATCTACAGCACGCGAACGGTTGCGCGGCATGTTCATGTTCATATGCGTGCGTACTGGCGGTGCCAGATTTCCAGGTTCAACAGGCTCCACAGCAGCTTCTCGTGGTTCTGCCGTCCCTGGATGTGGTCGGCCAGCATGCCGTCCAGCACTTTCGGGTCATAGTAGATGCGCGTCATGGACGAGCGGCCTTGCAGGTGCTCCAACAGGTAGTCGCGCATGCCCTCGCGGAACCACTGGTTCACGGGAACCCGGAATCCCACTTTGGGACGCTTGAGTATGGATTCAGGAATGATCTGCTTGCCTGCCTCGCGCAGTATCCACTTGGTCTTGAGGCCGCGCACGCGGAAATTGTCCGGCAATGAAGAAACATAGGCTGCAAGTTTGTGATCCAGAAACGGCACGCGCGACTCTATGGAAGCGGCCATGGTCATGCGATCCCCGCGCTCCAGCAGGTTGTCCGGCAGCCAACTGGTCTGGTCGAAGTACAGGATACGTCTCAGCGTGCTGTTACCCGGAGCCGCGTCGAACGGCGGCCCATCCGCGACATATGTGCCGTTCAGTTTCAGCACCGACAAGCGCTCCCTCTCACCCGCGTTCAATGCCCCGAACCAGCGCACGTAACGCTCGCGCCAGTCATCAATATTGAGATTGGTCACCGCCGTCTTGACGCGCCGGAAGCCGAAAGGCAGGGCATGTGCAAGAGGACCGATCAGACCGTTTCTCACATAGCCGGGCAACACCTGGTAGCCCGAAACGAAACGCTCGACCACGTGCTTGGGATAACCGCCCAGGATCTCGTCGCTACCCTCCCCGGTCAACACCATTTTCACCTTGCGCGAGGCTTCGGACGCCAACATATTGATGGCGATGTCCGAGGGCTCGGACACCGGCGCGTCGCGATAGGCGACCAGCGCCGGCAACCTCTCTATGAGGTTACGCGGGGACACCACCAGCTCGTGATGCGTCGTGCCAAAGGCTCTGGCCACCTCTGCGGCGTATTTAAGTTCGCTGTAACGCGCCTCCTCAAAACCCACGGAGAAGGTGTTCACCCTGGAACAATGGCGCGTCATTAGCGCCACGATGCTGGAAGAATCCAGTCCCCCAGACAGGAAGGCGCCGAAGGGAACGTCGCTCACCATCTGCGCGCTCACGGCCTCGTCCAGATGAGCAAGGAAATCGTCCGCGATCAGTTTGGCCGATGCGGCCTTGTCCAGCGGCTGCCTGTCAGGAGCGCTCCAATAGCGCACTTCCCGCACGTTGCCCTTTTCCCATATCAACGCCGTGCCCGGCATGAGCTTGCGTATGCCGGCAAACAGTGTTTTAGGGCCGGGAACGTAGCGGTAAGCCAAGTAGTCCCACACCGCGTCCAGGTTCACCGGGCCCCGCCCCCCGGGCACCCGTAGCAGCGCCTTGATCTCCGACGCAAAGAACAGGCCGCGTTGGTTCTCGTAGATGAACAACGGCTTTTCGCCGAAGCGGTCGCGCGCAAGAAAGAGGCGCTTGTGGTTCGCGTCCCAGACGGCGAAGGCGAACATGCCACGCAGCCTGCTGAGCACGTCCGTGTCCCAATGTTGGTAGGCGCGCAACAGCACCTCGGTGTCGGAATCTAAAGCGAAGCGGTAGCCCAGCCCGATTAATTCCTTGCGCAACTCGCGAAAGTTATAGATTTCGCCGTTGAAAACGAGTACCAGCCCGCAGGCCGGTTCCTCCATGGGCTGGCGCGCGCCCTCCGGCGCGATGATCGCCAGCCGCCTGTGGCCGAGAAAGACGTCATGGCCGCAGACGACGCCGCGCGCCACGAAACTGCCCTCGCCATCCGGTCCGCGATGCGCTATCGCTTGGAGCATGGATGCCAGTATGGATTCGTTCAGGTTCTCCGCCGACTTGGCTATCCAGCCTGCAATTCCGCACACGGTTCTATTGCCCTGAAAATGGAAAATCGAGACCCAAACGCCGACCTTGACCTCTACGTAGCCACGCCAATCGATTTTCTCAACACACTATTCATGCTCGGCTCCTATGAGTACGCTTTGTCCTGCTGAATGTTGCGAGGATGCAAGGATTTGTTGGTAGGCAATAGGATCAACAATAGGCGATGCATAGTCCAATCAGCACATAATCTCACTGCGAAGAACGGTGCTCCCCGTAAGCTTGGCCTTCCAGACAATGGTCGGAGCAGGCTCCTTCCTGTCGAACCGCCTTGATACCCAGCCGAAGATCGGATCGACGCTGCCGAGGTACACCTGCGAGGTGGCGGATGGGATCTGCGGCAGTCTGAGAAACAGCGATCTGGCGTTTTGCCTAAGCAAATAACCGTCCGCAACGGGATCAATCCGGCATTGCTCGTTGCTGTGAAAAAAGAGTTCCACTTCGTGAGTACCCGACATCTGCAAACGGTCCGTGACGACTATCCGCCTTGCAAACTTGTTGAAAACGATCCGGCGCCAATGCATCACCGGATCGTGCAGGTGTGTATAGCCGTCATGCCAGCCCTCAAAAAGATCGCGTTCCGCCGAACTCGTCCACAGGCTGCACCCGGCATTCGCCTTCCTCATCCACATGAAATTCCCCCCGGATTGCGACTGGTTCATTCCGTCGATGCGGAGCGTGTTGTGGGCGGCGGTGCCGCGAAAGTAATCGCGCCACACACTTTGCGTGTGATAAGCATAGGTGCCGGGATCAATCAGGAATTCGATTCCGCCCACCGACAGCGTGAACGAAAGCGCATCAGCGTGACCGTGGGCGGCAATGGTCTGGTAGCCCAACGGGCCTGCGTCGGCAACCAGGCGGATTTCCTTCTCCGTCCCAAAATCGCAGCCGAGAATGTAGTAACCGCCCTCCGGGAAAGCTTGCCGAACCGGAATCCGAGCTCCATTCGCAGCCAGTCCCTGAAACGCCGCGTCCGCATCCTCTCCGAATAGCCAGCGCGTCTTGTCATCGAGCAAGCCCGCTTTTGCCTTGAAATCGCCGCGATTGAACAACACGGCGCCTGTGGCGAGCAGCGATCGGTAACAACAGAAGTCACCGGGTGCGGCCAGCTTCACCGCGAAACCGTCATCGGCGTCGCCGATCATGGGCACGTTGCCGCCAGTGTCCATGATCGACGCAAGGTACTCGATCATCGCCTGGATTCGCGACTCGAACGCCGCCGAGAATTTCGTTCCGTTCGCCCTGCCGGCAAGCAGCGGAAGCAGGAGCAGATCGAGCCCGAACCGCTGGTACGACACTGCCTGCTCGCGGTTGACGCCGTCCGCCGCGTTCTGCAACAAAGCCTCCCGCTCAAGGATATCCTTGGCTTGCGCAAGCCAGCTGGGCGCTTGCGGCCAATTTGGCCATGTTTGCGCGGCGATAAACAGCCCGGCAGCCTCGCCGAGGAGATGGTTATTGGCCGACGAATATAGCGAGAAGTGCCCGCGGATAAACTCGGCGTGCTGGAATACAGCGTCCAGCCAACGTCGTCTGAAATGCGCACCTTCGTCATTCCGGAACAGAGGCGAAGCCGCGCCGCCCAGGAGTTGCCAGGCGACAGACCAATTGATCAACCTGATCCCCACTTCCAGTGCGCTCGACCAGTTGGGCCCCATGCGGTAGGGACACGCATCGATCCAGCTCTCCATGTGTTGCCTGATACTGTGGCCATAGCGCGGATCACCACTCAGTGCATGAGCCTGTGCCAGCGTCACGATATGGTGATGCCGGTTGAGTTCCCATAGATACTTGATATCGCCCACGCGTCCCGGATTGCGGTAATCGAGCAATTTACCAAAGCGAAGCGGCGCCTCTATGCCCGTCTTCGGATCACGATTCCAGCGCGGCGGCGAACCCAGTTCGGCGTCTTGCAGCGCGAACAGGTCAAACCTGCCGGCGATAATGCGGTCCGCGGCAGCCAAATAGGATGTCGAATCCACTTTCGCGCCCGCGTGAATCCAGGGCTGCGATTGAAGAGTGAGACTGGGCGGCGGTGCTGCCGCGCGGGCTTGGTAACTCAAACGCTCCACGTGCATTGCTACCGCCCGCCACAGGCGATGGCGGATTTCCGCGCTCGTCATGCAAGACAGCCGGTTGATGTACCAGCGGATCCGATTTGCCACGCGGTCGACAACGGAATTGCGCACGACCTGCTGGCCCGCTTGGATGGCGATAGGGTCAAACATAAACGTATTGTCCGTACCGAATTTCGAGGCCCGGCAGTACTCTAAGGCCGTGTCAGCATCGTCATGCGTTTCACACCGCACAGCCCCGCGTAAAGTCCACAAAACTTCTCGGCCAGTCGATCAATCGAATAGCCGCTCGCGACGCGTTCTCGGCAAGCGCTACTCATCCGCGCCAGCAACTCCCGGTTTGATGCCAGCGTAGCGATGGCCTGTGAAATGGCGACCGGATCGCGCGCAGGAACGAACAGACCGTGAGTACGCTCGGTGACAACGTCGGGGATTGCGCCAACGCGGGTGACAATGACAGGGACTCCCGCAGCCATACTTTCAAGCAGCGCATATGGCAGGCCCTCCGCATAACTTGCAAGAACAAAGGCGTCCACCGCATTGAGCAGCTTCAACTTGTCTTCCCCGAATACCGGCCCCACAAATGAAACGTCCTTCGCGAGGCCAAGTTCGCCAGCCAATCGCTTCAAGCTCACCTCCTCCGGACCGCTGCCCGCGATAAGAAACTGCGCTTTTACGCCTTGCGCGTGCGCGCACCTTAATCCTCGCAGCGTCTCGGGAAGGCCTTTTTCCTGTGCCAGTCTGCCGATGTACAGAAGCCGTAAAGGGACTGTCGGATCGGATCGTTCGCGTAAAAATTTCGCATATGGCGCGTAATCGATGGCGTTGGGGAACAACAGAACCTGCTGCCTCGGGACAAATCTCCGGTAAGCCTCGAGCTCGCTGTTGGCAAGCACGACAATGGCATCCGGAAGCCGCAGTATTCCACGAAGTAATGCAGAAAGGATGCGATTGCGCCCGAAGAACTGATGCGGTAGTGCGCCGCCGTGCACTTGGTATAGCACTCTCGCGCCGCAAATTTTAGCGGCAACTAAATAGGCAAGATCGCGCCAGAAAGCGCGCGTATTGAGCGCGGTATTGAGGTGAACGATAGCTACGCGCCGCACGATTACCGTTGCGGCAAGAATCAACGGGCTGGTTAGGAGACGCACTAATCGGACAGCGGCGTCTTCGTTCCTCCCTTCGCTTCCCACCTGAAAATGCCCGAGTGAGAACTGGTCAGCGAGACGCGAAGCGAAAAGGAGATTCAAATGCGTGCTGATACCACTTAGCGCGTCGCGTTGCGGGCCCAGCAGCAGCACCACAGGACATTCCTTATCACCCCGCGCAGCGGCTTTACCATTTTGCATGATGAGGCGATGGCTCGTCCGGATACTCGGCTTCAACTCATGGGATGACATTGAAGGCATCCATCAGGATCCAGAAATTGGTCGAGGCCGGGTTCTTGCCCAGCACCTGGACCGCCAGGGTGTGGGTTCCGGCGGCCAGGCCCGTTGCCGTGAAATCGGTATGCTGGGGACCTTCCGTCAGGGCATAGGTATCGATGTCCTGCACGAAGGCACCGTCCAGGAATACGCGGGCGATCCCCGTCTGCGGCCCGCGGGCGCCGATCCAGCTCACCCCCGTTCCGGTGAAGGTGAAGGTCGCTTGCGCACCCACCGTCATGGACTCTGCAGAACTCCCCTGGCTGTAGGCCTTGTCGCGATTGTCCTGAATCCAGCCGCTGCCGTAGGCGATGGACGAATCGGTTCCCTGGATTTGTATTCCCGGCGAGGTCACCTCAAATGCGTCGACTACCACCAAAGCGCTCTGCGCGGCGGCGTTTTTTCGACCCGTCACCTGGATTGTCAAGGTATGGGGGGTATTGGCCAGTCCCGTTTTGCTGAAGAGTTCTGCCTGGATTTGTTCCGTAGGGGAATAGGTATCGACCTCGGTGATGAAGACGCCATCCAGAGATACGCGGGCAATACCGGTCTGATTACCACGCGCGCCAATCCAGCCCACTCCCGTCCCAGTAAAAGTAAAAGTGGCCTGCGCGCCAGGCGTAGTGGAGAACATGGCGGTCCCGGCGCTCCAGTTTCTGAGGGAGACACCTTGAGTCAAACCCGTGAGAAGCCCGCCACTGTTTACATAGAGCGCATTGTCCTGTGTCCAGCCGGCGGTGTAACTGATGTCCGGATCGGTTTCCTGCAAGCGGGAGACCGCCGGTCCGGGCACGTCGAAGGCATCCACGACGATAATATCTGAGGTCGCCGCCGCGTTTTGCCGGCCTGTTACTTCGATCGCCAAGGTATGGGTCGTGTTGGCCAGGCCATTGACGGTGAACATCGGCACCCGGATTTCCTCAGTCTTGGAATACGTGTCGACTTCGGTAAGGAAAACCCCGTCCACCGACACGCGGGCGATGCCTGTTACCGGTGCCCGCCCGCCGATCCAGCTGACCGAAGGCCCGCTGAAGGTAAATGTGGCCCGTGCGCCCGGCGTGGTCGAGACTCCTGCGGTTCCGCCACTCCATGACCTGCTCGAATCCAGACTCCAGCCAGCGCTAGCGGTTACCGACGGGTCTGTTTCCTCAAAGCGTTTCACCTGCTTTGGTGGCGGCGCAGTATTGGGTGCAGTATCGTTGGAGACCGTCACCGTTACCGGAGAAGAGGTCGTGCGGTTGCCTGCGGCATCTCGCGCCATAGCAGTCAGGGTATGCGGGCCGTTGGCGACGGCGGTCATGTTCCAGGGGGTCGAGTATGGCGCGCTCATCTCTTCAGCGCCCAGATTACCGCCGTCAAGCATGAACTGCACACCCACTACGCCAACATTGTCCGAGGCATTCGCCGTTACGGCTATCGTTCCGGACACTGTCGCGCCATTGACTGGCGAAGTGATTCCTACTGTCGGCGGCGTGGTGTCTGGCGGAGCGTTGGACACCGTCACCGTGACCGAATTGGAGGTGTAGCGAGCGCCGAATGCATCGCGCGCAACCGCGGTCAAGGCATGCGTGCCATTGCTCGCACCAATCGTATTCCAGGAGATCGCGTACGGCGCGCTCGCATCTTCCGCACCCAGGTTGGCGCCGTCGAGTTGGAACTGAACGCCTTCGACGATCAGGAAACCCACGATGCTCACACTTGCGCTGACCGGCACCGAGCCGGAGACAGTTGACCCGGAGGCCGGAGCAGTCATCGTTACCACCAAGCCGCCCAACTGTGCGTGGGCCGGGGGCAAAATCAAGGCAAGGCCGGAAATCACCAACAGGACCGCCACATAAGCGCGTTTGCCGATCATCAACATGGATCTCTCCTTATTTCTAGTGCTGCATGGACGGTCTTAAATTGTGATCACCCAATCATTAAAAACTTGGCGGCCACCCGCAGTCCGATGGAACTATCATGATGCTGGCTGGAAATGCTCCAGCCGGAACCGGCCTCAGCAGTGGCCTCCGGGTTGGCGAAACAATAGTTCGTAGGCACGTTCCGCCGCGAGTCGATGTCCGAGGCTGTTCCAATGGGCATCCACCGGGTAGTAATCAAAATGGCGCTGATGGCGCTTGTAATCTTCGCGAAACAAGGGCTGCATATCCGCAAGCCGATAACCGAGCTCCGATGCCTTACGGATCAAATATGCCCTCGCTTCAGGCAGATCTTTCCGCGGCGAGGCAAGCCGCGGGTCATAAATGGCATAGCGATCCCCATCCAGCAGGAGGGCAATGCACTGTGGCTCGATCCCCGATCGCCCGGGTAGTTCATCGAGGAAACGGTCGACCACTGCGTATTGCGCTGCCGCCTCTTTCTCGATGGGCGTGGCGAGCCTCTGCGCCTGCGCCACGCGAAACAACGGCGTCAATTCCGGCAAAGAGAACCGCAAATTCTGTGTCACATAGCGGTACAAATAGAGGTCGCCGACGCTTTGTCGAATGCGCGTGAACAGGGGGTGCATGCTCTTGGGATGAAGTGTCAGTTTCAATCCATCCGTCGTCTCACGCAAATAGTACTGGCCGGCCTGGTCAAGCAGGCTCTCGCTGATGTCCCCATCCACCACCAGGAACACCGCCGCCCGCGGCGCAAATTCGGCCGCTGCCTGACCCGCCATCGCGAGGTAGTCGCTCATCGACATCCCTGAAACGCCCAAGCCATAGACCGGCTCCGTCACACCCGGCATGGTTCCCATGTATCCCTGCAAGGTGTCACGGTAGTCATTCATCTGCGACTCGATGTAACTGTCGCCCACCACGATGACTGGGCGCGAGCCGGGGATGTAGTCGAACGGGGCCAGTTGGCCGTAATTATTCGTCTGGCCATGCCGGGCGTACTGCAACTCCCATGTCGTGGAATGCGTGTATGGCCTATGTGCCTGAAAGTTGTGAAGCGGCCAAAGATCGGAACGATCGCCTTGATACAAGCCCACACTCACCGGCAGCAGGCGCAACGCGATCTCCAATGCAACAAGCATGGCAGCCACCCCTGCGCAGAACAGCACGGCCTGCCGCAGCACAAGCCGCATGCGCTCAGAAGTTGAAGTAGATGAACTCAGAGACACCGCGCGACCCGTTGATCATGACCAAGAGGGAAATCAGCACCGACAAGGCACCCAGCGCGGACCACGAGCCGGACTGCACGGCACGCGGGCCAAGACGCGGCAATACGCTCGTCCGCAGCCGACCGGCGAACTCCTGTGAATTGGGCAAACCCCATGCAATCGCGAGCAGCGCGGCCACCCAAATCACCTGCCTCGCACCGCCGAAAGCTTCAAGATAACCGAATGGCATCCCGGCCAAGGCCGCTCCGCCAGTCGCAAATGTCGCTTGCCATTCTTCCGGCAGCACGACGCCATGCAAACCCGCCATGCCCTGAAGAATGTTAAAGGCTGCGGGGAGCGACGGCGCGCGGAAAAAAACCCAAGCCGCCACGACAGCCAAAAAGGTAAGCACGACTCCCGCTGTACGCCCCGCTATAGTGGGACGGTCAAGATCGTGCCCCAGCACTTTGGCACGAAAATTCCGCCAAGCGTGATTGCACGTCAAATACAAACCGTGCAATCCGCCCCAGATGACGAAGTTCCATCCGGCGCCATGCCAGAGACCGCCCAGCAACATGGTCGCCATCAGATTGGCATAGCGGCGCAGGCGCCCGTGACGATTGCCGCCGAGGGAGATATAGAGATAGTCGCGCAGAAACCGCGATAACGTCATATGCCAGCGCCGCCAGAATTCAATGATGTTATAGGCCTTGTAAGGCGAGTTGAAATTGAGCGGCAAATCGATATTGAACATCTTCGACAAGCCGATGGCCATATCCGAGTAACCGGAGAAATCGAAGTACAACTGCAAGGTATAAGCGAGCGCCCCCGGCCAGGCTTCGAGAAACGTCAGCCGATAGGACGGATCGGCGTCGAAAACCGGCCCCACGAACGGCTGTATCCCGTCGGCCAGAACGACTTTTTTGAACAAGCCGATGAAGAGGAAAAGAACCCCGATGCTGAAGTTCGTTACGTCGAAACGGTAAGTCCGCCGGTCGGCGAACTGGGGCATCATTTCCGAGTGATGAAGGATCGGGCCGGCAATCAAATGCGGAAAATAGCTGACAAAAAGCAGGTAGTGCACCGGGTTGGCTTCGCGCGCCTTCCCTTGGTACGCGTCGACCAGATAGGCGATCTGGGTGAAGGTAAAGAAGGAAATGCCGATCGGAAGGACGATTTTCCCCAACTGAAAACCCGTGCCAGCCAACATATTCAGCGAATCGACGAAGAAGTTCGCGTACTTGTAATAGCCAAGCAGGCCAAGGTTGAATGCCACGGCCGCGACCAGCAGCAGCCGGCAGTCCCGTGACCGGTGCCCGTCGCGCAAACGCAGGATGCCACGTCCCATGAGGTAATTCACTGCGATCGACGCGACCAGCAGCAGGATGTAGTGTGGGTTCCAATACCCGTAGAAGAACAACGACGCCAGACCCAGCCAGCCAGCGGCGAGCATCGTCCGCCCGCCCGCAGAAAGAATAAAGAACAGGAGCACCGCTATGGGAAGGAAACCATAGATGAATTCGTAGGAATTGAACAACACGTGCGCGACTCCTAAATCAGATCACACTCCGACTGGGAAACAGCGCACCACACAGTCCCGAATAAACTCCTTCGGGACTGTGTGACTTGATGATCGGCCAGTCTCATGGGATGACATTGAAGGCATCCATCAGGATCCAGAAATTGGTCGAAGCCGGGTTCTTGCCCAGCACCTGGACCGCCAGGGTGTGGGTTCCGGCAGCCAAGCCCGTTGCCGTGAAATCGGTATGTTGGGGGCCTTCCGTCAGGGCATAGGTATCGATGTCCTGCACGAAGGCACCGTCCAGGAATACGCGGGCGATCCCCGTCTGCGGCCCGCGGGCGCCGATCCAGCTCACCCCCGTTCCGGTGAAGGTGAAGGTCGCTTGCGCACCCACCGTCATGGACTCTGCAGAACTCCCCTGGCTGTAGGCCTTGTCGCGATTGTCCTGAATCCAGCCGCTGCCGTAGGCGATGGACGAATCGGTTCCCTGGATTTGTATTCCCGGCGAGGTCACCTCAAATGCGTCGACTACCACCAAAGCGCTCTGCGCGGCGGCGTTTTTTCGACCCGTCACCTGGATTGTCAAGGTATGGGGGGTATTGGCCAGTCCCGTTTTGCTGAAGAGTTCTGCCTGGATTTGTTCCGTAGGGGAATAGGTATCGACCTCGGTGATGAAGACGCCATCCAGAGATACGCGGGCAATACCGGTCTGATTACCACGCGCGCCAATCCAGCCCACTCCCGTCCCAGTAAAAGTAAAAGTGGCCTGCGCGCCAGGCGTAGTGGAGAACATGGCGGTCCCGGCGCTCCAGTTTCTGAGGGAGACACCTTGAGTCAAACCCGTGAGAAGCCCGCCACTGTTTACATAGAGCGCATTGTCCTGTGTCCAGCCGGCGGTGTAACTGATGTCCGGATCGGTTTCCTGCAAGCGGGAGACCGCCGGTCCGGGCACGTCGAAGGCATCCACGACGATAATATCTGAGGTCGCCGCCGCGTTTTGCCGGCCTGTTACTTCGATCGCCAAGGTATGGGTCGTGTTGGCCAGGCCATTGACGGTGAACATCGGCACCCGGATTTCCTCAGTCTTGGAATACGTGTCGACTTCGGTAAGGAAAACCCCGTCCACCGACACGCGGGCGATGCCTGTTACCGG